>Ga0134124_10004694_pt1 | contig 10988 bp, 7 predicted proteins | sample KB304_FD_96880 | JGI IMG/M metagenome (GOLD analysis project Ga0134124, IMG submission 96880) | Terrestrial soil microbial communities without Nitrogen fertilizer from Kellogg Biological Station, Michigan, USA - KB3-0-4 | ecosystem: Environmental > Terrestrial > Soil > Unclassified ... | reverse complement strand
GTATTGGCCGTGGTGTTCTCATTGTTGTTACAGCCGGAAAGTACGAGTGGTACCGCGATGGTAGCGATGAGTGCGAGAAATTTGAACCTCATATTCGAAGCCTCCTGGTGCTTTTCAAAAGTTCGGAAAACGTACGCGCGCATCAAAACATGGCATGAGCACACACTGGCTCCTGAGAGAGTTTCTGCGCTTTTTCAGGGGGTATCGAATAGAACAACGGGCAGAGGAACGATTAAAGCAACGGGTGGGCCGAAGAATGAGCCTGGTGCTTGGATCTTTGTACTTGGAACGTTGTTTCTAGCTAAGATATTTGATGTCGTCCATCGAATCTCGAAGCGAGAAGTCCAAAGTACCAAGCTCAAAGCTCAAAGTACAAATCTCGCAGCCTTACCACTTCACAGACCCTTCCTTGGAGGTATCAATCTGCGCTAACTGCGGTGCATCGCCAAATAGAAAGCCCTTGATGTTGTCGAACAGAAAGTTCTGCGCATCGGGGTTCGTGAGATCCAACCCGTAATGATTGATGATCTGCGTCTGTTTTTGCAGCCATTCACTCCAGCAGGGCTGGCAAATCTCGGTGGCAATCCGTTGCCCCAAAGCGTTCGGGAACGGCGCAAACCCCAGGGCAGGTCGTTTGTCACCGCAGTGCGTACATTTGATCGTGTCAGCCATGATAATGCTCCTTGTGTGTGGTGACTGGATTATAAGGGCAGGAAGGCGAGAAGGGTGAGCGGAGCGAATGGCGATTTGGGATTTGGGATTTCGAATTGCGGAATTCGGATTGCCGTTCGGGCTTTTTCAAATTTGCGCTCCCCAAGATCAGAGGTGATTAGAATAACGAAATCCGAATTCCGCAATTCGAAATCCCAAATTACTTTTGCGCTTCTTTTATCGCCGCAATCGTCTTATCGTCCTTTGGCTTGAGTAACCCCAGTGGTCGGACATCCGCATAACGCAGGATTCCCTGCGCATCGATCACGAATACTGAACGCGCCACCTTGCCGGGAATCAGTGATCGCGCCCCATACGAATTCGAGACCTTACGATCAGCATCTGACAACAGACGCAGCGGTAGCTTGTGGTGTTCTGCAAACTTGCGGTGCGACTCAATCGAATCGCCGGAGATGCCGACAACTTCTGCGCCAGTGGCGAGATAGTCGTCCCAACGATCGCGAACGGAACAAAGCTGCGATGTGCATACTGGAGTCTCGTCTCCCGGATAGAAAAGAAGGACGACAACCTTTCCGCGTTGGTCCGACAGTCGCCATTGCTCTCCTTTGCCATCACGAAGAACGAAATCCGGCGCCGGGGCGTTTAGTGTTGCCTGGGAGTCTTTGGCCATGACGTTCGGAAGTTTATCCGCAGATTACGCCGATTGCGCAGATTGTTTTATGAAGAGAGATAATGACCAACCGTTCTAACGGGCCAATCTGCGTAGTCGGCGTAATCTGCGGATGGTATAAAAGGATGTCTACGCCTCAATCAACTTTGCAAGTATCGACAACGCTTCTTCCACTTCTTCATCCGTATTGAAGAAGTGTGGTGAGACGCGCAGGCCTGCGTTGGGCCGACTGTCCACAAACACATGTTTCTCAGCCAGGCGCTCAACCATTCGTGGCGCGTCTGTCACGCCGATCATGACCGAACCACCTCGTTTCTCTCTCGGCAAAGGTGTGTTCAACTTCCAGCCATGTTCCTGCGCGAATTCGATGATGCGATTAGTTCTGCGCCTCGACTCGCCCACGATCTCCGACAAGCCGACGGTTTCGATTATTTCTAACCCAGGGATCGCTGAGTAAAGCGCCGGAATGCTCGGCGTCCCCTGTGCAAACCGCCTGACTGATCTGGCGTAATGCATCGGCGCGTGTGCGAAATCAAATGGAGAAGAGTGTGCGACCCAGCCAGTCAAACGCGGTCGCAGGTCCCGTTGCAGATCTGGTCGCACGTACAAATAGCCACAGGCCGGACCACCACATAACCATTTGATCGTGCCACCAATCAAAAAGTCGACATTCCAATCAGCAGCTTCGAGCAAAACGACGCCAGCCGATTGATAGACGTCCAGAAGAACGAGTGCGCCCTTCGAATGTGCATGCTCAACGATCGCTTTTGCGTCCACCCGAAAGGAGCTGCAATAAGACGTGTGTGAGATCGCAACTAACGCCGTCTCCTCATCGATCGCATCCAGCAAGTCGTCAAGTTGAACCAAAATCCCATCCCGCGACGACACGACTTCGATCCGGGCGCCTACTTCGCGTTGTCCATCCCAGATATATTCCATAGACGGAAAATCCAGATCCGTCGTGACGACCTTATTGCGTTTTGATTTTTTGAAGTCAAAACATGAGGCGACAGTTGCAAGACCAATAGATGCGTTTGGCTGAATCTGAACAGAGCCGGCTACTCCGCCCAGGATGCGAGCAATCCGATCTCCGACATGTTGCGAGAGTTCCCACCAGCTCGTGGCCCATGCGTCTTCGCTGGTGTGGTTCTCCCACGCATCGCAATAAGCGAGCATCGCCTCACGCGCAGATCGTGGCACCGGACCAAGACTGTGACTGAGCAAGTGGATGCCTGCAGCCAGGGTCGGGAAATCGTAGCGATGGCGGTCGATGGCAGTCATATCATTTCGCGTCGTGCATCTTCTCTGTGTCTCTGTGTTTCTCCGTGCCTCTGTGTTGAAACGTGCTGCTTAGACACCCGGCTGTCATTTTCAACACAGAAGCACGGAGAAACACAGAGACACAGAGAACTCCCAATCCCCTAAGCCCTGTACTTTCCAATGCTCTTCTCAAACTCCACAGGATCCTTTGCCAGCCCGTCAAGCACGCCGCGGGCTTCATCCCCAATTGGCGGGTCATGTTTCTCGTCGCGAATTGCCTGGAGAATTTCTGCGGCGACAAACTCGGTACCCATCTTCGGCACATTTGCTCCGCGGCTCATGTCCGTATCGATAGTTGTTGGCAGCACAGTCATCACCAAAATACCAGAGTCTGACAGATAAGCTCGGAGCGCCTGGCCAAGCGACAGCAGCGCTGCCTTCGTCGCGCAATAAGTTCCAACAAGCGGTAAGTTGACCTTCGCAAATGCCGTCGCGATGTTAACTATTGCGCCCTCTTTTTGCTTCACCATTGGCGGAGCGAACGCGCGCGCCATTCGCAACGCTCCAACGTAGTTCACTTCCAACTCCTGCCGGATATCTTCAAAGTTCATTGTCAACGGGTTGCCATATCCGGCAACTCCAGCATTATTGATGAGAATGTCCACCGTTCCTAACTTTGCGACCGCGTTGACATCATCATCTGACGTCACGTCGAGTTGGACAGGTGTGATGTTTGCACGAACATTTGCCGCGTCAGTCTTTAAGTTGTTGCGATCTTCCTCTTTCCGCGTTCCGGCGATCACCTCGCGAGCACCCGCGTCGGCGAAAGCGAAAGCTAACATCCGACCGAGACCACGACTCGCACCGCTGATGAGTACGCGTTTTCCCTCAATCTGCATTGGCTGCCTCAGCTTCCAACGAAGGTCGGTCCGTGCCGGTAGATCGCATTCGAGCGAACTGGTAGAGTGCCGCACCCACGATGCCCCAAACAACAATCAGCTCAACGCTCGTCAACGAGTGTCCGGAGATGCGCTGACTGAGTGTTTGAGTTTTCAGAGTATCGATATCACCAAGTAGTTGAATCACGATCATCGTGCCCATTGCAACCACTGAGAACAGTGCTGATGCCTTCATCAACCACTTTGGCAACGTCATCGTGATTTGGCTCGCCAGGGTTGGATTCAAGGTTGGCAAGAACAAAAACACCAGGCTATGAATGAAGTACAAACAGATGAGAGCTGCAACCGCGACATTGAGAGCCAATGAAAGTTGACCGCTAACGAGCAGTAACGCGCAGGCGATAAGAGTAAGCGTAAGACCACGAATGGGTGTCGCCGTGCGCGGGTTAACAACCCCGATCCAGGTGGGCGCCAAACCGTCTTTGACGAACATGATCGCGAGACGCGAAGGCACGAAGATCGATCCGTTCAGAGCCGTCATGATTGCTGCGATCGCGCCAAGGATTACAAACACAGTGGCACCGGCAGGGAGGTAGGCAGAAGCTACCTCGGCCATCGGCGCGCTACTCGATTGCAAACGAGAGCCGGGCAATACGCCAAAGGAGACGACTGAAGTTAGTACGTAGATTAATGCAGTTATGCTGATGCCGATTAAGAGGATTCGCGGTAGTCGCTTTGTGCTGTCTTTCGTTTCACCTGCAGTTTGCGCAAGAGATTCAAAACCGGCGTAGGCAAAGAAGAGTGGCAGAAGGCTCGCTCCAAGGCCGCCCCAACCATGAGTTATGAATGGCGTGTAGTTCGAGGCTCGCAACACAAACAGGCCGGGCAGTATCAGTACAAGAAGAGCGAGCAACTTCAGCGCCCCCATGAGCACCTGCATTCTCCCAAACCAGAGAACGCCGATCACATGAATCAAATAGAACAGCACTAAACAGCCAAGTGCAATCGGAAGCTGAAGCGGTTTAAAACGATCTCCGACTAACGCGATGATGTAGCCAGCCAGCGCATTTGCCAGGTACGCACCGGCGCCAACGTACGAAATGATTTTTAACCACGACCCGACGTAAGCAAGCCGATACCCTTTCAATGTTCGCGAGATGTGCAAGTACTCGCCACCTGGTTCGCGACCGAGTGGCGTTGATAAATATGCAGCGTACGGAATCGAGGTTGCGAGAATTGCCGGCGTCAAGATCGCGTAACCCAGGATCACGCTGGGGCCGGTCATTGCCCACGCCTGGCTGGTGACTTGAAATATTCCTGCGCCGATGAGTATTCCGATCAGGCAAGCGTAGGATTCGAGTGTTCCTAAGTCACGACGCAGACCAGTTGGTTTTGAATCTGGGTGGGGGGAATTGTTTTTCATATGTTGGTGTCCGATATGCGTTAACTCGTGGGCTTCTTTGACATCTTTCGCCTATAACCTTCAGAGTCTCGCAAATTCGGCTGATAAATTCCGTCTAATCAATTGATCGGTCTGCAGTGGACTTATCTCTGTGCAGTCTCTGTGATCTCTGTGTCTCTGTGGTTAACACAGCGCCATAACCACAGAGGCACAGAGATCACAGAGATTGCACAGAGAAAAACTCAAACACGTTTGATTCAATGGACAACCTTAAAGTCGCACGAAAGTCTTGCAAGCGGCTCTAAAGCATATCGGACATTAGTGCATTCGACTTAAGACGGGGATTGAGAACCTTTTCGGCGCTTTCAACTCCGGCCACCGGGAGTTTAGTTGCATCAATCAATCCAAGCTGTGTCAGAACTGATGCCTGGTCCCAGTAGATGTGCTCGTGCGCAAGTTTCCCGTCACGGAAGTGAACTATCACGACCAGCGCCACCTTCACGTGCTTGCCGGTTGGCTCAACTCCAGGCAGCATCCAATCCATTTTGATTGTGTGGGTGAACTCAAAGACCATCTCATCGACCACGCGATCGATACCGATCGTTCGTGAGACGGGAGTCATATTTGTGTCGGGCGGCATCTGTGGAATGAATCGCCTTGAGTAGAACTCGCGCAACTCGTCATGACCAACGCCACCAGTCATCACTGGAACATGATTCACGTAAGCATCTACCACCATCGTCTCCAGAGTATCGTCTGTGTTGCGAGTTGCGAACTCATACTTAACGTGATCGTCCCACTTAACTGACAACGAGCGTTGGGCACTGGCGAGTCCTGACCCGGCGAGATTGCGCACAACGAATTCGAGGGTTCGCAGGTTCGCAAGCTCAGCATCACGTTCATCATAGTGTTCACCGCCAGGTCTGCCGAAAGCGTGTTCTCGTCCTGCATAAGTATGAATGGTGGCAAGTGAATTGGAATCGAGAGCTTTGTGAATTGCGGCTTGTGCTTCGGGAGGACAGTATTTGTCGCTACCAGCGATGTGGAGCAGCAGGGGAGTGCTCAAATTCCTGGATTCGGCGATTGCTCTTTCTATCGAGACGCCGTAGTAACCCACGGCGCAATCTGGTTTGAATCGCACCGAGAGCAAGTACGCGAGGTTACCGCCAAGACAGAAACCTATGGCTCCCACAGACCCGTTACATGCCTGGTGTTTTCTCAAGAACTCCATTGCTGCTGCCGAGTCTTCAACTGCCTTCGCTTCGTCGAGTCCCTGGTACAACTGAAACGCTTTGTTAATGTCGTCGCCTTTGTCCGTCAGTTCGATACCAGGTTCCTGCCGCCAGAAGAGATCGGGACAAATGACGACGAAACCGTGAGCTGCATACCAGTCGGCGACACTTCGGATGTATTGGTTTACGCCGAAGATTTCCTGAAGAACAACGATGCCTGGACCATAACCACTTGCGGGTGTGGCCAGGTAGGCGTCGAACTCGCCGCCGTCGAAGGCTTTGATTGTGACCATGGTCGGATAGTAAGTCGGAAGTCGCGATTGGTAAATGCAATTCTTCTCTGCGTCAGCTCTGCGTGCTGTGCGTCTCAGCGGTTGAAATTGGGTCAGTTCGGTTCCTTTATCGCGGAGACGCAGAGTACGCAGAGGTGACGCAGAGAAACTCTCTCAATTCAACTCCCGAACAAACTCTCGACCGGCAGCACAAACCTTCAGAAAACTACACGTACGACAGTGAGTCGCGGGGTTGACTGGAAAATCCTGTGGTTGAGACGAGCGCGAGATGTCGAGCATTGCGGAATCGATCGCTGCTTCACACGTTGATGCCATCAGCAGCTCATCGGTAAGGTGATATTCAAGATTTGGTTCGAGAAAGTGAAGCGTCACGCGAATGGGCGAGTCTTTGAAAGAGGGCAGCAGTTCGCGAATGGCAAGCGCATACGCCTGCATCTGGAGTTGGTAATCATGAGCGGCGATCGCCAGTGCATTATTTGGTTGCGGAGGTGCGGCGTCGAAATCAAAGGCGAACTGGTTTGAACGAGGATTGCCCTGTGGCGTGGCAACCGAGGACACTTGCGACGGCAGAGCCAACCGGTTTGTTTTGAAGTCGACGATTTCGACTTCGTACTGATCATTTGTCTTGGTGATTAGAAGCTTATCGATTGCGCCACTCACAACGCCCAGGGGGCGTCGTATACGAAAACTGAGTTCACTCCACAGACCCGCTTCACCTGTCGGATGCACTTCCTGGTTTGTGACCGCCGAGCGCGCACGTTCCACTCGTGAGAACAGATCGCTGTTTAGATAATTCATCGCCAGCGGCAAGAGGTCCGTAGTTGCTGCTTCGGGATCGATCTCGACGAGACGATCAGCTAAATCAGACTGCCGCAGTCTCACCACCTCATCGAAACTGTGCCGCAAACACTCCTCCACGTTTTGATTTGGAGTGAAGCGTTCACAAAAACGATGAATCACCGCGCCCTTCAATGTTGCAGTCAGGTTTGCGGGTGGTTCAGGAGCTTCTGCGTTATTCCAGACCGCAAGCTCGTCGGCTGTGGGCAACTGCAGAACGCGATCGAAATAGAACTGGCGTGCGCAACGTTGATAGTTGATGAGTTGAGTCACGCTGAAACGTTGAATACCGTTTGCGGTGACTGGCGTGACTTGTTTTAGTAGTGGAAATGCTTCGAAAAGTGAATCGGCCCTGGCGATCTCATCGTCACCCGTGGCTTCAGACTCGACAGTGGATTTAAGGTCGGGACTGACATTGAGTGCAAACTTGATCTGAACATCCTGCTCCAACTCGATAACATCGTTGAGTGAGCGGTTCTCCAAGTCGAGTGCCTGCCAGATCCATTTCAACCAGGAATCCCTACTACCGTTGAGCTTGCTTAGTTCTTCCACAGCTCCGGACAGAATCAAGCGATCCTCGGCGCGAGTCGCCGCGACGTAAAGCAAGCGCATGCTTTCAAACTGCTCGCGCCAGGCGTGGCGTTTTTCAAGTTCGCTGAAAGTGCCACCAGCCACACGATTGCCACGTCCGTCAGGAACTTTAAGTGTGAGCCCGCGATGACGATCAAGCATGAACGAAAACTCCGGCGGATTCTTCGAGCGATGTAATTCGGGAATTATTACTACTGGAAACTCCAGTCCCTTAGCTTGATGGATCGTCATGAGCTTCACCGCATTTGCAGCTTCGTCTATTTGACCTTCACTTTCGCGACTGCCGATCGCTTCAAACTCTTCAACGTAACGCACAAAGTCGCGAATCAGATGGTTACCGGAGCGTTCGAACCGCGCTGCCAGGGTGAACAAACGGTGCACGTTGGCAAGTCGTTGTGCGCCGTCGAAATTTGCAGCAATGACTGCGAAGTACTCCGACTCCGCCACTGCATAGCGAAGTAGGTCCTCTATCGTGTAGTGATGACGTCGTGCGACAAGGTGGTTGATGAGATTTGAAGCGCGCTCGAGAAGCTCATGCTCCTGATCGCTAATGTAAGCAATCTCGCTGTGCTCGCGGAGTGCTCTTAACAAGCGACGTGTTGCGCCAGAAGTCTTCATCGATTCGACTTCGTCCAGGCGCGGCGCGGAACGCAAAGCTAACAGGGCATTGTCAGAAATCCCGCAGATTGGTGAACGAAGCACTGCTGCAAGCGCCAGCTCATCGGTTCGATTATCCAGGAAGCGCAACAGTTGAATCAGATCTTTGACTTCATCACGTTCGTAGAAGCCACGGCCCAGAACCGTTTGATACGGGATGTTCGCGCGACGAAAAACTGTTTCGTAGATGTGTACCTGCGTCATCGCACGGAACAGCAGTGCGATGTCGCTGTAGTTCAGGTCGGAGTTCTCTTGTTTAAGTAATGCGATGCGATTTGCGAGTTGAATCGCATCGAGTTCCCGGAAGTCACGTGCTGGTCGGTAGTCTTCGGTTCGGGGTTCGGTAGCAATCAACAGTTCCACGAGTGGTCCCGAATCTTCCTGTTCACGTTTTGACTCGCTTGGTTCGTGGGGAACATAGCCAAGTTTGGCGAGCTCTTCGTCTGAAGTAGTTGTGACTTCTTCTGACGGCTGAAAAAGACGTGCAAAGAGGTAATTGAAGAAATTGATTAGCGGCGGTTGACTGCGAAAATTCAGGAGCAGCGGTCTTGGCTCGCCGCCCGCGCCAACCAACGTCTTCGTCATTTCACGAAACACGTCGACATCGGCACCGCGAAATCCATAAATCGATTGCTTACGGTCCCCGACAATAAACAGGTTTGCGGGGCGGCGTCCTTTAGTAAGCGCTAACCGCTCGAGTAATTGTCGTTGGAGACCGTTTGTGTCCTGGAATTCGTCAACGAGGAAAAACTTGTAGCGCTCAGCAGCGCGAGCTAACACCGCCGGGTTATTGAGCAACTCCAGTGTGCGAACCTCGAGATCGTCGAAATCAAGAGCGGAAAGTTTTTGTTTCTCTTCATTGAGACGCTCATCGATACGACCCAGTAGATTGACCATTTCAAGTGCATATCGGCAGGCAAACAGGTCGAAAGAAACCTGCGGCAACCGGCCTGTCAACTCTTTCGCCCAGATCAACTCGTCGAGAGTGCGCACATGATCGGCAAAGTTTCCACGTGCCTGCGGTCTGAGCTCGCGAAACGTTTCCACCTTCTGACAAAACTCAGCAAGCGTTTCATGTTCCGGGATCCGATTTAGATAGTCGCGAAGCTCCGACCAAACACCTGCAATCTCCGCATAGTTTCTTTTCGTTGCCGGCGTTGTCCGTGGAAGCGCGAAAAACTTCGCCATCGCGTTATCCAGATCCTTCAGCGCGTGAAGATGATCGCTTTCTTTGCAGTGACTCTCTCCAGTTATTCGGGCCAACTCTTCTACTGAAAGACCCTGGCGCCGGACTTCCAAATAAGCTTGCGCCAGTGCTGCTGCCAGCTTTGCGCGACCCACGCCGAGTGTCAGTCGAGAGACTTCAATGTGGCCGTCGCTAATGAATTTCGATAGCACTTCTTCTACGACGGATTCCAACAACATCGCCGCGCGATGTTCATCGAGCAGGAGGAACTGTGGGTCGATTCCGGCTTCTACAGGAAACTCACGAAGCAGTCGTGCGCAAAAACCGTGAATGGTCGTAATGACGGCTCCGTCGAGCGTTCGTTTGTAGCTGAGCCAGCGCTTCCGTTCATCACCAGATTCGCTCACCAGGATTTGAGTAAGGTCGTTGCGCAATCGCTCGCGCATTTCGTTTGCGGCACGATTGGTGAATGTGATTGCGACGATTTGATCGATGTTGAGTTTGTGTTTACGAAGGATGTGAAGGTAGCGCTGGACGAGAACAAATGTCTTTCCAGATCCCGGCCCCGCCGTCACCGAGATGTGTTTGTCGATCTCGTATGCGGCCGCTGATTGTTCTGGAAGTAATTCGCGTTTAGACATGAGATCTGGGCCAGATAAAAACAAATTGGTTGAGATCAATTAGCCAAACAGTCCGCGATCAGCGGACGACTGGTAATAGCCCGGCACTTCAGTGCTGGGAAGCATCACGTGTCGAGGCAAGTCCGTGAAGCGGACGGCTGAACGAGGGCGTAACTAATTGTTCAAGTACGTTTCGGGTTCAGCCGTCCGCTTCACGGACTAAGAAAAGAATCATCGCTTTCCCCAGCACTAAAGTGCTGGGCTACTTTCATTCGTCCGCTTCGCGGACTAAGAGACCGACCCGTTTCCATGCCTCTTTCACAAAGCACTAAGCTCCAAGCACAAAGCTCAAGCGTTTAACTTTCCAACCCCCGTTTTTTGAATTCAATCCTCGCACGGTTGTAGCGGCACACCGCACCGAAGTCACAAAACTTGCAGGTCTTGTTTCGCTCCGATGGGTTAACAAAAAACTTTCCCGCGCGCATCTGATCAAGAAAGTTCCAGATGGTTGTTATGACCTCGCTTCGAATCTCCTGCCATTCGTCGTCGCTAATCACAGCGCCGGCGCGTGCGTTCAGTTTGTAGTAGTCGAGTTTGCTTGCGCGGTAGAGACCTTTGTTGCGTCGGTCGTTGGCACCACGAATAATGTAGTAGCCACCACCCGCGACG
>Ga0134124_10004693_pt1 | contig 10990 bp, 9 predicted proteins | sample KB304_FD_96880 | JGI IMG/M metagenome (GOLD analysis project Ga0134124, IMG submission 96880) | Terrestrial soil microbial communities without Nitrogen fertilizer from Kellogg Biological Station, Michigan, USA - KB3-0-4 | ecosystem: Environmental > Terrestrial > Soil > Unclassified ... | reverse complement strand
GCGGGATTCCATGGTGTCTATCTCGCTGCACAGGCGCATGATTTCCGGCGCGTTCTTCATGCTGCTGAGCAGGGCCACTGCCGCCTGCAGGCGCTCGCAGCCATTCTGCAGCAGCGAGGCCAGCTCCACCGCGTGCGCAGTGACCTGGTGCACGTCGTACAACGACAGTGATTCGGCTGCGTCCTGCATCAGATCGAGCACATCGTCCATGCGCGAGATCAGCCGGTGGATGTCGTCGCGATCCAGAGGCGTCACGAAAATGGTCTGCAACAAAGCCGCCGTATCGTGCGTGATGCGATCGGCCTCGTGTTCCAGGTCGTTGATGCGCTCCACGCGCCCCGCTCGGGCCGCAACATCGGAATATTCGCTCAACAGCAGCATCAATTCGCGGCTGGCCGCGGCAATGCGATCGGCATGCTGGTTGAAATATTCGAAGAACCTGCCCTCGCGCGGCACGAGGTTGGCAATGATTCCCATGAGAGACCACCCGCTGAAGTCGAAAACCGCGCATAGGGTAGCTGATGTGTAGTCACATCATCAGCCAATTGTCATACACGCGCGCAGCGGCGGGATTCAGGCTCCCGTGGCAGCCATCAGTCGCGGACATTCGCGACTGGCCGGATCGGAAGCGGGCAATGCGGCGCAGATACGGCTCCAGCGCTGGGCGATGACCGTCAGCGTCTCCGGATGCTTCGTCTCGGCAGCCCATTTGCGGAGACTTTCATGCAGTCGGTCCAGTCGCGCGCGCGCGCGCGCGTGAATGCGATCTGGTCCTTCCAGTTCGCCGATAACCTCGAGCGCCGCGGCACGAATCCGTGGTTCATCCCGCTGCGCCATGCGCAACAGTCCGTTGACATAGAGCACGCCCCACTGAAAGCGAGTCGCCGGCCCTCGCGCTTCGCGGTATGCCCGCTCCAGCCACATCAGCGCCTGATCCTTGTGTCCCATCTTCTCGTCCAGATCTGCCAGATCCGGCATGTAGTAAAAGGCGGTCTTGGAGGTCTGGATCTCCCCTTCCAGCAAGGTGCGCAACTGCGCATCGTCTCCCAGCAGCGTCAGCACCCATTCCGCAGAATTCACGACACCGGAGCGCGCATCGGGGTCGTAGCTGCGCAGCATGAAGGCATCGAGCGTCGTGCGTGCACGCGCAGCCACCGCCGCGGGAATCTTCTCCTTGTCGTCCAGCGCTTTGGAGGCATAGAGCCGTCCGCCCGCCGACATCAGCCGCAGCGTGTCCGAATAACGTGCGTCCGCCTCCAGGGCGTCCATCAGGCCGAACCACTGCTGCTGCAACTGCGCGCGGCGCGAGCCATCGGCATGCCGCACGACGACAAAGAAATCATCGCCGATGTCGAGCAGCGCGTCGGCCATGCCGAGGCTGCGCTGCGGATCTGCCAGCAGATTCTCGACAGAGTCCATCAGACTGCGCAATCGCGGACTGGGCTTGCCGCCCTTTTCGATACTGGCGCGTTCCTCAGAGGCCACAAGCCCGGCTGCCGTCACCAGCAGCCGGTCGCGCTCGTCGCGCGACTCCGGCGGACAGCGCTGCGCGGCGAGCTGCAGGGTATCGATCAACGCTTTGGGATCACTGTCAGCCACCGGGTCGAGCGACCAGCCGTTGTAAGCCAGTCTGCGGCAATCGGCGCTCGTGAGCTGACGCGATGCATCGTCGCGCAGCGCGGCCAGCAGTTCCGGTAGTGGCCTCACGCCTTCCAGCGCGAGGTCAAGCACATCGGCATACCTGGCCAGGTCCATGCCGCCGCCGATGCGTGCGATCTCGGTGCGATCCGCCCTCAGCACCACCACCGTCGGATAACCCAGCACCTTGAAGTCCCCGGCAATGCGCTGCGCACCCGCTGCATCGCCATCGAGGAATACCGGTATGAACTGGCGCAGCTTCTCCTGGAAGTCGCGGCGTGAAAACACATGCGCTTTCAGATCATGGCAGGGCGGGCACCATTCAGCGCCCCAGTACAGAAACACGGGCTTGTGCTGTGCCGCTGCGGCGGCGAAGGCCGCCTCCAGCCCGCCCTGAAACCAGGCGATACCCGTGGGCGCGGCACTGGAGGAGGCGCCAGAAGCCGATGCAGCCGGCGCATCTGCAGCCGCAGGACCCTGGCTGCGTTGCTGACACCCTGAGATCGCCAGAGCCATGACCAGGCAGATCGTGCCAAATCTGTACAAGAGTGCTCCTGAAGGAGGCGTTGCTTCGGGAAGCGTACTACCGGGTAGCTGCAAATTCATCCAGGGAAACCCGCCAGGGTTGGGGTAGGCTTGGAATCCCGCATGAACCCCTGCGGTAACCACCATGACTACACGAACTGCACTGCTGTTGTCAGCAATCGCTGCCTCCACCCCTCTTTCCACTCTCGCCGCTGAGCCAGCCGTGATGCCCGACAGCAACCCCTTTTCTGCGGCGAGTCCGCTGCCGTTTCACTATCCGCAGTTCGACCGCATCCGCGACAGCGATTTCGCACCGGCATTCGATGCTGGAATGGCCGAGCAGCTGCGGGAAGTCCAGGCCATCGCCGATAACGAGCAGCCCGCGACTTTCGACAACACCCTGCTGGCACTGGAAAAAAGCGGGCAGCTGCTGGATCGCGCCAGCACGGTGTTCTTCAACCTGGTAGGTGCGGACACCAACGATGCGCGCAACAAGCTGCGCAACGACTACGCACCACGTTTCTCCGCGCATTCCGACGCCATCCAGCTCAATGGCAGGCTGTTCGCGCGCATCCAGTCGTTGTACGAGCGTCGTGCGCAGCTCGGACTGGATGCCGAGAGCCGCCGGCTGCTGGAGCGCTACTACGGCGACTTCGTGCGCGCCGGCGCCAGGCTGGCGGATCCCGACAAGGAAAAACTCAAGGCGATGAATGCCGAACTGGCGACCCTGGGTAGCCAGTTCACGCAGAACGTCCTGGACGAAGTGAATGCCGCCGCTGTAGTCGTCGATGATGTGAAGCAGCTCGACGGCCTCACCGAGGCGCAGATCACCGCCGCTGCCGCCGAGGCAAAGTCGCGCAACCTGCCCGGCAAGTACGTACTGACGCTGCTGAATACCACCGGCCAGCCTCCGGAAACGCAGCTCACCTACCGTCCGCTGCGCCAGCGTCTTTATGAGGCCTCGGTACAACGAGGCAGCAAGGGTGGCGCTTTCGACAATCGCGAGATCGTCAGCCGCACCATGAAATTGCGCGCCGAGCGGGCCGCGCTGCTGGGTTACGCCAATCACGCGGCCTACGTTCTCGAAGACGAAACCGCGCGCACACCGGAAGCCGTGAACAAGATGCTGCGCCAACTGGCTCCGGCCGCCGTGACCAATGCGAAGCGCGAGGCCGCCACACTGCAGGCCCGCATCGACAAGGAAGGCGGCGGTTTCCAGCTGGCAGCCTGGGACTGGGCCTTCTACACCGAGAAGGTGCGCAAGGAGCAGTACGCCTTTGATGAGTCCCTGCTGAAACCCTATCTCGAACTGACCAATGTGCTCGAGAAAGGCGTGTTCTACGCGGCCGGCCAGCTCTACGGCCTCACCTTCAAGCGGCGTACCGACCTGCCGGTGTACCAGCCAGACGTGCGCGTCTACGATGTGTTCGACGCCAATGGCAAGCAGCTGGCGATCTTCATCGCCGACATGTATGCGCGCAAATCCAAGCGCGGCGGCGCGTGGATGAATGAATACGTGTCGCAATCCGCGCTCACGGGCTACCTGCCCGTGGTGGCCAATCACCTCAACATCCCGAAGCCGCCGGATGGCCAGCCGACGCTGCTCACCTGGGATGAAGTCACGACTGCCTTCCACGAATTCGGCCACGCGCTGCACGGCATGTTCTCGAACGTGCGCTACCCCTATTTCAGCGGCACGCGCGTGCCGCGCGACTTCGTGGAATACCCCTCGCAGTTCAACGAAATGTGGGCCGACTGGCCGGCCGTACTGAAGAACTACGCGCATCACTACAAGACCGGCGCAGTCATTCCACAGGCGCTGCTCGACAAGGTGGTGGCGGCGGCGAAGTTCAACCAGGGCTTCGCGACTACTGAATATCTGGGTGCAGCCATGGCGGACCAGCGCTGGCACCAGCTCACTGCGGCGCAGGTACCTGATGCGGCTGGCGTGATGCCCTTCGAGGCGAAGGCCCTGGCAGCAGATGGCGTCGACTTTGCCGCAGTACCGCCGCGCTATCACACGCCCTACTTCAGCCACATCATGGGTGGCTACTCGGCTGGCTACTACTCCTACATCTGGTCGGAGGTGCTGGCCGCCAACAGCGAGGAATGGTTCAGGTCGCATGGCGGGCTCACCCGCGCCAATGGTGACCACTTCCGCAAGACACTGCTGTCGCATGGCGGCAGCGTCGATGCGCTGACACTGTTCCAGAGCTTCGCTGGCCACGAACCGCAGATCGGTCCGCTGCTGGAAAAGCGCGGACTCACCGCCGAAAAGAAATAGCCGTCGGTCGCCAGCCCGAAGGCTGGCGTCTTCACACCGGCCGGCTCAGGCTGCCACCCAGTTGCCGTGGATGCCGTACTTCAGCCGCACGGGAATCTTCACCGTGGCCACCGGCCCTTCGCTGATGCGTTTGGCATCAAGTATCACCAGATCGCTGCGATTCTCCGCACGGCGATTCACGATGCCCATCACGTAACCCTCGCCCTCGGGCGCCGTTGCGCTCTTGGGCGCGAATACCGGCTCCTGCGTGCTGGAGGTGTCGCCGGCGAACCAGGTGTCCGCCTTTCCGGTCTGCGTGTCCAGAGTCAGGAAGGTATTGAAGAAGAAGCCCATGATGGGACCCGCCCGCTCGGCATTGTAGGGCTTGGTCGGATCCATGGCCTGCATGAAGGCATAGCGGTGTGCATTGCCCACATAGCGGTCATCGATATGCGGAAATTCCGCAGCCATGCGCGAGAACACGGTTGGCACTGCCTTGCTGTTCCTGTCATTCATGTCGAAGCACCAACGCGTGATCTCGGTGCCGAATGAGCCCGGCGGCGGAAACTTTCCGTCCTTGTCGGGGAAGAACCAAAACACATTGTCGGTCGCCACCGGCAGATCGAGGTACAGCTTGCCGCCTTCGTCGAAGGCATTGATCACATGGCCCGGCATGGCATTGGGTGCGCGGAAGAAGCGCACGTCCTTCGCGTCTCCTCCGCGCGGCACCACGATGTAGATCTGCTCATAGCTGGGTTCCCACTGGAACAGGATGCCGCCGCGCTTGATGCGCTCCAGATCCATCACGGTGGGCATCAGCGGCAGCACGATGTAGTGCTCGCTGATCGCGCAGTCATGGATCATTCCGGGATAAGGCGACTTGAACCAGATCTCCCAGGTCTTCTTGCCGGTCTTGTCGAAGCTCCAGACCGCCAGGTCATCGCTGGCCTCACCCTTCGCGGCGTAGGAATAGCCGTATAGGTCGCCGGTGGAAGGATCGATCTTCGGGTGAGCAGTGAACGAGGTGGCCGTCATCTGGCCATTCCAGTCCCAGATTTTTCTGGTCTCCAGCGTCACGGGATCCATTGCATAAGGCAGACCATCTTCCTTGATTGCGAGCAGCTGGCCCGCGTGGGTCAACACATTGGTATTGGCTACCGTGCGATGCACACCCTTCACGCTTGGATCATCGGTGAAGGGATTGCGGTAGTGACCGAACAGCCCGCGGCGCGCCGCCCGCTCGGCCTTCAGCCGGTCGGTCATCACCCAGCGATGCTTCATGTCGACATGCCCGTTCTGGATGCGGAAGGACGTGACCATGCCGTCGCCATTGAAGGGATTGGCGTCACCCAGCCTGGGCGGAAAGGCCTGGTCCGGGCCCACGCGGTAGAAAGTGCCGTTCAACGCGGAGGGAACCTGCCCTTCCACCTCCAGGTCGTAAAGATCGCCTTCGAAACGAAAGGGCTCGTCGATGGTCATAAAGGTGGGCGATTTGGGAAAGGGCTGAGTCATGGCGTTTCTCCGGATGTTGCGGGTATTTTACTTGTCTGGCGGCGCCGGTGCCCAATCCGGAAACCTCGACATCCGCGGAGGGCGAGAATTCATGACCGCACGCGTCTCCATCATCCTGCTGGCGCTGCTCCCGCTGGCATTCTGCCCACTCATGCTGCACGCGGAAGAATCCGCCTGCGAGCGCTCCGGTTCGATCAGCACCTCATCGCCCGATGGCAAATGGGTGGCCCATGTGCAGGAGGAGGTCTGCGCAACCAATGGTGGCACTGGCACCGCAGCAGGCATCACTGTCGTACTGGTTTCCGCCGGGGATGCGGCGCGCAGCAAGCGCATATTCCTGATGCCGGTACCGCGCTCGCGGGAAGATTGGCCACGCCCGCGCTGGCAGGCGGCGGACGCATTGGAGCTGCGGGTACCCAATCTTTCGGAAGTCACGCCTCCGGTTCCGCAGTTCGAAGGTGTGCGCATCTCATTGGCTTACTGCGGCGACAATCCTGATGATCGCGCCCGCCTCGCCGCCTACAAGGCCGCCGTGCAGCAATGGCAGAAGGATGTGAGCGCCTGGGCCAGGCAGCGCAAGGACAACCCTGAAACCGCAGGTCCGCGGCCACCGCGTCCCGAAGAACCTGTGCTCGCTCCAGGTCGCTGTACGGATTGAAGACACCGCAGGCGAAGCGTTGACAGCCACTGGACGCTGATGCACGGTCGCACTCTGCGTATCTTCACGGAGCCACCATGTTGCGCCGGACCCGCTCGGCTACCGCAGCGGCATTGCTGCTGGCGATTTCTTTCGCCAGCCTCGCCGCAACTCCGGACCTGACCGGCATCTGGGCCATGCAGCCCGATGGGCGCGCACTGCCCGCGCTGAACGGCGTCGGCGACTTCGAGAAAACGGCGCCTTTCACACCACTGGCTCGCGACAAACTGGCCGAGTACCACTCGCTGGTCGACCCCACCGGCGACACTCCGGGCGCCCACTGCGTTCCACACGGCATGCCGCTGGCGGTTTTTCTCGGCGGCGGCTATCCGGTGGAATTCATACAGCGCCCGGAACAACTCACGATCATCTACGAAACGCACAACGAGGTGCGACGCGTATTTCTCGATGGCCGCAAGATCGACGAGAAAGATGTGTTGCCGAGTCGCGATGGCACTTCTCGCGGGCACTGGGAAGGTAATTCCCTGGTTGTGGAAACCTCGGGGCTGCAGGAAAGCATCGACCAGGCTACCGCGCACAGCGAAAACGCCCGCATCGTCGAGCGCTACACACCCTTCACCGCAGGCGGGCTGCGACGCCTGGGCGTGGAGGTGACGATCTACGATCCAGAGTTCTACACTTCGCCGCCGACATTGAAACGCACGTACACGCAGCTGGCAGACAGTCGCATGCTCGACTACGACTGCCCCGAGCCCGATTGGGAAGATCATCTCGAGTCGCTGCGGCAGCAGCGGGCACAGCAAAAGAAGAAATAGGGAGAATCAGATGAAACGCACCATTGCCGCAGTCTGTGCCATCGCTTCGCTGCTGGTCTGTGTCGCAGCTACGGCACAGAGTTGCAACCGCGACTGCCTCAGGCAACACCTCGACACCTATTTGAGCGCAATGGGGAATCACAAGCCTGAGGCGGCCGGGCTCTGGGTAGGTTTTCGTCAGACAGAAAATTCGCTGGTCATTCCAGAAGGACAGGGACTTTGGAAGAGCATGACCGGCGTGGGTTCGATACAGCGGCGCTTCCTGGACCCGGTGCAGAGCCAGGCAGGCTATTTCGGCACGATAAAGCTAGGGGATGACGAGGAAGCCGTGGTGGCGCTGCGCCTCAAGGTGCAGTGGAACCAGGTGACCGAGGCCGAGTGGTTCATCTCCAGGAAAAGCGATCCTGGCGTGACGGGTGAGCCGGGCAAGACTCCCTTCAACATCGAGACACTGCGGGCCACGCTGCCAGCGCAGCGTATCGTTCCCAAATCCGAGCGCATGCAACGCGAGGCGCTGCAGGCAGTGGTGAATACCTACTTCGATGGCATCACCAATCACAATGGCTACATCGTGAAAGGCCATCCCGGCTGCACACGGTACGAGAATGGCTTCCCGACGTTCAATTCACCGATGACCGCCGCCAACGACATCGGCAACAACGGCAAGAGCGACTGCCGTACCCAGGCGGATTTCGGCGTGGCCATCGTCGCCATCCGCAACTTCTATGTGATCGACGAGGAGTCGCAGGCGGTAATGGTCTCGGCCGTATTCCGGCGTGATCCGAAGAACCCCAAGCGCCGCAATCACTTCACCGAGTTGTTTCACCTGGATCATGGCAAGATCCGTGACATCCACGCCGCCTTCTACTACGCGCCGGAAAACCGCCCGGTGCCCAACTGGCCGCCTTACGACGGCCTGTATCCGCTGCCGGCGTCTTATCAGTAGTCTAGAGATCCACGTTGATGCTGACGGGACAATGATCAGAACCCATGACGTCGGCGTGGATCTTGGCTTCCTTCACTTTGTCGCGGATCGCCCCTGACACCAGCACGTAGTCGATTCTCCATCCCACGTTGCGCGCACGGGCATTCGCGAAGTGCGACCACCAGGAGTAGTGCCCGTTACCCTGGGTGAATATGCGGAAGGTATCGACGAAGCCCGCATCCACGAAGTTCTGAAAGCCCTCGCGCTCTTCGTCAGTGAATCCCTTCTTGCCCCGATTGGGCTTGGGATTGGTCAGATCCAGCTCGGTATGCGCCACGTTCAGGTCGCCGCAGAAGATCACCGGCTTCTTTTTTTCGAGCTGTTTCACATACGCGAGAAAAGCCGGATCCCAGTGCTGGTGTCGCAGCTTCACACGCGATAGATCGTCCTTGGCGTTCGGCGTATAGACGGTCACGGCAAAGAACTTGTCGTACTCCGCAGTGATCACGCGGCCCTCGCTCCAGGAATCGCGCTTGAGCTCGTCCGCGAAGGTGAATTTCTTCGCGAAGCTGTCCGGAAAGCCGTTCACGACATTCAGCGGCTCCTGCTTCGAGAAGATGGCAGTGCCGGAATAGCCCTTCTTCTCGGCCGAGTTCCAGTATTCCTTGTATTCCGGCAGGTCGATCTCGGCCTGCCCCTTCTCGGCCTTGGTTTCCTGCAGGCAGAGAATATCCGGCTGGTGCTCGGCGATGAATTTCTGGAAGGTGCCCTTCCTGGTCACGGCGCGGATGCCGTTGACGTTCCAAGAATAGAATTTCATGTGGCTGAGTATAGCCGCTGCCCGACCACCGTTATCGTTCGCCGGAAATCAGCAGGTCTCGCGTGGCTTGTAGGTGGCGTCATATTTATCCGGCAGGCCACTGTCGGACATGATGCAGCGCTTGGAGATCAGCCACTTGCCCTTGATCTTGCGCAGCTCGCTGTATTCCCGGCCTTCCTCGTAGAGGCTGGGTGCCTTGCCAACGCCTTCGTTCATGACGCCGGTCCAGATGACTTCGGCGGTGGCCTTGTCGCCGTCGATGCTGATCACTGGATTGTTCAGCAGCATATGACCGCGGCGGCGCTGCGCAGTGGGTGCCGGTGCGGCCTCACCCTCGGGGCGCTGGTACAGCTTCGCGATCTGCTTGTGACCGCGCGCGAGGGTGCCGTCGACATCCAGCAGCGCATCCTCGGTGAAATATTCGGACAGCTCGTGGGCTTTGCCGCGCGACAGGTCGTAGTAATAGCGCGTCAGCAGGTCTTCTATCTGAATGCGATCCAGCAAGGTGGCCATGGTGACTGGCTTGTATTCCTGCGCCTGCAGCGGTGTCGACACGGCCAGCATGGCCAGAACGGACACGGCGAATACGGCGAGGGCGCGCCGGACCTGAGCATTCAAACGCATGTGCATCGCTCCCCTTACAGCGGCTTTCAGGCTGTCGAGCGGTGAGCATACGCCAAACAGCCGCCGCGCAGGCGCGCGGCGGCTGATGAGTCAACGATCACTTGCTGACGCGCAGTTACTGACGCGGCTCGCCCCGTCGGTTCACCAGGATGGTGTCCCCCGGAGGCTCAGTCATCTGCACATGATGCTCGACGTTGCGGTAAAGGTAAGTCACATCCCAGTAGTCCGGCGGACCGCTCTGGGTGGTTTCGCAGCGACGGACATCACGATCCACCGTCCCGCCACGGCCGGCGCTGGAGCCAATGGCCGCGCCGGCCACGGCGCCGCCGGCAGTTGCGATGTCCTGCCCGGTTCCCTTCCCGATCTGATGGCCGAGCACGCCACCAATGACGCCGCCGATGATGCCGCCCGCCACACTGCGGCCGCCTCGATCCACCGATTCGCGTTCCACCCAGCAACGCTGTTCAGGACGACCCATCACGGCATGCACCGCGGTGACTCTCGCCTCGTAGACACGCTCGTTCGGGCGCCGGCGATATTCGTAAGTGGCCTGCGGCAGAGGTTCGGGTGTGAAGTAGTCATCGTGGCGATCGCGGCCCACCCGGCGGACCGATGAAATGCGGTTGTTCACCCCCATCCGCTTGAGCGAGTCGTAACTGCCTTCCCGCAGCACCACGCAGCGCCCGCGGTAATCCGCATCCTCGCAGACTTCCCACTGACCATTGTCAACCACGGCCGATGAGGCGCGATCATTGAAACCATAGCGACTGAAATCAGCCTGCTGCCGATTGGTGGTGAAAGCGCGACCGTGAAAATCCTCGCCTTCGTAGAAAGTAACCTGCGCCATGACCTGCGCACTGAGCAGCACGGCCGACGCTCCCAGCAATATTCGAATAGGTGTTTTCATGGGACCTCCGTTGGTCCCAACTTTCGCTCTGCGGGCACGGACAATCTGTAGGACGGTGCCCCCAGCGGGGGTCGGCCTAACTCACTGAACTCAGACGAACACCCTCGAGAAACTGGCGCATGTTCTGTGCCGACTTCCCGGTTATCTCACGGTAATCCTGCGTCACCAGGTCGAATTCGCCTGCCTCGACAGCCTGCATGGTGCCGACAGTACTCTTGGAGATTTCGGGAGGAACGCCCCAGTGGTCCGTCATGTACTGCGGCCATTCCGTGGCAGGCACGGCCTGGAAACGTATGGGACGTG
>Ga0134124_10004690_pt1 | contig 10996 bp, 11 predicted proteins | sample KB304_FD_96880 | JGI IMG/M metagenome (GOLD analysis project Ga0134124, IMG submission 96880) | Terrestrial soil microbial communities without Nitrogen fertilizer from Kellogg Biological Station, Michigan, USA - KB3-0-4 | ecosystem: Environmental > Terrestrial > Soil > Unclassified ... | reverse complement strand
CGACGAGGCCACCTCCAGCATGGGGCTGGGCACCAGCTTCCGCATCGCCGCCTTCGACGGCCTGCTGATCGATCTCGTCGCGCGGGAGCGCGCCGACTGCATCGTGCGCGGGATCCGCGCCGTCTCCGACTTCGAGTACGAGTTCCAGATGGCCCTCATGAACCGCAAGCTGCGGCCCACCACCGAGACGGTCTTCCTGATGCCGCACGAGAAGTACACGTACATCTCGTCGCGGCTCATCAAGGAGGTGGCCAGCTTCGGCACCTCGGTCGCCGGCATGGTGCCGCCGATCGTCGAGAAGCGTCTGACCGAGAAGTACCCACTCCGCTGAGCCGGGCCTCGAGCCCGTCCAACAAGGAGCCCGACGTGCTGGCCGACCGTCTGAAGACCCTCGCCCCGTCCTCCACGCTCGCCGTCCAGGCCAAGGCCAAGGAGCTGCGCGCGCGCGGTATCGACGTCATCTCGTTCGGCGCCGGCGAGCCGGACTTCGACACGCCGCAGCGGATCAAGGACGCCGCCGTGCAGGCGATGCAGCGCGGCCACACGAAGTACACCGAGGTCGGCGGCGTCCCCGAGCTGCGCGCGGCCGTCTGCGCCAAGCTCAAGCGCGACAACGGCCTCGCCTACGAGCCCGCCGACATCCTGGTCTCGGTCGGCGCCAAGCACACGCTCTTCAACCTCGTCGTCGCCCTGGTCAATCCGGGCGACGAGGTGCTGGTGCCGAGCCCGTACTGGGTGTCGTATCCCGAGCAGGTGCGGATGCTGGGTGGGGTGCCGGTCGAGGTGCCCACGTCGGAGACGACCGGCTTCGACCTGGATCCGGGCGCGGTGGCCGCCGCGGTGACGCCGCGGACCAAGCTCGTCGTCCTCAACAGCCCCAACAATCCCACCGGCGCCGTGTTCTCGCCGGCGGCGCTGGAGGCGGTGGCGCGCCTGGCCGTGGAGCGCAACCTCTGGGTCGTGTCGGACGAGTGCTACGAGGCGCTGACCTTCGAGGGGCGTCACGTCTCCATCGCGTCGTTCGGCCCCGAGGTGAAGGCGCGCACGATCGTCGTGAACACGTGCTCGAAGGCCTACGCGATGACCGGCTGGCGCATCGGCTACGCGGCGGGGCCGCGCGCGCTCATCCGCGCGATGACGGACGTGCAGAGCCAGGTGACGTCCAACCCCTCGTCGATCGCCCAGTGGGCGGCCGTCGAGGCGCTGACGGGGCCGCAGGACGAGGTCGCCAAGATGGCGGGGGAGTTCGATCGCCGGCGCCGGCTCATCATCGGCGGGCTCAACGCGCTGCCGGGCGTCCGCTGCGTGATGCCCAAGGGCGCGTTCTACGCCTTCGCCAACATCTCCGGGCTGTTCGGGCGGACGTGGCGGAAGGCCGACGGCGCCGTGTCGCTGAAGAGCTCGCTCGACGTCACCGCCTTCCTGCTCGAGGAAGCACGCGTGGCGGTCGTGCCGGGCCGCGACTTCGGCTCCGACGCCCACGTGCGGCTGTCCTACGCGACCAGCGACGCGCTGATCAGCGAAGGTCTGGCGCGCATGGCCGCCGCGCTCGCCACCTTGCAGTGAGCGCGACCTGGGCGGCCGCCCTCGAGGCGGCGGCGGCCGCTCGGGTCACACTCGTGCTGGGCGCCAACGACGCCGGCAAGACGACGCTCGTCACCCGCCTCGCCGGTGCCCTCGCCGACGCCGGCCACACGGTCGGCGTCGTCGACGCCGATCTCGGTCAATCCGACGTGGGCCCGCCGACGACGGTGGGACTCGGCCGCGTGCGGCGCCCGCTCGAGCGTCTCGCCGACGCCGAGCTCGTCGCGCTCGAATTCCTCGGCGTGACCTCGCCGGCCCGCTGCATGCGGGAGACGGCCGAGGCCACCGCCCGCCTCGTGCGACGCGCGCTCGAGCTTGGCCACGACCGTGTCCTGGTCGACACCTCCGGCCTCGTGGAGGGCCACTTCGGCCGCGCGCTCAAGCGGCTCAAGATCGATCGCGTCGGGCCGGACGTGCTCGTGGCCCTGCAGCGGACCGACGAGGTCGAGCCGCTCCTGAGCGTCTACGCGGAGGCGGGGCGGCCGATGATCGTCCGGCTGCCGGCGGCGCCGCCGGCGCGGCGCTCGGCGGCGGCCCGTCGTCACGCTCGTCAGCGCGCGCTCGATGCCCATCTCGGCGGCGCCGTGCCGGTGACGCTGGATCTCGCGCGCATCGACGCCCGGCCGGCGCCGGCCGTTCGCGGGCTGGCGGTGAGCGAGGCCGAGGGTGCGCTGGTGGGGCTCGACGGCGGCGACGGCTGCACGCTGGGGCTGGGGTGGGTGCGCGCGATCGATACCGCGAACGGGCGACTCACGGTACAGACACGCGTCGCGCCGGACCGGATCGCGGCGGTGGCCATCGGACGGGAGCGATACCGCGCGGCGTGAGACCGGACGAGGGTGCCGATCGCGCATCGTCCGCGCGACCGGCACCCTCGATGGGGTTGCGCAGCGTCTACTTCGTGCCGGTGCCGCTCGGGCTCGACGGGCTCGAGGTCGAGCCGCTCGGCGTCGAGCTGTCGCTCGGCGTCGTCGTGGACGGCGGCGTCGTCGTGGACGGCGGAGTTGACGGCGTGGTGGACGGCGAAGTCGCGGACGGCGGCGATGCGGACGGGGTCCGCTCGCCCGGGCGCTCGCCGACGCGATCGGTGCGAGACTCACTGCAGGCGGTCAGCAGTCCGAGGCTGAGCGCCACGGCGCAGAGGCCGGTGAGCATCTTGTTCATTTCGGAGCCTCCTCCTTGTGGGGTTGCGCAAACACGGGTCGAAGGCTGCAACGGGCATGCCGCCGTTCCGCGTCTTGACAGGGGTGAGGACAACTATTACCAATGCGGGCATCGGCTAGCAGCGATGCGATGATCCGCGACGGTGCACAAAGGAGACGTACCGATGAAGCTCGAAGGAGCGTACGACGTACCGGCGCCTCGCAAGAAAGTCTGGGACGCGTTCCAGGATCCCAAGCAGCTCAAGCAGGCCATTCCCGGCTGCGAGAAGCTCGAGGCGATAGGCCCCGATGAGTACAAGGCGACGATGAAGGTCGGGGTGGGCGGTGTCAAGGGCACCTTCGAGGGCAAGGTCCGCCTCAGCGACAAGAACCCGCCGGAGTCCTACAAGATGGCCGTCGAGGGCTCGGGTGGTCCTGGCTTCATCCGCGGCGAGACCGTGATCACGCTGACGGAGACCGACGGCGGCACCAAGGTGTCGTACGTCGCCGATCTCCAGGTCGGGGGGCTGATCGCCTCGGTCGGACAGCGCATGCTGGGCGGCGTGTCCAAGATGATGGCGGACAAGTTCTTCAACAGCATGAGCGCGTTGCTGCAGGCCTAGGCCTCGCATGGCGTCGCGCTACCTCGAACCCCGCCGCGAGCGCGCCTCGCGAGCGGACATGACGCGCCTGCAGCTGCGCCGGCTGCGCGAGCAGGTGGCGCACGCCGCCCGGCACAGCCCGTTCTATCGCCGGATGCTGCGGGCCGCGCGGGTCGATCCCACGAAGATCCGCACGCTCGACGATCTGCGCCGGCTGCCGTTCACGACGAAGGACGAGCTGAAGGACAACCAGCTCCAGCATCCGCCGTGGGGTGACGTGCTGGCGGTGCCGATCGCCGACGTCGTGCGCGTCCACCTGACCTCGGCCACCACCGGTCGCCCGCTCGCGTTCCTCGACACCGCCGAGGACTGGTACGGCTTCTACCATTCGTACGCGCGCGCGCTGCACGCGTTCGGCGTGCGGCGCCCGGACATGGTGATGGCCGCGTTCTCCTACGGTCCCTGGATCGGATACTGGAGCGGGTTCTACGCGGCCCAGGACCTCGGCTGCCTCGTCTATCCCGTCGGCGGGCTCTCGACCGAGCAGCGGCTCGACGCGCTGCTGACGTATCCGATCACCGTGCTCGGCTGCACGCCGTCCTACGCGCTCTTCCTGGCCGAGGCGGCCGCGAAGAAGGGGATCGATCTCGCGAAGGAGACGAAGCTGCGGATCACCTGGCACACCGGCGAGCCCGGGGCCTCGATTCCCGCCACGAAGGCCAGGATCGAGGCCGCCTTCGGCGTGCGCGCCTACGACCTGCCCGGCCTCACCGAGATCGCGGCGTGGGGCTTCGAGTGCGAGGCCCGCACCGGCCTCACGCACGTGCACGAGGACTACGTCTATCCGGAGGTGCTCGACGAGCAGGAGCGGCCGGTGAAGCCCGGCGAGCGCGGCGAGCTCGTCTTCACCAGCCTCTACCGCAAGGCGATGCCGCTCCTGCGCTATCGCACCCGCGACATCGTGCAGCTCGCCGCGCGCCGCTGCCCGTGCGGGCGCACGCTCGTCGCCTTCGAGGGCGGCGTGCTCGCCCGGCTGGACGACATGAAGAAGGTCCGCGGCATCATCGTGTACCCGCGGCGCATCGAGGAGCTGGTGCGCCCCCATCGCGACGTGGACGAGTTCCAGATCGTCTTCCGCCGTCGCGACGGCCTCGACGACATCCTCGTGCGGCTCGATCCCTCGCCGGCGCTCGCCCTCGGCGAGCGGGCCCGGCTCGGCGACACCCTGGCCAGGGATCTGCAGCTCGGTCTCGGGATCCGGGTCAGCGTGGAGGTGGGCGAGCCCGGCTCGCTCCCACGCTGGGACCACAAGGCGCGGCGGGTGAAGGACGAGCGCACCGAAGTTCCCTTCTAGGAGACTCCTCGCGTGAAAGCGGCGTACTTCAAGGAACACGGCGGCAGCGACAAGATCGTCTACGGCGACTATCGCGATCCGGCCCCCGCGGCCGGCGACGTGGTGGTGCGCGTGCGCGCGTGCGCGCTCAACCAGGTCGACATGCTCCTGCTCGACGGCCGCTTTCCGCCGCCGGAGGGGCTGCCGCACGTCAACGGCTGCGAGGTGGCCGGCATCGTGGAGACGCTCGGCGCCGGCGTGACCGGCCTGACCGCGGGGCAGCGCGTGATCGTGTTCCCCGGGTTCTCGTGCGGGACGTGCGAGTTCTGCCTGATCGGCGAGCGCACCGTGTGCCTGCGCTATGGCTACCTCGGCGCCCACAAGGACGGCGGCTACGCCGAGCTGGTGCGGGTCCCCGCCGCCAACTGCCTGCCGCTGGCGGACGCGATCGCGTTCGAGGCGGCCGCCGCGCTGCCGCTGGCGTTCCTCACCTCCTGGCACGCGCTGATCGCCAAGGCCGGGCTGAGGCCCGGCCAGACGGTGCTGGTGCAGGCCGCGGGCAGCGGCGTGGGCAGCGCCGCGATCCAGATCGCCCGGCTGTGCGGGGCCCGGGTCATGACCACCGTCGGCAGCGACGACAAGATCGACTTCGCCCGGGGGCTGGGCGCCGAGCACGTCGTCAACTACCGCACCCAGGACTTCGTCGAGGAAGCCAAGCGGTGGACGGGCAAGCGCGGCGTGGACGTGGTCGTCGAGCACATCGGCGGCGAGACGCTCGAGCGCTCGACCTACGCGCTGACCCGGCTCGGCACGCTCGTCTCCATCGGCAGCCACGACACCCACTGGGGGCGCCTGGACCTGCGCCACGTCTACTCCAAGAATCTCCGGATCGTCGGGACCAACCTGGGCTCGATCGTCGAGCTGCGCACGCTGCTCGACTACGTCCTCGAAGGCCGGCTGCGGCCGGTGATCGACCGGGCGTTCCCGCTGAACGACGCGCGGGCGGCGGTGCAGCACGTGCTGGACCGCAAGAACAAGGGAAAGGTCCTGCTGGTCCCGTGACGCTCGCGCGCCTGCTGGAGCTGGCCGCGCTGCGATGGCCCCAGGCCGAGGCCGTCGTGGACGGCGATCGGCGGCTGTCGTACGCGGAGCTCCACGCGCGCGCGCGCTCGCTCGGGGCCGCGTTCCAGCGTCTCGGCGTCGGGCGCGGCGATCGCGTGCTCATCGCGCTGCGTAACCGGCTCGAGCACGTGCTCGCCTACTGGGCGCTGCAGACCGTGGGCGGCGTCCCGACCCCGGTCAACTTCCGTCTGGCCGCCGGCGAGATGCAGTACGTCTGGCAGGACTCCGGCGCTCGCGTCGTCGTGCTCGAGGCCGACACGGCGCCCGCCGTGCTGGCCGCCACCGAGGGTCGCGACGTGCGCCTCCTGTGGGTCGGCGCTCCCCAGGCCAGGCCGAAGGGCGCCGTCTCGTTCGAGGACCTGGCGGGCGCGGGGGCGTGTCCGCCTCCCGCGGAGAGCGATCTCTCGCTGCTCCTCTACACGTCCGGCACGACCGGACGTCCGAAGGGCGTGCCGCGGACGCATCGCAACCACTACGCGGGGGCGCTCGCCCAGGCGCTGCAGTGCGGGTACGTCTGGGGCGAGCGGACCCTCGGCGTCATGCCGCTCTATCACACGATGGGGATTCACGCGCTGACCGGCATGGCCGCCGTCAACGGATGTTTCGTCTGCCAGCCCGAGTGGAGCGCGGCGGCGGCGCTGCGGCTCGTCCGCGCGGAGCGCATCACCGCGCTCTACCTGATCCCGACGCTCTTCTACGATCTGGTGCACGCGCCGGACTGCTCGCGCGACGCCGTGGAGTCCGTGACGAAGCTCGGCTATGCTGGCGCGCCGATGCTGGCCGCGCTCACCGAGGCCTGCGTGAAGACGTTCCAGCCGCACGTGTTCGTCAATCACTACGGCTCGACCGAGATCTACACGTTCTCGGTGCGGCCCGACGTCCACCTCAAGCCCGGGAGCGCCGGACGGCCGGGCGTGCACGCGGCCCTGCGCGTGGTCGTCGCCTCGGCGGAGCGACGGGTGAGCCCCGACGATGCCGTGCGGCCGGGCGAGCAGGGGGAGATCATCGCCAGCCTGGACGGCGACGAGGCCTTCGCCGGCTACTGGAACCGCCCGGACGCCGACGCCCGGGCCCTCCGCGCGGGCTGGTACTTCACCGGCGACATGGGCTACGTCGACGCCGACGGCGAGCTGTACGTGACCGGGCGCGTGGACGACATGATCATCAGCGGCGGCGAGAACATCCATCCCGTCGAGGTCGAAGAGGTGCTGGCGCGCCACCCCGCCGTGCGCGACGTGGCGGTGGTCGGCGAGCCCGACGAGCGCTGGGGCCAGCGCGTGGTGGCCTTCGTCGTCCCCGCCGGCCCCGGGCTCACGGCCGAGACGCTCGACGCCCACTGCGTGAGCCGCGGCGAGCTGGCGTCGTTCAAGCGGCCGCGCCGGGTCGTGTTCGTCCGCGAGATTCCCAAGACCGCGTCCGGCAAGATCCTGCGCCGCCTGCTCCGCGACGGCCACTACTCGGAGATCACGACATGAGCGAGTTCCTGCGCGTGGACCGGCAGGGCGCGATCGCCACCCTGTGGATCGATCGCCAGCCCAAGATGAACACCATGACGGTCGCGATGCGCAACGAGTTCCCCGGCATCTTCCGGGATCTCGAGGCCGACGAGCGGCTGCGGGTGGTCGTCATCCGCGGCGCCGGCGGCAAGGCGTTCAGCGCGGGCGGAGACGTGGCCGAGTTCCTGACGCTGGCGCCCGCCGACCTCGAGCTGTGGGGCGACACGCTCACCGCCGCCGAGCGCTGCCGGAAGCCCGTCATCGCGGCCATCGACGGGTATACGATGGGGGCCGGTCTCGAGCTGGCGGTCGCCTGCGACTTCCGCATCGCCACGCTGCGTAGCGAGTTCGCCTTTCCCGAGGTGCGACTGGGCATGATTCCGGGCAGCGGCGGCACCCAGCGCGCGATGCGCCTGATGGGCATGACGCGGGCCAAGCTGTTCATGATGACGGGCCAGCGCATCGGGGCCGAGCGGGCCGAGGCGTGGGGGCTCATCACCCAGGCCGTCGCCAACGACGGGCTCGACGCCGCCGTGGGCGCCCTGGCCTCGGAGCTGGCGGACAAGGCGCCGCTGGCGCTGCGCACGCTGAAGATGGTGCTCAACCGCGGCGCCGACGCGCCGCTCGACACCGCGCTGGAGCTGGAGCGCAGGTCCTACGCGTGGCTGCGGGCGACGCACGACTACGAAGAGGGCGTCCGCTCCTTCCTCGACAAGCGCCCACCGAAGTACCAGGGGAGATAGATGCCGACCCAATCGTTCGGCCTCATCCTGGCCAATCGCGCGGTGGTCCTCGGCGCCGTCAAGGCGCGTGACCTGCTCGACATCGCGGTCGACGCCGAGCGCTCCGGCGTGTTCGACGCCGTCTGGGTCGGCGACAGCCTGCTGGCCAAGCCGCGCCTGGAGTCGGTCACGCTGCTGTCGGCGCTGGCCGGCATCACCGAGCGCGTGCGTCTGGCCGTCGGCTGCATGGCGACGTTCGTCCACCGCCACCCCGTGATGCTGGCCCAGCAGTGGGCGAGCCTCGACGTCCTCTCCGGCGGTCGCGCGCTGCTGGCCGTGTGCCTGGGCGGGCCCGACAGCGCCAACGCCGCCCAGGCCGCCGAGCACGCGGTCATGGGGATCGCCTCCGGCGAGCGTGTCGAGCGGCTGGAGGAGGGCATCCGGATCCTGCGCACGCTGTTCGGCGGCAAGGGGGTCAGCCACGCCGGCACGTTCTATCGCTTCGACAACGTCACGCTGGAGCCGCGGCCGATCCAGAGCCCGTGCCCGATCTGGATCGCCTCCAATCCGACCGGCCTCACCTGGAAGGGCGGCGCCAGCGCCTCCGACGCCGCCGTCGAGCGCGGGCTGCGCCGCGTCGCCCGCTACGCCGACGGCTGGATGACCAACAAGCTGTCGCCGGCGGAGTTCGCGCAGCAATTCGGACGCATCCGCGCGATGGCGCGCGAGGAGGGACGCGATCCGGCGCATCTCGGCAGCGCGCTCTATCACAACATCAACATCAACGAGGACCGGGCGGCGGCGCTGGCGGAGAGCAAGGCGTTCCTGGACGCCTACTACACCGCCAAGTTCACCCCGCAGTTCGTGGAGCAGTGGACGGTGGCCGGCGGTCCGAAGGAGTGCGCGGAGCAGCTGCGCGCGTACTTCGGCGCCGGGCTCGGCCACATGGCCCTGCGCCTGGCCTCGTGGAACCAGCGCGCCCAGCTCGCCCGCTTCCTGGGCGAGGTGGCGCCCGCGCTCGGAGACCGCTGATGCTGCACGGGATCGATCATCTCGTCATCACCGTCCCCGATCTCGCCGCCGCCATCAAGACGTATCGCGATCTCGGCTTCACGGTCGTGGCGGGCGGCCGCCACACCGGCATCGGCACCCACAACGCGCTGATCGCCTTCCGCGACTCGTCGTACCTCGAGCTGGTCGGCTTCTACGAGCCGCGCCCCGATCATCGGTGGTGGGCGCCGCTGCAGAAGGGCGGCGGCCTCGTCGACTTCTGCCTGCAGACCGACGACCTCGCCGGTGACGCCGCCGTCCTCCGCGGAGCCGGCGTGGACATGAGCGACCTCGAGCCGCGCCACCGGATGCGGCCCGACGGCGTCGAGGTGCGCTGGGTCTGCGCGCTGGCGCGCGGCCTCCATCGCGGCGTGGCGCCCTTCGTCCTCGCCGAGGAGACGGGGCGCGACGAGCGGGTGCCGGGCCAGCGCACGCACGCCAACGGCGTGACCGGCATCGGCCGCGTCACCGTGGCCGTGCACGATCTGGCGGCCGTCCGCGGCTGGTACGAGAAGGCGCTCGGCCCCCCCGGCCAGAACGTCGCCTGCCCGGAGCTCGGCGCCACCGGGGCCCGCTTCACGGTCGGCCCGCACACGTTCGACTTCCTCGCCCCGACCGGGGCCGGCGCCGTGCGTGACTGGCTCGCCAAGCGCGGCGCCTCGCCCTACGCCGCCACCCTCGTCGGCGCCCACCGCGCCGTCCCCCTCGACCTCGGCCGGACGTGGGGTGCCCGCCTGGCCCTGGCCTGACGCCGTCCTCGAAAGGAGAAGGTCGATGAAGCTGATCCTCGCGGTCGCGCTGGTGCTCGTGGTGGGCGTGTCGGCGGTCGTGGCCCAGACGCCGGCCGCGCCGGTGAGTCTGGCCTTCGCCACGCTCGACACCGGAAGCGCCTGGTACGTCTACGGCGCCACCATGGCCGAGCTGCTGCGCAAGTCGCTGCCGGCCGGCTCGAACATCGACGTCAAGCCGCGCGCCGGCGGCGTGGGCAACCCAAAGCTCGTCGCCAAGAACGAGACGCCGCTCGGCTTCGGGTTCACCGTCACCAACCGCTGGGCCGCCGAGGGCAGGGAGGCGTACACCGAGAAGCTCGACAACCTCCGGGCGCTGGTCGGCGGTCTCGACACCTACTACCTCGTCGCCGTCGCCACCAGGAAGCTGGGGATCGGCTCCGTGCGCGAGATCCGCGACAAGAAGCTGGGCGTGAAGGTCTACACGCAGCCGGTCGGCTCGCTCGGCGAGTTCGCCGGCCGCCAGCTCCTGCGCGCCACCGGGATCGGCTACAACGAGATCAAGGGCTGGGGCGGCTCCACCCAGCACGTCGGCTACAACATCATCGTCGACGCCTTCAAGGACGGCCGCGCCGACGTCCTGTTCGCGGTGATCACGCCCAAGCATCCGTCGGTCAGCGAGATCGTCACCTCGGTCGACGTGAAGTTCCTCGGCCTCGACGCCGACACCGCCAAGGCGCTGCTGCCGCTCGGCTACACGGCGGCCACCATGCCGCCCGACACGTTCAAGGGCCAGTCGGAGCCGGTGAGCACGGTGGGCTTCCCGACGGTGCTCATCACCAACAAGGAGCTGCCGGAGCCGATCGCCTACACCGTGACGAAGACCATCGTGGAGAACAAGGACGCGCTGGTGCGCGGCCACGCCGGGCTCGCCGAGTTCGATCCCAAGACGGCCTGGCAGCCCGAGAAGGTCGGCATCCCCCTGCACCCGGGCGCCGAGCGGGCGTACCGCGAGAAGGGGTGGATGAAATAGCCGCCGACTGGATCCTCGCCAACGGCCGGATCCTCACGTTCGACGCGCGCCGCCCGCGGGCGACCGCGCTCGCGGTCGCCGGGGGTCGCATCGCCGGCGTCGGCGATCGTGCGGTCGTCACGTCGTGGCGCGATCGGCGCACCCGTATCGTCGATCTCCGCGGCGCCACCGTCATCCCCGGCCT
>Ga0134124_10004687_pt1 | contig 10998 bp, 16 predicted proteins | sample KB304_FD_96880 | JGI IMG/M metagenome (GOLD analysis project Ga0134124, IMG submission 96880) | Terrestrial soil microbial communities without Nitrogen fertilizer from Kellogg Biological Station, Michigan, USA - KB3-0-4 | ecosystem: Environmental > Terrestrial > Soil > Unclassified ... | reverse complement strand
TCACCGGCGACAAATTGCTCACCGCCGCCAATGCCGGCGATGACAAGGACGCGGCCATGTTCGCCCGGCTCGGCCTGACGCCGATGGAGGCGGAGGAACCGATGCGGACGGTCGAGGCCGCCGAATGATCAAGTCGCTGCTCACCGCCAACCGCGGGGAGATTGCGTGCCGCGTGATCCGCACCGCGCGGCGGATGGGGATCCGCACCGTCGCGGTCTATTCGGACGCCGACGCTAAGGCGCTGCATGTGCGCCTGGCGGACGAGGCGGTGCACATCGGACCGAGCTCGGCGCGCGAGAGCTACCTCGTCGGCGACAAGATCATCGCCGCCGCCAAGGCGACTAGGGCAGAGGCGATCCACCCGGGCTATGGCTTCCTCAGCGAAAATGCCGACTTCGCGCAGGAGGTGATCGACGCCGGCCTGATCTGGGTCGGGCCCAAACCCGCCAGCATCCGCGCCATGGGTCTCAAGGACGCGGCGAAGAAACTGATGGCCGAGGCGGGGGTGCCGGTGACGCCCGGCTATCTCGGCGAGGATCAGGATCCGAAGACGCTCAAGCGTGAAGCCGAGGCGGTCGGCTATCCGGTGCTGATCAAGGCGGTCGCGGGCGGCGGGGGCAAGGGGATGCGCCGGGTCGACGACGCGGCCAGCTTCGACGATGCGCTGGACAGCGCCAAGCGCGAGGCGGCAAGCGCGTTCGGCGACGACCGCGTGATCATCGAGAAATACATCCTCTCGCCGCGCCACATCGAGGTGCAGGTGTTCGGCGATGCCCACGGCAACGTCGTCCATCTGTTCGAGCGCGACTGCTCGCTCCAGCGCCGCCACCAGAAGGTGATCGAGGAAGCGCCCGCGCCGGGCATGGACGCAGCGACGCGCGCGGCGGTGTGCGGCGCCGCGGTGCGAGCGGCGCAGGCCGTCAATTACGAAAGCGCGGGGACGATCGAGTTCATTGCCGACGCGTCCGACGGCCTCAAGCCCGACCGCATCTGGTTCATGGAGATGAACACGCGGCTGCAGGTCGAGCATCCGGTGACCGAGGAGATCACCGGCCAGGACCTCGTCGAATGGCAGCTGCGCGTGGCGTCGGGCGAGAAGCTCCCGCTGCGGCAGGACGAGCTGTCAATCACCGGCCACGCGATCGAGGCGCGGCTTTACGCCGAGGATCCGGCCAGGGGCTTCCTGCCGAGCGTCGGGCGGCTCGACCATTTCGACCTTGGCGGTGAAGGCCGCATCGAAACGGGCGTCGAGGAAGGCGACGCCATTTCGCCCTTCTACGACCCGATGATCGCGAAGCTGATCGCCACCGGTGACGACCGCGAGGAGGCGATCGGGGCGCTCGCGGCGATCCTCGACGAGGTGGAAGTCTGGCCGGTGCGGACGAACGCCGGTTTCCTGTTCAACGCGGTGCTGCACCCCGAATTCGGAACCGGGAAAATCGACACGAACTTCATCGAGCGCAATCTCGAAGAATTGCTGCCTGAGCCGGAGCCCGACGAGGCGATCTGGCGCGGCGCAGGGTCGATCGCAACCGCCGTATCGGAAGACGAAGCGGCCCTGGCGGACCTGGCGGGGTTTCGCCTCAATGCGCGGGCGCATCATTCGGTGGCGCTGGGACGGACCGGCGAGTTCAGGACCGTCGATCTCGACGGTGACGAACCGATGGCCGCCGTGTCGGGCTTCCGCGACGAGGAGCGCGTGGTCGCATTCTATGAGGGTCAGGCCTACGAATTTGCGTTGACGTCGCGCGGCACCGGCACGTCGCACGGTGTCCACGACGGCGAGATCGAGGCGCCAATGCCGGGGAAGGTGACTGCGGTCGAGGTCAAGCAGGGTGAAAGGGTTGCCAAGGGGCAACGCTTGCTGACGCTCGAGGCGATGAAGATGGAGCATGCGCTGACCGCCCCGTTCGACGGCACGGTCGCCGAGCTGTCCGCCGCGGCCGGGCAACAGGTCAGCGAGGGCACCATGCTGGTCAGGGTTGAGGCGGCAGACTCGTCGTCCTGAACTTGTTTCAGGACCCATTTCGCCGCCCGCACTGCACGTTTTCGCGATGGATGCTGAACCAAGTTCAGCATGACGGGTTGGAGAGTTCCATGCGCCCCACTTTGTTCCTGACCATCGCCTTCGCCGCGGCGGCCGCCGCGCCGCTGACCGGCTGCGTGACCGACGAGCCGCAGGGCGGGGCGGCGATGGCGCTGGTCAATTCGGCCGGCCAGTCGATCGGCAGCGTGCGCGCCTGGCAGACGCCCGGCGGAGTCAGCTTCCGAGTCGCCGCGTCGGGCCTGCCGCACGGCATCCACGGCATTCACCTTCACAGCGTCGGCCGCTGCGACCCGCCCGACTTCGCCAGCGCGGGCCCGCACTGGAACCCGGCCGGGCGCAAGCACGGGCTCAACAACCCCGCCGGCCCGCACGCCGGCGACCTGCCCAATGTCGAGGTCGCCGCCAACGGCGTGCTCGGCGCGACGGTGGTGGTGTCCGGCGCGAACATGGCGAGCCTGCTCGATGCCGACGGCTCGGCTTTGGTGATCCACGCCGCGGCGGACGACAACATCACCGACCCGAGCGGCAACAGCGGCCCGCGCATCGCCTGCGCGGTAATCAGCGGCGCGCCCGAGCTGCGCTGACTATTCTTCCTTCTTCTTCGGATCCCAGCCGCGCACCTTGACGGTGCCGTAGACGAAGGTGATTTCCTCTTTTGGGCCTTCGGCGGTCGGGCAGTTGCTGATCACCACATCCTTGAGCTCGTAGCGCTTGCCCGACGCGGCGAACTGCATCCCGCCGTAGCGCTTGCCCACGGCGCAGCCGGGAAGGCTGCCGGCCACGACCAGCTCGCCCGGTCCGCCGCCTTGCGGCTGGTCGTAATAGATCCGGGCGCGCAGCGGCATGTGCTGGCGCTTGCCGGTCGCCTGACCGGATTCGGTCTGGGCGCCGCCAACGGTCACCTTGTCCGACGCGCCGAGCATGCTGTGGCCGCGAGCGTTGGGTTCCGCCGGGTCGGTCGCGATGCCGGTCACGCGGCCGCTCGTCGGGGCCTCCGACCGCGGACTCCATTTGACGGACCGGACCTGAAGCCGCTGGTCCGTCGCCCGGGAGCCGAGCAGCGAGTCGCTGAGATAGGCATAGCCTTCATTGTCGATCAGGGGTGGCGCCGCGGCGAGCAGCGACGGGAGGCACAGCGAAACGGCGGCGATCAACGTGCGGCGCATCGGACCTTCCTTTCGGACGGGGCGCCGCCGAGGATAGAATTTCTAAGCTGAAGCCGCCAGCCGCGCCGCGCTTAAACCGTCCTTAGGACTGCAGCCGTTAGGGACCGCGGCCATGTTGAAGAAGCTCCTGATCGGCCCGTTGCTCACCGCCGGCGGATGGCTCGCGGGCAGCTATTACGGCGCCAGCGCCGAGCAGCTGGTCCACAAGGATCCGGCGACGACCTACGCCGCGATCGAACGGGCGATCTCGAACGCTCCCCAGGGCGGGACGCTCAAGCTCGAAGGCGGCCGCCCGGTGCCGTACGCCATCCAGGTCGAGCGCAGCGACGGCGAGCGGCTGGTCGTCCACCTGCTGTTCGACGGCCGCGAGGGCGCGGAGACCGAGCTTCGCTTCGCGCCGCACGGCGGCGGCGGGGAGACCATGATCACCGCCCGGGTCCATGGCGACCGGGCTGTCCTCGGCGCGGCGCTCGCCGGGACCGACAAGGCGCGGCTCGCCTGGGCGCCCGACTGGATGCTCAACCTTAGCGCCAAGCCTTTGCTGCGCCAGCTGGCGGAGCAGATCGACCGGGGCGACGCGGTTGCCGCGGCGCCCGGCTTCCTGTCGCAGGCCGACTGGGAATCGCAGCTTCCGGCCGACCAGCAGCAGCAGGTCCAGCAATGGCGGCAATATGAGGCGAGCCGGCCGATGGTCGACCCCGACCAGTCGGCCAACGCCTTCCTCGGCAACGGCGAGTAGCGAGGCCGACCCACGCCCGGTTGGATTTGTGCCGCGGTTTTCCATACAAGTTGCAGCGCCGAATCGACTTGCTCAGCCCGGGGGACGAGCAATGCGGCCAATCATCATGAAAAATAGGGGGAGCTGATGTTCACTTCGCTCGTGCGGGGTCTCCCGCGCATGCTCGCGCTTCTGGCGCTGGGGCTGTTCTTCATCATCATTTCGGTCCCGGTCGCGCGAGCGATCAACATGGCCGAGATCGCGCCGTCGATCTGGTACATCGGCTGGGCCTTCCTGGTCGCGCTGATCGTCGACGTCGTGCGGCGGATCATCATGCCGCGCCTCGACTTCCAGGAGACGGCCTGGGTCGCGATCCAGACCGGCAACGTCGCTGCCGGGATGGTCGTGCTCGGCATCGCGATCTTCCTCGGGGCGTTCGTGATCGCCTCGGCGGGCCTGCTGAGCCAATGAGGCGCGGCGCGCGGCTGGTCGCCGTGGCCGCGATCGCCGGCTGCCTGACGGCGGCCGGCGAGCCGCAAATCCCGCCGCAGGCGCTGCAATATTTCCCGCACATCAGCGAGGACGCGGCGGACACGCTGCGTCACGACTTTCGCCCGGAGATGCTGGCCTCGCAGGTCGAGCAGGAAAGTTGCATCACCCTCACCCATTCGCGCTGCTGGAACCCCGAAGTCGAATTCAAGACCGCGCGCGAATATGGTTTCGGCCTTGGCCAGATCACCATCACCTACAAGAACGGCCGGGAGGTCACCAACCGCTTCAAGGAGCTGCAGAAGGACCACGACCCGATGCTCGCCCAATGGCGCTGGGACGACCGCTTCAACCCGCGTTACCAGCTGCGCGCCCTTGCCGTCGTCGACCGCGACTGCCTGCCCTATGCGCTCGGCGCGACCGGGGAGGACAAAGCGGCGATGGCGCTGGCCTGCTACAACGGCGGCCCGGGCAAGAAGAGCAAGTCGGGCGCCGGCCTGCAGGCCGACCGGATCATCTGCCGCGCAACCGCGAACTGCGACCCCAATCGGTGGTGGGGCAACGTCGAGAACACGTCGAACAAGGCCAAGGTGCCCAAGGTCGGCTACAAGCAGTCGTTCTTCGCGATCAACCGCGAATATCCGCGGCGGATCCTGCGCGAGCGCATCGCCAAATACCGTGCCTACGACTGGAACTCGATGCCCTGGTCGGTCGGGTGAGACGCAGCCAGCGTTAAAGTCCCGTTTACGCGATTGAGCTAAGGCGGATTCGCGAGAAAACGGAGTAATTTGCGATGGACGCCGCCGGCGGTCCCGCCTTCTCTAACCTCGATTCCGCTCCGCCCGACCGGGGCGAGCGCCGACCCGTAAGCCTGCGCGGCTATGCCATCCTCGCCGACGGCAGCCACCATTCGATCACCGTCCTCGACCTTAGCTACGAGGGCTGCGGGATCGAGGCCGCGACTCCGCTCGAGCCGGGCCAGCCGCTCAAGCTCTCGGTCCTGCGCCGCGGCGCGATCGAGGCGGTCGTGCGCTGGAGCCGGGACGGCAAGGCCGGGCTGGTCTTCACCGCGCCCGCAGCCGGGGCGCGGGCGCACGGGCCGCGGCGCAGCGCGCGCACCGAGTTCGTCGCCGACGTCGTCCTGCGCCGGATCGGCCGGTCGAGCTTCCGGGTCGCTGCGACCGATGCCTCGCCCGACGGCTGCCGGGTCCAGCTGGTCGAGCGCCCGTCCGAGGGCGAGCGCGTCCTCGTCAAGTTCGACGGGCTCGAGCCCCTCGAGGCCGAGGCGCGCTGGATCGACGGCTTCACTGCCGGCCTGCGCTATGTTCGGCCGATGCACCCGGCCGTGTTCGAGCTGCTGGTCGAGCGCCTCAAGGGCTGACTCGCCGCGCGCCTCACCATTCCGGTGTGGCTGCGCCTGTCGGTCCAGCGCGCGGAGAAACGCGCGGGGGCATGATCAGCATTGGCCAAACCGGCAGTCTTCTGATTTAGTTGAGAGCAGGGGGCGTTCGGGATGGCGATCGCGGAGATATTGATCACGGCGGGAGTGGTCGCGGTGCTGGCGGCGATCGCCGGCGGCGGCCTTAAGGGCTTCGGGGTCGAAGTCCCGCTGCTCGCGTCGCTCCGGCGCCAGGTCGCGCTACTGGCGGTCGGCGCGGGGCTGCTCGGCCTGGGGCTGTACCAGGCCCAGGAGAGCGGTTCGGCCAAGTCGGCCGCGGACCTGCCGCCCGCCAGTGCGGCGGAGCAAGCCACGAACAATGCCGCCGCGACCGCGCCTCCTCCCGCCGCAACGGCTCCGGCCGCCGGCTCTGCCGCCCGCCCGGAGATGCCGAACATCGTCGACCTGCCGTTCCCGACCGCGCGCCAGTTCCTGATCCAAAACAGCTGGTCGCCGATCAACTCGGCGACGACGCCGATGGCGATGCAGGACCAACTCGGCCTCCGCTCGCAGGAGATGTGGGACGCCGGCTATCGCGAAGCGGTCGCCTGCTCGGGCAGCGGGGCGGCGCCGTGCACCTTCCGCTACCGTCACCCGACCGGCGCGATCCTCGAGGTGGTCGCGGTCGGCGAGGACATCAAGACGGCGATCGTCAACGACGCCCGGATCCTCGACTGCAGGGCCGATCCCAAGCCGGACGGCTGCGCCTGGTAGCCGGGCGCCGCAGCGGCTAGCTCTTCGGGCCGAGCCCCGCGCCGCCCTTCTTCTTGCCTGCATCCTTCTTCGGCTTGCGGATTTCCTTGTTCGATTTCTTCTGACCCTTGGCCATGATTGCCTCCCGCGGCGGTTTGAGCTGCGCGACCGCCATAGCCGCGCAGCCCGGCGCGTGGAACTAGTAGCGGCGGTAGGCCGAATTATTGCGGCCGATCCGCACGTTGGACACGTAGCCGCGATAGTCGACGTTGCAGCGGAAGGTCAGGTCGCCGGCCGCATAGCCCTGGTCCTGGTAGCCGTAGGGCCGGTTGCCGATATAGCGCTGGCCGCCGTACATTCCGGTGTCGAGCAGGCCGCGGACGCGCAGCCCGCCGGAGCGCCGCTCGACGTTGGTGATCGCGGTGACCCGCATGGCCGGGGCGGCGATGCCCTGCTGATAGCCGTAGCCTTGCTGGTACCCGTAGCCCTGTTGGTAGCCGTAGCCGCGATACTGATTCTGCGCCCGGACCATCGCCGCGCTGGCGCAGCGGCTGATCGCCTGGCGGTCGGTGACGTTGTAGCGGTTGCCGAGCAGCTGGCCGATGATCTGGTCGATGGCGTTGCCGCCGTAGCCATATTGCTGCTGCGGATAATAGCCGGGCGGGTAGGCCTGCGGCGGGTAGGGCTGCGGATAATATTGCGCGGCAGCGGGGGTGGCGGCGAGCGCGGCAAGCACTGCGGCAGCGGCGAGCGATTTGGCGAGGTTCGTCATGAGCGAGTCCTTTCGCCCTGCGCGGAAAATGCCGGCGGGCCCCGCAGGGTGAACGATCCTACGGCTGTTGGGATGCATGGCAACAGCAAGCCTTCCACGCACGGATGCTCGCAAGGTCTGTTTGTGCTATGAGCGCTGCCCGTGCCGATCGAGGAGGGGAGACTCCGATGGGCATTTTCGCACTTCGAATTCCAGTCGGCATCGCGGCGCTGGTTCTCGCGTCGGGCACGTCGGCGCAGATCAATCCCAAACTCCTGTACACGCTTGAGCGCAGCTCCACGGTCGTTCCGCTGTACAATCGCGCGGGGGACGTCGTGTTGTACATCGCCTACGGCGGCGGGACGGACGGCATGCGCGAGGTCCGGTTCGTCGACGCTACGGGCAGGCTGATCAACATCCTTCGCGACGCGCCCCCCGCCGTTGCCGGCGGGGTTCCCGTCGTCAGGGATCGGTACCCGCCCGGGACGAGTGTGGACGTCAGGGATCATCGCTATGAGTCGGCAGGGGGTGTCACGGTCAGAGATCATCGGCGTTCGTCCGGTAGCAGCAGCCCAAGCAGCGGTGTTGACGACGGCAAGTCGGACAAGGCATCGGAGGCGCGCGCTCTAGCCGATTGGATCCGCAACCTCGAAGACCGCGTGGCGTCGCTCGAGCGCTCGAGGCGATGAGGTCCCGAATCAGCCGGGCGCCGAGGAGCTTTCTCGGGGCATGGCGCGCCGAATGGCCCAAGATGGCAGCGGCACTGACCGTATCGTTCCTGCTGTTCCTGATCCCGACTGCGTTCGCCTCGGTGCGCAATTGGCTGTGGCCACCGCCGATTGCCTATCCGATCGTCTGTACGGCCGAACCGGTCTGGCGCGGCGGTGACAAGCGGCTGGTGGAGATTTATTTCATCAACACCGCCAACAGTGAATTCAGCGGCGAGCAATTGAATGAACGGCTGCAGGCCGCGCTCGGCAGCGCAGCCAAGAGCGCGAGCACGGCAATTCTCTTCCGCTACCAGACTCCAGAGCGCAAGGCGGAGACCGCCGTCCCCGACCTCGCCTTCAACAAGGGCAAGGGCGAGCTTGCCGTGCAGCTCACCGATCAGGGCGTGCGCGTGCAGCCGACGCGGATGGCCGAGCTGGCGATCCTGCGCGCCAATGTCGTCTTCCCAGTCGCGGACAGCTTCCACTTTGAGCGCGGGGCGAAAAACATCGCAGGCATGTTCGATCTGGAAGGGCCGGAGGCGGGCTGCTTCACGCGGTGAGGAGGAACGACGGCACCTTCGTGCGTTGAGCCGCCGGATGAAGGGACGCGGCGCATGCGAAAGGTGATCTACGGCGGCGCGACCAGTCTCGACGGCTTCCTCGCCGGGCCGGGCGAGAGCCTCGACTGGCTCAAGTGGAGCCAGGACGCGGCGGCGATCTCCCGGGCCAGCTTCGAGGGCGTCGACGCGATGCTGATGGGCCGCAAGACGTTCGAGCTCGCCTGGGCCAAGGGCGGCGGCCCGCCGGTCACGGCGATCACCACCTACGTCTTCTCGCGGACCCTCGAGCACCTGCCCGAGGGCGCGACCGGCGAGCTGGTGCGCAGCGACGCGGTCGCGTTCGTGCGGCAGATGAAGGCGGCTGAGGGTGGCAATATCCTGGTGATGGGCGGCGGCGAGCTCGGCACCGCCCTGGTCGAGGCCGGGCTGGTCGACGAGCTCGGCTTCTCGGTCCACCCGGTGCTGCTCGGCGGCGGGGTGCCGGCGCTGTGCCCGATGACCCGACGGGTCGAGCTCGAGCTGCTCGAAGCGCGGGCGATTGCGCAGGGGTGCGTGCTGGTGCGCTATCGGGTGGTGAACGGGGACAGCACGTCTGCCGCATGATATGACGCCGGCCCACGCCAGCAGCGAAGGGGCAGGGCCATGACCGCGTTCAATGTCGTGCGTTTCCAGGTGAAGCCGGGCCGCAACCAGGAGTTCCTCGACGCTCACCAGCGAGTCGACCGCGACTGGCCCGGCCTGCGGCACGTCAATCTCATAGAGACCGGCGAGCAGAGCTACTGCATCATCGGCGAGTGGGACGACATGGGGGCGATGGCCGCCGCGCGGCCCAACATGATCGCGACCCTCGACACGTTCCGCGACTGCCTCGACGGCGACACCGACCCGGTGTCGGGGCCGGTGGTGCTGGCGCTCAAATAGCGCCGTCCGCGCGGAGGGGCGTCGGTGAGCAACTTCGAGTTCGTCTTTTCGCTGTTCGGGCTGCTGCTCGGCCTCGCCCTGGCCGAGGTGCTGGGCGGCCTCAGCGACGCGCTGCAGGAGCGGCGCAAGCTCAAGGTCGGCTGGCTGACGCCGCTGCTTGGCCTGCTCCTCGTGCTCGACATCAGTTCCTTCTGGACGGTCGCGTGGAGCATCCGGGACGCGTTCCGGCCCGATTATTTCCACCTGCTGTGCGGCGTGCTGATCACCGGCACTTATTATTTCGCCGCCTGCCTGGTCTTCCCCAAGGACCCCGCCGAGTGGCCCGACTTCGACGTCTATTACTTCCGCCACAAGCGCGTGGTGCTCGGCGGGGTCACCTTCTGCAATGTGCTGGCCTATGCGGCGCAGCAGGCGCTCGGCGGCGAGCCGCTGGCGGCGCCGCTCGACAAGCTGGTCGCGGCGCTGTTCTTCCCCGGCCTGCTGGCCGCGATCTGGGCGCCGGGCAGACGGCTCAACCTCGCGCTCCTCGCCTTCCTCGTGGTGCAATATCCGGTGTTCGCGAGCCTCTACATGCTCGGCTACGGGCCGGGCTCGTTCTAACGCTTGGCGCGCCGGTCGCTTATTAGCCCGACGACGCAGCGTGCGCGTGACCGACCGCGCGAAGTGGAGGCCTTCGACAATGCTGCGACCTAGGGGCCCGGCGACCCGGCCGGTCCTGTTTATCCAGGGCGGCGGGGCGGGCGCCCACGACCAGTGGGACAACAAGCTCGTCGCCAGCTTGAGCGGCGCGCTCGGCAAGGGCTGGCGGGTGCGCTACCCGCGGCTGCCCGGCGAGGCCGATCCGAGCTATGCCGGCTGGGCGCCGGCGATCCGCGCCGAGATCCTCGCGTCGCGCGAGGCGATGAAGCGGGACACGCGGCTGCTGACCGGCTCGCCGCTGCCGCGCGGCGACAAGCCGCTGGTCCTCGTCGGTCATTCGCTCGGCGGGACGATCCTCGCCGCCGCGCTGGCGGAGGAGGCGCCCACGGTCCCGCTCGCCGCGATCGTGCTGGTCAGCGCGCCGTTCGTCGGCGAAGGCGGCTGGCCGGAAGACGGGTTCGCGCTTCCGGCGGACCTCGGCGCGAAGCTGCCGCCGCGGGTGCCGGTGCACATCTTCCACGGCCTCGCCGACGACACCGCCCCGCCGGCCCACGCCGACCTGTGGGCGCGGGCGATCCCGCAGGCGGTTGTGCACAAGCTGCCGGGTCGCGACCACCAGCTCAACGACGATTTGAGCGAGGTGGCGGCGGTGGTGCGGGGAGTGCGCTAGGGCGCCTGGCCGGCGTCGGCCCGGGCCCGGGCCAGCTCAAGCTCGAGCTGCGCCACCCGCAGCCGCGATTCCGCCGCCTGCCGCCGCTCGCTGCGCCAGCCGAGGATCACGCTCGAGATCGTGCCGAGCCCGGTGAAGCACAGCGCGGCGAGGCCGAGCAGCAAGCCGGCATTGCTCTGCGTCGTCAGGCAGCCTT
>Ga0134124_10004686_pt1 | contig 10998 bp, 6 predicted proteins | sample KB304_FD_96880 | JGI IMG/M metagenome (GOLD analysis project Ga0134124, IMG submission 96880) | Terrestrial soil microbial communities without Nitrogen fertilizer from Kellogg Biological Station, Michigan, USA - KB3-0-4 | ecosystem: Environmental > Terrestrial > Soil > Unclassified ... | reverse complement strand
TTTTCTCTCATACAAAGGTTGGATTACTAGTTGGCGAGATGAATGATAAAGTGATGCATAAATAATGCTCGAATCCATAATTAAATATCCAATCCAACCTGTAATCCAACTTAATGTGTTACTATATGCCATAAATGATTCCGCACCATTTATTATGGAAAATATGTACATTGACAATCCTGCTATGAACATGCAATATGCAAATACTAATTGAGTTTCAACCATCCAGAGATGATTGTAGATATTATAATAGATAATTACATGCTTAATACACTATTCAATTGCAAAAAAACATATAAAGAAATGATTCATTCATCGAGGGTTCATAACAGGACCCGGATTCACATCATTTGATTCACAGAATCTAACTGGCCCTGGTGTAATATCATTCATTACCGGACCCGGGACGGTATTGCTTATGTTTGTAAAACATAGTATTCCCAGCGAAAAGAAGAATATAATCAACGCTCTCATCGTGAACTAATTGGTATGTATATATTTAGGCTATTCAATTTTGTTTAATTTGATTGGAATATGGTCCAAATCGTATATGCGCCCACATAAATCATAACTACGCAAAATATTATGAAACCAGGGCATTCTTCTTCAGATCGGACTCCTCCGCGATATGCAAGCCTACTTCTCATTTTTTCCGTACGTTTTCTACACTTACGTCTCCAAATAATTTAGTATTCACATATTCAATTTTACGCTGCGCTCCCTTCGGTCGCTACGCTACGTTCGCTAGGATTTACCTTTGGTAAATCCGTCGCTCACTTGGCTAGTTTTGTTTATAAAATGTGTATTCAACATCAGCCGCGAAGCGACGGCGTTCTCCTGTGGCGAGCAACGCGAGCATAACAGGAGAACCCTAGCGAGCGTGCGGAGTGACCTACGGTCACGGAGCTAGCCACAGTTTGCGTACAGAATCATCAAAATAGGGACTATAATTGACATTAAGCCCGCAATAACGTATAGGGTGTTGTTCATAATTAACTGGTTCATGCATGCCAGAAACTTTGCCTTCGTGCAATAGAAATTTAAATATTTCCCAAAACTGGCTCTCTGATGAATGCCCCCATTTTTCATTAGCTATGTGAGCCAATTCATGCATAACTACAAACATTACTGTATGAAAGTCATGCAAAGCAAATGTTTCCCTATTGCGCAAACATACCAACATCCGCGCGCCTTTATCCACTGTATATGTATTATCTCCAGGAGCTTTTGGATCATTTTCCATTATATTTTCAAGATCATATCCAGAAAGAACTCTATTAACTGCATTCATCGAGAAATTATTTGCAGTTTGAGTTGAGTTTATGCTCCCTACAAGAGATTCTGCAACAGTTCGTGCTGGCTTTGTATAATGTGATGCATGGCGTTGGCCAACGGATGTCATAAACGAATCGCCGCTTCCGGATACACTATTCGCAACATTAACCAATCCGGCGAACAACCCAGAAATACGTGATTTTATAGAACTAACTCCCGTAAGATTGTTCACCATCCCTACGAATGATTGTTTACGATTATTACCAGGCATATTTTTGAACTCCTCTGTAATACGGTTCAATTCAGCCGTATTATATTGCATTGATTCCATATCCGTATAATTGACTCTATATTTTATTTTAAGATATTTTAGAAACAACATAACATTTCTATTCACATTAGACAGTAACTCAGCAGCACCGCGTTGGTTTTCATAACCACCTACAACATAATATTCTTCACCATCGCTTGCTAATATAGCTTCCTTGCCCAAGTAAAAATGATTACCTAGGAGATATATTATCATAATTAGAGACACAATTATAAATGCATTTCTAAGTGTGTTCATGTTGCTGTAGTCGAATTCACTATGCAGAATGTATACAATACGGGCGAAATTAATCCCGTGTGTAATTTTTGGGGGCGCACTACGGTCATATAGTAACACATGCCCTCTGAAAATCACCATATGGAAACATAGTTTTGTTTAATAAATATTTATCCGGCCCGATGTATATTAATCCGCTTTCTTCTGGAAACGAGTTTAATTGTTTTGGTTTCTCCTAGATTTATATTTGCGAACAATTTATAGTTCATGTAGAAAAATTCTTTCACCTCACCCACATTATCGATTCCAGCCACCACATACTTTTTGCAATTATCGATAATTGTCAAATTTATTGTTCCATTTAATACAATGCATATATTCGGATTTTCATATGACGCAAGCAGGTGGCTAATTGATTTAGTTAATACTCCGGCAACATTAGTGACATTGCATTCATATTCGTAGTTTGAATAGTTATCTATTGAAATGGAACATTTGACAATTTCTTTTCCAACTAAAACAATTAATACTAAAGGTCTATGCGGATCCATTTGCAACATGAATTTCGGTGCACTGTATATTATTATACACGCATACTATATACATCATATTAGTATATTAGCTCAAGTGGCGAGAGGAAATGTTCAATTGCTACCTTAAAAATCCGATTAAAGTGGTTGCATTCGACCCAAAACATGGAAAAAATCTTCAAACGTTTGTATTCCTAGGAGATATTCCAGCTACGGTAAAGAACGCAGTATATAGTTATAAAGCCGCTATAGATAAAATAGAACGTGGTCAGCATGTTGGAAAAGATCAGTTACGCAAATACGAATCTGTGATAAAAGAATATTATGGCGCGGGATGGGAAAAGAAACTCCATTTGTACACATCGTCACGTGGGGTGCAAAAACCTAAACATAAAAAGCGTGGGGGCAATGTTGAATACGCTGCAGATTCAATATATGGGGGAGTTGAAACCTCAGATGATATTCTCGGGATTGATATAGCAGAAATTGATAAAATGCTTAATTTGGAGACCGCGGAAGAAGTTAATGAAGTAAGAGAAATATTCCCAACCGCGCAAAATCTCAAAGAAGATGATTTCATATATACCGAAGAAGAGGATGCAAGCAATACCACAGGTAACGTTGCAGCGAAACAACCTGCCACATCATCTATGCTATCAGTCGACGTTACCGGTGTTGATTTTAAAACAAGATTCGGGAGGAATGGCGGCGTTACTTTCGTGAACGACGTCAAAATATATCCTGAAGACAAGTTGTATGATGTAAAACAGAAAATTCATATGGCATTAGGCATTCCTTTTTACAGAAGTCATTTATATTGGATTCAGAATGGAAGACCAATGACGACTCATAAGTTAGTAACATCCGCGATATATCCCGTAGATATCCGTGAAATTGGACACGGGGATAAACAAAGTGATACACCAACACAAGAAATCCTTGGCGTCGGGATTGATAGAAAGTTATATAATGACAGAAATGATTTAAAAATAGAAGCAAATGATACATTTGAGATAGTTGCTAATCTTTCTGATTGGTATGAAACATTTTATGTTTGTGACATTGCGGATTTTATAGAACCAACAAGATCTCAATTAGTAAATATGGTAAAAGATAAATACCAGCTTGATTTATTTTATTATGGATTCGTCGTAAAATATTGGCCGCAGTTGGTATATGAAGCATTCATTGAATACATATTGTCAGAAACAGCATTAATGCAAAAATTCCCAGATTTATCTATTCCAATTTCCCACGTAAAGAAAGTTTATAATACCGAAGCCGAAATATTAGACAAAAACTACAAAAATGTTAAAAAAATAATGGATTTAGACGCCGGAGAAGGCCGGAAGCGAATATACGTTGCTGTTACACATGCTATTGCTACATCTTCTTTGGAATATAAAATGATAGTGAACATCAGAAACTTATTTGATAAAATTAGAGTAAACAAACATATTCCGGAAATTAAAGCTTATGTTAGCCATGATGGGAAAAATTATCTCTTGGAAAAATATGCGAGTGGATTACAGACACAGCGAGTGCAGTTTCCTACCGGAATGAAAACTGGCGTAATTATCGCGGTGAAGATTTATGGTGGTGATGTACCCGGCGCATCAGGTGGTGCTGGCAGCGCTGCCAGATACATGTTCGTAAACATAACTTCCGCGGGAAAATATTTCATAAAAACCATGTGGCGGGAAGAAGAAGAATATCAATTATCGGACGTGCTTGCGGTGATGAAAAAACATGCTGACGGATTGTTTAATATATTAAACGCCATGGGAAAATACATATTCGTCATGGATCCTAATGGGCGGGGATTCCCCTTGCTTACAGAAAATACAGTAAAATATCAATCTGTGAATGTGTCAATTTTATGGAAAACTGTTCTTACTATTGGAGCATACAGATTTGTCAAATCATTATGGGATCCGTACGTAAAAGCGGGCATAATGAGTGCACATGGTATAGCGCAAATGGAATCAACAAATTTTATATTTCATAAGGCTATGATAGAATTTGACACTACACTAATTTACAGAGTAATGGCGGCTGCTCACATTGTATCCACGCGAAATCAATATTCACGGCTGACAAATAGTACCATAAAACAGAAATGGAATCAATTATACGGCGGCCGCATATTTAGAATGTATCACAGAACAACAGATATTAAATTCGAGGCTATAAACGTTCGGGAAGAAGAGTTTAAATTAATATATAGATATGTACTAATGTTCGTATCCAAAGCCATGTGTAATCCTAAAGTCGCGCAAGCTAATACAGAGAAAACATTTCAAATAGGCAATGAGAATGTGAAAAAACTACGAAAATTACAAGAAACTGATCCAGATTTGTATAATTTAAAGAAATTTGGCAGCAATAAGATGTATTCCATATTATGCCAAAACCCACGGCAGCCGATGGTTTATACTGATGATGAAGTCGACCGTCTTTCATCGAAAGATAAGGGTAAATTAACTAAATATTGGAATTTTACACTTAGCCGCGAAACATATTACGGCTGCGAAAATCCTAAATATCCACATATGTCATTTATTATCGGAGTTCATCCAAAGAATTATTGTTTGCCGTGTTGCAGCAAAAAGAGATTCACCGTGGAAGATTCCAAAAAAATGCAGATAAATAAAATTTGTATGGAGAATTATGAGTTTGGCAAGGATGATAAATTAAAAGAAGTATCTTCTCGGCATGTAATGGTTTATGGCAAAAATGTAGAACCGGGACGTATTTCTCAATTGCCGGGATCGGCTATACGAGATTTATTATTTAATTCGTTGTCTGCCGCGCCCGCCGCATCGACTGCAGCATCAATAGAACAATCAACAGCTGCGTCGTCAGCTGGCCGCGAATATTATATATTAGGAGTCCCCCAATCATTCCCCTCAGTTAGGAATGTGGGGTTAATATATGCCATCGCGGAATCGTTATCACTCACACCGCAAAAATTAATCGCTGAAATGATAGAACAACTCAACAAAATGAGTGAAGTGTTCAATACTCTACTGAATGGATCAATTAAAACGTCATTTAAGAATATGAATGATTTAACGGAAACAATGAGGGAGTTATTTATTACACGCCGGGGTGATTTTACTGTGACAAACCGTATGTTCAAAAACTGGCCCGAATTGATTATGGAACTTGTAATGATATTTATGCGGGTTTATGTGTTCATTTTCATTGATGACAGCGAAACAGGTGATTCTACGGATTTGTATATATCCGACGCCATGAAATCAGAACTTATTTATTCGCATTCGCATGCGAGTGTGAGAGGCGGTGGTGACATGTCTGCAGGCACGCACGCAAACACACAAACGGGCAATAAATATCTTCTCGTAATAAAAAAGCGGAATGAATATTATCCGATATTCGTAATTACCCCATCGCTTTATTTCAGAACCGGAATGCCAGAAAAGAAGATATTTTATGATGAAGATGATGTAGTGGGATTATTGTATTCGTTGATTTTGTCAAATGCAGTAGCGAAAGCAAATATTGCAGGAGAGAAAACAATCAATAAGAAAATAACATTGCAAGTAGTAAAGGATTTTGCGGCGGGTGTGGGTGTGAATGCGGAGGGGGCAGCGGGTGGAAGTGCGGGTGGCGGATACAAAATAGAAAAGAAATACATTAATAAACGTAATTTATGTTATGCAGTAAGTTTAATGTCGGGCGAGAGAGTTATATATGCCCCTGTTGATTATTCCCCCCATATAAGTGATGGTATAGAGATAGATTTCTCGCTTCCAGAAAGCGGTGAAACAAATGTAAAAGATATGTTAGAGTATGCGGACAATATAAATAAATTTATTAAAAAGAAATATTCCGTTGGCAAGAATTCTATGAACGAAGATATGTACGAATATTCGTTGGTGAAATTTACTAAAATTCATTCTAACAACGGAATAGTATCATCGGCTACCGCGGACAATATATATTATTTTAGTCCAATAAAGGAATCAGAGGCCGTGGAATTGTTTCGTGCGGCGGGAGGCAGTGATGATGCAGCGCCCGAAGTTGTAAAACTAAACTACTCATACGAAGAAATAAATAAAGCGATATCTACATCAGCCCCGCCAGCTAAAATAGATCAAGCATTACTGAATAAATCATTATACAATAATTATCTGTATAAATTGTTTGTTATAGAATTTGTAAATAATGTAACAAAGGAAACGAATCAACATTTACGGGAGGTGATTATCAAATTGATAAATTCTACAGATTTCAAGAAAAATTTCGTACAATTCCAAGAAAAATTAAATGAGCTTTTAGATGACTATCCCGATGATAAATCATTGTTGGGATCGCAGATCAACAATTTCTATTATGGTGATTTTGATAAGAAAAAACTCATCGCAGATATAAAATCTACCAGATATCAATTCGATAATATTACAATAAATAGTCTGAAAAAAATGCGATTGGATGATATAAAGAAAGAACTGAAAGCAGTAGCTGGGGATTTTACATCGCGAGAATCCCCTGATGTAAAAAATGGGCAATTTCCTAATGTTTATTTGCCGTGCTCGATGGAAACGGATGCGCGCGCGGTGGGCGAGAATCGCACTACTGGCGAGAATCGTGCTGCGAGCGATAATCGCACCACGGGTGAAACCCGTACCAGAATCTATTGTAACGGACGGAAATTGATGGTAGGAGATAGGCTCAACGATTTGGTAGATATTCTCGCGGCTGACATAACCAATCCATTGAAAGAAAAATATCTATTAAGCGGAGTATTTGACGACAATATTGTTGAATTCTTTAACTTTATATCCTTGCCTGCTGAAGTAATTGCGGTAACCAAAATAGAATAAATTTATACGAGTATATATGCGTATGTATATATAAATGAGTAGTGATTCAGAAGTAATTGCTGTATCAGAAAAAAATACACCCAGCACACTTGATGCGGTTGCCGGTGAGGCTGTTAAAATAGTGCCGTTTAAATTATTATTTCTAATGCTTATAATTTACCTTCTTTTATCAAGCGATGTATTTAACGAAATTATATTATCGCGGCTGGATGGCACAGTTGGTTTTGGGGGTAAGGTTACTACATATGGAACAATAATATCTGGAACACTGCTTGTGATATTTGTCGCAATTACTGATATTCTGATAAAAAAACAAATATTATAATGCTACGCGACCGTTGGTCGCTCCGCTCGCTCAGCTAGGATTATCCGCTTTCGCTCCCTACGGTCGCCGCGGATAATCCGTCGCTTCGCGTGGTAAGCAGATCATGATTGCACGGCTCAGCGAATTGATCTTGCGGGATTAACATGCCACCCAGAATTCCATTTATAGAACTAATTTCATCAGCGCTGAATGAAGAAATAACAGAATCTATTTTTTTCTCCACTTCGTGTTCTTTTACAAGATTACGAGCATGCATCGCCAATTGGTTAATAGTGCCGCTGTTAGGATAATATATGTTATCTTCATACAGATTCTCCACTATATAATCGGATGGGGTAGTTACATTCTTGACTATACTAGAATAATAACGGCTGAATAATTCAAGCAAGAAATCATAAGTAGCTTTTATATAATCCTCCCCCTCAACGCCATCGAAAATCAACCCGCCTTTGATATTAATCCTCATTCCCCATGTTCCGGCCGGTATTTTCATATGCTTGTCGTAATCCGGATCAATTTCACTGGCGGAAAACATTTCTACTCGCATATATTTGTTTGGTTTTTGTGGAAATGGAGTTGCAATCTTTATGCTAAGTTTGTTTCCACGTGTTGGGATAACTTCGCATATTTTCGGATGCGGATGCAGAGGATGAGTTTTAATATCGGCAACAACGTCCGACATTGAATCAATCATCTTGCGGATTTTGCATTTTCTGCAGAATTTTTCTTTGCATTTGCAATTTCCGGGCTGCAATTCTTTCTCATCTTCGGCCTTCACTAATCTAAACACGTTTTCAAGTGTTTTGTGATGAATGAACTGTCCTTTATTGATTCGCAAGAAGAATTTATAATTAACATTATTTAACTTCAATTTAGCCAACGATATCACCTTGTCTGCATCTTCTACCGGAGACAATGTAGGATAAAGCAATTTGTTTAAACTGTCGATTATATCGTTGATATTCTTATTATTCTCTTCCATATAATCGGCCTCTAAACCTGCCAAATGTATCTTCCCCTTGCGAAATAATAAATACTTCCATTCCTTAAATCCATGCACGGTTTTCTTATCATTTCTCCTTTCTTTCGAAATAAATAAGAATGTTAGTTGCGATTGCATTTTATCACCAGAACTGCCATTTGGAACTTTTCTGGTGCTTTTCTCGCGGATTTTCTTCGGTCGTCCTCTATTCCCCTTCTTGACAATATTATTCGCTAATACATATTCGTATTGTGGATTTTTCTTGTTTCCTTGTCCGCAATCCAATTCCATAATATTTCCATGTGGATCCAGCGCCGCGAATAAATCTTTCTCGCTGAGATCGGCAGGATAATTTCGTAAAGTACCACTTACCGTTGCAGTAAACAGTTTTGGGGGATATAAAATGCTTTCATACGAATTCGCAACATTTCTAGTGAATTTTTCTTTATTACAATCCGTAGATATGTCGAGAACTTCATTAGTAATAGTTTTACTCCTTTCAGCATATGGTATTCTTTCTATGCCACCGCCACTTCCACCGCTTGCATGAAATAATCCTGATGTGGATCGAAAAAGTAATTCAGAAAGTTCAGGCAGGGCCGGATCACGAATGCTCATCGATCTCAATGAATCAGTCATTTTGGCCATTTCATCAAGAAAGCCGGGATCATATTCACCTAAGAAATCTACAGACATTTTATGATTTAATTCGTAAGTTTAACAGCGATGGTATTGGGTTGAGGGTGTATATATAGCGATGAAAAGTGAATGCAAGTTTCAATTTTATTCCGCTAGGGGATGATTATTAATTAAACATAATGCTAATCTTTAATTGGTATCTCCGCTCCCTACGGTCGCTGCGATACCAGCACTCGCTAGGCAGATCCGCTATTGGCTCGCGTTGCTCGCCGCGGATCTAGCCGTCGCTTCGCGGCTGGTATTCGATTCATAAATACGCACCAAACATCAGATATATGATCAGCCGCGAAGTGACGGATTAGAGCGCGGCGAGTGTAACGAGCAAGAGCGCTCTAATCCTAGCGAGCGCTTGTGCGAAGCACACAAAAAATGAATTTGCTACATAAAAATGTATATTGATTACTCCAGCCAGGCAAACATGAACTCCCCTACAGAAGTGGACAACGAATATGATTCCATTGCAACTCAAACAACATTATATATGAAAAGCAATCATGAATTAACCATAGACTTTTTATTGTATTTAGGCAATTCCAAAGAGTACAACATCGGCAATCGCGGATATGGAATAATTGATTACTTCCTCCATTTGTTTGAAGATCACACGTTGTCTAAACTACATGATTTAATCTCCGCATACAATAAAGAGATTATTGAATTCAATCGTACATCGACTTGTCTTTTGCAAACTGTTGACTTAGCTTGCATGGAGAAAACAAAAGCATTTTTCGAATGGGCAAATGATAATATCTGCGCCAACTACGAAAAAATATTTCGCGATGTTTGGCCTGAGATGCATGATCATTTCATCAGAAAATATATCATACCTCTCACTACTGCGGAAACCTCTGCAGTAAGAAATTCACATACGCACGCAAACATGCGAATGCATGCGCATACTTATGATTTAAGCACAGGATCGAATGCAACATCTGTAGGAAGGGCGAAATGCGGAGATGGTGAAATTTACGGATTCCATATAGTAGGCAAGGGAGAAGGCCAACATATTACTTGTTTTTGCAATAGATGCAAGGTATATATGGAATCGATATGTGGGGAAGAAGTAAAGGAAAAATTCAATAAAAGAATTGATATTGTACATTTTCTTCATTCTCTCGATCCGGACAACCAAAAAAATCTAATTAGGTATTATTTGATGCGAGTTGCACGCAATACCCACGCCCACCCGCTCAGTATTCATGTAGCAGCTGCAGATCCCTTGGATAGCGATCGTTCACGGTATGTGGATGACATTGATGTTGGAAGTGAAAGAAGCTTTCCGAACATTCCAAAAACATTCCCCGCTTCCTTAACGAATTCACGCCCAGAATAATCAAATCTAAGGTATAAACAGCAATTTGCTTTTTTCATAAAATCCGGAACTTCTTCATCATTGTCGAGTATTCCAACCTTTGCATATTCAAGATCTTTCTGAAACGTCGGGCAATCAGAATAAATCAACTGAATAATGTTGAAATAATCTTTCGCCGTAGTGATTTCATTTTCTGTTGCATGAAGTTTGAATTCGAAAGAGTCACCAAGCCTCTTAATGATTTGTTGTATCGGCAAAAGCATTTGATCATCAGTTGCGGCTCCACGAGCGCATAACAATATTTTCTTCCTCTTTGTAGGCAGTTGCTGCGTGGCAATTGGTTGCGACGTGGCAATTGGTTGCGACGTGGCAATTGGTTGCTGCGCAGGTATTTGTACAGCAGGTGCCGTTTGTGTAGGCTTAATCATCATATTTGATACGTGTGGCATAGCATGCGCAGATGGTTGCGTGGCAGGTG
>Ga0134124_10004685_pt1 | contig 10999 bp, 12 predicted proteins | sample KB304_FD_96880 | JGI IMG/M metagenome (GOLD analysis project Ga0134124, IMG submission 96880) | Terrestrial soil microbial communities without Nitrogen fertilizer from Kellogg Biological Station, Michigan, USA - KB3-0-4 | ecosystem: Environmental > Terrestrial > Soil > Unclassified ... | reverse complement strand
CGCCAGGCGATTGATCGGGGGCCCGCGCGGTTTGTCCGCGCGGGCTTTCCTATTTCGTGGAGAGCAGTCGCGATAATTTTATCCGGGTAATATTGCGTCCGGGATTTGACCCGGGTATTATTGTTGGATCAACATGCGGGAGCCTTTCATGAACACGTCCCAGCCTGCCTGCACAGCCTTTCTGGGCAGCCAGCAGGTCGCGACCGGCAGCCATATCGAAGTGGCGCTGGCCGTGCGGGTTCTCTCGAAGCGACGGCCGCACGCGACGGTCTTGATCTTCGACGATGAAAGCGGCCGTCAAATCGACTTTGACTTGCGCGGCTCTGAAGCGGATGTGACGGAGCGGCTGACCCGGTCCGGTCACGACGATCTCGATCACAACGAGCCCGCGAAAGCTCGTCAGCCGGGGCGGCCCAAGCTCGGCGTCGTTGCGCGTGAGGTTACGCTTCTGCCCCGCCACTGGGACTGGCTGACATCGCAGCCCGGCGGCGCCTCAGCTGCATTGCGGAGGCTCGTTGAGGCGGCGCGGAGCGCGAATGCGGATGCTGACATGGCTCGCCGGTCGCGGGAGGCTGCCGATCGCTTCATGATGGCGATGGCCGGCAACCTGCCGGGCTACGAGGAGGCTGCTCGCGCCCTCTATGCGGGAGCGCGCGAGCGCTTCTGGAAGATGACCCAGGCTTGGCCCGCGGATGTTGCGGCCCACGCGAGGCGGCTTGCAGGCGACGCCTTCTCCAAGCGCAACACCGTGCGCGCCTGATTTGCGACTCAACGTTCAGCTTGCAAATCGTCGGCGGTCATGCGGCGCGGTGAAGTCGAGCAAGGGCCCGCGCGGGATGATCCCACGCGGGTTCAACTGTCTGTGGGTGCCGTAATAATGGGTCTTGATGTGATCCATGTTCACGGTGGCGGCAAAGCCCTTCACCTGATAGAGCTCCCGCAGATAGTTCGACAGGTTCGGGTAGTCGACGATGCGGCGCAGGTTGCATTTTAAGTGGCTGTAGTAGACTGCGTCGAAGCGGATCAGTGTCGTGAACAGCCGCCAGTCCGTCTCGGTGATAACTGCTCCGGCGAGATAGCGATGGTGTGAGAGCCGCTCTTCGATCTGGTCGAGTGTCGCGAACAGCTTGGTGAACGCGTCGTCATAGGCCGCCTGCGTGGTGGCAAAGCCCGCGCGATAGACGCCGTTGTTGACGGTGCCGTAGACGAGCTCGTTGATCTGATCGATCTCCGCGCGCAGCGCCTGCGGATAGTAGTCCGTCGTTACGTCTGTGAAACGGTCGAACGCGGAATTGAGCATGCGGATGATTTCGGCCGACTCGTTGTTGACGATAATGCGGCGCTCCTTGTCCCAAAGCACCGGCACGGTGACGCGACCGGTGAAGCGCGGATCAGCAAGCAGATAGATTTCGGCAAGCTCGCTCTTGCCATTGGCAGTGTCCGGCGTGGCACCTGGCATGGTGCCAAATTTCCAGCCATGCGGCCCGTAGAGTGGCTCGACCACCGACATCGACACGACGTCCTCGAGCCCCTTGAGCATTCGCATGATCACCGTGCGATGCGCCCAGGGGCACGCCAGTGCGACGTAGAGGTGGTAACGTCCGAGTGCGGCCGCAAAGCCGCCATTGCCGCTTGAACCGGGCTCGCCCCCAGGCGTGATCCAATTCCGATAGCGCGTGACGGGACGCACGAAATGCCCGTTCTGCGTGCGCACAGCTTGATCATCGTCCTGCCAGATCCCGTCGACCAGAAGGCCCATTGCTTGCTCCGAGAGTTGATGTGCGGATCATGTAGGAATGGAACTCACCGATGGAGGACCCGTCTTCACGGGGACAGCGTGCTTTGGTGCGATCGTGTGAATAGGCACAGGCGCCAAATCTCCAATTGACGGTCGTGACAACCTGTCGCAGGCTAGCCTGAACGGCTGGCGCGTGAGGAGGGGCCCCTTGCTGCATCGGAACACGTTCATCTGGCGCGGGAGCGCGCAACCATGAGCGTCCTTGCCGCCCGCGAAGCGGTGTCGGGCACGCGCGGTAACGTCTCGCTGGCGTTGACCTTGGGACTTGCGCTGTTTCTGCTCGTCAACGCCTTCGCGCTCAACAACGTGCTGCGGCTGGTCTCGCCGATTTACTACAGCGAGACCGTACTCAATCACACGTCCGACGTGCTGCACGCGGAAGGGTGCGATGATTCCTGGGGCATCATGGCCCATGCGCTCAGATATGCGCAGTCGCCGCATACGACGCCGCTCTATACCGAGATCTTCTTCAACCAGAGGCTCAAGTTCCAATATCCGCCGTCCTCGCTGTTCGCGATCGAGGGGATGCTCTGGCTTGGCGGGCCTGAGCTGGTGCGAACTTCCGAGTGTCCGGACTTCATGCCGGCCTCCCTCAACGATGTTTTGGGCTGGGTGTTCATCCTGATGTCGGCGGTCTCGGCCGCGATTCTGCTCGAGCGGGGGCTGCGCCAGACCCTGCCGGGACCGTCCTCGAGCGCACTCATCACTGCGCGTTACCTGCTCGTGCTCGGCTTGGCGCTGACGTTCTATCCGATCGTGAAGGCGTTCACGCTTGGCCAGATCCAACTCTGGCTCAACGGCATGCTGGCGCTGTCGCTGTTGTGCTGGGCTACCAACTGGAAGGCCTCGAGCGGGGTTTTGGTCGGCCTGATGTGCCTGGTCAAGCCGCACTATGGCCTGTTCGTCTTATGGGCCGCGTGGCGGCGCGAGTGGCGCTTCACACTCGCCTGCGTGGCGGCCGGATCGATCGGCCTTGTTGCTTCGATCGCAACCTTCGGCTGGACCGACAACCTGGACTACCTGCAGGTCTTCTGGTTCCTGTCACAGCATGGCGAGGTCTACTATCCGAACCAGTCATTCAACGGTCTCCTCAACCGCGTGATGACGTTGATCGATCCGGACAATTACGACAGCATCGGTTTTGACGACAACGGCTTCCCGCCGTTCAACCCTTGGATCTATGCCGGTACGGTCGCGACCTCGCTCGCGATCCTGTCCGCGGCCCTGCTGCGGCGTGGCAAGGAGGGTGACCCGGACCGCGTCTTCGATTTCTGCACCATGGCGCTGAGTGTCACCATGGCGTCGCCGATCGCCTGGGAGCACCATTACGGAATTATCTTTCCGATCTTTGCCGTGCTGCTCGCGAGCGTGATCGGCCACCGCACGCGGCTCATATTGCTGGCGGTGAGCTATATGGTGATCAGCAACTTCTTCCCCGTCGTCAATCTTCTGGCGCCCACCGTGTTCAACGTGGCGCAGTCTTATCTCCTGTTTGCGGCGCTGATTGTGCTGATGCTTCTGCACACCGCCCGCCCGGGCTGGCAGCTTGGCCCCTTGCATTTTGGCCGGGAACCGGGGGTGGCGCCGGCCCTTAGGCCGCAATAGACCTGCGCTCCGCCAGATGCTAAGCGCATGTCCCGCAAAGCGTATCTCGCGGTCTCTGGCCGGCTGAACACCAAGCGATATGACCGATCTTTCCCTCACCATCCGGGCGGAAATCGCCGACGATGAGCTCGCCATTGAGCGGCTGCATGAGCGCACGTTCGGTCCGGGTCGCTATGCCAAGACCGCTTATCGCCTGCGCGAGGGGCGCGACCATTCGCTTGAGCTCTCCTTCACGGCCCGCGTCGGCACGCTGCTCGTCGGCTCGGTAAGGCTCACCCCGGTTCGTATCGGGGAAACGAAGGCGCTGCTTCTCGGCCCGCTCACGGTCGAACCGCCATTTCGCGACCGCGGCATTGGGCAGGTGCTGATCGAACGCTCGCTTGCTGAGGCCAAGGCCAAAGGCCATCGCCTGGTCGTGCTGGTGGGCGACGAGCCCTACTACGGCAAGTGCGGTTTCAAGCGCGTAGCGCGTGGCCGTGTGACCATGCCGGGACCGGTCGATCCGGCCCGGCTTCTGGTGTGCGAGCTGGTCGAGGGGGCGTTCGAGGGCGTGACGGGTCCGCTCCGGCCGGAATGGGAGAATCTTTGAAGCGAGCACATATTGTGTCCAGAAGTGGCGGCTTCCTTGATTTCCTAAAATAGCAGCGATATTTGCTCAATAGACTTAACTGCTGATGCTGGCGCGGCGTTGGCTGTCATATCGGCTTCTTATAGATGATGAGAAGGCAATGTTGACCGTCGGACTTGGAGTGGAATTCGTTCGGCATGCGGCTCAGCTGAGTCTTTCAATTACTGTCTCAGTCTACAAAGTCGGAGAGCGATCCGCCAAAAGGCCAGGGGGCTTGGCCCTAGCGTCGTGTCAGATGCTGGTATTTCGAGACCGATTTACGCCGCGCAGTCCCGAGCGTAGTCGTGTACAATCACTTTGACCGCCCCGCCCGAGGGCGCTAAGCGTTGTTCGCTCGGGTTGTCATTGAGGACTCTCAATCGTGAAAACCATCAGTGCTATCCTGGTTGCCATATCGCTCGTGGCGGCATCGCCTGTCGCATCCGTTCCCGCGGCGGCGCAGAAGCTCGACCTCTCGACGGTGTCCTGCAAGCAGTTTCTCGACTCGGGCGAGCGGACCATAAGCATGGTCCTGATGTGGCTCGCCGGCTTTTTCACGGACGAGGACGATCCTCCGATCGTCGATTTTGACAAACTGAAGGTCGATGCGGGCAAGCTCGGTGATTACTGCCGCAAGAATCCGACGACCAACTTGATGACCGCGGCCGAAGAGATTCTGCAGTAGCCGCCCGCTAGTGCCGCCGATTTGAAGTTCCTTCACCGCCTGCAGCAAACTCGATTAGGAACTTCAAATCGAAAGGCGGCACTAGAATCTTAGAGTTGCTAGTGCCCCTTTGTTTCCGAAGTTCGTGTCAGAGCGTGCGAAGATGTATCACGAACTTCGGAAACGGTGCACTAGTCAGAACGCTCCGAGGCTGAGAATGCCGTCGCCGGAGTCAAGCCCGGCCATGATCCGCTTGCCCAGCAGCTCGCGCAGCGTTTCTGACGTGCCGCCGCCGAGCGTTCCGTAGCGGGCGCCACGATAGAAGCGCGACACCGGATACTCGTCGGTGAAACCGTAGCCACCATGCACCTGGATGGCTTCGCTGGTGACCCGCAACGCCATCTCGTTGCAGAAAATCTTGGCGACCGCCGCGAGGTGCGGATCGGGGAATGGGTTGGCGGTCGCGCAAGCGCGATAAAGAATGCTGCGGCCGGTCTCGATCTCCTTATACATCTCGGCGAGCTTCCAGCGCATGCCCTGGAACTCGCCGATGGGCCGGCCGAAGGCCTGGCGCTCGCGCGCGTAGCGAACGGCTTCCTCGAAAGCGCCTTCTGCGAGCCCGAGCGAGATGCTGGGATTGAGGCAGCGCTGGGTATTGAAGGCGGTGAGCAGGCGCACGAAGCCGTCGTCGCGCACAACCAGATTCTCAAGCGGCAGCTCGCAATTCTCGAAACGAACCTCGTGCAGGTTCTCGCCGCCCATGGTGTGGAACGTGCCGCTCACGGAGAATCCGGGTGACTCCTTCTCGACCAGCACGCAGCCGATGCCGGCCCGCCCAGGCTGCTTGTTGATCCGGGTGAAGACCACGAACATGCCGGCTTCGTCAGCGCGGCTGATCAGCGTCTTGACGCCGTTGAGCCGCAGCTTGTCGCCGATGATGTCGGTGTTGGTCTTGTAGCTCGCCACGTCAGTGCCGGCGTCGGGCTCGGTCATGCAGATCGCCAGGATGCAGTCGCCGTTGACCACTGCAGGGAGGATTCGCCGCCGGATATGCTCCGGCGCATAGGTCGCGATGATGCGGGTTTGCACGCCAACCTCGCCAAGCACCGCCATGGCGGTGACGTAGCAACCCTTCGCGATCTCCTCGAGCACGAGCGCGGTGTCGAGCACGGGCAATCCCAAGCCGCCATACTCTTCAGGCACCGCCATGCCAAGCACGCCGAGCTTGGCAAGTGCGCGCAGATTTTCCCACGGGAAGGTGCCGTCCATGTATTTGAGCGCGCGTGGCTTGAACTCGCTCTGCGTGATCTCGCGGACCGTCTGCACGAACCGGCGCTGGTCCTCTGACAAGCTCAGCTGCACGCTTTCTCTCCCTTTATCTTGCCGACGCTTGTAGCTACCGCATCGACGAGATCGCGAATGCGCGTGAAGACATGCGCGCCGGCTGCAGTGAGCGCTTCGGTCTTTGATGCGATCGTGCCGACATCGCCCTGGATCATCGCACCGGCATGCCCCATCGTGATGCCCTCGCGCACGGTGCGGCCGGCGATCAGAGCATAGACCGGCTTGCTGCAGTCCTGCGCGCGCATCGCCGCCGCGAGCTCTTCCTCCTCGGCGCCGCCGATCTCGCCGATCACCACAATGCCATGGGTGTTCGGGTCGGTCAGCATGAACGAAAGGACATCCGCGAAGCGCGTTCCCTTGACCGGATCGCCCCCGACGCCGACCCACAGGCTTTGCCCAAGCCCGCGGCCGACCAGGCGATGGCAGACTTCGTAGGAGAGCGTGCCGCTCTTGGCCATGATGCCGAGCGGGCCGGGAGCGAGCGACACGTCAGGCAGAAAGCCGAGCTTGAGCTTCACCGGGATGGCGAGGCCCGGCGTCGAGGGGCCGATCCAGCGCACGCCGGCCGCTCGCACGATCTCGAGCGCCGCAACCGCATCGCGCACCGGCATCCCTTCGGCGATCGTGACGATGAGCTTGAGGCCCGCCGTGACTGCCTCGCGAATGGCGTCCAGAACGGAGAGAGGTGGAACCATCGCGACGCTTGCAACCGCGCCGGTCGCGGCGACGGCCTCGATACAGGTCTTGAACACCGGAACGCCATCGATCTCGTCACTGTCGCTTTTGGGCGAAACGCCGCCCACAATCCGGGTGCCGTAGGCGCGCATGAGTTGCGCGTGGCGGCGTCCGGTGCGCCCGGTCATGCCCTGCACGATAGTTGCGACATCCGGCATCACAAACGGCACGTGCGCGGCGGCAAGCGCCGTCATGGCTGCGCTCCGGTGAGCGGAGCCAGCGTGAGCTCGATTGCTCGATCGAGGTCGGGCTCGACCCGCAGCGGGTTGCCCGCGGCCGCAAACACCGCGATCGCCTCGTCATAGCCGTTGCCGATGAGCCGCGCCGTCACCGGCACGCGCAGCTCAGGGACCGCGTTCAAGGCAGTCACCAGCAGCTTCGCGACTTCACCCAGGTGTGTAATGCCGGCAAAGAAGTTGATCAGTACCGAACGAACGTTCCGCCCGGCTGCGATCCATTGGAAGACGTTGATGAGCCGCGTGGGGTCGCCGCGCAGCTGGCCGGTGCGGATATCACAGAAGTTGAAGGCGGCATGGCCGCGCTCCGCCAGCTCGTCGATCATCTGCATGCTCAGTCCCGCGCCGGTCGTGACCAAGCCGATCTCTCCGTCAGGATCGACCACTACAAAGTCGAAGCCGTGATCGAGCTTGAGCGCCAGCTCTGGATAGTCATTGGCACGATGGCGGATGAGATCGCACAGGCGCGGTTGTCGAACCAGCGCGTTGTCGTCAATCACGAGCTTGAGGTCGCCCGCGGTCCACGATCCGTCCGGGTGAATGAACAGCGGATTGACCTCAAGCAGCGTCGCCTCGAAGGCGAAGAACTCGGCGATCAGATGCTCGGCTGCGCGAACAATTGTCTCGCGCGCCGGGCTCGCGATGGTGTCGGCCAATCGGCTTGCCGCCGCGATGGCTTCGTGCTGCTTGAACGCGACATCGGCAGATCGGAGCGCACCGCGCTCCGCATGCGCCTCGATGTCGACACCGCCTTCTGATGACAGGAGCACGCGCAGACGCCCCTGGCTGGGATCGAGCGATAGGCTCAGATAACACTCCATGCCGTCGACACACTGCTCGACCCGGCAGGCCCGAACCGTTTGGCTCTTGATGGTCTTGCCAAGGAGCTCGCCAAGCCCGTGACGCAGCTCCGTGGTCGTCTCGGCCCTCATGATGCCGCCGGCTTTGCCACGCCCGCCAACCGGGACCTGCGCCTTCACCATCCAGGGGGCGGCGAGCACGGCCGGCGTCGCGACGTCGGCCGTGGTGGCGAGAATGCCCGTGGGAACAGGAACGCCGTCTGCGGCAAGCAATTCCTTCGCGTCGTGCTCAAGCAGCATCATGCGGCGCGGCTTTCGGTCGGGTTGACCCGGATGAGATGGTGCAACCGTTAGGCGGGCAGGGCCGAGCGCGTTATTCGGCCTTGATTGCCTGGATGGTCGTGTTCGGCTGCGGGGGTTGTGTCAAGGGTCAATCGACCGCGACGAGGCGGGGCGGCATGATTGTTTAATCCATGCCGCGCCCGACGACGGTGTTAATGAAGGTCAGGAGCTTCAGGTCGGCTGCACGTGCTCGGGGGCACGCTTGCTCATGTGCGCTTGAGGCTCTCCGGTACCTTGCCCCCGCTCTCCGCGAGCCTGGTCATGACCTGCTCGTGCAGCCAGACATTCATGTCGGCGGAGCCGTCGAGCTTGCCCCTGTAGCCAAGTTCTTGTGCCAGCTGTTTGCGGGCACCGAGGCTGCTGTCCAACTTCAGGAGCTTCATCAGATCGACGATAGACTCGTCCCAATTGAAGTTCTCATCCTGGTCATTGGCGATCTTCTCGATCATCACCGCCACTTCTTCACGTGACATCGGCTTTCCGGTCGCAGCCGATGGGGCTTCATGCCCGCTCGCTGTCGATGATGCTGCGGGCGAAGATGCTCCCGCCAAGCCGGCAGGCGGCGGCGCGCCTTTTGATGCCCCGAAAATGGCTGACGCTATGTTGCCAAAGATGCTCATTCCCTACTCCTCGTATTTGCCGGGTGACCGTGCGCTACATCATCCGCGAGGCTTCCTGCTCAGTCGGAAGCCGACCGTTCGGCGTGAGCTGATCGATCAAGTCCGGCAGATGTTGACTAAGACCTTTGAGCAGTTCGTCGGGGCTCAAACCGGTTTGCCCGGCGAGAGCATCGAGCGTTTCGCTCCCGAGGGCTTTTTTCAGATCGGCTGGTGCTATCTCGTCGTTCGGTCCGCGATTGATCCAGGATTGTGCTACTCGGCCCTGCCCACTATTCTGCAGATCGTTGATCAAACGGCCGAGACCGCCGCTCAGCACGCTGCCTGCGGCAGCGCCGCCCAAGACAGGTCCCAATCCGCCCGGCATGGGGTTGCTTCCCACAGGTTTTGCGCTGCTCGGTCCACCACCGAACAAGCCGCCGAGAATATCCGCCAGGCCTCCACCGGGAGTTCTTGCCTGGACAATGCCGGCGGGAGGAGCGGATGTGGGTCGATCTTGGCCGCCATAGCCTGCAGGGGGACCGGAGGTAGGGCGGCCTTGGGCACCAGGACCGGCAGGCTGACCGCCAACGTGCTTGACGGCCTTGTAGGCGAGCAGTCCCAGGAGAGCCATCATGATAGGTGACATGCCGCCGCTCTGGGGCGCGTTACCGGTAGGTGGCTGGGGCTGACCGCGCGGGCCGTTTTGCATGCCGTTGAGAATGTCCATGAGTCCCATGTCTTCCTCCTGATTGGTCTGCTTGTGAATGCCCAAGCTTTCGACGATCAAGCAGCTGGAGCCTGCCACTGTCCCTGTGAGGGTCAGCGGCGTGGCGGCCATGTGGTGGAATCGGTGTATGTGCCTGGGTCGGGAATGGCGCGGTGAACGACGAGCCTGTTCCAGATGAACAGGACGATGAGTGCGCCGAGCGTCGCAGCGATGAAGCCGGCGCCTTGATCGAGCCGATACCAGCCGATGGTCTGGCCGATGAAGGTCGCCAGAAAGGCGCCTGCGATTCCAAGCACGGCGGTCAGAATGAAACCGCTCGGATTATTCGGTCCCGGCGAAAGCAGCCGCGCAATGATGCCGGCAACAAGGCCGACCACGATGATCCAGATAAAGCCCGACACGACAACCTCCCTCGCAAGTAATGAACGCCACGATCGGCAGCCCTTGGCGAGATAGCCCCAAGGATGTGCCACTCAGCCCTTAAGCCGCGCCCTTAAGCCGCTTGTTGCACTCGCTGTAGTATCCGCCGCCCTTCTGGATCCACTTCAGCCCGCCATTGTGATCGCCGGCCTTGTTCGCGTTGTATTGATCGAGGCACTTCTGCATGCGAGCCTTGCCGGCCGGTTCCTTTGAATATTTCTGAGGGATCGCCGATGGAAAATTTGCCGTGCCGCCTGAGCCGATCCCGGTCGTTGTTGCTGTGTCACCGCCTTTAGGAACAGCGGCCTTCGCACCAGTAGCGGGCGTGCTAGTGGGAGTTGCGGACGCTGTCGTCCCACATTCCGCCTTTCGGAATTCGCTCCATGTCTTCCCCTGCAACGTGCCGGCTGATTGCGCGGCCTTATACTTGACGCTGCACTCCCTCATCGTAAGCCCGCTTGCGGAGGAGAGGGATGCAAGCAGAAGCGCAACAATGGACAGCGTTGCCACCCATGATGTGTGTGAGCGCGTTAGCATGGGACTCTCTCTTATGTTGATGGCACGTCTCCTGACACCCGGTGCGAATTCGCCGATCCGAGGGAGCGGCTAACGCCGCTCACGGGGTTTCCAGCGTCCTCATGCCGGGTCCCAGGTTCATCCCAGTCAACAAGCAGGATGCGGTCGTCGGAAGCTGTATCTAGGTGCATTGCGCTATCCAAAGGTGTAGTTGACCTCCCTTCGCGGAGTGTGAGCCGCTACCGGTCATTCGCGTCGGCCCTAAGCGAGTGTGGTCGGCGATGAGATTGACGAGTCATGTCACTTCATCTCTCGCGGCCGCATGGCCTCACGCACTTCCGTTTCCGCTCTCATTCTGAAAAGCGCAGCATGCGGCGCGAGCTTGTGGCCACAGACACGTGTGCGCGTCTCGAAGATGGGGCGGCACGGGATCGCCTTCATGCTTGAGGCTGATTTCAGATAATATAACGATATAAAGATGTCTTTATATTTATCTTGACGACCGGTGGGTCCGCGCCCATAGTTTACAGGTCGAGGTCTTCGGGACCATTCGCCCCGGAGCCAAGAGGGAAACCGGTGCGGACCGATCGTGCGATCGGGACAAGG
>Ga0134124_10004683_pt1 | contig 10999 bp, 5 predicted proteins | sample KB304_FD_96880 | JGI IMG/M metagenome (GOLD analysis project Ga0134124, IMG submission 96880) | Terrestrial soil microbial communities without Nitrogen fertilizer from Kellogg Biological Station, Michigan, USA - KB3-0-4 | ecosystem: Environmental > Terrestrial > Soil > Unclassified ... | reverse complement strand
GATGGGCATGGGGGACCAGAGATCGACGTATTTTTTGCGAGCCCAAGCACGTTGCTCGTCGAAAACGATCGCTGGACTGAGTTGGCATCTGTTATGAACGACGCTCCAGTAACATATGTAATCTGAACTTGGTCTGCCCCCGCCCCGTGCGCGCTGCTTGCGGCGCGTCCTTGGGAGTCATAGGTCCAGGTCGCGAAGCGCTCATTGTTCTCGTCAGTGATGCCAGTGAGCCCCCCGCGAATTGTCGCGTTTTCGTAGTGATAGTTCCGTGCTTTGCCGCCCGGATAAGTAACGCTGGACAGTAGGCCGTTTGCCCCGTACGCGAATTGATAGATACCACCTTCAGGGTCGAGTAACGTCGACAGGCGCCCGATACTCGTATAGCTCAATTGAATGCGGTTGCCGAACGAATCTGTAACCGCGATCAACAGTCCACCCCAAGGGGCGATCGCGGTAGGGGTTGCTGCGTCACTGTAGATAAGGGTTTGTTCCAGTCCGGCTCGATTCCGGATTGAAAGGAGCCGGCCAGAGATGTCGTAAAGCTCCACCTCATCATCTGCACTGCGATATGACCAGCCCGTTTGAACCCCCACGCTGTCCAAAAGCGGCTGTAGCACGTCCGTCGTGTCGGCTTCAGGCAGGTACTGGCCTTCGAAGAGATTCCAGGCCAGCACACGCCCCGTATGGCGAAAGGCTCGGACTGTTGTGATCTGCGTCGACGCTACTACCTGGATGGATCTCTCAAAGCTGTGCCGCCAATGGCTCCACTTCGCGCCAAGGTCGGGAGTGAACCCAACATTGGGATCTGCGATATTCGGCCCGCCAGAGTTGTACGTTCGAACGAAGTGAAGCGGGAATGGACCATTTGCGGCGTAGTCTTGTTCGCGCTGAAACTTATTGCCGATGCCCGGGTTGATCGGATTTCCGACGCTCACCTGCTCCGGATCCGAACAGCACATCGACTTCCCGGGATCGGCGCCCGCGCGCGTACAGAAGTCGTTGACTCTGCTATACCCTGGTGCGCAGCGGGCGCTCCTATTCCGCCAAATGCCGGGAAATTGCGTGACAGTAGGTATGCAGTTGCCGAGCTGAACCGTCCAGATGACTTGGCGATAGTTCTTTACGCTGTGGACCTCGACACCATGCGAAAACGGAACCTCGGTTGATCCGACGTTGCTAATTGTCGCGGGCTGCCAGTCGTGTTCTAGGGAGAATTCCTCTTTGCAAAAGGTCCCGGGCTTCGGGGCGAAGGCTTGACGCAAAACGGCGAACGCTTCCTCCTCGCTGGATCCAAATGGCCTGCCCGTTATCTGAGAGAAAGTGATGCCGTCGGTAACATATCCCTCGCCTGCTATCGACGGTGCCTGGCATTGCACACTACCGACCGGCAGACAAATTGAGGGGTACTGCGCGAATGCGCTAGAACAAAATAGCGCCAAAGTCATGAACAGTGCTGTCGCACATCGAGACATTGGCGCGCTGACGGAAGACCGACCCGGAAAGAGCGTTACGCCGATCCGAATCATTTGCGCGAGCACCATTCTTGCCACGATAGGCAACTTGGACTGCATCGGAACCTCCCTCTGGCGATTCGCGCGTTCTTCTTGGCGCGCGGTTCTAGACTTCTGCTGAATAACGCGCGCGTGCGCGTGGTGTCAACAGAAGTTTCTGTGATGTTCCTGCGATGACTTATCCCGAAGTCTTATCGACTGCTCGCAGTATCGGACGCGAAGATATATAAAACGTGCAACTGAGAAGCGAGTCAATGCGTGAAAGGTTCAAGGCGTTAGCGGCTGAATGAGGAAAGGGCGCTTCTACTTGCGTTGATGGTCACCGGGGGTTATCCAGCCCGCCGAGGCCACCCAGCGCAATCCTGCCGTCCGGAGAGCCTAGAAGCACCAGCGCGTGATCCGTGAGTGAAAGCACGCCCTCATTGCATCGGGAGCCTAGACGGCAAACTTCGCTGGCAGGTCGTAAGCCGGTCGACCCTATGAATTCTGAGGCGCCGTCGACGGCCCATTCGCATGAGAAAATAGCGCCATGGAAGTGATGCTCGCCAGCCCGCGCGGCTTCTGTGCCGGCGTCGAGCGCGCGATCGAGATCGTCGAGCGCGCGCTCGAGCTGCGCGGGGCGCCGATCTACGTGCGCCACGAGATCGTGCACAACAAGTACGTGGTCGACGACCTGCGCGCGAAGGGCGCGGTGTTCGTCGAGGAGCTCGACGAGGTGCCCGCGGGCGCCACGGTCATCTTCAGCGCGCACGGCGTGTCGAAGGAAGTGCGCTCGGAGGCCGAGCGCCGCGGCCTCAAGGTGTTCGACGCCACCTGCCCGCTGGTCACCAAGGTGCACGTCGAGGTGACCAAGATGCTGCGCGAGGGCTACGAGATCGTGATGATCGGCCACCGCGGCCATCCCGAGGCCGAGGGCACCATGGGCCAGGCCGGAAGCGGCATGCACCTCGTCGAGACGGTGGAGGACGTCGCCGCGCTGCGGCCGGCTTCCGGCAAGCTCTCGTATGTCACGCAGACCACGCTCTCGGTGGACGACGCCGCCGCGGTCATCGCGGCGCTGAAGAACCGCTTTCCGCGCATCGTCGGGCCCAAAAAAGACGATATCTGCTACGCCACGCAGAACCGCCAGGACGCGGTCAAGTTCATGGCGCCGCAGTGCGACGTGGTGATCGTGGTCGGCTCGCCCAACAGCTCGAACTCGAACCGCCTGCGCGAGGTGTCGGAGAACATGGGCGTGCCCGCGTACCTCGTCGACAACGCTTCCGACCTGCGGCCCGAGTGGGTGGCCGGCAAGCGCCGCGTCGGCATCACCGCGGGGGCGTCCGCACCCGAGGTGCTGGTGGAGGAGCTGATCGCGCGCCTGAAGTCCCTCGGCGCGAAGAGCGTGCGCCCGCTCGAGGGCATTTCCGAGAACGTCGTCTTCACCCTGCCGCGCGGGCTCGCTCGCCCGGCGCGTTAACCGTTTTCGATCCCGCAAAAAGAAAAGGCCCAGGATGACCTGGGCCTTTGTTGCACGAGCCGGGTGACTTAGTCGTTGTCCCGGCCGCGGTTGGCATGCCTTTCGTGGTGCTTCTTGCGCTCGTACTTCTGGCGCTCCTTGTCGACCCGGGCGCGCTTCTCGGTCACGACCTTGAGGTCGCCCTTGCCCTCGACCCAGCGGCCGCCCGTGATGCCTTTCAGGACGCCGATCGTGTCTCCCGGCAGGAGGCCGGTTCGCTGGGGATCAAAGAAGCAGAGCCGGTCGCGCTTGCCGTCACGGTTGAAGTCCCAGCCCTCTTTGGCGCAGAACTTGTAGCTGAACTCGCCGCCCGTCTTGCCGAACCTCAGGCTCGCCGGATCGACCGTGAACGGGTCGAAGGCGTTGTCCGACAGCAGCACGATCGGGAGCAGGCCTCTGGCGGCCGTATTGATCGTGGCCGGACCCGCCTGGCGCGGCTTGATGTCGATGTTGACCTGCTGGTTCGCCGGCGCCGGCGGCGGCGGCGTCGGTGTCGGTGTCGTGCTCAGGCCCGAGACGATCATGCTATAGGAGCCGTTCGTGGTGACGAACGGCGCGAACAGCCACGCACCCCCGTCCGTCAGGAAGGCGCCCTGCGCGCTGACGGCGATGATCCAGGTGCCCGCCTGGTCAAGCAGGACGCCATCGATCAACGGGTCCGTCGTCCCGGTACAGTCCGGGCAATCCGCCGGCGCGTTGGAGCCCGGATCGCGCGGATCGGTGTCCATGCCTTCGAAGGCCAGCGTGCCGTCAGGGCGGAACAGGAACAGGCTGGCGTCGAGGCCGCCGGTCGAACCGTCGATATCGACGGTGATGATGTCGCCCACCTTGCCCTCGAACGCGTAATAATCCACGTCCGGATCCGTCTCGCTGGCGTTGGTGATCGCGGCGTCAACGCTGACGGACGAGCTGGTCGCGTTCAGCTTGACCGGCTGCGCGAAGGTGCCGTCTGCCAGCGCCTTGCCGCTGACTCCAATGGCAGCCAGCGCCATGGCCAGCACCGTTCGGCGAACCATACGTTGCGTATCCATCGGATACCCCCCTAGATGTGGTTTCTCCGCGGATCATTAAGCGCTGCGGGTGCGCGAGTGTCCATGGAGGAGTACGCAGATTTCCAGGACCTGCGCGTCCCTGACAATGCACGTGCCGTTTGCCGCAAAATCTTGGCGCGTGAGGACGCAATTCACGCGTGAATCCGTCACAAGGCGGTCACGCGGATGTTGTGGTTTTTTTCCTAGACGAAATGCGAAGCTGCCGCGCCGATTTGGCGCGGCAGCCTCGATTCCTAGCGCTCGCGATACGAGAAGCGTCTTACCGTACCGGCGCCGGCGCCGATGTTGACGCCCTCTAAGGGATGATTGCCGCGATTGTCCGTAAGGATGGCCTTGACTGCACCGCTCTGCAGCTGAATCGCCGCCATGCCAACCGTGATCACCGAGCCGGTCTTCGTGCCCGCGACCCCGTTCGCGGTGGATATGAACGATCCGGTCCTGAAGTCGAACTGGTATAGCCAGCTGTCGCCGCCGATCGAGCACGAGGCGCCGCCGGTAGCGGCGACGGGGACGTTGGTCGCGACGAGCAGGGTGCCAAGAACCAGCTCCGGGTCGATGTTGACGCGCTCGCCAGGGCTCGCGTTCCCCGGGTTGAAGTCGAGGAACCAGCCGTCCTTGGCATTCCAGTCCACGGCGTTCGTCGTCACCGTGCGCTGAGTGGGGCTGAGGGCGCTGAGAGTCTGGGTAACGAGCTGTGCCCCGGTCCGAAGGTTGTTGCCGTAGTCGGTGCCCTTGTCCTTGAAGGCGTAGAGCGACTCCTGCCAGGCGGTAGTCGTGTCTGCCGGTACCTGCGTGGCCGGATCGCTCAGATCCTTGCCACCCATATAGCGCCCGGTCCCGATATACAGGACCTTGTTGACGCCGATGGTGGTGAGCGTCGGCTTGGTCGTAATCGGCTGCAGCTTGCCGCTGGCGTCTTTGAGCGTGGCGAGGTGAGTCACCGTGGCCGGAGGCGGCGCCGGCGGCACCGCGGGCGGCGTGACGGGAGCCATGGGCGCGCCGAAGTCCAGCCGCCAGACGTTGCCGAGCTGATCGCCGCCGTACACATAGCGGAGCGTCGCGTCGGTGACCGCGTTGTCGAAGAAGCCGGCGATTTTCATCAGCCCGGACGGCGTCGTCGTATCGCCCACGTTCGTGGACTGGGTGTCGAGGATCGCGCCGGTGATCGCGTCGAGGACGTAGAAATAGCCCTTGCCGTCGCCGGAGGTGCCCACGTTGTTGAGGCCCGAACTCACCACCACGACCCATTTGCCGTCCGACGAGCGCTTGCCGATGACCGGGTTGCCGTAGGTGAGGCCGAGGTTCGGGCTGCTCACGCCGCAGGAGGTGGAATCCGCGCAGAACTCCCACAGTCCCCTGGGGGTGGTCGGGTTGGTGATATCGAGCGCGTAGTAGCCGCGCCCGCCGCTGTTGACGCCGGCGACCAGGATCGTCTTCCAGGTGCTCGTTGTAGTGTCGTACACGTCGGCGGTCTCGGGCGAGCCGTCGGCGAAATAGGCGTGGCGGTTGTTGTAGCCGGCGTCCGCCAGCACCCACAGCCCGGGCATGAGGAACCGCGGCAGGTAGGCCCAGGATTCGCTACCCGTATTGCCGTCGAAGGCATGCATATAGCCGTCGTTCGCGCCGACGAAAAGCCGCGGCGCGCGGTTCAAGTTCGCCGTCAAGAACGCGGCGTAGCCGGTGTCGGCGTACTTCATCAGCGGCGCGCGCACATAGGCCGGCTTGGCGTTGATCGTGTCGCCGAGGATCGTCTGCGTCACCACGCCGCCGGGCTCGATGAACTTGCGGTCGCGGAACGAGCCGACCGAGAAATCGGCGTTCAGCTCGAGGCCGGTCCAGCCGCGCAGGTAGCCGACCAGGTTGGAGCCGGAGTTGACGTTGGCCTGAGTCGGGCCCCCGGTGAGGGTGGCGCACTGGGTCATGTTCAACGGGTTCGAGCTGCACTTGTTCGCGAAATAGGCCTGCTCGGTCGCGTTGAGCGACACCCACGAGAAATTCTTCAGCTTGTCGGACGCGGCCGGGCTGAAGGTCTTGATCGTGCGCGAGTCGGCAGCCGGTGCGACCTTGGTCAGGAGCTGCGTATCGGCCTGCCAGAGGATCGTCGGGTCGACGGCTCCGGTGATCGGATCGATGTTCTGGGAGACGATCCTTCCACCCCAGGTATCGGTTTCGTACGTGGTGCTGAAGATCTGCCGGTCGGTCTGGGTGATGTTCGGGCTCGAGGTCGCCGCCGCGGCCGCTGCGGCGACCTGGGTGTTGAGGGCGGCGAGCGCGCCATTGAGCCCGCTCGCCAGGGAGGCGGCGTCGCGTCCCGAGTAATACGTGCCACGCGAGTTCACCGCGGCATGCCAGAGATCGTCGAGCGCCGAGGCCGTGTTCTGCTGCGGTGAAGGCCAGTTGCACGTGCCGCTGGTCCAGAGGCATTGGCCGCTGGTCTGGTTCTTGATGTTGGCGAAGTCCCCTGTAAGCGACGTCTCGTAGTCGGGCTGGTAGCGCAACAGGCCGTCGACCAGGCCGACGCTGAAGGTCACCATGTGCTGATGCGTGGCGAAGTCCTTGTTCCCGGCCTTGGTGGGGACGTTGTTGGTCGCTACGTTGACGCCTGCGCCGTTCGTGGCCGGCCCGGTATTCGGCGCGGTTCCGCCGCTCAGATCGTTCTCGTAGTAATAGAGCGCGACATCGGCCAGCGTGCCTGATCCGCCGGCGGACGTGCCCGCGGTCGTGCCCGACAGCAGGTTGCCGTCGTAGGTGCCGGTCGCATGGCTGACCACCGGATCGGTATAACCGGCGAGGGCTTTCGGGTCGACGTTGTCCCGGTTGTCCATCGCGCTGCCGTCGAGCTTCTGTCCGGCCGATCCGTTCCAGTAGCCGTCGGTGGTAAGCAGGGCAAAATTTCGCTGGCACGACATCTGCACGGGGTCGTCGGCTGCCTGCGTGAGGCCCCCCGTCAGGCCGCTGCCCATCTTGCCGGCGTAAATCCAGCCGACTCTCGACAGCGCCTCGCGCAGCGGCGTGCTGTTGGTGCTGATTTCTACCTGCGGCCCGGACGCCTTGCCTACCTGGTAGAGCTTGGTGAACCAGTTATCGGCCTGGGTGCCCGCGGCGCCGCCGACGAAGTCCGCGATCTTGAGGTAACGCACCCCCTGGACGCTGGTTTGCAGAGTGCCGGCCCCGTCCTTCTGGGCATTGATGGTGATGAATCCGACCCTGAGCAGGGTGGGCTGTTGGGGGGTGGCGGTGGGGATGTTGACGAAGGGCCGCAGCGCGTTGCCGGCCGCGGTCTTCATCGTAGTCAGGCGGGTGCGATAGTAGGTATACCAGCGGGCGTAGTTCTGGATCTCCTCCGCGTAGGTGCAGCTCGCCGGTGTCCCCGACGGGGCGCAATCGTTGCGCGTCGGCCGGTTGAGGTACGGAGTGGTGCCCGACACGATGTTTTCGCGGGCAAACAGGCCGTAGCGCGCGAATTGGTACGTGTCCACGAGGCCCGGGGTGGTCTCAATGTACTTGGAGAGGCAGCGTGGCGTGGCGGGGCTGCCGCTGCCGCTCGTCCCGGTCACCGCCCCCGTCGCCGTCGCATCGGCGAGCGTCTTGCAGAATCGCACGTAAGCCGGGAAGCCGAACCCGGGCGGCACGGTGCCCGGTGTCGTTGCCATTGTGCAGGTCGTCAGGGCGGCGTCGCTGCAGTATTCCACTGGCGTGATGGTGTAGACGATCGGGTTCGCCGCAGGGCTGCTCTGGAGGACGTTGTACAGGCCTGTGCGCACCCAGGTTCCAGCTATCGTGCCGGTGCCGCTGCTGGAGGAATACTGGAACGTGGTCGTGGTGGGTACCGCGGTCACGGTGAAGGTGCCGGCGGTGAAGCTGCTGCTCGGCTGGGCGAGGATGATGTCGCCGACCTGCAGCCCGTGCGCGGTAGTGGTCGTCACGGTGACCGTGCTACTGGAGCGCGTCCAGCTTCCGCTATCGTGCTTCCGGTAGAAGCCGGCCGTTCCCGTAGTGCCGCCGCCGCTGGTACCGATCGTGAACTGGAACTGGAGCGCGGTCAGCCCGGTGGCGGCGACCGTCCGGACGTTGCCGTCGATGTTGGTGTTTCCGGTCGACTTGACGAAGATCGTGTTGCCGGACGCGAGGCCGTGCGGGGTGACCGTGGTGACGGTGACGGTGGTGCCGGTGCGCGACCAGCTCGCCATCGCCGGCATGGACTCGGGAAGTCCAAACAGTTGGGTGCTGGAGTTGGACTTGTGGGCGCGGTAGGGGAACTGGCCGTTCGCCATGGTGAAGCTCGTGCCGTCGCTCTTCGTATCGAAGTCGAGGCCGCCGCCGGGGAGGATAACGCCCGAGTTGTCGGCGCCGTTGCGCTTGCAAACGCCGCCGCTGCTCGCGTTACACCATACCTTGTCGGTCGACACGGTACTGTTCGTGAGGTTCACGGTGGTGGTGGTGGGGGTGAGGGCGCCGTAGGCGTCGGCCTGCAGCGCCGTCGTGCTGAGCGGGGCAGCCAGCTGAAGGCTGCCGTCGTACTTGACCCCGGGCTTGTAGTTCACGTTCGGGTCGTAGGCGACGCCGTTGAAGCCGTTCACGCCGCCGGCGTAATAGCACGGATCTCCCGGGGTGCAGTCCTGGCTGCCATCGCTGCGCGGCATCACCGCGTTTGCCACTGTCCCGAGGCCCGAGGCGTTGACATAGTCCGGCAGGAAGTCCCCTGCCATACTGCCCGAGTCATCGAGGATGAACATGAGGTTGGGGGGCGGATTATTCTGGCCCGAAGAGAGCGGCGTGTTCGCGATGTCGGTCACCGCGGCGAACGCCGGCTGCGACACCATGCAGGCGAGCGTGGCGTACACGGTGAAGCGCTTGATCGTCGAAAGTCGGTTGTTCATGGTTCCCCCTGAGTCGTAAGTGCTCCGGGCAGTTACTGGATCCGCACCATCGTCTGCACGACGGTGATGGAGTTGCGCGGGCCGACGGCCCGCGCGGTGATGCGATAGTGGATCTGAGGCGTCAACGTAAACCATTGCGCCTTGGTATGGTCCTGGCCGTCGCCGCTGACCGTCCTCAGGTCCGGCGTCGTGCCGCACGTGTTGACGTTGTTGTTGCAGGTCGCGCCCGGTGCGCAGTTCGGGACCGGGCACATGCGGTGGATGAGGTAGTAGATCTTGTTGCCGTACGCGTCCGGGTTGCCGTTGTTCAACGCGAAGGCGTTGGCCCAGTTGGCGTTGTTCATCCAGTCGGGCTCGCTCGCCGGAACGCTCGAGAGATAGCCGGCACCGGTGTTGTCCGTCTGCAATATGGCGCCGGTGGCGTTGGAGCTCAGCCACCAATAGCCCGTCTGCAGGCCCTGGTCGGCGCCGCTCTGGGTCGACTTCTTGGAGGCGATATTGCCCGCCATGAGGGTGGCCGTGTCCACGGAGCGCATCATGGCTAAGCCGGCCAGCGTCAGCGCCGCCAGCACGATGAGCGCGATGATCAGCGTCACCCCGCGTTGCCGCGACGCAGGGGCGCAATGGCGACGAAAACGGTTCATGGTCAGCTCGCTTTCCAGATCCAGTTGCGCACCGGCACAGTGGTCTCGAACGTCTTGTAGCGATAGCACTGCCAATTGTTCGTCGGCGTGTCGGCGGGCGTCGACAAGTCGAGCCGCGTGTTGAAATTCCAGGGCGGCCCGGCCCAGTTGTTAGGGGCGGCGGCGGGGTTGCTGCCCGACCAGGTGGGCTCGGCGGGGGTGGTGTCGCAGGGCGCGCCGCGCCCGGCAGCCGGGATTTCCGGCTGCGCGCTGCGCGCGACGACCACCAGCCGCACCGCGATGACGTAGCGCCAGTCGGGAACGGTGTTGCCGTCGACCCAGCGATCGACCAGGCCGTCGCCCGCGTTGAAGAGGGTGCTGTAAGTGACGGTACCGTTGTCGACACCGTCGTCGAGCCCGTACAGCGCCCGCATATGCACGATGTTGTCCGCGATCGTGGAGGGCGGGCTCACCACGAACACCGCCGTGGTGGTGAGAGCGTTGTTCGAGATGGACCAGGTGGTGTGCACGGGCAGCGTCATGCCGCCGGTGTCGTAGAGATTGCCGAGGTTGTAGACGTTGGTCACCGGAGCCGTGGTGTAGAGCACGCCCAGGCCGGTGGGCTTGTTGAAGCGCGCGGTCACCTGGGCGCCGCCGGCCCCGAGCGTATAGCTGCCGCTTTGGTGACGCAGCTCGTCGCCGATCACCTGGGTCACCTCCATGATCGAGCAGGGGTTGGCGGTGCCGGTCTGGCGCAGCAGGATCAGGTCGCCGGGCCGGAAGCCATACGTGCTCGTGACGCGCACCGGGTCGGTGGACACGCCCATGGTCGTGTTTATGGTCGTCGCGCTGGCGCTGTGCGTCTGCGAGCCGTACATGACCACCAGCGTGTCGGGCGTCCGGGAGTTGGGGCCCGGGACGATGCGCACCGGCACGAGCAGCAGCGATGCGCCGGCGACCGGGAAATCCGTCGGCACCCGCGTATTGTCGTAACCGATGATGTTGCATCCCGCCTGGGCCACGTCGTTGAAGCCCATGCCGGCGTTGCGCACGTCGCGGTCCATGCTGTAGAGCGCGATGGCGCCGTTCTGCTGCGCGTCGCCGCCGCTCGTGGTGGTTCGCTTGATGCCCTGGGACACCTCGAACACCTGGAAGATGACGATCATGCCGATGAGCGAGATGGTCATCGCGACCATCAGCTCGACCAGGCTGAGGCCGCGCTGCGCGTGCGGCGAAGGATGGATTCGGAGGTTCATGGGTTGAGGTTGACGTTCATGCGCGCCTGGTGCTGGTGCGCGGCCGCTTCTCCCGGCAACTGCCAGCCCACCGTGATGTCGACCACCTCGCCGAGCTGCGCGTTGGCGGTGTAGGTCACGACCGGCGCCACGCCGCCCGGCAGGCGGCTGTTGACGCGCGCGACCCAGCCGGCGAGCCG
>Ga0134124_10004682_pt1 | contig 11000 bp, 7 predicted proteins | sample KB304_FD_96880 | JGI IMG/M metagenome (GOLD analysis project Ga0134124, IMG submission 96880) | Terrestrial soil microbial communities without Nitrogen fertilizer from Kellogg Biological Station, Michigan, USA - KB3-0-4 | ecosystem: Environmental > Terrestrial > Soil > Unclassified ... | reverse complement strand
CTGGTGCGCACCAGCAATGAAGGCAAGCCGCAGACCGGCATCTCCTTCCTGCTGATCGACATGAAGTCCCCGGGCGTGTCGGTGCGGCCCATCTACATGCTCGACGGTGAGCCCGAGGTGAACGAGGTCTTCTTCGACAACGTGGAAGTGCCGGCGGAGAACCTGATCGGCGAGGAGAACAAGGGCTGGACCTACGCCAAGCACCTGCTGTCGCACGAGCGAACCAACATCGCCGACGTGAATCGCGCCAAGCGCGAGCTCGAGCGGCTCAAGCGCATCGCCAAGGCCGAGGGCATGTACGACGCGAGCCAGGGCGGCGCCGATGCGCAGCGCTTCCGCGACGAGATCGCCAAGCTCGAAGTGGACGTGGTCGCGCTGGAAATGATGGTGCTGCGTGTGCTGTCGGCCGTGAAGGCGGGCAAGAACCCGCTGGACATCGCCGGCCTGCTCAAGATCAGGGGCAGTGAAATCCAGCAGCGCTACAGCGAGCTGATGATGCTGGCCGCCGGCACCTATGCGCTGCCGCTGATCCACGAAGCGATGGAGGCCGGCTGGCAGGGCGAGTACGTCGGGGCCGCGCATTGCGCGCCGCTGGCGTCGACCTATTTCAACTTGCGCAAGACCACGATCTACGGCGGCAGCAATGAGGTGCAGCGGACGATCGTGGCGAACACGGTACTCGGCTGAAATTTAGTGGAGAACACAGATGGACTTTGATTTCACCGACGACCAGGAGCAACTGCGCGACGCGGTGCGCAAGTGGGTCGAAAAGGGCTACGACTTCGAGCGCCGGCGCGCCATCGTGAAGGCCGGCGGCTTCGACCGCGGCGCCTATGGCGAACTCGCGGAACTGGGCCTGGCGGGCCTCTACATTCCCGAGCAGCACGGCGGCATGGGCATGGGCCCGGTCGAAAGCATGGTGGTGATGGAGGAGCTGGGCCGGGGCATCGTGCTGGAGCCGCTGGCCCAGACCCTGATCGCCGGCGGCATTCTCAACGGCTACGCCGACGCTGCCCTCAAGTCGGCCTGGCTGCCGAAGATCGCGGGCGGCGAAGCGCTGGTGGTGCTGGCCCAGCAGGAGCGCAAGGCGCGTTACCGGCTCGAGATCTGCGAAGCGAGCGCGGCGCAATCGGGCAACGCATGGTCGGTCAGCGGCGCCAAGAGCGTCGTTCCTGCCGGCGACAAAGCCGATGCGTTCCTGGTGCCCGCCACCGTGAACGGCAAGATCGCGCTGTTCCTGGTCGAACGCGGCGGGGCCGGCGTCGCTTGCCGCGGTTACGGCACCCAGGACGGCGGCCGCGCCGCCGAAGTGTCGTTCAAGTCGGCACCGGCTGCCCTCATCACGCTGGAAGGGCTGGCGGCGCTGGAGCACGCGGTGGACATCGGCATCGCCGCCAGTTGCGCCGAGGCCGTCGGCGTTCTGGACAAGACCATGGACGTGACCGTGGAGTACATGAACACGCGCAAGCAATTCGGTGTTGCGCTGGCAACCTTCCAGGCGCTGCGCCATCGCGTGGCCGACATGAAGATGCAGCTGGAACTGGCGCGATCGATGAGCTATTACGCGTCGCTCAAGCTCAATGCGCCTGCCGAGGAGCGGCGCCGCGCGATGGCCCGCGCCAAGTACCAGCTCGGTGTGTCGATGCGCTTCATCGGCCAGCAGTCGGTGCAGTTGCACGGCGGCATCGGCGTCACCGACGAATACATCGGCAGCCACTACTTCAAGAAGCTCACCCAGCTTGAACTGAGCTTCGGGGATACCCTGCACCACCTGGGCGAAGTGTCGGAAAGAATGCAGGATACCGCCGGCGTGTTCGCGTAGGTTCGTCATCCCGGGCGGTCTGTCGCGTCTGGAGGGCCGCATGACCACTCGTCGATTGTTCCTCGGGCTGGTGACCAGCGCCATGCTGGCCGCCGGCTGCGCCACCGCACCATCCCCATCCCTGCAGGCCGGCCCTCCGTCCACGGAGTTCCCGCCCATCGTTTTCGTGCACGGCAACGGGGACTCCGCCTCCATTTGGCAGACGACGATCTGGCGCTTCGAATCCAACGGCTGGCCGCGCTCGCGCCTGCACGCGATCGACCTGCCCTACCCGCTCGCCCGTGACGACGACACCAAGGCGCAGCCGGGCCGCACTTCGACGGCGCAGCACATGGCCTATCTCAAGTCCGAAGTGGAAAAGGTGCTCACGGGCACCGGCGCGCGCCAGATCGTGCTGGTGGGCAATTCGCGCGGCGGCTATGCGATCCGCAACTACATCCAGAACGGCGGCGGCGACAAGACCGTCAGCCATGCGGTGCTGGGCGGGACGCCCAACCACGGGGTGCAGGCTGTCAAGGGCCAAAACGAAGGCAACGAGTTCGCCGGCACCGGCCCGTTTCTGACGGCCCTGAACGCGCCGAAGAATTCACGCGGCGACGAAGTCACGAGTCCGGTCAGGTGGCTGACGATCCGCTCGGACAGCAACGACAAGTTCGCTCAGCCCGACGGTCTCTGGATTGGACGGCCCGGGCAACCGACCAACCTGACCTACGCGGCCCCGGAGCTCAAAGGCGCGACCAACGTGGTGATTGCCCGCGTCGACCATCGCGAAACTTCATTCTCGCCCGCGGCTTTTGCAGCCACGTACCAGTTCATCACGGGGCATGCACCGGCGACGGCTTCGGTGCTGCCGGAGAAACGCATCGTGCTCGGCGGAAAAGTCAGCGGGCTGGGCGTTTCGTCCACCGACCCGGCGTCGGGCAACTTCGTCAACAACCTGCCGCTGCCGGGCGCGCAGCTGCAGGTCTTCGCCACCGAAACGCTGACGGGCGTACGCCGCGGCGGCGCCGTGTACAGCAAGACGATCGGCCCGGACGGACTCTGGGGACCCCTCGTCGCACAACCTGAAACGCACTACGAATTCGTGATTGACGCGCCCGGCTACGCCACCACCCATATCTACCGCAGCTCATTCCCGCGTTCCAGCAGCATCGTGAATCTGCGGGCCGAGCGCATCGCCGAAGCCGACCGGAACGCGCCGGCGATCGTCACCATGACCCGCCCGCGCGGCTATCTCGACCCGGCGCGCGACAAGATGACCTTCGACGGGCAGACACCGCCGCCCGGTGCCCTGCCGGGCGCCGGCGTTGCCAGCTCGAAAATCAAGCCGGAGGGCCCGCCCCGCTCTGTGACGGCCGAGTTCAACGGCGAGCGCGCGACAGGACGCAGCTGGCCCGCCTCGCAGAACCATCTGTCCGTTCTCGAGCTCACATACTGAAGTTGCAAGGGCCTGCCGCAGGCTTGCCCGCCGTCGCTTGCCGCTCAACCATGAGAACCCTTGGCCTCATCCTGGTCTCCGCCGCCTTCGTGTATGTCGCGGTATGCGCAGGCCTGTTTTTCTTCCAGCGCTCGCTGATCTATTACCCGCAGCCGGGCGGCTTGGCCGGCGCAGACAGCCGGATGAAGCTGGCCGTCGACGGGGCCGAGCTGCAGTTGTCGGTGCGGCCGCATGGCGGGCCGAACGCGGTGATCTACTTCGGCGGCAATGCCGAAGATGTCTCCGCGGGCCTGCCGGAGATGTCGGCGGCGTTTCCCGATAGCGCGATCTTCCTGATGCACTATCGCGGCTACGGCGGCAGTTCCGGTGCGCCGTCGGAGCAGGCCCTGCAGCAGGACGCGCTCGTGCTGTTCGATGAGGTCCACCGCGACCATCCCGACGTCGTCGTCGTGGGCCGCAGCCTGGGCACGGGCGTGGCGATTCGGCTGGCCACGCAGCGACCGGTGGCCCGCCTGGTCCTGGTCACGCCGTACGACAGCCTGCAGGACCTGGCGGCGGCGCAGTTCCCCTTGTTTCCGGTGCGCTGGCTGCTGGCCGACAAATTCGAGTCCAACCGGTATGCGCCGCTGGTGAGCGTTCCCACCACGATTGTCGCGGCCGAGCACGACGAGGTGATCCCGCGATGGAGCACCGACCGGCTTCATGCCCGCTTTGGCGAGGGGGTGGCCAAGTTCATCGTGCTGCCCGGCACCGGCCACAACACGGTCTCAGCCCACCCGCTGTACTGGGAAGCTTTGCGGGGCCAGCTGTGAAGGTTTGTGGCCCGGGTCGCCTGGAACATCGTGCAAGGCGGCCCCTCCTGTGGGAAGGATCCGGCTTTGCCGGTCCTTCTCACACTGATCAGACCTCTGAAAAAATCGCTTGCGATTTTTTCAGAGAAGGCGTGACGACTTGGGCAGGTGCGCCATCAGGAACTCCATCTGGTCGGCCAGGATGCGGCGGTTGCGCAGGATGAAGTCTTCCCACAGGCTGGGAATGTAGGGCGCGTACAGCAGGGGCATGCGCGCCTGTTCCGGCGTGCGGTTGCTCTTGCGATGGTTGCAGGTGCGGCAGGCCGTCACCACGTTCATCCAGTGGTCCCGGCCGTTCTGGGCGAACGGAATGATGTGCTCACGCGTGAGCTCGTCCTCATGGTAGTGGCCGCCGCAGTAGGCGCAGACGTTGCGGTCGCGCGCGAACAGCTTGACGTTGGTCAGGCCTGGCCGCAGATCGAAGGGATTGATGTTGGGCACGCCCTTGGTGCCGATGATGCTGTTGACGGCGATCTGGGACTGCAATCCCGTCATCGCGTTGTGGCCGCCCCGGAACAGCGCCACCTGCGCGCCCACCTCCCAGCGCACGTCGTCGGAGGCGTAGTGCAGCACGGCCTGCTCCAGCGAAATCCACGACTGGGGCAGTCCTTGGGCGGACAGCTTCAAAACCTTCAAAACACGCCTCCTTGAACCTTCAAAAACCAGGCAGAGCTTCGAGTCGGCGCCTCGTAGCGCTGTACAGCACAATATACCCTGTTTTCGTGCTCACTTGCCCCCGCGAATAGCCTCGCGGTGCTTGACAGGCGGTCACGCACTGCTATCAAAAAGATACCGACCCAGCCGTAATGCAGATTTTTTCAGGCTTTCATCATCCAGGCATCGCTCCCGCCTGCGCGCTGACCATCGGGAATTTCGATGGCGTGCACCGGGGGCACCAGGCCATGCTCGCGCTGTTGAACAACGAGGCCCGGCACCGCGGCGTGCCCAGCTGCGTGCTGACGTTCGAGCCGCATCCGCGCGACTATTTCGCGGCGGTGGCGCGCAAGCCGGAGCTGGCACCGGCCCGGATTGCCACGCTGCGCGACAAACTCACCGAACTGGCGCGCTGCGGCGTGGACCAATGCGTGGTACTTGCGTTCGATGCCCGGCTGTCCTCGCAAGTTCCCGACGCCTTCATCGACAACGTGCTGGTGCGCGGGCTGGGTGCGAAGTACGTGCTGGTCGGCGACGACTTCCGCTTCGGCGCCAAGCGGGCCGGCGACTACGCGATGCTCGATGCCGCCGGCGCCGCCAAGGGTTTCGACGTGGCGCGCATGAACAGCTACGAGGTGCACGGTCACCGGGTTTCCAGCTCCGGCGTGCGCGACGGGCTGGGCCGCGGCGACATGGACGGCGTGGCCGCGCTGCTGGGGCGTCCCTACAGCATCAGCGGGCATGTGGTGCATGGCCGCAAACTGGGACGCGAGCTGGGTTTCAAGACGCTGAACCTGCGTTTTTCCCACTGGAAACCGGCGGCCAGCGGCATTTTCGCGGTGCAGGTGCATGGCCTGGACGGCACGCCGGCGCGCGACTCGGCGGCAAACCCCTTGCCCGGCGTGGCCAATCTGGGGATCCGGCCGTCGCTCAACCCGGCCGACGCCAACGGCGGGCGGGTGCTGCTGGAGACCCATTGCCTGGAATGGCCGCAGGAGCTGGGCGACGAGGGGGGCTACGGTAAAATCATCCGCGTGGAACTGCTGCACAAATTGCACGACGAGCGCAAGTACGCCAGTCTGGATGACCTGAGGGCCGGCATCGCCAGGGACTGCGAAGAGGCTCGCGCGTACTTTGCTTCCACCCGCCGCCAGACGACGCGCGACCGAATTTAGAGGTCTGTCATTGCGGAGACTCGATCCGCAATCCATCTCCCGGACCCGAATACCTGGATTCCGGCTCAAGGCCGGAATGACAAACTGAAGGTTTCTCATGACAGACAAGACCGATTACCGAGCGACGCTCAATTTGCCCGATACCCCGTTCCCGATGCGCGGCGACCTGCCCAAGCGCGAGCCGGGCTGGGTCAAGGAATGGGAAGAAAAGGGCCTGTACAAGAAGCTGCGCGCGGCGCGCTGCGAGCACGAGAAGTTCGTGCTGCACGACGGCCCGCCGTATGCGAACGGCCAGATCCACATGGGTCACGCGGTCAACAAGATCCTCAAGGACATGATCGTGAAGGCGCGCCAATTGAAGGGGCTGGACGCCGCCTACATCCCGGGCTGGGACTGCCACGGCCTGCCGATCGAGAACGCGATCGAGAAGAAGTACGGGCGCAACCTGGCGCGCGACGAGATGCAGGCGAAAAGCCGCGCCTTCGCCACCGAGCAGATCGGCGTGCAGATGGCCGACTTCAAGCGCCTCGGGGTCCTGGGCGACTGGGACCATCCGTACCGCACCATGGACTTCGTCAACGAGGCCGAGGAAATCCGCGCCTTCAAGCGGGTGATCGAGCGCGGCTTCGTCTATCGGGGCCTGAAGCCCGTGTACTGGTGTTTCGACTGCGGCTCGTCGCTCGCGGAATTCGAGATCGAGTACGCCGACAAGAAGTCGCAGACGGTGGACGTGGGGTTCAAGGCGGACGAGCCGGCGAAGGTGCTGGCGGCGTTCGGCCTGCCCTCCCAGCCCGACGGCAAGCCCATCTTCGCCGTCATCTGGACCACCACCGCCTGGACGCTGCCCGCCAACCAGGCGCTCAACCTCAACCCGGAAATCGAATTCTCGCTGGTCGACACCGAGCGGGGGCTGCTGCTGCTCGCCTCGTCCCTGGTCGGCAGTTGCCTGGAGCGCTATGGGCTCACCGGCCAGGTGCTGGCCACGGTCAAGGGCGCCAAGCTCGACGGCCTGAAATTCCAGCACCCGCTGTACGACGCGGATCCAGGCTACCGGCGGCTCGCGCCGGTGTACCTGGCCGACTACGCGACGGCCGAGGACGGCACCGGCATCGTCCACTCGTCGCCGGCCTACGGCCTGGACGACTTCAACTCCTGCGTCGCGCACGGCCTGGCTTACGACGACATCCTCAACCCGGTCCAGGGCAACGGCTCCTACGCGGCGGACTTCCCGCTGTTCGGCGGCCAGAACATCTGGAAGGCAACGGGGAAAATCATCGACGCATTGCGGCACGCCCACCGCCTGTTCGCCACCGCGAACATCGTCCACAGCTATCCGCACTGCTGGCGCCACAAGTCGCCGGTGATCTATCGCGCCGCGGCCCAGTGGTTCATCCGCATGGACGAGGGCGAGGGCGTGTTCACGAAGGACAAGGCGCCCAAGACCTTGCGCCGCCTCGCGCTCGAGGCGATCGAGGAAACCAGCTTCTTCCCGGAGAACGGCAAGGCGCGGCTGCGCGACATGATCGCGGGACGGCCCGACTGGTGCATCAGCCGCCAGCGCAGCTGGGGCGTGCCCCTGCCCTTCTTCCTGCACAAGGACAGCGGCGAGCTGCATCCGCGCACCATGGAAATCCTCGACACCGCCGCAAAGATGGTCGAGGAAGGCGGCATCGAGGCCTGGAGCAAGGCCAGCACCGAATCGATCCTCGGCCCGGAAGATGCGGCGCACTACAGCAAGAGCACCGACATCCTGGAGGTCTGGTTCGACTCCGGCACGACCCACACCACGGTGCTCAAGCACTCGCACGCCGGCGCCGGCCACGAAAGCGGGCCCGAAGCGGACCTGTACCTGGAAGGCCACGACCAGCATCGCGGCTGGTTCCATTCCTCGCTGCTCACGTCCTGCGCCATCTACGGTCGCGCGCCCTACCGGGCCCTGCTTACGCATGGCTTCACCGTGGACGCCCAGGGCCGCAAGATGAGCAAGTCGCTGGGCAATGGCATCGAGCCACAGGAGGTCAACAAGAAGCTCGGCGCCGAGATCGTTCGCCTCTGGGTCGCGGCCTCGGACTATTCGGGCGACATCGCCGGCGACGACAAGATCCTGGCGCGCGTGGTCGACGCGTACCGGCGCATCCGCAACACGCTGCGCTTCCTGCTGGCCAATGTGAGCGACTTCGATCCCGCGAAGGACGCGGTGCCGCTGGACCAGATGCTGGAAATCGACCGCTACGCGCTGTCGCGCGCGGCGCAGTTCCAGGCCGAGGTGCTGGCGCACTTCGAGGTCTACGAGTTCCATCCGGTGGTGGCCAAGCTGCAGGTCTATTGCTCGGAAGACCTGGGCGCGTTCTACCTGGACATCCTGAAGGATCGGCTCTACACCACGGCGCCCAAGTCGCTGGCGCGGCGCAGCGCGCAAACCGCGCTGTGGAACATCATCCACGCGATGCTGCGCTGGATGGCGCCGTTTCTCAGCTTCACCGCCGAGGAGGCATGGAAGATCTTCGGCGACTCCGAATCGATCTTCTTCGAAACCTATGCGGAGATCGGCGCTGCCGATGCGCAGCTGCTGGACAAATGGACGCGCATCCGCGCCGCCCGCGAGCTGGTCAACAAGGAGATCGAGACGCTGCGCGAAGCCGGCAAGGTCGGCTCGTCGCTGCAGGCCAACGTGGAGCTCACGATCCCCATGGCCACGCACGGCGAGCTGTGGTCGGCGCTCGCCAGCCTGGGGGATGACCTCAAGTTCGTCTTCATCACATCGGTGATGCGGATCGCGGCTGGCGATGCGATGGCGGTGAAGGTCGAAGCGTCGGAGGCGGTGAAGTGCGAGCGCTGCTGGCATTGGCGCGACGACGTCGGCGGCGACCCGGCCCATCCCACGATCTGCGGGCGCTGCACCAGCAACCTGTTCGGCGCGGGCGAAGACAGGAAGTTCGCCTGATGGCAAAGAATGCGGCCGGCAGCTGGCTGCCCTGGCTGGGCGTGGCGCTGGCCGTCTTCATCGCCGACCAGTTCCTCAAGGTGCTGATCCTGGGCTACTACAACGAGGGCGACTCGACCTACGTGGCCAGCTTCTTCAATGTCGTGCGGGCCCATAACACCGGCGCCGCATTTTCCTTCCTGGCCGCCGCCTCGGGCTGGCAGCGCTGGTTCTTCACCGCCATCGGCATCGCCGCTGCCGTGTTCATCATCTGGATGCTGCGTTCGCACGCCGGGCAAAAACTGTTCTCCCTGGCGCTGGCGTGCATCCTCGGCGGCGCGATCGGCAACGTGCTGGACCGGCTGGTGCACGGCTACGTGGTCGACTTCGTGCAGGTGCATTGGCGCGGCTGGTATTTCCCGGCCTTCAACGTCGCCGACAGTGCGATCACGATTGGCGCCGGCTTGCTGATCCTCGACGAGCTGCGCCGCGTGCGCCGCGCGAAGTAATTCATTTCCTGAGTTCGCGGGCGGTACTGCGATCGACGCGCCCGCGCGACCTGCGCCAGGCACGGATGCTGCGCTGCACCAAAGCGTATAGTTTGTTCGACGCAATGAAGCATTTGTTGAATCTTCTGGCGGCGATCGCGCTGCTGGTCTGGGGAACCCATCTCGTTCGAACCGGCATCCTCAGGGTGTTTGGCGCCAACCTGCGCAACGTACTGGCTCACAGCGTCGCGGGACGCTGGGCGGCCGCCACGGCAGGCCTGGGCGTCACCGCACTGGTGCAGTCCAGCACGGCGACGGCGCTGATCGTCTCGGCTTTCGTCGGCCAGGGCCTGGTCACATTGCCGATGGCACTGGCGGTGATGCTGGGCGCCGATATCGGCACCAGCCTGATGACCGTGGTGTTCTCGTTCGACCTGTCGTGGCTGTCGCCGCTGTTCATCTTCATGGGCGTGGTCCTGTACCTCATGCGCGAGTCGAACCACATCGGCCGCTTCGGCCGGATCCTGATCGGCCTCGGGCTGATGCTGCTGGCGCTGCGGCTGGTCGCCGCGTCGACGGAGATCATGACCAGGTCGGAGGTGGTGAAGGCGCTGCTGGGTTCGATCTCCACCGACCTGCTGCTCGAAATCACGGTCGGCGCCCTGCTCTCGGTGCTCGCCTATTCGAGCCTGGCGATCGTGCTGTTGATCGCCACCATGGCCGCATCGGGCCTGATTCCGCTGGAACCCGCGATGGGCCTGGTCCTGGGCGCGAATCTGGGCAGCGGCTTGCTCGCCGTGTTGACCACCGCCAGATCGGCCGTGGAGGTGCGGCAGGTGCCGGTTGGCAATTTCCTGTTCAAGGCGCTGGGCGTGCTGATTGCCGCGCCGCTGGCGCCGCTGTGGCTGCGCCATATCCGGCCTTTCGTGCATGATCCCGCGACGCTGGTGGTGCTGTGCCACCTCAGCTTCAACTTGCTGGTGGCCGTGGTGTTCATCGGGCTGACCGGGCCGATATCGCGCTGGGTCGACCACTGGGTGCCCAAACCGGACCGCAGCCTGGTCGCGGGGCGGCCGCACCACCTGGACCCTTCCGCGCTGGCCACGCCTTCGCTGGCAATCTCCTGCGCCGCCCGCGAGGCACTGCACCAGGCCGATGTGGTCGAGACCATGATGGTCGGCATGCTGTCGGTGATCAGGAACAACGACCTGAAGCTCGCGCAGGACCTGCGCAAGCTCGATGACCATGTCGACGAGTTGTATTCGGCGATCAAGTACTACCTGACCAAGATCTCGCGCGAGGCGCTGGGCGAGGAGGAAAGCCGGCGCTGGACCGACATCATCAGCTTCACCATCAACATGGAGCAGATCGGCGACATCGTGGAGCGGATCCTGATCGACATCGAGGACAAGAAGATCAAGAAAGGCCGCAGTTTTTCCGACGCGGGCATGGCGGAGATCTGCGAGCTGCACGCGCGCCTGATCGACAACTTGCGCCTGGGCATGAGCGTGTTCCTCAACAACTCGGTGCGCGATGCGCAGAAACTGCTGGAGGAAAAGGCGCGCTTTCGCGACCTGGAGCGCGCCTATGCCTCAGCGCACCTGACGCGCCTGTCGGGCAACACCATGCAAAGCATCGAGACCAGCTCG
>Ga0134124_10004681_pt1 | contig 11002 bp, 10 predicted proteins | sample KB304_FD_96880 | JGI IMG/M metagenome (GOLD analysis project Ga0134124, IMG submission 96880) | Terrestrial soil microbial communities without Nitrogen fertilizer from Kellogg Biological Station, Michigan, USA - KB3-0-4 | ecosystem: Environmental > Terrestrial > Soil > Unclassified ... | reverse complement strand
CGTTTACCCCAACGGAAAACATTCGCCCCATTATTTTCAAATGCCCCTGGCGTTTCGTTATTACGACACTGCACGCGTGCTCGCCGTCGCGCTGAGCAGAAAGTTTCGACTTGAGAAAGATATTTCGAGTCGGTTACCTAAGGTGGCAGTGATTAGTCCGAGCTCGGGAGGAATTCCGGTAGCCTTTGGTGTGCGCGACGCGCTCAACGCAGAACAGATCTACTGGGCGGAACAAGAACATGGCCAAAGAATGTTTCGTCAGTACGTGAACCAGGGTGAAGTTCATCCATGCATTATCGTCGACGACATTATTCGTAGCGGAAACGCAATCGAAGAGACGGTGGAACTCGTGAAGTCGTTGGGAGGAAGAATCATCGGCTGCGGCGCGATTGTGCGTTTCTCTGCAGCGCCGGGTGAAGTTGAAGGCGTCCCGATTAAGTCACTAGTTGAATTCGACGCTCGTATGTATGACAGCGGAGACTGTAAGGAATGTAAGAGTGGCGTGCCGGAAGAACAGGTGCGGTTTTAAGGATTGTCGGGGTTAACAGTCGTTTAGCACTCACCAGATTTGCAATCAGCAACACGCTGAAAGCGTGAATTTTAATAGCCGGGGGCGAGCGCTTAGCGAAGCCCCCGGAGAAGACGCAAGACCCTGAAAGGGTCAAACACATCTCAATCAATCCCAAAGATACCGCTCGTCGTACTCCAGACCGCTCTCTTCCAACATAAAAATAAGTTCATTCTTAAATGTCCATTTCCGGTGGTGCTCTTTCTGACTCGACACGTATTGCTTCAACGCTGAGAGATCTCGATATGCAAACGAGAAAGCACCATAACCATCTTGCCAATGAAAGTTGCGAAACTGGCGGCCTTGCGACTTGATCCAGGAAGAGCTATCTCCCTTAACCTCCTTAAGCAAAACTGGCGAGCGCAATATTTTTCGACTGAGACACAAGCAAGTGAACGTGATCATCCGTTCCGCCTGCATCAAGAAGACGCGATTGATGGTTCTTGAGAATGCCTCCCATGTACGCGAATAGATCTGGTTCCACTTCAGGTGTGATTAAACGTTCGCGGTTCTTAGTTGAGAAAACGAGTTGAACAAACAGACTAGTGAGGTTTGCGACATTGTTTTTCCTTTCGTGAGGTTCGACCCTGTCAGGGTCGGACAGGTATGTGAGACTTCCGGGGACTTCGTCACCGGCTATTATATTTCATGCTTTCAGCGTGAAGAACTATTTCCGCTGATCAATGACTCCATTATCTACAACACCACCAGCACACTCTCTAGATTTCATGTCTATTAGCGAGCGCTTTGTCCATCGTAACTTCATCCACATATTCCAAGTCGCTACCAACAGGCATTCCCATCGCAATTCGTGTGACCCTCAATCCGAGTGGCTTCAGTAAACGACTGATGTAGTTTGCAGTCGCTTCCCCTTCCGTTGTCGGGTTGGTTGCCAGAATCACTTCACTAACGGCAACTCCCTCGTTGTTCTCCGGCTTCAGTCTCGGCAACAAATTCGCCAGGTGTAATTCGTTTGGGCCGATGTGTCTGACTGGCGAGAGACTCCCGTGAAGCACGTGGTATACGCCCTTAAAACTGCGGGTCTTTTCAACGGCCACTAAGCTGTGAGGTTCTTCAACAACGCAAATGACTGAATGATCGCGCGTTGGTGATGAACAAAAGCGGCAAGGATCAACTTCGGTGAGGTTGTTGCAAATGGAGCAAAGGATGATTCGCTGCTTTACATCCCTGAGCGCGGTAATGAGTCGCTCGAGATCCGCATCCGAAGTACGCAAGATGTGAAATGCCAGACGCTGAGCCGACTTATGCCCGATGCTGGGCAATCGTTTCAATTCGTCGATCAGTTTTGTGACGGGTTCAGCGTATTCGAGCATTGACAATTTCCAATTGGCGATTGCCGATTTGTTTGTAGGCGAGCGGTATTAGATGGGAAACGAAATTGGTAATCGGCAATTGGCAATCACGTATCGAACAAAGGTCAACCAAAGAGGCCACCCAGCCCCGGCGGTAACATTCCACCAAGCTTCCCTTTCATTGCTTCATCAACTTTACGGTTGGCTTCGTTGATGGCCGCGAGGATCATGTCCTGAAGCATTTCTGTGTCGCCGTCTTTAACAGCTTCCGGATCAATTTTTAATGCGACTATCTCGTGATTGCCCTTCATCTCAACCGTAACTACTCCGCCGCCGGCTGAAGCATCTACGCGCAGTTCTTCCATTTCCTTTTGCATCTTTTCCTGCATGACCTGCGCCTGCTTCATCATCTGTTGAATATTGAAGCCACCCGGAAATTTCATAGCTAACACCTCTCACAGTTTTTGTTTGAGTGATCTCGAATCGAAAAACCATCGTAGCCGCCAATTGAGGCTGAATGCAATTGTCCGTGTCCGATATGCTTCAGCTTGTCGCATCTTCCGAGATGCCTTAGCTTGTCGGAACGTTATAAAGCCGACAAGCTAAAGCATATCGGACATAACTATGAGCGAGACCAAACTCGACAATATTCTCAAAGCAGAGATCAACCTCTATTACGACTTCCAACCAGCTGAAACTCCTGCTGCTCCTCTCTTGATCGCACTTCACGGATATGGCGCAAGCAAACGTCAAATGATGCGTGAGGCGCGTCTGATGGCGCCAGAGGGTTTCGCAATCGCTGCACTGCAGGGACCACATCAACACCTGAGAGATCCTAAAGAAGAGGGCGGTCCACTTAGATTTGGCTTTGGTTGGTTAACAAACTTTCAGCCGGAGGAGTCAATAGCAATTCATCACAAGGCACTGTTGGATTTGATGGATTATCTCGTCAATGAAGATGCTGTCGATCCGACGCGAGTCTTTCTGCTCGGGTTTTCGCAGTCGTGTGCACTCAATTATCGATTTGCGTTTACATATCCCGATCTCTTGCGTGGAGTAGTGGGCATGTGTGGTGGAATTCCAGGCGACTGGACAACCAATGAAATGTATCGGCTTACAGCCGCAGAGGTGTTTCATCTTGCCGGTACCCGCGATGAATTCTATACACCGGAGCGAGTTCGCGACTACGAACAACAGTTGGGAACGCGTGCGGCATCGGTTGAGTTTAAGAGTTACGACGCAGCGCATGAAATCATTCAGGACATGCGCGTCGACGTAATGACGTGGTTAAGTGATCGGTCTAATAAGTGACCTGTGCGATCCTTGAGCTAAGCCTGTTACCGCAATATACTCACCCCGCCAACCCTTCAACACCACGCCCGACAATGGAGGAATGCCATGAGCAACTGGAGAAATAACAAGCTTCAAGTTCTAAGGCCCGGGATCTTCACAGACTTTCATGTTCTCCTGCTTGCATTCATCACGATCTTAACTTTGGCAAACCTTTCCAAAGCACAATCGAGTACTGGCAGTTTTCCTGGCCCGGCAGCTCGCGAAGGCAATCGTTCGATGGATGATTATGATCGGACGATCAATCGCATGAAGAATGATGCGAAAGCTACTAACGAACGAAGACGAAATCTATTTCCGCAAATAGACGAAGACTTCAAGAGAATTCAGGTGATCCATAACGAGTTAGCACGGATGATCCAGCCGGGCAAGGTTCTTAATTACGTTCGTTTAGCTGAGCTTACTGATGACATGAAGAAAAGAAGTTCTCGACTACGCGAAAATCTTGCGTTGCCAGAACCTGAAGAGACTCAGTCGCAACACACGCACAACGAACCAGTAGCTGCAGGTGATGTTGAGGAAAATATTTTTGTGCTGCATGACGTTGTTGTTAGATTTGTGGCTAATCCGATTTTTAAGAACCTCGGCGTAGTTGATGCGAAAGTCATCGAGTCTGCAAGCGAGGATCTTCACGACATTATCAGGATTAGTGAAGAGATTAAGAGAGAAGCGAAGATCCTAAGTAAATCCTCGAAGTGATCTTGCGGAACTTAAAATCATCTGAGCTTCAATTCGCGACATAAAAATGGGGGCGGGTTCTTGTCCGCCCCCGAAAACTGTGGTGAAGTGCTGATCACCACAACGAAGCAGTGACGTGTGCGCTGATTCTCAGAACGAATATCGCAATTGAATACGTCCTGAACGGAAACTCCGCAGCGTAGTGTTCGGTCCTCCATTAAGTTCGGGTTGATTGAAGAACGTGTTGAAGACGTCTCCGTCGCTCAGCCCGCCAACAGTTGCTGTATCCCAAGTGAAGATCGGGTGGTTGAAGACGTTGAAGAAATCCATACGAATTTCAAACTTGTCATTCTCCCATCGTGTGAACGGTATCTTGATCGCCTTAGTTAAGCTGACATCAAACCGACTCAAGCTTGGCGCCCGCAGTGTGTTGCGTCCGACAAGTCCCGTTCGAATGTTAGGATCAACCACAAAACGAGCATCCGCCAAGTTGATGGGCACTCCGCTGATATTCCAATAGCCCGTAGGCGACGGATCGAAATCGGGTGTGGTTGGATCCAGATCAAACCCGAGATCCGGTCCGACGGAGTTCGAAAACGCAACGCTGTTACGCGGTGCATTGGGATTATTCACGGCCGGACGATCATTTGTGGCTACGCCATCACCATTGATGTCGATGCCATTCAGGTAGGCCGTTTCCGGTGCCCCAGATTGAATTCGCCAGATTCCTGACAAAGTGAATCCATTTGTGATCGCATGGACATAACGATTGTCACTGAACGTTGGGACATCGTAGAGGAAAGTAAAATTAGCTGCGTGTGGCACATCGTAGCTGGCTGCACTTCGATCAGCTCTTCTTCCTCCAAATAAATTCAGCAGATCAGATGCTCGACTCGTACCACCTGAGGTTACAAACACCTCACTGTTTACGTCGTCGATTGCTTTCGACCAGGTATAAGCGAACCTGAAAAGCAATCCACTACGAAATCCACGTTCGAGCCTGGTCTGTAATGAATGATAATTCGAGTCCCCGGCGTTGGTTCGCGGTTGAATCGGTCCACGCTCCGGATGAATCCGAAGTCCCGTTGCCGGGTCTACAGGATTCAGCTCCTCATTCAAGAAGAGATGAATTCCGCGAGAGCCGACGTAAGCAACGTCCAAAATCATGTTCCAGGGAAGCTGGTGTTGTACGCCCAGGTTCCATACCAACGTCTTTGGGTTATGAAGATTGGTCGTGACCGTTGATTGAGTCGCGGTCAGACTCGGAGGTGGAGTAACCGTGGGTAATGTACCGGTGGCGTTCGCGAACCCTCGACCACCTGCGGTCGCACCTCGTGTAGTGACACCAATCGCATTTGGTGACGACGCCATCGTATTACTGAGGATATTGTTGAAATAGATGTCGTAGTTCACAGCGAAACCACCGCGAATGACAGTTCGATCCTGGCCCAACAATGAACTGAAGAACTTCGGTGTGTAAGCAAAGCCCACACGAGGTGCGAAGTTGTTCTTGTCTCGCTCAACTTCGCATCGCGTTAACAACGGAACGCCGAAACCGCAAAACGCAGGAAACGGTGCCGTATTCTGGGCTACCCCATACAACTCATACCGCAAGCCAAGGTTGAGAGTGAGGTTCGGTCGCACACGCCAATCATCATTAACGAAATACGCCTGATTGATCACGTCAGGATTATCGACGTTTTCGCCAAATACTTTTGATGCGAAGGTTCCCTGCGTACCCGAGAAGTTGTCCACGAAATTTCCAAATGCAGGAAAGGCGTCGACCGTAGAGGTTGCGGAGTTATTGGTGAAAGCGAGTAAGCCTTGAGTATTGATCGGAACGAACTGCTTAGCTCTTTGAACCATCACATCAAAGCCAGCTCGAATTGTGTGATCGCCGCGTGTGTGTGTGATCGTGTCCTGGAACTGGTAGTTATTGAAGATACGACCTTGCGGAAAGGTCGCATCGGGACCAATGCCAGTAACTTTTGAAGCGCTGCCGCCAAAAGTAATTTGCGGCAACCCCGCAAATTGTTCGGGGTTACGATAGTTGAAGAGCACATTGAAGCGACCATAACCAAACCGAAATTCGTTGGTTGTCTTCCCGGATAACATGCGCGTCCAGTTGATGTATGCATTCTGAATCAAGCTTGGCACGTCAACTTCCGTACCTGGAAATTGCAGCGTCGAAAACTGAGGAACCTGGTTGGCGAAGAGTTGATTGTCCGCTAGATAACGAACGGCAATATTGTCTTTGGTACTCGGCGTCCAGTCTACGCGAAACAGATATTGCGTATCATCAACAGGTTGCGCACTCGTTCGCGTAGCAGTACCGAACGCAATAGCCGGACGATTTCCACCTAGGGGAACCGTGAAGACACCAGTTGTGCCTCGTAGGTCGCCCACTGTCGCGAGGTACCGATCAACATTTGCATTTGAGCCGGAGGGAAAGAGTGCGCGAAGCTGTGCGAACCCGTCTGCAGTGGGTACGACTGGTGACGAAGTCACGCCCCCAGCTCGAAATGGAGACCATTGAATCGTGCCGAAGAAAAACAGTTTATTCTTGAGAATCGGACCTCCAACGGAAAAGCCGTAGTCGTTCTCGATCGTGACTGGTTTCTTTGTCAAACCGAGGCCGGCCTTCTCGAACGGTGATAAAGCGGACAGCTTGCTCGGAATGATTACGTCGTAAACTGAACCATGAAAATCGTTTGTTCCACTCTTCGTGATTACATTTACGACAGCACCACCCGCACGTCCATATTCAGCGGAGTAGTTACTGTTCAGCACAGATACTTCGTTGTACCCGTCCCTCAAGACGGGTTGATAGAACTGACCCGTGATTGAGTTATCGTTGTTGTCGAGTCCATCGATTAATTGATTGTTAGCGCGCGCGCGTAACCCGTTTACTGAGAATTCTGTTCCTTGAACAAAGCCACCAGCCAGGGGTCCGGGATCAACCACGCCCGGCAGTGTGAACACTAAATTGACCGGGTTCAGTCCTTGCACGGGAAGTTCAGTAATCTGTCGCGTACCAAGCGTATTGACGCGAGCACCATCCTGAGTTTGAAGTTCAACAGCGGTTCCAGAAGTAACTGTTACCACCTCGGCGGTATTTCCGATCTCCAATGCAACAGAAGCTTCAGCGGATTGGGCCGCTGCCACGATTACGTCACGTGTAACGGTCTTAAAGCCCGCAGCTGTTACGTCGAGTTTGTAGGTTCCCGGGTCTATCGCATCGAAACGATAGGTACCATCATCTTGAGATTTCGTTTCGCGCGAAACTCCAGTAGCCGTGTTGGTGACTTTGATTGTCGCGCCCGCTACGGAAGCGCCATTTGGATCGGTAACCGTGCCGACCACGAAGCCTTTACTGGTTTGTCCCGATATCTGGTGAACCAGAACGAGCAAGATCAAACCCAAGCAACCAGTTAGATATTTCAGTGTTGCCATGTGTCCTCCAATATTTTGGAAAATGCTTTTGGAAGTTTTTCAAAACTGTCTGGGGGTTATTCGTGAGGGGCAACTACTAAGCCATGAGGTCGGGCGTTCCGAATCCGTGGACAGGAGAGATGAGTTTTTAGATTTGGATCACTTGACGTCCAAATCTCTAAATTTCTCCAAAAATGAAGAAGGCGCATGGGCCAAGATCGAATCCAAAATAGTGAACAGATTTAAAAAGTCGACGACGCTGCCTTGGATTAATCTCCATGATTACGGAGTTCGTCCGTGCATGCTGCTCAGATGATCAATAAAGGAGAAGATATTGGCGCGGTAACTCGAGTTGAAAATGTGCTGATGAACTGCGTGATCAAAGGACATCATAGATACTTCAAATAGTGAACTTGTTTCTTCTCTGCGCAACCTCTGCGTCCTCTGCGCCTCGGCGGTGAACATTGGTCAATCCCTAATCCAACCGATGAGTCGCAGAGGACGCAGAGGTTGCGCAGAGAAAATCCAAGACTCGTCCCATAAAACTAGCCTCGTCAGCAATGCGCATGATATACATGCGACGCCTTCCGACGTTTCAGCAATCAACGTCAACTACGAGCCATTCAAATCGCGCGCAATATTCATATGAAACGGATTCTGCTCTGCTTCGTTGCAAGTCTCTTAATAGTCACGAACATGCCTATTGCCGCCACATCTCAAACCTCTAATGGCAAATCATCATTCGCCATTCGCGCAGTGCTCGACGCCCAACGCGACGCGTGGAACAAGGGCGACATTGAAGGCTTCATGGATGGTTACGATCGATCTGACAACACCGTGTTCGTGTCCGGCGATAATGTAACCCGAGGTTGGAAGACGGTCCTTGAACGCTACAAAAAGAATTACGACACGCCTGAGAAGATGGGACAACTCACCTTTTCCGATCTTGAAGTGAACATGCTTAGCAAAGACACGGCAGTCGTGATCGGCAAGTGGCACCTAAAACGCTCCAATGATGAACCTCACGGGCGATTCACATTGATATTCAAGAAGACTGGCCACGGCTGGCGCATCATTCACGACCATACGTCGTCGGCGTAAGTTTCATCCGAGTCTCGTTAGCACCAACACGCCTATGGCTGACGATCTTCAATCGACAAACCTTCAACGCGTCGAGCGAGAAGTTGAAGAGCGCAGTGCCGTCTTTAATAAGGAGCTTGGCCTCTTCGATTTGGTTCTCACGCAAGTAGTCTTTGTCGTTGGTACGATCTGGGTAGGTCACGCCGCAAAGCTAGGTTCTCAGCAGAACATCTTCTGGATCCTCGCCATAATCACCTTTTACCTTCCGCTCGCTGCCGTGGTCATTTTCCTGAACAGGTTGATGCCTCTCGAAGGTGGTCTATACCAGTGGGCCAAGATGGCGTTCAACGATTTCGTTGCTTTCATGGTTGCATGGAACCTCTGGGTGTTTGCGATTTCAATTCTCGCGGGCATCGGCCTGGTTGTGACGACGAATTTTTCGTACGCCATTGGGCCGCAGGCGGCGTGGATGAAGGAAGCACACGTTCTGATTGTCCTTGTCAGTTTCGTGTTGGTGGTTTCGATGGTGCTCGCTTCTTTGCGTGGACTGCGACTCGGTAAGTGGGTCCACAATGCCGGCGGACTGATGTTGATGATTACGTTTGCGGCGCTGATTGTGATGCCGTTTGTCGCGCTAATGAAAGGCACGATCACTCAATACCATCCTTTCGATATCCAGGTGCCTAAATTGACTGCCTATAACGTCAACGTGTACAGCAAACTCGCGCTCGGTGCGTTAACCGGCTTCGAATACATTGCGATCCTTGCCGGTGAGACTAAAGCACCAGCACAAAACATTGGACGCTCAGTCATGATTGCTGCACCGATAATTGCGGTCATGTTCATTCTTGGCACCAGTTCTGTACTGGCTTTCGTCACGCCGGCAAACGTTGATCTAATCAGTCCAATTCCACAGTCATTAACACTTGGGTTTGGCTCTTCAGGGTGGGTGGGCAAGCTAGTCACCTTTACGATCATTGGCGTGGTCGTTCGACAAATCGCGTTGATGAGCATCTATTTCGCGGGCAATACACGTTTACCCATGGTAGCTGGTTGGGACAGTCTGTTACCCAAGTGGTTCACAAGATTGCATCCAAGATACAAAACACCAGTCAACTCAATTCTGTTCGTGGGTGCTGTGACTCTGGTACTGGGTTTTCTTAGCTTGACCGGCGTTGGCGCACAGGAAGCATTTCAATCTTTAGACAACGCCGGCGGCGTGTTCTATGCGACAACTTATCTGGCTCTGTTCGCGATTCCTCTGTTTGGAATGAAAGCTTTTGGCGTTCGCTCACCGCTCTGGCTAAAGATTGCGTGCGCATCGGGATTTATGGTGACCCTCATTTACATTGCGTTCACCGTTGTACCCATCATCGATGTCGAGAGTCGCTCAGGTTTCGCTGTGAAGATTATTTCGGTGGTCGTGATCGCGAATGTGGTCGGTGTTGGTGTCTATAAGTTAGGAACGCGACGTTCTATGATTCAAACCGTTGAGAGGAGGTAATGGTAGTGTCGTCAATAATTCTCTGCGTTAAGCCTGCGGTCTAGCGCAGTAAGAAATTCGGAAGTCATAGGTCAACGCTGAGACGCGGAGGCGCGGAGGTTACGCAGAGAAAAACTCTGACAGGGCATTACCAGTCTCATTATGGGAAATCTTAACTTTGGGCGTGTAATCCTGGGTGGCCTCGTCGCCGGGCTGGTTATCAACATCGGCGAGTTCCTGCTGAACGAAGTAGTGTTCAAACAGCAAATGGAGGAGATGGCGAAGAAGTTAAACGTCGAAATGCCTGGTGGTAGTTTCATTGCCATCGCGGTCTTGATTACCTTCATCCTGGGCATAGTCATCGTGCTCACGTATGCGCTCATTCGTCCTCGATTGGGTGCCGGCCCGAAAACAGCAATCGTCGCGGGACTGATCTGTTGGTTCGGCATTTATGTCTATTCCGGTATCCTAAACAGCTTGTTCTTTGGCCTGGGTATTCATCTGCTCGTGATAGGAATGGCCTGGGGATTAGCTGAATACCTTCTCGGCGCTTTGTTAGGGAGCTGGCTTTACAAAGAAAGTTAACATCTGATCGTTGTCCAAATCACTCGCAATACTCAACTGCTCGCAAGTGGTGACGCTCGCTGGTCCGACTCGTCCGCGAACCGGTGTCGAACTGAGCGAACTTTCAATCGTGGCACCCGGTGCATTACTCGTTCGCAATTCACAAATTGAACGAGTCGATAATCCCAGGACAATCGAATCTCTAATTGACGCTGACTGCACAGTAGTCGATGCAGGCGGACGCGTTGTGATGCCCGGCTTTGTCGACGCTCATACGCATCCGGTTTTTGCCGGTACTCGAGTTGATGAGTTTGAAGAACGTTCGCGCGGCGCGAGCTACCTGGAGATCGCGTCCCGCGGCGGTGGCATTCAGTCAACTGTAAACAAGACCCGTGGGGCAACGCCGGGCGAACTCGTCACTGCCGGAACCCGATACGCCGACTGGTTTCTTCGATGTGGCACAACCACTGTCGAGGCAAAGTCAGGCTATGGATTGTCACTCGAAGACGAATTAAAGATCCTGAGAGCGATTCG
>Ga0134124_10004680_pt1 | contig 11004 bp, 8 predicted proteins | sample KB304_FD_96880 | JGI IMG/M metagenome (GOLD analysis project Ga0134124, IMG submission 96880) | Terrestrial soil microbial communities without Nitrogen fertilizer from Kellogg Biological Station, Michigan, USA - KB3-0-4 | ecosystem: Environmental > Terrestrial > Soil > Unclassified ... | reverse complement strand
CGGGCTCAGCGAGGCCGGCGCCATGAACAGCCTCTATGTCACGATGATCATCTTCGCCGGGGCCGCGCTGGTGGCCGGGTTCGCGGGGCTGCAACTGCGCCTGCAGCGCACCGGCAGCCCGCTGCTGGACCTGCGCACGCTCAACCACCGCACGTTCCGGACCTCGCTGCTACTCCTCGCGGCGGCGCACATGGCGTTCCTCGGGTCGATGTTCCTGCTGCCGCTCTACCTGCAGGACACCCGCGGCCTGAGCTCGCTGCGGACCGGGCTGCTGCTGATGCCCGGCGGACTGGCCATGGGCCTGCTCGGTCCGCCCGTCGGGCGGGTGTACGACCGGCGCGGCGCCCGGCCTTTGGTGATCCCGGGCGCGGCGGGGGCGGTCATCGCGCTGGGCGCCCTCAGCCGGCTCGGCACCGGCACGCCGTACGGGGTCGTGCTGGGGGCGCACGTCGTGCTGATGGCCTCGCTCGCCGCGGTCCTCACCCCGGTGTTCTCGGTCGGCCTCGGCGCCCTGCCGGAGGACCTTTACACCCACGGCAGCTCGCTGTTCGGCACGATCATGCAGGTCGCGGGGGCGATGGGCACCGCGCTGCTGGTCGTCATCTCCCAGGCCCGCGAGTCGCGGCTGGCGCACGCCGGACTGGCATCCCCCGACGCGTTCGTCGGCGGGCTGCGCTGGGCGTTCGCCGCCGGCGCCGCGTGCGCCATCGTGACGGCCCTGCTCGGCCTGCTCCTGCCGCGAGCCCGCGGCGGCGACACCGACGCCGGCGCGGTAGCCCGGGACACCGTGAGCCCGGCCGGCGTGAGCCCCCACGGCGTCGCCGAGGCGGCCGGGGTCGAGGCTGTAGCCTAGATCGACACCGCCTCTAGATCGACACGTCTCTAGATCGACACTGCCTTTAGATCGACACCGTGCCGGTGACGGTCGTGTGCGCGTCGCCGCCGACCCAGACGGTGCCGTCCGCGGCCCGCTCGACGTGCACCCGGCCGCGACGGCCCATCGCCGTCCCCTGCGCGGCGACGTAGGACGACGGCAGGACGTCGCCCGCGAGCCACTGCGCGAGGGCCGCGTTGAGGCTCCCGGTCACCGGGTCCTCCATGATGCCCAGGCTCGGCGGGCAGAAGGCCCGCACCTCGACGGCGCACGGGCCGGCCGGGTAGCGGCCGATCAGCCCGGTGGGCTGCTCGATCGCGGCGAAGTCCGGGCGGACGTCGAGGACCTGGCGCGCGCTCGCCAGCCGCAGGCCGACCCAGCCGGGGCCGTTGTCGCACCATCGCGCGCCGATGACGTCCGCCGGGGTCAGCCCGAGCGGGGCGGTCAGGCGGGCGATCAGGTCGTCTTCGACGGGCCCGCCGCGCAGCAGCGGCGGCGCGGCGAACGCGAGCCGGCCCGATCCGGCGGCGCGGCGCAGCGGCACCAGGCCGGCGGCGCACTCCTGGACGACGTGCTCACCGCGCGGCACGCCGCCGGCCTCCAGCCAGGCGTGGGCGCTTCCGATCGTCGGGTGACCGGCGAAGGGCAGCTCGCCGGCCGGGGTGAAGATCCGCAGCCGGTAGTCGGCCCCGGGGAGGGTCGGCGTGAGCAGGAACGTGGTCTCGCTCAGGTTGGTCCAGCGCGCGAAGCCGGCGAGCTCGTCGTCGGTGAGCTTGTCGGCGTCATGGACGACCGCGACCGGGTTGCCGAAGAACCGCTCGTCGGAGAACACGTCCACCTGACGGAAAGGCAGCATCCCGTCACATTAGCGATAATCGCCGGAGCGGCGCGATTCGAGCCGCCGGCGGCCGGCCCGGACAAGGTCTGGCTGGTGCCGATGTGGAAGTGCACCGGCAGGTCGAGCCCGGTGCAGACGTCGCAGAGCCGGTCCCAGGCGGGGTCGCCGAGGTCGGGCGAGCCGGAGTCCTGCGGGTCGGCGGTCATGTTGATCCCGCGGCGCCCTTGGCCGCGCAGCGTTCCGCCTCGCGCACGCCTCGATGTCCCACGCCGGCATGATCGGCATTGGCAACAGCCGGTTGCCCGACGCGTCATGACGCCCAGTCATGGGAGTCGGCGTCGATCACTCGTAGATCGTCAACCAGCTTGGCCACCGAGGCCTCCTCGCGTCCTCCACCCACCGGTGCGGCGGCCTCCCGAGCCAGGCTCGCCGACGCCCGGGCTGTAGCCGAACAGATGATCCAGGAGCTGGTCGGCCGCGGCGTCCTGCGCGAGGACGGTGACAATGCCGCGACTGGCTGAGCCGGGATCGGTCGCGGCAGGGCCGGGTCAGCGCAGCCGGGTGCCGCCGGCCACGACCACCGCGACGTCGAGGGCGGCGATCGCCAGCGCGGCCCGGAACGCCTGTCGGTCATCCGGGCGCCGCGCGAACGCCACTGTCAGGACGGCGACGAGGACGAGGACGAGAACGCGCCAGGCGTCGACGCCGGCCGGCCCGAGCAGCGCGACGACGGAGCCGGCAACGAGCAGCAGGACAGCGATCCAGCGCGCGCCGGCGGCCCCGACGCGGTGCGGCAGGCCGCGGACCCCAGTGCGCGCGTCCGTCGCGAGGTCCGGGAGCGTGTTCGCGAAATGCGCGCCGCACCCGAGCAGGGCCGCGGCCAGCGGGAGCCACGTCGGCGGCAGCGGATGACCCGGCAGTCCGAGGACGACGAAGGTGGGCAGCAGGCCGAACGACACCGCGTACGGCACGATGGACCACCGCGTCGCCTTGAGGCCGAGGTTGTACGCCCAGGCGCTGGCGACCGCGGCGAGGTGCGTCCAGCCCGCGGGCCAGCCTGACGCGAAGGAGATCGGGACGCAGGCCGCCAGCGCGGCCCCGGCGGCGACGGCGACAGTGCGCGGCGCGAGGTCGCCGGCGGCCAGCGGCTTCTCGTCCCGCCCGCCGGTCGTGTCCCGGTGGCGGTCAATGACGTCATTGCTCCAACCGACCGAGAGCTGCCCCGTGCCAACCGCCGCCGCCACCGCGACGACGCCGGCCGCGGTTCGGCCCGTGGAGATCGCCATCGCCGTGGCGAACAGCGTCACCGCGGCGGCAGGCTCCGGATGGCACGCCCGCGCCAGCGCGCCAATCCTTCTCATGGCGACGAGCGTCGCAGACCACGCGCCCGCGCGGCTACCCCGACGGGGCACGTCCTGACGGCGGGCGGCGTAGATCCGGCGGAGGGCGTCCTCAATGTCGGGCTCCTCGACTCCTGGAAAGGCCGCCGCGTTGAGCACGCGAACAAGGCACGTAGGAGGGAGGAGGACGCACATCCCTCTCCACCTTCAAGCTATAGCGCACCCGGGGGCTTGCCGCAAGACCCCGGTTGTGCCCCACAATCGCCGGCCGGGGCAGAACCCGACGGCAAGACCCACCGACAGACCTACGACATCGGAGTCGCGACGTGCATGTTGTGGAGTCCTCTCCCACCGGCGCTGGTGACGTGGATCCGCTGGCTACCAGCGTGTTCGCGCTGCCCGACCAGCTCGCTGCGAAGGCCGCCCCGGCGTTGGTCGCCGACGACGAACGGCATTTCGCGGCCATCGCGGAGAGCCTCACCCGGTCGATCGCCGAGCTGGCCGAGCAGCTCGACGCCGCCCGCAAGGCGCCCGGCGGCCTGGGCCAGGCCGCGTTGGACCGGGACCAGGAGATCCACCGGCTGACGGCCCGGCTGCGGGCGCTGCGCCGCTACGGCCTGGACCTGTGCCTCGGGCGCATGGTTCCCGCGGACGGCGGCGAGCCCGTGTACGTCGGCCGGCTGGCGCTCAAGGACGGCGCGGACCGCCGGCTGCTGCTCGACTGGCGCTCCCCCGCGGCCGCCCCGTTCTTCGGCGCGACCCACGCGCAGCCAATGGGACTCGCCAGCCGTCGCCGCTACCGCTGGTCCCGCGGCCGGATCAGCGACTACTGGGACGAGGTCTTCACGCCGGATGGATTCGAGGGGCATGCGGCGGCGCTCGACGACCAGTCGGCCTTCATCGCCAGCCTGGGTGCCAGCCGGTCGGCCCGGATGCGCGACGTGCTGGCCACCATCGCGGCCGACCAGGACGCCGTCATCCGTGCGGGCTCCCGCGGCGCGCTGGTCGTCGACGGTGGCCCGGGCACCGGGAAGACCGTCGTCGCGCTGCATCGCACCGCGTACCTGCTGTATTCCGATCCCCGGCTCGGCCACCGCCGCGGCGGCGTGCTGTTCGTCGGCCCGCACCAGCCGTATCTGGCCTACGTCGCCGACGTGCTGCCGAGCCTCGGCGAGGAGGGCGTGCGGATCTGCACCCTGCGCGACCTCGTCCCCGAGGGCGCCACGGCGAGGGTCGAAAGCGATCCCGAGGTGGCCCGGCTGAAGGCGTCCGCCGAGCTGGTGAAGGCGATCGAGCCGGCGGTCCGGTTCTACGAGGAGCCGCCCGCCCAGGGGATGACCCTCGCCGTGGACGGCGCCGAGCTCTGGCTGAGCGCCGAGGACTGGGCGGAGGCGTTCGACACCCCGGACCAGGGGACGCCGCACAACGAGGCCCGGGCGCAGATCCTCGAACAGCTCCTCGTCATCCTGCTGGACAAGCACGACGGCGACCTGCCCGCGCGGGACCTGCGCGCGGCGCTGCTGCGCGACTCCGAACTGCTCGCGGCCCTCAACAAGGCCTGGCCGCTGCTCGACGCGGCCGACCTCGTCGGCGACCTGTGGACGGTTCCCGCCTACCTGCGGATGTGCGCGCCCTGGCTTCACCCCGACGACGCCCGCCGGCTGCGGCGCGCGAACGCTCAGGCGTGGACGGTGTCGGACCTGCCGCTGCTCGACGCCGCCCGCCAGCGGCTCGGCGACCCGGAAGTCGAACGGCGCAGGCGCCGGCACGACGCCGCCATCGCCGCCGAACGTGAACGCATGGCCCGGGTGGTCGACAATCTGATCGAGACCGCCGGGATCGAGGCCGCCGGGGACGACGAGTACGGCGTCGGCCTCGTGACGATGCTGCGTCACGAGGACCTCCAGAACGCTCTCGTCGACGAGGCGGCGCTGACCTATGCCGAGCCGGACCAGCTCGCCGGGCCGTTCGCGCACATCGTCGTGGACGAGGCCCAGGAGCTGACCGACGCGCAGTGGCAGATGCTGCTCACGCGCTGCCCGTCCCGCAGCTTCACCATCGTCGGCGACCGCGCGCAGGCCCGGCACGGGTTCACCGAGCCGTGGCGGGAGCGGCTGGAGCGGATCGGGCTCGACGAGATCCACCTGACGTCGCTGACCATCAACTACCGGACGCCCGAGGAGGTGATGGCCGAGGCCGAGCCGGTGATCCGCGCCGCGCTCCCGGACGCGAACGTCCCGACGTCGATCCGCGCCAGCGGCATCCCCGTCGCGCACGGCTCCGTAGCGGATCTCGGCTCGGTTCTGGACTCCTGGCTTGCCGACCATGCCGAGGGGATCGCCTGCGTCATCGGGGATCCGACGTTCGAGGCGAGGTCACGAGTCCGGTCGCTGAGCCCGGAGCTAGCGAAGGGCCTGGAGTTCGATCTCGTGGTCCTCGTCAACCCGGAGGCGTTCGGCGCCGGCATCGAGGGGGCGGTCGACCGCTACGTCGCGATGACCCGGGCGACCGAGCGGCTCGTGCTGCTGACCAGCCCCTGACGGCGTGGCACGCGGCCCCTACTCGATGGTGAGGAGCGGGAGGCCGCCGTGGTGGTCGTGCTCGTCGTCGTGGTCGTGGCCGCAGGTGCAGCCGTCGTCGGGGAGGGAGTCGACGAGCTGCTCGATGCGCTCGAACAGGTCGCGAGCGGCCGGGGTCAGCACGTAGTACTCGTGCGTCACGCCGTCGGCTTCGAAGACCGCCTGCATGCCGGCCTCCTGGCCGAGCAGCGCCCGCGCGTCCTCGATGATCTTCCTGAAGGGCTCGAGGGCCGGGTCGTCCGGATCGTCATCCTCCTCCAGGGAACCGACCAGATCCTCGTCGATCAGGAGCGGCCCGACATACGCCTCGGCGGGGGCGAGGTTCTTCGCCGCGTCCAAAAACCCGGCCAGGTCGTCCGCCCAGCTGACGACCTGCGCGTCCTCGTCGGCCTCCGGTTCGGCCGCGGCGGCCTCGATCCCGAGCGCACGCAGCGACTCGGTCACCTGCTCCATCTCGGCGGCGGTCATCGGGGCACCTCTCCGGCAGGCCCGGCCGGAAGGCATCCGCGCCGCGCGTCGTCTCGTCTGGACGCGACCCTACCGGGCTGGTTTCCGCCGCGGCCCACGAGATCTCCCGGCCCGCCGGCTACCGGTCCAGAGCCGGTGGCCGCGCCAGCTGTTCGGGTGGCTGGCATCGTTCGTCGTCCCCCAGCACGGTCACGGGTCGACAATCGGCGGATCAGTGCTCCACGGGAAGTTGATCCACCGGTCGGTCCGACGCCAGACGTACTCGCACCTGACCAGCGACCGCGGTTTCTCGTAGATCACCGCGGAACGCACGTCGGCCACCTGGTCCTGGATGAAGTCACGGACCAGTTCGATGGTCTTGCCGCTGTCCGCGACGTCGTCGGCGATCAGCACCTTCTTCGCCGAGAAATCCACGGTGCTGGGCACCGGCGGCAGCATGACCGGCATGTCCAGGGTGGCGCCCACGCCGTTGTAGAACTCGACGTTCATCACGTGCAGGTTCTTCACGGACAGCGCGTATCCGAGCACTCCGGCGACGAACAGGCCGCCGCGCGCGATGGACAGGATCAGGTCCGGCCGGTACCCGTCCGCGGCGACCAGCGTCGCCAGCTCCCGGCCGGCGACCCCGAACGTCCGCCAGTCCAGAACCTCCCGCTCGTCCGCCATGCGACGGACAGTACCTACCGTCCGCGCGGGCTGCCGGCCTCGGCCGGGAGGCGACGGGTCGGCCGGCGGGCGGCGGTGCGCCGGCCGAGGCCGGCGGGGAGGAACACCCGCACGGCCGGGCTCCCGACGGCAGGTGACCGGCGCCCTCCGGCACGGCACCCGGGTCGTCACGGCGACCGCGTCTTTCAAAGAAATTTCGGTGCATCGCCTGGAAAAAAGCAGGCGCAAGGGCCGAACGTATCGGCTGTGTCGCTGCGTCAATCGATCTCCCACACATGTGAGGCTCGACGAGAATTTGACCGCCGGAAGTCGCGATCGTGGACGACATAAATGAATCTTCTCTATTGCCGTCGACGAGCAGGTCCGGCCTCGACAAGTCGGCGCAAAAATGGAGAAGGTTCAATGCTTCAAGGCGAACCGAGAGGGTGTGGAGAATGCGACCGGCACGATTGTCCTGGGCTGTTGGCGGTGTGCTTCTTGGGTGCGGGACGGTGATCTCGCTCGCGGGGCCCGCGCAGGCAGCCACGGCCCCAGCGGGTCTGAGCAGTTTGCCCGACACGCCGTCAGGCGCGGATACGCCGCTGAGCGACCTGCCCTACGCCGACTGGCCGGGCCTGTCCACCGGCGGCCCGCAGACGGGCTCGACGAGCACGCAGCTTCCCGCGTGGTGGCCAGGCGGGCTCGGCAACCCGACCGGCACGGACCAGGCCAGTGCGGATCAGGCAGGTACAGACCAGGCAGGTACAGGTGCGCCAGGAACCAACCTGGCGACGGGCCTTTCCGACTGGTGGTCGCAGCTGCTGAATGGCCAGTCCGGCACGGATCCGGCGACAGCGACGCCGGCGCAACCGGTCGGCGACGGGAGTGACCTGACCGCGCCGTCGACGTCTCTGGCGGACTCGCCGGAAAGCCAGACCAACGGCGGGATCGCACCGTCGAGCCCGGCTGACACGTCCACCACCGAGCCCCGCACGGACCTCGCGACGCCGGACACGACGCTCCCGGACACCACGCTCCCAGACACGGCGATGCCGGACACGACCCTGCCGGACACGACGGCCCCTGACACGGCGACGTCGGACCACACGGCCACGCCAGCGCTGGACCCGGCCGCCGGGCCGGCCGGCCAGCCCGGCTCCGCCACCTCGTCGTCCGGCCTGCCCGACTGGTGGCCCAGCTGGCTGGGCAACGGGACCGCCCCGGCCTCGTCGCAGTCGTCGTCCTCCGGCTGGCCGACGACGGACTGGTCGTACAACGACCTGTGGAACTGGTTCTCGAACCTCCAGCGGCTCGTCTAGCGCGAGGCGGGCCGGCCCGACCGGGCCGGCCCGCGTCAGCTGGGCGGCCGGGGGCCGCCGGGCTGGGCCGCCACCCTGCCTGACCTGGGCAGCGGGCCCGTAGACTGCCGGTTGCCACCAGGGACGGCGGGGGGTGCGTCAGCTGTGCGCCGGCTTGGCTCTCAGTACGTTCTGCACGAGCGACTAGGGCGAGGAGCCAGCGGCGAGGTCTGGCGCGGCACCCGGGAGGCGGACGGCGCACCGGTCGCGGTCAAGCTCTTACACGCCGAGCTCGCGGACGACGCGGACGTCGTCGACCGATTCCTCCGGGAACGCCGGGTGCTTCTCGGATTCGACCATCCACGACTGGTGCGGGTCCGCGACCTGGTCGCCGAGGGCGGCACGCTCGCGATCGTCATGGACCTCATCGACGGCTCCGATCTCCGCCGGTACCTGCGTGCCCGCGGCTCGCTAACCGCGCCCGACGCGGTGGCGCTCAGCGACCAGGTGCTGGACGCGCTCGCCGTCGTACACGCCCAAGGCGTCGTCCACCGGGACATCAAGCCGGAGAACATCCTGGTGGACACCTCCGGCCCAGGCCAGCCACGGGCGCTGGTCACCGACTTCGGGATCGCGCGGCTCACCGACGGCCCGGCGATGACGCGGCGCAGCGGACTGATCGGAACCCCGCGTTACATGGCCCCGGAACTGTCCACCGGGGCCCGGGCCACCCCGGCGGCCGATCTCTACAGCGTGGGAATCGTCCTCTACGAGCTGCTGCGCGGCCGGGCCCCGTTCGATGCCCCGCATCCGATGGCGCTGCTGCGCGCGCATCTGGAACAGCCGCCGGCACCGCTCGACGGGCTGCCCGGAACGCTGTGGCCCACGCTCGCCCGGCTGCTCGCCAAGGATCCGGCGCAGCGCCCGGCGACGGCCGGCGAGGCCCGAGCCGAGCTCGCCGAGGCCCTGGCCAGCGCGGCGCCCCCAGGCCACGCCGGCCTGGACCCGGATGACCGGGTGCTCCCACTCGACACCGTGATCCTGACAACCCCGCCGCTGACCGACACGACACCCCAGGCCGACTCGGCGATCTCGTCAGACACGCTGATCTCGCCGCTGTCGCCACCAGCCCAGCCCATGAGCGTCACGGCCGCAGGCGGCGCCGCCGCGCACCCGGACGGCACAGAGACTCACGGCGCAGCCCGATGGCGGCGGCTCGGCTGGACGGCGTGGGCGGCGGTGGTCGCGGCCGTCGTCGTGCTGACCGGCGCGTCCTGGGGCCTGGCGGCCGCCCTCGGCGGCGGGACTGCCTCGCACGACGCCGCGCGCTCGGCGATCTCGCCGTCCGCCGTCGCGCCCGCCGGGACGGTGCCCGCTGGAAACACGCCGACGGCCCGTGACGTCGTGGATGCGGACCTGCCCGCGTCGCCCTCCGGCGCCCTCGGGGCGACGACAGACCCCGCCAGAGCCAGCACGGCCGCCGCTCCCGCGGCCCAGCCGCCCGATGACGGCCGCTCGGCCGTGCCGGACGTACGCGACCTGTCGCTGGACCAGGCGGCGGCCAGGCTGAAGGGCGACGGTTTCACCAACATCCCGTACCTGTACGGCTGCTATCCGGGGTCCCCGGGCCGGGTGGTGCGCCAGGACCCGGCCCCGGGCGTCCGGGCGGCGGGCACCGATCCGGTCCACCTCTACCTGCGGGCGAACAACTGCGCGACGGTCCCGGACGTGCGCGGCCAGGCGCTCGAGGCGGCCGCGGCGGCGCTGAAGGGCGTCGGACTCACCAACATCCCCTACGTCTACGAGTGCCTCGGCTCGCCACGGATTGGGACGGTCGTCAGCCAGACGCCCGCGGCGGGAACAGTCATGCTCGCCTCCGAGCCCATCAGCCTGCGCCTGCAGGCGAACAACTGCTGAACGGCCCCGGCGTCCGGAGGCCGGGTCAACCTCACCCTGGCAGGAAAATCACAGGAGCGTGGTGCCCGGTACCGGCTACTCTCGGTCCGGTGTCCGCTGACCCGCGCGAGGCGCCCCGCCGGTCGGTGGCGCTGATCGGGATGGGCGTCGGCGACCCCGAGTCGCTCACCTACGAGGCGAGCCGGGTGCTCGCCGGCGTCGACGTGCTGTTCACGGTCGACAAGGGCCCGGCGAAGGCCGACCTCAACGCGCTGCGCGCCGAGATCTGCACCCGGCACGCGAAGCCGGGGCTGCGCGTCGTCGAGGTCGGTGAGCCGGAGCGAGACCGGTCACCCGCCGACTACGGCGCCGAGGTGCGCCGCTGGCATGCCGCGCGCGCCGACGTGTGGGCGCAGGCCCTGCGAGCCGAACTCGACGAGGCCGAGCTGGGGGCGTTCCTGGTGTGGGGCGACCCGGCGCTCTACGACAGCACCCTACGCATCTTCGACGACCTGCGAACCCGCGGCCTCGTCGACGTCGACGTACGGGTGATTCCCGGGATCTCCAGCGTGCAGGTGCTGGCCGCCCGCCACCGCGTCCCGCTGAACGCCGTCGGCGGGGCGGTGCACATCACCACCGGCCGGCGGCTGGCCACCGAGGCCGCCGGCCAGGACAGCCTCGTCGTGATGCTCGACGGCGCGGCCGCCTGGCTGGACCTGGCCGCCGAGGAATGGGAGATCTACTGGGGCGCCTACCTGGGCGGCGCCGACGAGATCACGATCCGCGGCCCGCTCGCCGAGGTCGGCGAGCGGATCGCGGCCGCGAAGCGGGCCGCCAGGGCCCGCAAGGGCTGGATCATGGACGTTTATCTGCTGCGGCGCCGAGGCTGACGCCGACGGGCAGCCGGCTCGCCACGCCGTCGTGGTGACGCGGGGTGAACACGGCGCCGGTCGCCGCGTCCCAGCGGGTCCGCGACGAGCCGACGATGAGCAGCGTGCGCATGTCGACGTGGTCGGCGCACAGGTCACCGAGCCGGATCACCTCTACGCGCTCGTCGGCGTCGCCG
>Ga0134124_10004678_pt1 | contig 11005 bp, 12 predicted proteins | sample KB304_FD_96880 | JGI IMG/M metagenome (GOLD analysis project Ga0134124, IMG submission 96880) | Terrestrial soil microbial communities without Nitrogen fertilizer from Kellogg Biological Station, Michigan, USA - KB3-0-4 | ecosystem: Environmental > Terrestrial > Soil > Unclassified ... | reverse complement strand
TTCTTGGGGCTTCGGCGGCGGGGCCACCGCCATCTGCTGCGAGCCGTCCAGCTCATCGTCTTCCATGTTGACCTCTCAGTACCCGAGCGCGGATGCGTACTGCCCCTCGCTTCCGCCACTCGATGCTGCACCCAGACCGGACCCTGCGAGATTCACGCCCGCGTTGACCGAGCCGATCACCGCATTGCCCTTGCCGAGCGCGCGCTGCAACTCGCCCTGGTAGATGGTGCTCATGCCAGGGAAGAGTTTGTCGATGTAGCCGCTCGTGGTGCTCGACAGCCAATTGCTCACCTGGGCGAGCCGGTTGCTGCGCAGGTTCTCGCGCCCGCCCATGAGCGCCGCCACTTCTTCGAGCCCCGCCGTCCCCGAGTCGAGCAGTCCGCGCGCCGAGGACGACGACCGCACACCCTGCGTGATTCCACGGCTGATGTCCGCTGGAAGCCCGTTCTCATCGAAGTTGAGGTTGTTCGCCATCTCGCGCTGCATCGCGCCGTAGACCGGGTCGCTCGCAGCGATGTCGTTCTCGAAGGAGGAGAGGTCGCGGCCGAAGACGGACTGATTGCCGCTCAACCCGGCCATGTTCCCGCTGTGCTCACCCGGAGCGATCCGGCCCATGCGGACCAGCTCGTCGTAGGGCAGGAACAGGTTCTCCATCATGGAGAGGTCGGTTCCGTACTGCCCCGTGCTCAGCGCCTTGTCGGAGGCGCTGCGCGAACGCCGGGTCGTCTCCGGCCCGAGTCCTGCGCCTACGAGTCCTGCAACCGATCCCATCTCAGTTCCTTTCGCGGAGCGCTTGAGCCTGCTCCGGCTGGATCTTAAGCACCCACGGGCGGCCCCGGCTCTTCTTGCGCAGCTTCGCCCGGTTGTCGTGCCACGCGATGAACTGGGCACCCTCACAGGATCGGATCATGTGCCGCTTGAAGCGCCCCGTCAGCGAGCCGTCCCGGCCGTCGTTCCACTGGAACCCGACGTAGGCGTAGATCCCGTCCATCGTGGGCGGGGGCACCTCTCGCGCGAGGTTCACGTTGATGTTGTTCGTGCGCCAGAAGATGCCGAGGAATGTGGTGCGCCCATCCTCGGAAGCGGACCACACGCCCCCAGTTGAGGCCGCGAGCGCGAAGCAGGTTCGCCACCGCTCGTGGTGCATCGGACGCATCCGGGCGATGCCGAAGTCGTAGAGCGAGAGCATCTCCAGGAGGTTGAAGCGGCTCTGCTCTTCGATCTTAGGTGTGGAGACGAGACGGACCACGCGCTCAGCGACGTGCGCGAGCGCCTCCTCCACGGCGGTTTCCGGCTCGATCAGTGTCTCAGGCTGATCCACACATACCCTCCGCTCGCCGCGCTGAGAGCCACGGCGAACACGCCGGGACCGTAGCCGCTCCCCGCCGCTCCCGCACTCTCCACGACCCCATCCGTGGAACTGACCTGTACACCCTCGCCCGCGTTGATCGTTCCCGTGGACCGCGCCTTGGCAGGCCCCTCGCGGATGCAGACTCCTGCCCCACCGGGACTCACCGCTTCCGTGGCGATGGCGTACGCCTGGGGCTTGGCGGATGCCGTACCCACCGCCTTGCTCAACCTATCCACCTCAGTGCTGCCCAGTGGGATCGGTGAAAGAACGTCCCCGGCGACCACCGCAGCACTAAGCGAACTCAGCGTGTAGCGGGCTCCGAGTCCAAGCGCGGTGTCCCAAAAGCCTTGACCACCCAGGCCAATCGCCTGGAAGACCTTGAGCGCGTGGGTCAGGTCGTCCTGCCACACCTCGTTGGGCTGCGGGTTGTCCAGCGCCGTGGCCGACTGAGTTGCCGGAGTGCCCTGCGAGAGCGCAATGTTGTCCCGGTCCACGTCCTGGATCGTGGCGTTCGTCAGCACCAAGATGAACGTCGCAACGTCCACCTCCTGCTGCCCGAGCGTGAAGGTCGTCCCGCGCGTGATGGTTGCACCCATCGGTCACTTCCAGATGTAGCAGGAGACAAGCGCGGTGGGGCCGCTCGTCGCCTGCTGAAGCACGATCCCCAAGTAGTCGCTGCGTGGACTGTTCGGGTTTGCGACCGCCGCCACTTTCTCTTCGGTCGTAGCGGTGGTGCCGTCCGGGGTCTGAAGGAAGTAACCGGGCTGAGCGATGTACTGCCCGCCGATCAGAACCGGGGCGATCCGCACGTCGCAGACCCCGCGAATGCAGACCTGTCCCGTGGCGTTGTTGGCGATGTCCTCGTTCAAGACCCCGATTACGGCAGGACCGCGATCCACGGTGGCGATCGTGAAGGAGTCGGGGTTCGCCGCGTCCGGGATCACCACATCGCCCTGCACCAGATCCACGCCGCTCTTGTTCGTGAGCGTGATGACCTGGGGATCGGCGGGCGAGTTGTTCCACACGCTGTTGTAGAAGAACTCCAGCCGCCCATCCGAGCCGACCCGGACATCTCCGGTGTTCGGGCTCGCTGGAGTGACGATGCGGATGAACCGCCCGCCCGCCTGAAGTTCTTCGGTGACGAGGTCGGTCAGGAACGCCGCGTCCACCATCGTGTGGAACTTGGTGGGCGTCACCGTCTCGTTCGTCGTGAAGGCGTAGCCGGTGGTGAGTTTTGCCATGTTCAGCGCCAGATCATGCAGGTGACGAGGCCGGTGGTGTTCGCCAAGGCGCCGAGCGCCATCCCGATCTCGATGCCTGCCGTGAAGGTGGTGAATCCGTAGACGAGCGTGGCCCCAACTGCGTAGCCCGCCGCCCCGAAGCCTTGGGCGATGCTCGCGCTCACGAGAACATCCCCGTAGCTGAGCGGTCCTCGGCACTTGACCCGCCCGATGCCGGTGCGGGCAATAATCCCCTTGCTGCCGTTCGCCACGTTCGAGAGCGAGACGCCGAGCACTTCCGGCCACGCCTGGGTCGAACTCATCGAGAAGGTGTTATCGCCACTCGCCACCACCCATGAGGCGCTCTGAATCACGGCCCCGCTGTCGTTCTGCATCTCCGGGCCGATGTAGGGGCAGTCCCACCGGGTTCCGTTCAGCACCCGCAGGATGTTGAGCGTCGTGTCGAACCACAGCGACCCCTCCCCCTGATCCCCGACCGGCGTGGTTGCCGCAACGAGCACCACCTTCGCGGTCGAGCGCAACTCGCTGATGGCAATGGCCGTCACGTTCGCCGAGGCCATGAAGGCGGCGAGTCCCGTAGAGGACAGGTTCGCCACCACGTTGTCCATGAAGGTGAAGCCGGGAGCGATGAACATTCAGTTCACCTTCCAGTCGAAGTTCTTCCGGTGGAAGCCGACCGAGAATCCAAGGTGTCGGATCTCGCTCGTAGCCGTGGCCGTAAGCCGGAACTGCATATCCTGGACGTGCTCCCCGAAGAACTCCAAGGAGTAGTTCTTCCGAACGACGCCCGACCCACCGAAGCTGAACGGGAAGGTGATCGGCAGCGAGGGCGTGTCGCCGGTCAGGTCAACGTTTCCCTCCAAGGTCTTCCAGTCCCCGCCATCCTTCCGCGCCTCGACCTTCACCTCCTGCGAGCCGGTCGCCTGATAGATGTCCTTGAAACGACGGAAGAACTTGTCGATCTCGATCTGATCGGCGTGGTAGCGCTTGGTGATCTCTTGGAAGAGGATTGCCTCGCCGCAGTCGGTCGTGCCGTCGAAGGCGTGATAGACGAATCCGGCCCCAGTCGTGTTCTGGCTGCCGAGGTAGAGGCTCGGGTTCTGGTACTTGGCGAGCGCCGCCGGATTTGTCAGCGTCGCCACCGTCATCGACTTCGCCGGGAAGCGACCTGTCCACGGCCCGTACCACGCCCGGTTAATCACGTCGTAGACGTAGGTGTGGCTGACCTCGGTGGCGGTGTCGAGCGGGAAGCCGCAGATCACGAAGCGGTCGTAGAACTCCATCGCGATCTTGTCGATGGCCGCGCTGTTGATTCGGTCGATCGTCGCCTGGATCAGCGAGCTGATCGGAAGGCTCTTCACGCCCTGCTGGTTGTCCGTGATCGTCTGGTTCAGCGAGCGGATGTTCCCGAGCTGGTCCGCGAAGACCAGATCCTCGCCCGTGCTCACCACGCACTTGTGGCCCGCGCAGCCGATGCGCGTGTCGATCACCTGCCGGGACCAGCCGGTGAAGGCCGAGGTGCCGATCGACAGCGAGGAGTCCGCGACCGACAGGTTCTCGATCTTGTCCGCGAAGAAGACGACGAGGTTCGTGTTACGGAAGGGCTGGATCTTCTTGATGAGCTGCCGCGCCCCGCCCCCGAGCGTCACGGAGAGCGCGGTGCTCCAGCCGGTGTAGCCGTACTCGCCGGAGTCGGTGAAGAAGAGCTTCGCCCGGTTCGTGCCATCCCCCTGCGCGAAGCAGCGGTTCATGATGGTCGCGGCCGGGAACATCCCGCTGATCGGCGCCCCCGTCGTGGCACCCGTCACGCCAAGAACGGTCCCTTCGTAGACGAAGGCCAACTGCTGCGTCTGCTGGAAGAAGAACCGCTCGATGTAGGGCTTGCCAGCGATCGAGTTCAGGTCGATCCCTGGAACCATCTCGATCCCGAGCGTGGCAGAGGTGATCCCGGTGAACGTCCCGCGCAGCGTCCAAGTCGGACTGATGCCGTCCCACGACCAGAGCTTCAGGTGCTCCGCGTTGGGGTAGGTGGCTCCGGGGCTGATCGCTAGAAGCTCGGCCTCGGCATTGACCGGCTGAAAAGCCCCGAGCGCGAGCACCGGCCCAAAGGTCATCCCGGTGGCGATCAGTTGCACACCTTGGCGGCTCTTCCTAAGCCCCGGCTGCGAGGCGTCGATGTTCGTCAGTTCGACCGCTTGGTTGTCGGCGATGTCGAAGGGATGCGCAAACGAGTTGATCCCGCCCGCCGCAGAGCGGTTGCGCAGGATCTCCAGGTCTTCGCCGCTTCGATCAGGCATTACGGGTTCTGAATGATGATCGGCTCACCGCGCCCACCGCCCATCGGCTGCGCGAGGTAGATCCGGTCGCCCTGGGTCTGGCTCGCGTCGAAGCTCTCGTCCACCCCGCGCGCCGCGCGTCCCTGGTGGTAGATCGACGCCGCGTTGTACTCCCGCTGCTGCACGAGCATGGTGCTGATGACCGCGTCGATCAGCTGCGTCCCGACCGGAATCTCGATGGCCTGATTGTCGGAGATCAGCTTGAAGGGGCGCTTCTTCCAGACGAGCGTGACAGCAGTTCCCTGCTGATCGGGCTGCATGAGCCGGATCTTCCGGTAGCGCGCCGTCTGCTCGCCCTCGCCGATCGTCGCGTAGATGTTCCCGCTCGTGGCCCCGGTCACGGTGACGGTGGAATCCGTCAGTTCGGCCACGCCCACCGAGTAGATGTCGCTGAAGGCGTTGTCCGTGGTGATGCCGGTCGAGGGCGCGATCGTCACCTCTTCCCGAAGCTCCTGGGAAGAGACGTTCGGGGCGGCGCTTGTCACCGATCCGTGGACGACGGCGTTCACCGCCGTGCTGCCCGTGGTCGTCAGAGTGAGCCGCTCGAAGAGGCTGTAGAAGTCCATCCGCCGCCCGCTCTCGCCCGCGTCCGCATAGGCGAAGACGAGCCCGGTGTTGCGGAAGCTGATGCTCGCGTTGCGAAGGATCGACTCCATCGCAAGGTTGACCGCCTCCCCGCAGTCGTGGGGCATGACGAAGTAGAGCGTCTCCACGGTCTTGGGCAGGTAGACGTAGGCCGCCCCGGCCGAGAAGCTGATCTCCTCCTCCGAACTGCGGAGAAGCTGCGGCCACGCCTTCTTGCGCGACACCTCGCTGTAGTGGGTGTTGATCCACTCGTCGATCTTGACGACGCGATCGTCCGAGGTGTCCCCGATCTGACGAGCGATCTGATCCCGCATCTGCTTCAGCGTCGGGTACTCAAGCATCAGTCGCCCTCATAGGCGTTAACGACGTTGTCGAATGAGTTAGACGTATCCGTCGCGTAGGCCGGGTCTGGAACTCCGCACTTCGGAGAACACCGAAGGCACGAGTTGCAATGCCACCGTCCACGGATCCTGCTACCCGACCTCTTCTTGCCGTGGATCGCACATGTCCAAGTTGGCTGGAAATCCTCGTGGCACTCGAAGCAGGTAACGACGATGTCGTCTTCCGATAGATCAACGTCCTCGTGACAGGTACAGCGATCCATCGGGGTTCTCCATCAGGCGGCCGAAGGTGCTTCCTGCAACTTGGCCGAGAAGGATAGATCCCAGTCGGTCACGATCGAGGCCCAGGTGTGCTGCCGCGCCCACCGGGCCATCTCTAGACGCTTCTCACGCGGCACCGGGCTCTTCAGGTTCTCGATCAAGCGCTCGACGAAGGCCGCCTGATGGACCGGGTCGCTCATCGGACCCTTCAGCTTTTCGCCGTACTGCACCGTCTCCTTCAGCGCGAAGGCGTCCGGGACGAGCGGCACGACCCCGTGGGCCTGCGCCTTCATCCCGGTGATGCAATGGATCTCGGGGAAGGTCGTCATGTAGGGCCACAGGCCCGCCTTGGCGTAGGCCTTGGCGAGCACGTCCTGGCCGACCTTGCCATGCCAGTGGATCCCCGGCTGGTCCTTCAGCGCCTCGATCTGCTTGTAGATCCCCTGAAGCTCCGGGCTTCCCGCCATCGCCTGCATGAAGTGCGGCGTCCAGCCGTAGAAGATGTCGAGTTCGGCATCGGGCACCGCCTCCCGGATCTTCGACCACCACGGCAGCAGGTACTGGAGCCCCCGCGAGGGGTCGCTGCCCCAGATCATCCGGTGCGGCTCGTTCGTCAGATCCTCGATCGGAACGAGCAGGTCGGGATCGAGCCCATTCTCCGAGTAGACGACCTTCTCCTCGGGGATGAACTTGAACAGCGAGCGGTGATACCGCGACAGCATGATGAAGCCGTCGTACTCGTCCTCGACGCCGTGATACCAGCCCTGCGGATTGCACACGTCATGCAGCCAGACGTACTTCTGCCGGGCATTGACCCCGCTCACCTTGAAGAGCTGCGCCGAGCGCCACGCCACCGCCACGTCCACCGGGTTGTCGAAGGCGCCCGCCCACGACTCGGTGCGATACCAGAGGACTCCGCTCTCGTCCTTGAGAGGGCCTTCCTTGCAGGCCCGCCCGGTGCTCGCGTAGACCTCGACGTGCCACCCGCGCTTGGCGAACTCGCGCGAGGCGTTGATGACCGCCTCCTCGCTGCCGCCAATCCCTTCCTTGATCGACCACGGCCCCCACGGAACGTGTCCGGGAGGGCTGACGCAGACGAAGGCGATCGACTTCTTGCCGACCGGGCGGTTCTTGGGCGTGAACCGATGCACGTCGTTCTCGTCCGAGATGATCGAGGGCGCGAAGTTGACGAGATTGGTCAGCTCATCCTTGCGACCATCGGCGATCAGGCGGTCGCGCACCTTGTTCCACGCCTTCAGCGCCTCATCCTTCTCGTGGATGCCGCGAACCTCGTGGTCGAACTGTCGGAACTGCGGGTCGCCGTGGAAGAACTTGCGGGCCTCGTCGAGTTCCGCCATCGCCACGTCGTAGCGCCCGAGCGAAGCGCTCGCGAGAGCCATCATGAAGTGCGTGCGGCCCACGAGTTCACGGGGGCTGCTGACGATCTGCTGCTTCATGTTCTTCGTGAGGTCGAGCACCTGCTTGCAGTAGAGCACGACCTTGTCGTAGTCCCGGCGATCGAGCGCGAGCTTGGCGAGGATCAGGTAGCCCGTGGGAAGGTCCGGCCGCTCGACGATGGCGGGCGCGATGGCGGCCTGCGCCTCGTCCATGCGGCCCAGGATCATCAGCATCTCGCCCAGGAGCATCCGGGCCGAGATCAACTCCCCTTCGTGGCCGTTCCCCTCGCGCACGCTGCGGGTGAGGTACTCCTTGTACTTGACGACCGCGCCCTCGTGATCCCCGAGCCCGGCGAGCGTGTTGCCCCAGTAGTAGAGCATCCGAAGCTCAGGGGTCTTGCCGTCCTCGACGAAGTGCTTGCGGAGGATCTTCAGGTTCCGGCGGCTTGCCGCCCGCTTGCTCTCGATGTCCTCCATCTTGCGCGTGTGAACGACCCGGCCCGCGTTGGGCGGCATATAGGCGGGCGTCACCACCTTCGTCGCGCAGAGGCACTCATGCACCGGGGCCGTGTCGGGCCACCAGAAGGAGGACTTCCGAACCACCCGCTCGCGGTCCTGCAACGTGGTGCAGTTGCCGAAGCGGTCGAACTCGTAGAGGTACTCCATGAAGATCAGCTCGACGCCGTTCTTCAGCGCCATGCGGATGTTCTCGTCGCACCGCTGCGGGTTCTCGACGAGGTCATCCGTATCGAGCCACATCACGAAGTCGTGCGAGCACTTGCTGAACGAGAAGTTGCGCGCCGCGGCGAAGTCGTCGATCCACGGGAAGTGGAAGACCTTGGCGCCGAAGCTCTCGGCCACGGAGTTCGTCTCAGCGAACCCCGGCTCCTTCTCGTCGATCCCCGTGTTGACGAAGACGATCTCATCGGGGTACTTGCCGTAGCAGTCGAGCAGCGCCTTCAACCCTTCCGCGCTGTTCCGTCCGATGATGGCGAGGCTGTACTTCGGCCCTTCCGGGTCGCTCATTTTTCGAAGTCCGGCATGGATTTGAGGTTCAGAAGACCGACACGAAAGTGTCGGAAGAAGACCTGTGCGATTTCCTGCCGGTTCATCCAGTCCTTGTGGACCCTCTGCTGCATCATGCGGTAGAGGGTTACCGGGACTTCCGCGAAGTGGGCGCCGTGCTTGGCCTTGGCCCCGAACATCTGCCCGTAGGCCCTCTCGCGGCGCAGCATCTTCGTCTGCCGATCGAGCGCCACGAGTTCATCCGGGTGAGCGAGGGCCCACTCCCGGATGAGCGCGGCCACGTTCATCTCCCACTTGTTGCTCTTGATGTGGGCATGGGCCTCCCCCCAGGTGATTGATTTCGCCTTGACGATCTCAGCCACCCGGGGGGCCTCCCAAACTCTGGCTTACAGGTACTGCGCCCTGTAGGCGTGGAAGAAGACGTGACCCCACTCGATCGTGAACTCGCCCTTGATGACGCCGTCGTAGGCGTCCGCGGTCTTGGGCGCCTTCTCGGCGATCCAAGGACGCAGCCACATCTTGTTGATCGTGGTCTTGTCGAGGAAGGCGATCCCGTACCCGGTGTAGCCGGAGGGCACGGCCTGACGCGGGATGTCTCGGCAGAGATGCATCTGCGCCGTGAAGAAGTCCGTCTGGTAGACGGACACGGTGTTCACGATCGTGGTGTTCGCCTGATCGAGATTGCGCACCGAGCTGGCGGCACCGACGAACGCGCTGACCTTGCGCTTCATGTACGAACCGCAGAAGACATCCGAGGGATGCCCGCCGAGGTTCCAAGCGAGGTCGATCGAATCGTTGAACATCGTCTCGGTCAGCGACGCGGCAGCGGTCACGTTGCTGTAGGTCGTGATGCCCGAGATGATCGCGTTCAGGATGCCCTGCATCCGACGCGCGGAGCTGGTCACGCCCGAGGTGAGCGTGCCCTGGATCATGTTGTGCTCGGCGTCCATCTTCACTTCAGACATCGCGATCGACATCTGGTCGGCGAAGGCGTCGTCGATGGCCCAATGCTTCGCGGCCACTTCCGACTCCGAGACGCGAACGAGCTTGTCCAGGATCTGGCAAGTATTGAACTTGCGAGCATCCGGGTAGGTCATCGCGCCTGTGAAGACGTAGGTGAAACCTTCGAAGTTGGCGTTGCCCTGGCGACCCGCGATCGTGCGAGTGAGCCAGGTGTGGAAGGGGGACTGAGCAACACCGTTTCCGGTGATGTCGTAGACGGGAGTGTCTTCGGGAGTCGGCTGGTAGATGATCTGTGACACGTCCTCACGGACGGAAGTGTCCGGGTAGAACGAGCCAACAAGAGGATCTGCGCCACCTGAAACCGGCATGGATTACCCTCGCGACTTGAGCGCGTCGCTCCTCGCTTGATTCGCCATTGCCTTGACGAAGCCGAGGGCTTTGATCGCGCCCCTCTTGTCATTCGCCGCAAGGGCGGCCTTCACGGCGTCGTTGGGCCGTGACGCCATCCCGGCGGGATGACCACCGCGCTCCAGCAGCGTCGCACGCTCTTTCAGGGCGGCGTTTTCTGCTTCGAGCGCCTTGGACTGTTCACGATCAGACAGTGTTTTGGTTGCCCGTTCTGCTTCGAGGAAGGCCGCGCGCAGCGCCATCGGGTCGGAGGCCTTCTCCTTGCCGTGAGCGCGGATCAAACGTCCCATGAACTCGTCGGCCTTCTGATACAGGGGGCTGTCAGGATCGAACGCATCGGGGCCGAAGTCCCGAAGAATGCTTGCTTGAGTCTCGCGGGCGGTCTGCTCGGCAGCGATCTCGCGCTTGGCGCGGATCACGGCCTCGTCCGCCGCAGCCTTGGCCGCTCGACGAGCCTTCTCTTCGTGGATGGCGTCGAGCGATTCGGGGTTGTCCTTCTCGCGCGCCCATCGACGCGCCGATTCGAGCTGGTCGTCGCTCATCTGGTCCCAAGACTTCGGGTTGGCGGGCGCCGCAGCAGGGGTGGCACCGACCCGACCACGAAGCTCGGCGACCTCTTCTCGAAGGCGCGCGCTCTCCGTCTCCATCTGACGCTTGAGGTCGTTCTTCTGGCGAACGAGCTGGTCGATGCGAGCCTGGGGATCGACGCGCGGATTCCCGGAGGCGTTGCCGCCGGTCGCAGCACCCGGTTCCGGCTGAGCCGGCGCGGAGGGCGCAGGAGTTCCCGCTTCTGCCATGAACTTCTCCTTGGTTTACCGGTTGCCGGCGGTCGTCTTGACGACGCCGTTCTGGGACGTGGTCGCGTCGGCAGGGAACGAGTCCTTGTCGTAGGGACGCCACGTCGGACGACCCTTGGTCACCATGAAGGCTTTCTCACTCAGATCCTTCATGGTCGCCTTGGCCGCGTTCTGCCTCTTCCCACCGCCTCGATTCACAGGCATGGTCAGCTCCTCTTGGTCGGGACCGGGTAGCCGGGGAAGCCGTTGTGGCCCTTGCTCGTCGGCGTGTCGTAGTCGAAGCCGTAGCAGGCCGCGCC
>Ga0134124_10004676_pt1 | contig 11005 bp, 13 predicted proteins | sample KB304_FD_96880 | JGI IMG/M metagenome (GOLD analysis project Ga0134124, IMG submission 96880) | Terrestrial soil microbial communities without Nitrogen fertilizer from Kellogg Biological Station, Michigan, USA - KB3-0-4 | ecosystem: Environmental > Terrestrial > Soil > Unclassified ... | reverse complement strand
TCCGCCGGATTTGGCGCTGTCACTTCCACCACCTCCACATCCTGCAAGAAATGCCAATAGGCAAAACAGTATAGTGAGAGTCGCGCTCCATGTCCTCAATGGTTCTGACATTGTTTCCTCCATCTAGGGTATTATATTATTTTGAAAGTCATACAGATGAGAAACTGGTTTAAATATTATCCGCCAACAGCTCGGGAGAACAGCGGCGGTTTTAGGCCTGTGCTTCTGCCTGGTTGGACACTCGCTCTTTACTTTTTGTCTCGTGTCAAGGGCTGACCCCTACGGGGTATTCCTGATAATTTTCCAGCAAAGCCACTCACTTCTGCTAGCGGAATATTACCCCAAAAACGCATAAAGCCGCTCCGTCAGCACTGTATCTGACGAGAAGCGGCTTTGACTTGTACCCTGACGGCCCGTGTTGCGGCGATCATTCATCCCTCCCGGAACTGCTATATCATTGCATGAAACTAATTGGAAAAAGGGGGCAATCGGGTAATTAATAAGCTCTTATGGCATACCTCCGGCACTGTTGTCAACAGATCCTGAAGATTCCGCGATCCACGAAAAAACACGAAGGCGCGGAAAAAAGCGCGTAGAAAGTTACTGCTGCCGCGGTTTCGCCCGCTTTGCCTTGCGTGGCGGTCTGTCGGCGCTGGGCTTGGTTCGCTCAAGATAGCGATAGTACTCCTCGGTCATCGCCTCCTTTTTCTGCAGCTCTTCCTGGTCGACAACGATGACCTCCTCTTCCGGTTTCTTCCGGGAGGCTTTCTGACCCGGCTTTTTCGTTTCGGGAACTTTTGCGGCAGGGATTACCTTCGGATTGTCGGTGAAAACCGGGGTGCCGTCAGGAGAAATCTCTCGGTAGACCTGCTCATCGTGTTGCGGAGGGAGGACCCTGAAATCTACGCCGTATCTGACCATGCCGAAGGATTTGTGCTCGTGGAGCTCTGATTGCGTCGAGTAGACGATCCGCTGGTCCGGTTTGACCTCCAGCCCTTCCTCACGGTTTATTTCGAGCCATTCGTACCGGCCGTCGTCACGCATGACCTCGACGTAGGTGCCGATTTCATAGCGGCGAAGGGAAACAACCGTGGCCTCTACATCCTGAGGCGGCTCGGGCTTTTTTCTGCGCGCACCTTCGCACCATGGGGCTGCCAGCAGCAGCACGAGCATAGCGGTCAGGCATGATTGCAGCCATCGGCGGATTCTCACGGCCTGGATTCCCTGCAGATCATCCGGGAGAGCACCTGATACGGATGGGTAAGGCGCTGATAGCCATCCCTGCTCCCGGAGGAGCTATCCTCCCCGCCGTACCGGACATCGACCGGGCTCCGCTGTTTCTTGTAAATCCGCACACTTTGTGTCGGTTTGTACAACAGCCGCGCGCAGTCCATGATCACCTGGGTTTCATACTCCTCGCGACCTGCCGCGGCGTAACTCTCCTTAATCATCACCTTGAATCGATTGCGGTTCGAATAAGTTATGTTCGAAGTATCATAGTAGTAATCGACCCCGTACTCCGAGGCCAGATACTCCCAGGTTCGGCTGTTTTCGTCGTCACTCACCTCGATTTTATCCTGATATTTCTTGGGGATGGTTTCTGACCGGTCGGTAAAATGTATGTTGCCTGACTCATCGGTCCAGGAGTAGACCTCGGCCCAGGCAGCAGGGACGAAGAGCATGACCCGGCCGAGCAGCAGGGCAACAACAGCGGTCGCAGCGATTGCCGAACGATTATTTGAAGCTCTCTTTGCAGACATTCAGTTCATCCCTCGTCTTGCTGAATTCAAAGTTGAAATTGGAGAGTCTTTCACTGAAGTCCGGGAAGTAGGTGGAGTAGGAATTCGCCAGGCCGCAGATCTGGCCTTGGAGATTGGATAATCCTTTAACTTTCACATAGCAGTCAAAATATTTTTTCGATGGTGTCGGCAGCCTGCTGAATGCTGAATCAGCCTCATGCCGGCGTCTGTTGATCGTACCGAGATTATCCGACAGACTTTCCGTCAGAAAATACGGCTGCGCATTCTGATACCACGAACTCTTATAGTTGTAAATCTGGGTCAGGCAGGCATCGGTGTTGTTGACCAGCAGTTCAACAACGGAGCTGAATTTATCCTTGAAGTCACTGTCGTTCCTTTCCGGCGAGACATTCCGGGTCTGACCCTCGGTCACTTTTCTCATTTCGGCGGTGTTTTCCGCGTAATACCTGTTCCTTTTGGCGCTGTTCATCGAACAGGTCATGAAAAACCCCAGAAGAACCAGCAGCGAGAGGACGCGTACCAGCAGTGACGACAGTCGCCGGTCAAAAAGGTTGCTGTACCACGCATCGACCTGGCGGGTTTCCGAGCGGAGCTTGACAAATTCCAGGCGCTCTTTTTCCTGTTGCCGCACCAGGGTCTGCAGGTAGTTTCTTACCACGATACCGCAGACAGCGCACGTTTCAGCCGTCGGCTGCTCGCAGCTGCATTTGGGGCAGATCATCCTCTCCCGCTGCTGGATGATTTCGACCCCCGAACGCTCCGGCCGGATGCTGAAACGGCTGCTGCAGCGGGGGCAGGTGACCTCGCGCCCTTCCTCCGGCACCTTGCTGTCGTCAATTGTTCCACGCGCCGAGCAGACGGGGCACTCAATCTTCATAAGTAAACCTTGCAAGAGGTAGTCTGTGTTTCATTGCTGCAAATAGCATGTCAGCTCGAATGCAGGCAGTTTTCAACTGTCGTATTAACGTTTAATATTTCTGCAGCTCCCTGGCGGAATCTGGTTCCGTCGCCACTTTTACCGCATGCAGCGTGGCATTGCCGTTTTTGTCGGTCCCGTTCATTTCATTCTCGATAATGTAAACGTTCTTTTTGTCATGCAGTCCGTACTTGCCGTCGCCTTCCAGGAACTTGTAGTCCTCGAACAGCAGATGGTTGCCCATATGGGTCCCGCGGATGGCCAGACGATAGCGGGGCATCGTCCCGACCCAGTCCATGTATCCCTCCAGCTTGCCGTCGTCAGTGGATTGGATGACCAGCAAAAAGGGGTGCTGTTTGCCGCGAAACGACATCTCTCCCTGCCAGTTGCCCGGCTGCAGCAGGTAATATTTGTCCAGCTTCCAGTCATGGCCGAATTTGACCCACGCTGCAAGCAGAAAAAAAAGTGCAATCCCCCAAAAGGGCCTGCTCCCCAGCAGCTGTCTCACCACGGATTTTTCGGCTGCCGGAGTGAAGGTGATGTTATCGGAGGGATCCTCCAAGAGAGCGCCCCGCCTGACCCGGGCCAGGTATTTGGCGAAGACAAGCCCGCACTCCGGACAGATCCCCGTTTCGCTCTGCGCAGCAAAACCGCACGAAGGGCAGCTGTCGATCCGGGGCTCCTCCGGAGCGGACGCAGATTCAGGTTCAGGACGCAGTTCAAACTGTCGTTTACACCCCTGGCAGGTGGCCGCAGCCCCGGCTTTCGGAATCCGGACATCGCCGATATCCTTGCTGGCCTTGCAGTATGGACAGATGATGATCATGGAGATTCAGGCCTTTCTCTGCTGCTTGATTTATGAGTGAGCTGTTACAGTCTCTTAGTACCCATACCCTTCAGGCATGGCAACCGCCTTCTTGATATCCAGCAGGACCGTACCTGCCACGGTTACAGGCCTGTGGGTCTTACGATGAAATTCAATTTCCCGCAACAAGCGGAGCGTAAAATCAAACGAACTCGCACAGCACCCGATTGGACAGAATCAGACCGTGCGGACTCAGGCGCAGCGTGCTTCTCTCATTGATTAGCAGACCGGCTGCGGTCAGCCGCTCTATGGTCCCCGGGAACTCGTCCTGCGCATCTGCGCCGAATTCACCTTTAAACTCATCCAGATCCACCCCCTCCATCAGCCGCAGCCCGAGGAAGAGGAACTCCTCCATCGCCTCACGCCGGGAAAGGGTCGCAGCTTCCGGCAGTCGGCCGCTTCTGACGATTGCTGCATAATCGGCCATCTGCGGCGGGTTTTCCCATCTCGCTCCGAACCCCGGCTCCCGGAGGAACGAGTGCGCCCCTGCCCCGAAGCCCAGATAGTTCCCCCTGCGCCAGTAGACTCGATTATGACGGGAGCGGCAGCCTGGCCGGGCAAAGTTGGAGATCTCGTACTGCTCGAAACGGGCTTTCCCGAGAGATGCTGTGGTCAGTTCGAACATTGCCGCCGCTGTCTCTTCATCCGGAAGATCGAGCTCCCCAGCCTCCACCATGGCTGCAAAAGGGGTCCCCTTTTCGACAGACAGCCCGTAAGCGGAGATATGATCCGGCTTCAGCGCTGTCGCTTCCTGCAGCTCCTGCTCCCACTCCTGCAGAGTCTGGCCGGGCAAGGAGTGAATCAGGTCGATGCCGATACTCCTGAAACCTGCCGCGCGGGCCATCTGTACGGCATCTCTTGCTTCTTCTGCCGAGTGGATCCGGCCCAGAACCTTCAACTGGCTGTCATTGAACGACTGGACACCTATGGAAAGCCTGTTGATGCCTACGGACAGATATCCTTCGAGCGACTCAAGCGTGACGGTCCCCGGATTTACCTCCAGGGTTACCTCAGCATCTTTTTCCAATCTGTAACGATCCCGGACAGTCTGCACGACAGTTGCGACCTGCCGCGGAGAGAGGAGAGACGGGGTCCCGCCCCCGAAGTAGAGCGTCGGTGCGGACTCTACCTTGAACCGGTCTGCCTTCGAGTAGAGCTCTTCCAGCAGGAGCAGGACGTAATCGTCAAGAGCAATGCCGGGGTCTTCGGACGAATTGAAGTCGCAGTAACTGCACTTCCTTACACAGAAAGGTATGTGGACGTAAAGAGAGCTTTTCATCCTTGATGCAGAAGAAATGCCAGGAGAGTGAGAGACACCAGTGCCAACAGCACAGTGATAACCTTGAAAATGCGCAAACGCTTTTCAAGCAGGGTGCAGCGCTGCTCAAGGAGTTCATTTTGCGCGACATGTCTCCGGATGAGACTCTCCTGTTCGATAAGGCGCTTCTCCAGGCTGCTGATCCGCTCGTGCAACTGCAACTCCTCAGCCTCGGCTGCCTGGGTCTCTTCAGGCTGGAATCGCTCTCTTGCCTTTCTGTATAGGCCAGGGCCGTGTTCTATGGCCATTTCGAGGAGCTTGGTCCAGCCCACCCCTTTGACAAGCGTCGAAAAAAGTGCAACGATTCCCATCGATTGTTTCTCCCTGATTTATCTGGCTACTGCTTGAATAGTATAACAATTTCCATTACACTGACACCTGTTTTCAGTGAAGGAGGATCATATGCCCCGCCTTGTCAAAGCCGCTTCAGTCCAGTTCAACATCAGGCTCGGAGAGATCGACGCGAATCGTCAGCATGTCCATTCGGCTCTGGCCAGGCTCGCCGATGACGGCGCAGAGCTTGTGGTTCTTCCCGAAATGTGGGGGACGGGTTTTGCCTACAAGGAGCTTAACGAGCTGGCAACCCGCACGGGCGATCTGGTAGAGGAGCTCGGAGCCCTTTCGGCGAAATACGGCATGGTGGTCGTCGGCTCTCTGCCCGAACCGCATGAAGACAAGGTCTACAATACCGCCTATGTCCTCGACCGCGGCAAGATGCGGGGAAAGTACCGGAAAATTCACCTTTTTTCCCTGATGCAGGAGGACCGCTCATTTGACAGCGGTTGCTCCTCTCTGCTCGTCGATACCTCGGTCGGCAAGCTCGGCGTGTTCATTTGTTACGACCTCCGTTTTCCTGAACTTGCGCGAAGACTTGCTGTAGAAGGGGCGGAGATCCTCGTAGTCCCCGGCGAATGGCCGAAGCCGAGGCAGGAGCACTGGCGGACTCTCCTGAGAGCAAGGGCGATCGAGAACCAGCTGTTTCTTGTTTCGGCAAACTGTTGCGGTCAGGTCGGCAAACTCGACTTTTTCGGCATGAGCATGATAATCGATCCCAAAGGGGAGGTTCTTGCCGAAGCCGGCTACGAGCCCGCTAGCATCACCGCAACGCTTGATTTCGCCCTGATGGAAGAGTGGCGGAGTCAGATCCCCTGCTTCAGTGACAGGAAACCGGAGTGCTATTAAAAAGTTGACTTGAATGATGCAGAGGAATATTTTTTAGTGTGATTTGCCAATGACTTCCCGGAGGTGTTCCATTGTCCCTTTTTGCAGGAACAGGTATTATTGTAAAACTCGTACTGTTCGTTCTCATATATTTTTCCGTGGTCTCATGGGCAATCATCTTCTACAAACTGCTTCAGGTGCATAAAGCAAACAAGGAGTCTGAAAGCTTCCTGGCCTTCTTCTGGCAGACCAAACGGTTCGATGCTGTGAGCGCCCAGGTTGACCGCTTCGCCAACTCCCCGCTCTCGATACTTTTTACCGAAGGGTACAACGAACTGAAAAAGCTCGGCGAAAAGGGCGAGGAGAAGAGCGACCCGAATGTTATCAGTACTGAACTTGGCGGTGTCGACAATATCGCGCGGGCGCTTCGACGGGCTACCACATCCGAGATAACCCGGCTCGAAAAATACCTGACCTTTCTTGCCACAACAGGTTCCACCGCCCCCTTCATCGGCCTTTTCGGCACAGTGTGGGGAATTATGACCGCATTCAAGGGAATCGGCGAAACCGGCTCGGCATCTCTTGCCGTCGTAGCACCCGGTATTGCCGAAGCGCTGGTTGCGACAGCGATAGGTCTGGTCGCCGCCATCCCTGCTGTCATGGGTTTCAACCACTTCCAGAACAGGATAAAGGTTCTGATTGCTGAAATGGACAATTTTTCAACGGAGTTCCTGAATATTGTCCAGCGCTCCATTGCAAAGAAATAGGCGGAGAGCTCTTCCATGGAAATTCATAACAGGAGCACAGATAGACAGCCCATGTCGCAGATCAACGTTACGCCTTTTGTCGACGTCATGCTGGTCCTGCTGGTAATATTCATGATAACTGCACCGATGATGCAGCAGGGAATGCAGGTGAACCTCCCCAAAACAGAAGCAAAAGCGATGACCGTCAAGGATGAGCCGATAATCGTTACCATCGACAAGAGCGGTCGTGCCTTTCTGGACAAGGGAGAGGTCCCTCAGGGGCAGCTGAAAACGAAACTCGCCGCTCTTTTTGCAGCAAAAAGCAAAAAAGAGGTCTTTTTGAAGGCGGATCGCGATGTGCCTTACGGGGATGTGATCCGCGCGATGGCCGAAATCAAGGCTGCCGGGGTCGAAAGACTCGGAATGCTTACGGAGCCCGCAGGGTCGAAATGATCCCATTTGCTGACCGCCGTGACCAGAGTCCGGGGTGGATGTTCATTCTCTCCCTGGCACTGCATATACTCATTCTGTTCATCTGCAGCAATACGAATCTTTTCAGAGCAACGCTCCACGAAGCGACTCCGTATTATGTGGACATAGTATCTCTACCGGCCCTTGAGGCAACCTCTACTGAACCTCAGGGGCAGCAGATCGCGTCACCGCCGCCCCTTTCGCCTGCAGTGCCTCCACCAAAGACACCTGTTGCACCTGCCATGACGGCACCCGTAAAATCCGCTCCTAAACAGATACCTCCTGCAACATCTACCCCCAACAGTGATGATCAGGAGGCAAGAGAGTTCGCGGAACGAATGAGCCGTCTTGAACACCGTTCAGAGGCAAAGCATCAAGCCGCAGCACTTGATTCTCTCCAGAAGAAAGCAACAGAGCAAAAGCGGCCTTCCGGCGGCGGCGCACCAACTAAAGGCGCAGGAGCAGATTATGGATCATATATCCAGTCGAGGCTGAAGGATGCTCTCTCAAACACCATAGTCTATCGGAGTCAAAAGCCGGAAGCGGCTGTACACCTCTATATCGACAAAAAAGGCAAACTTATCAAATACGTCATGCTCCGCCCTTCTGCCGACAAACTTTTCAACGACTCGGTAATCCGGACAATTGAAAAGGCGAAGGCAAACTTTTCTCCAAACCCTGCCGGCTCCGACTTTGACAAACTCTTTGTCTTCAGCCCTCAAGAGGTATCCAAGTGAGATTTGCTTTTGTTGCTGTTTTATTGTTCTTCCTCGTATGTCCTGCCGGAACCTACTCTCAGGAAGAGTTCCTGAGGGTCACGGCCCCGGGAAATCGTCAGCTTAAAATGGCAATTCTTCCCCCGGTTCCACTTTCAGGCGAGCAAAACCCGAAAATTGCAGCTGAAATTGCCGACATATTCAAACTCGACCTCGGTATTACCGGGATAATCAGCCTGACTGATGTTCCTGCCGATGCAGATATCATCCTTAAAACTACCTACAGACTCTCTGCAGCATCCATAACTTTCGAGTATCGCCTCACCGAGCTCCCTTCGGGAAAAGAGCTGCTCGCAAAACGCTACAGTTCATCCATTCAGGACCTTAGAAAAACTGCCCATACTTTCTCGGACGAAGTTTTATATGCTTTGACCGGCGAGCGGGGACCGTTTACCGGAAAAATCGCCTATGTCTCGACCGCCAGCGGAAACAAAGAGCTCTATCTTATGGACTGGGACGGCCATAACAGCCAGAAAATTACCAGCAACGGGTCCATCAACCTCAATCCGGATTTTTCTCCCTCCGGGAAAGAGCTTATTTTCACTTCCTACAAAAAACAGAACCCGGACCTGTACAGACGGGAACTCTTCACCGGCACAGAAGCACGAATTTCATCCGCTCCCGGAATCAATATCACCGGGGCGTTCTCCCCGGAAGGGAACCGCGTGGCACTGGCCATGAGCAAAGACGGCAATTCCGAGATCTACCTTATAAACAAAGGAGGGAAGCCTCTTTCCCGGTTGACTAACAACCCGGCAATTGACCTCTCGCCGACATGGTCCCCTGATGGCAAATTCATCGCTTTCGTTTCAGACCGCCTCGGCAGGCCCCAGATCTTCGTGATGCGCTTTGACGGAAGCGACATCAGACGGCTGACAACCGCCGGCTCATATAATGTGACCCCCCGCTGGTCACCAAAAGGCGATAAAATCGCCTACAGCCGTCAGTATGGAAACAATTTCCATATTCACATCATCAACCCTGATGGAAGTGACGACAAGCAGATCACTTTCGAAGGAAATAACGAGCATCCAAGATGGTCTCCTGACGGCCGGCTGATTGTGTTCAGCAGCAAACGTGCGGGAACCGAATCGATCTACGTGATGCGGGCCGACGGTTCAGGACAGACAAAAGTTTCCCGCGGCAGATCAAGCGATTCCCATCCCACCTGGTCGCCTCGCTGGTAGCTGATAAAATTTATATTTCAAGATAGATTGAAAAAGTATTTTGATTATGTATAATCACGTTCACACTGCCTCAGAATACATCAGCTGAAAGGAGTTTTTATGAGTAATTTTCTGTTCAAGGGGTTTGTTGCTATTGCATTTTCCAGCATGCTCATCAGCGGCTGCGCAAAAGATCAGGTAAAGCCAGACGAAGGGGTCGCGCCTGCCGCATCTGCCAGCAAGAGTGCTGATAATCAGGCATCCGCACAGAAAACTTCGGCTGATCAGGCCGCTGCCGACAGGGCTGCTGCAGAAAAAGCCGCCGCTGAAAAGGCCGCTGCCGAGAAAGCCGCTGCTGAAAAGGCTGCCGCCGAGAAAGCCGCTGCTGACAGAGCTGCTGCAGAAAAGGCCGCCGCTGACAGAGCTGCTGCAGAAAAGGCTGCTGCCGACAAGGCTGCCGAATCCGCACTCAAAATGGTAAATTTCGATTATGACTCTTATGTGTTGACCAAGCCGGCGAGAGATGTCCTTTACAATAATGCCGACTTCCTGCTGAAGAAGTACAAGGGAAAGGTCAAGATTGAAGGACACTGCGACGAACGCGGCTCGGATGAATACAACCTTGCCCTGGGCGAAAAAAGAGCTAAGGCTGCCATGGACTATCTGTCTACTCTTGGCGTTCCCGCTGAGCAGCTCTCGATAATAAGCTACGGCAAAGAGCGCCCCCTGGATGCAGGTCATACTGAAGAGAGCTGGGCCAAGAACAGAAGGGCCGAGTTCGTACTGGTAAAGTAGGCAGGACTTTTTCTTGCATTTTAAAGGAGCCGTAATGGCTCCTTTTTATTAGGCTTCGTCTGAATGAAAGGCTGACTTATGAAACTAACGCACTTGATTTTACCACTTTTGATCTTCATTGCCGGCTGCGCCACAAGAGGTGAGATGAGTTCGGCTTTTCAGGACATCGAAGAGCTGAAAACGCGCCTTAACGGCGCAGAGAAAAACATAGTAACGGTGAAAAGCGAATCCAGAGAGATCGCTGAAAAAAGCTCGCGTGACGCCCTGAAGAATCTGGAAACTCTCCGTAAGGGAACCGCCGATATGCAGGCAAACCTCGATGCGATGAGAATTGACGTCCAGGTAATGGCCGGGAAGGTTGACGATATCGGACTGGCAGCAAAGAAGCCTTTTGACGACATCACTCTCCTGAAAGAAGACACTTCAAAATCCGTGTCTGCCATGGAGGAGCGTCTGAAAAAACTGGAGTCGGAGCTTGCAACGACCAACGAGAAATTAAGTGGAATTGTTAAATCACTGGAAGCGCCTCCCACTGCAGAAAACCTCTACAAGCAGGCTCAGGACGAAATAAAAGCCGGTGAACCCGGCAAAGCCAGGGAGATTCTTAACAAGTTCAACGAAAACTATCCGGGGCACAAGCTTGCACCCAATGTCAGATACTGGATTGGAGAAACCTGGTATATGGAGAAGAATTACGAGCAGGCGGTCCTTGAATTCCAGCGGGTTATCAAGGAGTACCCGGGGAAGGAGAAGGTATCTGCTGCAATGCTCAAGCAGGCTATGGCATTCAAGGAACTGGGTGATTCAAAAAGTGCAAAGTTCGTGCTTAAGGAACTTATAGAAAAATTCCCTCTATCTGAAGAAATACCGGCAGCAAAAGAGCTGTTGGGAAAGACAAAATAAAAGAGGCGGGGAAATTCCCGCCTCTTTTTTTACCCTTTAAGGTGTGACTCTTCTTTATGCTCTGCAGGTAGCTTTTCTTTATCAGCCACAGATTCTTCTTTTTTTGCATCAAGCACGCCGGCACTCCG
>Ga0134124_10004675_pt1 | contig 11005 bp, 9 predicted proteins | sample KB304_FD_96880 | JGI IMG/M metagenome (GOLD analysis project Ga0134124, IMG submission 96880) | Terrestrial soil microbial communities without Nitrogen fertilizer from Kellogg Biological Station, Michigan, USA - KB3-0-4 | ecosystem: Environmental > Terrestrial > Soil > Unclassified ... | reverse complement strand
GTCCAGTTCCACCTTGAACATGAGGGTATTTATGTAGTAGGTACCGGGGCGGAGCACGTCCAGCTGCGGACCGCGCTGGCCGCCGGCGGCGAGGAACTGCTGGGAATTCTGGTAGTCGTCATGGCCGCCGACCGACTGGGCGATGTATTCGGATTCCGGGAGGGGGCTGCCGTCGAGGGCGCTGACCAGACCGATCTTGCTGGCGGGGATGACGGTAGCATCGAAGATCTCAATCCGGAAGAGGTTCAGGTTGATCCGGTAGGTACCCGGCTGGAGGATATCGATCTGCGGCCCCTTCTGGCCGCCGTTTTCGAGAAAGGCCTGGCCGCTCTCGAAATTGGAATGGCCCTTGACGCTCTGCCCGAGGAGCCGCCCCGGAGGGATCTTCTCACCGTCCATGGCGGTTACGACCCCGATCTTCCCCTTGTCGATATAGACGGCGTTCCCCTTGGTGACATTGAACTGGTACGGGTTGATCCGGTATTTCCCCGGCGGGGTAATCTGGATCTGCGGCCCTTTCTGGCCGCCGTTGGCCAGAAAGACCTCACCGTCCTGAAAAGCGTTATGCCCTTCGACCACCTGGGCAAAGATCCGGCCCGGAGGGATCGGGTTGCCGTCGATCGCTTCGATGATGCCGATCTCGCCGTCCTTGATCTCGACAAAAGGATATTTCTGCGCCGTATAGATGAATGGGATCAGGAAATGGAGGCCGGGGCCGAGGGTCCGCGCCTGGATACCGACTTCGTTCCCCATGGCCACAACCCGGCCCTGCGCCATCTTCTTGCCGAACCAGCGGCGCTCCATCACTGCCATCTCGGTCCCGCCGACGATGACGATCGAATAATAGGCGAGCACCAGCAGGCAGCCAATGATGACCGCCATGGTAAATACCAGCGAAAAGTGTGCAGCTATGAATTGAGACATGTTATCCCTCCTGTTTTATGACATGGTTACAGGGTGCTATCTGCTGTTGTTCAGAAAATATTCAAATGACTCCGGAGAGAAACCGGACATCTTTTTTGAGCCGATGACAATCAGCGGCACTCCGCGGCCTCCGAGTTCCTTGTGCCTCTGCATGGCTGCACTGTCCTTTTCTATGTCGTAGGCCACATAGGGGATCCCCTTCTCCTTCATATACTTCTGGGCCTTTTTGCAGTAGCCGCACCATTCGGTGACATAAATCTCCACGGTGCCGGTGAAACGTTCGTTTTTCGAGGTCACGGATTCTGCTGCCGGCTTGACGGTTCTCCTGTCACCCCGAGTCACCGGCACCGGCTGAGGTGGCGGTGCGGGATCGAAGTCGCTGTCGTTGTACACCTTCACCTTTTTCTGCTTCCTGGAAGCGGGAGGTGGCGAGTCCTTGAACGTCACCGCTCCACCCTCGTCCACCCATTGGTACATTTCAGCCCCGGCAAGCGAGCAGGCCAGCAGCAGAATTGTGATGGCAAACATTATTCTTATGGGCATTTCCCCTCCTGTATTATAAGCCGGTTATTTCCCGGTCCTTTGGATACTCCACGAGAATGCCGAAGGTCAGCTCCTTCTTCTCTCCCGCTCTGAGCGGCGTCTTCCAGGTGACCCGGCCCTCGGTTCCGATCTCATCCGGCTTGAGGGACGGCTCATCCAGGGAGACCTTGATCTCCTCGTCACCAGGGAGCGGCAGCTGGTCACGCAGGGTGAGCGTTACCGGCTCCCTGCGGAAATTGTTCAGTTCGATCCGGTAACGGTAGCTGACACTGCTCTTGCCGAATACCCCGGCTTCCTTGTGCTGCTTCAGCTCTTCGCGCTTGATGGTCACCTGATCGTCCGTGCCGAAGAAGAGGTCGAACTTCTCTCCGCTGGCAACCTTCTTCAACTGCGAGCTGCCGGTGTAGGTGTTGTTGCTGAAGGTGTTGACCTTGCCCGGCAGGAGCGGGTAGTCGGCCTTGTTGACGATTTCGGATTTGAGGAAGACGAAGGGGGAAAGTTTCGGGATCGCCAGGAACTCCATGCTGACCGGCAGCTGCTCGATTGCCACGACGCTGCCGTGCTGGCTGCCGTCCGACGGGATGTCGATCGGCCGGGGGATGTGAAAGGAGACCGACGAGAGCCCGGCATCGACCTGGGCGGTCTCGAACGCGGCAGGAGCCTTTTCAGCCATTGTACCCTCGGATATGATGCTTTCGTACTTCCGGCCAGCCTTGGCCTTCATCTCCATGGCCCGACCCAAAGCGGCTCCATACTGCATCGGTGCCGGCATGGGGGGCTGCGGACGGAAAAACGAGATATGCCAGGGGTACAGTTCCGGGGGAGCGCCGCCGGCAGCGGGCCGGGCCGTGGAGAGGGTCAGATCGACATTGTTCCACTCCTCGCCGGTCTGCTGGCGCACCAGCGCCCGGAAGGTCAGTTCGGCGGTTTTGGCATCCGGAGCCAGACGGACATCGTAGGAGGGCACCCAGCCTGCCTGGGGAAGAACCGCAGCAAGGTCGAGCGTCAGGCTCCCCGCCCGGGTCACCTCCAGCGCAACCTCGACGCTCTTGCTCTCCTTGAGCCGCGACCCGATCGCATCATTGCGCTGCCGCTGCAGCGCCTCGATCTTCTCCTTGATGCTTTTCTGCTCTTTTTCAATGTCGAGATTCTGCTCTTCAACCCTGGTAACACCCGTGCCGACAAAGCCGGCAGCCTCGGTCAGCTCGGCCGCGGTCGGCTTCCCTATCGCCAGCTCCCTGGAGATGCGGTCTCCCCAGGCGACCCGGATCGATTCCAAAAACGCCTTTTGCGAGTTCAGACCTGCCTTTTTGGCGTCCAGCCCCCCGGAGCGCAGCTCCAGAGCGCGGATCTCCTCGTCAAGCTCCTTTACCCGCTTCTCGCCGCTCTGCTCCAGAAAGGCTTTCTTGACCTCCAGGCCCACGATGGTAACCCCCGCACTCCCCTTCCCTGCCACCCGCACCGAATCGTCCTGAAGCAGCGATGGAAGCGAATCGAACGTGACCAGATAACTGCCGGGCTTGAGGTCGAGTTCGGCAGTCCGGGTCGTCAGGGCACGGTCGGCATAAACGGTGACCGCAGTGATGCGGGAGGCAGCCGCCAGCCGCTTCGGCTCGGCAGCAGAGGTGATTGAAGGCAGCAGCAGGAGAATCAGGAGGAGAAAGGGTCGCAGGATCTTCATCGATAGGCTCCTTGTTAAACATTACACGGTCAATTATTTCGTGGCACTGACAAGCTTACCAAACGACTCGACCTGCTGCCAGTCGGTGAACTCAATAACGGCTGCGGGATCGGTTGGTCCCTTGGTCATCCACATGATCAGGCGGATCATGAATCGGTCGATAGGCCGGTAGCTCGGGTAATCGATCTTGCCGGCAAAGACGGCCAGTTTCTTTGGAGTCCACGAGATCCGCCGGAGAAATTTCTGCAGATAGGGATTGTCTTCCGGCCTGCACTTCTCGGGTTTCCGGGCCACGACATTCACCGAAAAAAAGGCGTTGGGCCTGCTCTCCAGAAGAGGTTTGTTCTTCTCGATGAAGTCGGTGATCAGCGGGCTGTGCTTCCCGTAGCGGATACTGGCACCGATCACGATTTTATCGAAAGAAGCCGGATCAAGCCGTGGTGCATCCTCGACGGAAACCATTGTGACCTGATGCCCCTGCTGCTCGATAACCTGCTGCAGCCGTTGGCTTATCTTTCTGGTCTGCCCGTCGGTTGTTGCGTAGATGATGAGGATATTGGACATTTTTTTGGGTGTTTTCTCTCTTATTTTATTTGTTCTGATAACGGTGTGGAAGATCACCTGAGCCAAACCGGGCGACGCATGCGTCGCCCATACATGCCAGGTCAGTAATAAACCTCCATTAGACACAGTCCGTGCGCCGGTGCGGTCGGGCCCGGCGCTGCGCCGGGCTCGGTCAGACATTTTCTGACCTGCTCCGGATGCATCTTCCCCAGGCCGATCTGGACGAGCGTTCCTGCCATGATCCTGACCATGTTCCGCATGAATCCCGAGCCGCAGACATCGATATGGACCAGGTCGCCTGATTCCGACACCACGACCGAGTCGATCCGCTTGACCGTGTTCTTGGCCGCGCAGCCGCTGGTCCGGAACGCCGAGAAATTGTGCTCGCCGAGAAAATAGGCTGCCCCCTCCCGCATCCGCTCCAGATCAAGCCTCTCCTTCAGATGCCAGGCCTGCAGCCGTGCCAGCGGGCTGCGCCGGATCGATGTCAGGATCGTGTAGCGGTAGTGCTTCCCCTTGGCATGGCGGCGCGGATCGAACTCCGGATGAACCTCTTCGGCAGCGATGACGGCGATATCCGGTGGCAGGGTGCAGTTCATCCCGTCGGTATAGGCGGTCATCGGCAGCACCCTGGCAGTCCGGAAGCAGGCGACCATCCCCCTGGCATGGACACCGGCATCGGTCCGGCCCGAAGAGTGAATCCGGACGGACTCCCCCTGGATACGGGCCAGCGCTTCCTCCATCACCTGCTGGACCGAGACGCCGTTCGGCTGGTGCTGCCAGCCGACATAGGCGGTCCCGTCATATTCGATTGTCAGTTTGATAGTGCGCATAAACCCTTAAAGACAACCCCCCTCAATCCCCCTTTATGCCCCAGAGGGTACTTGTCAGGGGGGAAGCTTCTCCCTTGATAAGGACCCACTGGGCCTAAAGGGAGGTTTGGAGGGGTTAGATTTTTTGTATTTCTTTGCATCCTTGCGTCTTTGCGTTAAGTGGCTGTAGTTTTTGAATTAAAGAAAAAAAGCGCCCCCTAGATAGAAGGCGCTTTCGTTTTCAGGATCGAGTTGTAATTACTTCTCTACGAGTATTCTCAGCATGCGGCGCAGAGGCTCCGCCGCACCCCACAGCAGCTGATCGCCGCATGTGAAGGCCTGTACATACTGCGGGCCCATCTTCATCTTGCGCACCCTGCCGATCGGCACGGTCAGGGTACCGGAAACAGCAGCCGGGGTAAGCCCTGCGAGGGTGTCGGCCTTGTTGTTGGAGATCAGCTTGACCCACTGGTTGTCATTGGCGATGAGAGCTTCGATCTCCGCCAGCGGCAGGTCCTTGTTCAGCTTGATGGTCATGGCCTGGCTGTGGCAGCGCATGGCGCCGACCCGGACGCAGATGCCGTCCACCGGAATCGGGTTTGTGGTACCGAGGATCTTGTTGGTCTCGGCGAACCCCTTCCACTCCTCTCGGCTCTGGCCGTCCTCGACTTCGCGGTCGATCCAGGGGAGCACGTTGCCGGCCAGTGCATAGCCGAACTCCTTCTTCGGCAGTGTATCGCTGCGCAGGGTGGCGGTCACTTCGCGGTCGATGTCGAGGATGGCCGATGACGGATCTTTTAGCAGATGGGAAACGGAAGCATGCAGGAAACCTTTTTGAATCAGCAGTTCGCGCATGTTAGGTGCACCGGCGCCGCTGGCGGCCTGGTAGGTCATGGAGGAAAGCCACTCCACCAGATTGGCGCGGAACAGCCCGCCCAGAGCCATAAGCATCAGGCTGACGGTGCAGTTGCCGCCGATGAAATCCTTCTGCCCGTTCTTCAGGGCCTTGTCGATGACGTTCCGGTTGACCGGATCGAGGATGATGACGGCGTTGTCCTCCATCCGCAGGGTCGACGCGGCATCGATCCAGTAGCCGGCCCACCCCTGCTTGCGCAGTTCGGGATGAACCGCCTTGGTGTAGTCGCCGCCCTGGCAGGTAATGATGACATCGAGCTTCTTAAGCTCGGCGATATCGTCGGCACTCTTCAGGGTGCCGGCATTCATGGGAGCAGGCGCACCGGCCTGGGAAGTGGAGAAAAATACCGGTTCGAAACCAAGGGCAAAATCATTCTCCTCCTGCATCCGCTGTAGAAGGACCGAACCAACCATACCGCGCCAACCGACGATTCCGACTTTCATAGTCTCAGTTCCTTTTATGTTGATATTTTGTTTCAAGATGCAATCAAGATATCGCTAAAACCAACCACCCCCAACCCCTCCTTAACAAGGAGGGGAGCTTAAAGTCCCCCTCCTATTTTAGGAGGGGCTAGGGGTGGTAAGGTCTGCTTGAACTCTAGGTAAAATTACAGCGCCGCGATTATCGCTTCGCCCATCTCTTTCGTATTAACCAGCTTCTCTCCGGCCAGCTTCTGATAGATGTCCCTGGTCCGGTACCCCTGATCCAGCACCTTGGCCACGGCATTGTCGATAGCGTCGGCCGCATCCAGCATGCCGAAGGAGAACTTCAGCATCATCCCCATGGAGAGGATCTGGGCGATCGGGTTGGCGATCCCCTGTCCGGCGATATCTGGTGCCGAACCGCCTGACGGCTCATACATGCCGAAGGTCCCCTCTGCCAGGGAGGCGGACGGGAGCATGCCGAGCGAACCGGTCAGCATGGCGGCCTCGTCAGAGAGGATATCACCGAACATGTTCTCGCAGAGGATGACGTCGAACTGCTTCGGCCACTTCACCAGCTGCATGGCGGCATTGTCCACGTACATGTGGGAGAGTTCGATATCCGGATACTCTTTGGCGATCCCTATGACCACTTCGCGCCAGAGCACGGAGGTGGAGAGGACATTGGCCTTGTCGATGGAACAGACCTTCTTGCCCCTCTTTCTCGCTGCCTGGAAAGCCACATGGGTTATCCGTTCGATCTCCGGCACGGAGTAACGCATGGTATCAACGCCGATCCGGTCGCGCCCCTGGCCCTCGATCCCCTTCGGCTGGGAGAAGTAGATGCCGCCGGTAAGTTCGCGGATCACCAGCACGTTGAAACCGCCGGCGATGACCTCTTCCTTGAGGGAGGAGGCGCCGGTCAGTGAAGGGAAGATGATGGCCGGACGGAGATTCGCATACAGCCCGAATATTTTTCTTAACGGGAGGAGTGCGCCGCGCTCGGGCTGTTCGTCGGGAGGGAGAGACTCCCACTTAGGGCCGCCGACAGAGCCGAACAGGATCGCGTCCGATGCCTTGCAGATATCGATCGTAGTCTGGGGAAGCGCCTTCCCTTCGAGGTCGATCCCGGCGCCGCCGACATTGGCATGGGTTGTCCTGAACTTCACCGTGAACTTCTTCTCGACAGCCTCAAGAACCCTGAGAGCTTCGTTCATAACCTCCGGGCCGATACCGTCGCCCGGGAGAACCGCAATCTTATACTCTGCCGGCATCAAATCCTCCATTAATGTCTGAATTAAAGTGGTTAATTTATTAAGAGCTGCAGCGGATTGTCAACAAAAAAGGGGTGGTCACATGAAAAGGTCTTCCACCTTTTCGAACAGGGGACTTTTCAGATACTCTGCCAGAACGAGGAAAGGGGCAATCCAGAGGGCTGCCATCATAAGATCCCCCACGATCGCCATGGCATAGTAGCTGAAAGATGCCGAGGAGGATGCCCTCCCGAAAGAGAGCAGTATATCGGTGAGCTTCATGACAACGACCAGGAGGATGCCGATCCAGGCACCTATTCCAAGTGGTTTCACAAACTGTTTCTTCATCCTCAGGAACTGGGCGCCTATCAGCGTCATACCTGCAGCATAAACGGCAAGAAGAATCGGGGCAAAAAGGTATCCGAAGAAGAGAGTCGCCGGTGATTGAGGCACTTCGTTAGCAGCGACTGCAGCAGCAGCTTCTTTAACTTTATCTGAATATTCTACAAAACCGGCAGCGGAATAAACCAGCAGCAGTACGGAGACAGCGACTGTCCCCCATCCGGCAAGCGTAACGGGCAGCGGGGCAGCCATCGATGGGCGCGCTACGTGCGGCTCGTCTTTTTCAACGGTTCCGGGTGGTCTGTCGAGACCGAACCTCCTCCGTGCGTCCTCGTCCCTGTGCCTCTGATCTTCGGTCATCCTGACAGCCGGCTCTTCCTGATGCCTGCGCACCGGCTGGCTTTTCTGCCGCTCGGCAGTCGGTTTTCTGTATTCCAGCTGCTTCTTCTGATGCTCGGCCACATCCAGACCGCACTTCGGGCAGACGGCAAACTTTTCTTCGGTAAAAGTGGCATATTGGCAGACAGGACAGGTGTCGAGCATCGCCCTTGCCTCTTCAGGCCCATTTGCCTGCGGCTCGGCAGTGAAATGTTTCTGGCACTTGGGGCAGATCATGGCAAGGCCTGTAGCAGGAACTCTTGAATCATCGATATTGCCGACCAGATGGCAGCCTGGGCATTCTATTCTCATAAAAACTCCTTACTTTTCTCCGTAAAAATTATAATGCGCTAACAGAATCAGGGCAAGGGTTTTCCCGTCAGCCGTCGGATTTTACCACCCGGCTCAAGCCTGAAGAGATCACCGCGCCAGGTTACTCTGTGCCCGGTAAATGCCAGCCCCCAGGTCAGGAAGGAGAGCAGGTCCCTCAGAGGGAGGAGCCAGAGATATTTCGGGCAGAGATTGTCCCTGACGAAGAACCTGCTGAAGATCGTCACAATCTTGGCGCGGAGCAGATAATAGAGCGCAGCGGAAACAAGCGTCAGAACTGTAAAGTCCGCTGCCAGCAGAAAGATGACCAGCCCGGTGACCGGATGAACTATTCCCGAAGCCAGGTAACCGCCCGGCCTTGAGACCCTCATCGTCCTGCACCATCTGATCTGCCGAGACAGAATCGACGAGAAGTTCTCCTCCCCGAGCACGCTCTCGACGAAATCTCCTGACAGCTTGATGTTCCACCCGGCACCGTGAATCTGGTAGCCCAGCTGATAATCGTCCGCAAGATAATCGACCAGGGCGCTAAAACCGCCGATGCTCTCAAGAGCCTTGCGCCTTATTGCCATGGAAGCACCCAGTGCAAAAGAAAGTCCTTCGAGCTTTTCGGCGGCAAGGACATTGGGTATCATCTCTGCCGTGAAGCCGAGCGCCTCCAGCGCTGTAACAGCCCCGTGCACCCGGCTGCTCCGGTAGAGAGATGTCACCAGACCGGTTTCCGGGTCCGTAAAAAAACCGGCGAGGTTTTTCAGATAATCCGGGTTGACCCTGATGTCGCTGTCCGAAATTACGATGATGTCATAGCGTACCATCCTGAAACCGTTCAGCAGATTGCAGACTTTTCTGTTCTCACCGTAAAGAGTCGGATCAATGACCAGGTCGATCGGCACCTGCGGATAACTCTCGATAATCCGGCGGATAACCGGAATTGCAGGGTCGTCTGCGTCGGAGACCGCAAAGACAATCTGGAACTCCGGATACTCCTGACAGCAGAAAGAGGCGAAGTTCTCGAAGGTGTCATGTTCGGCCCCCTTCACCGGCTTCAGGATCGTGATCGGCGGCTGAGCAGCTCCGGATTGGGGTGCCCTGCGAAAAAACCTGGCAGCACAGTAAAGGGTAAGAATGGAGTAGACAGTGGCAGGGAGGAGAAACAGGTATGGCAGGAGTATCTTGAACATAGGACCGGAGATTACCACCGGACAGAAAAGGCTGCAAGGAGCAAAAGATTTTTGAATGGCTGCAATATCTGAAGCCGTGACGGCGGGGGAAGCCGTATCGAACGGAAACAGCCGGAGCGCATGGCCATATGATGCCACAATCTCCGGTGCCGCCAATCTTCACCGCTGCTGAACAAGCCGCCGTTGCCGCAGCAGCAGAGGCGTTGCAGTGAGATACGGCTTCTCCCACCGTCGCGGCTTCAGTGGAAGATATCATCAGCGAATTGCATTGACCGCGCCACTGTGCTATTTTCGCTGAAAATAGCCCCAAGGAGCTGCCCATGGACTTTACCGCCTCGCTGGCGCAGATCAAGCCGAAACTCGGCTGCCTCCCCGATAATCTCGAAACCATCGAAGAAAATATCGATCGCGCCCGAAAAGAGGGGAGCGATCTGGTCGTGTTCCCGGAACTGGCCCTCACCGGTTACTTCCTGAAGGACCTGGTCCCGGACATCGCCATCTCTCTCGACTCCCCCGAGATCTCCCGACTGAAAACTCTCTCGAAAGATATTGCGATTGCGGTCGGCTTCGTCGAATCCACTTCCGACTACCGCTTCTTCAACAGCTCGCTCTTTCTGGACAAAGGGGAGATCGTCCATCTGCACCGCAAGGTCTACCTTCCGACCTACGGCCTGTTCGACGAGCAGCGTTACCTGGCGCGCGGCGACCGTTTTCGTGCCTTCGACAGCCGCTTCGGCAGGATCGGCATGCTGATCTGCGAAGACCTCTGGCACCTCTCTGCACCGTATATCCTTGCCATGCAGGGGGCCACGACCATCGTCTGCCTCTCCAGCAGTCCCGGCCGGGGACTGACCGATGACGAACGGCTCGGTTCGACGATCGCCTGGCAGCGGCTCAATGCGACGACAGCAACCTTCCTGAATGCCCGTATCCTGTACTGCAACCGGGTCGGTTACGAGGACGGCATCAATTTCTGGGGCGGCTCCGAGGCTGTCGGACCCTGCGGGACCTCGCTCTCCCGGGCAAAGCTCCTGGAAGAGGATTTCGTCACGGCAATCCTGACAGAGGGAGAACTGCGCCGGGAACGGATTCTCTCTCCACTCATGCGGGATGAAAACCTGCCGCTCACGATCCGGGAGCTGCAGCTTATCGAATCCGAAAGGGGGCGCTCTTGAGCCGGCTGCTGGTCAACACGAAACTGCTCAGAAAGATACTCGTGGATTTCATCCGCGAAGAAGTCTGCAAAACCGGGGTTACCAAAGGAGTGCTGGGCCTGTCCGGGGGGATCGACTCGGCGCTGGTCGCTTTTCTGGCTGCAGAGGCGCTCGGCCCCGAGAATGTCTACGCTGTCTGCATGCCTTACCGGACCAGCAACCCGGAGAGCGAGGCTCATGCCCGGGTCGTGGCAGAGGCCTGCGGAGTCCGTTATTCGGTAGTGCCGATAACCCCGATGGTCGATGCCTACTTCGATCTGTTCCCGGATGCCGACAACATGCGCCGCGGCAACAAGATGGCTCGCGAGCGGATGACCATCCTCTTCGACCACTCCGCCCTCCACCGCGCGCTCGTCCTCGGCACCAGCAACAAGACCGAGCTGCTGCTCGGCTACGGAACCCTGTACGGCGACATGGCAAGCGCTCTCAATCCGATCGGCGACCT
>Ga0134124_10004673_pt1 | contig 11006 bp, 4 predicted proteins | sample KB304_FD_96880 | JGI IMG/M metagenome (GOLD analysis project Ga0134124, IMG submission 96880) | Terrestrial soil microbial communities without Nitrogen fertilizer from Kellogg Biological Station, Michigan, USA - KB3-0-4 | ecosystem: Environmental > Terrestrial > Soil > Unclassified ... | reverse complement strand
GGAAAGATCGTCGTGCGAATAAAACTCATCAGCCAGTTTGATCCGGCGGCGAGCTCAAACATGCGATCGGTCGATTCGAGCAGCCGCTGCGCGTTTGCGAGTCGCTCTTCGTTGTAAGTGTCCAACAACTCGAGCCCTGCCTGCCCCTTGATGACGAGCGCGAGTTTCCACGCGAGGTTGTAAGCATCCTGGATTCCCGTGTTCATGCCTTGCGCGCCTGCCGGACTGTGAATGTGCGCCGAATCGCCGGCGAGGAAACAACGGCCTTCGGAAAACTTGTTCACGCGCCGTGAGTGGACCTTGTAAAGCGAGAACCAACGCACGTCTGACAGCTCGAGTTTTAGTTTTGCCTGCACCTTGATCTCACGCTCGATCTCCTCGTACAGGACCTCGCCCTGCTCTTCATTCTTGCTTTCGGGAAAAGTGCCGACGACGCGATAACGATCCTCGCCCGGCATCGGAAAGAACGCGACGAACACTTCTTTCGCGAGACAAACGTGCAGCGCGTCGTGCGGGAAGTCCCAGTCAACCCGCGCATCGGCAACGTAAAAGAGTCGCTCAAAAGTGCTGCCTTCAAACTTGAGTCCCAGTCCGTGTCTGACAGGGCTACTGGCACCATCGCAACCGGCGAGAAACTTTCCGCGAATCGTCTGTGACTCACCGGAAGGTAATTTGACCTGTGCCGTCACGCCGGTCTCGTCCTGAGAAAAGTGTTCGAGCTCGGTGTTCCAACTCACGTCGCGTCCGTGGCTGCGAACATATTCGTAGAGCAGCTCCTCGTTCTTGCTCTGTTCGAACATCAGCATATACGGATACTGGCTCAGGTCTTTGCCGAAGTTTCCGAGATTCATTTCGCCGGCAACCTCGCCGCCTTCAATCAACCGCACGCGACTGGCGATCGTACCTTTCGCGATGGCGGGCTCCGCCAATCCGATCTGGTCGTAAATCTCGAGCGTGCGCGCCTGGACGCCGATGGCTTTCGAGTATGGCGTGACCCCCGCGTTCTTCTCGACGACGACAAAATCAATCCCATACCGGATGAGCTGGCACGCGAGCGAAAGACCCGTCGGGCCGGCGCCGATGATGATTACGTCTGTATTAATGGTGTTCATAAGTTCATAGCTCCTCATCAAATGTCACCCACAAAATACGCCTTCCCGTCCCCGCGGTCATGGGCCGAAAGATGTATTTTTAGTCACAGATTACACGGATAAACGATTACAGAATGTAGCCACAAAAAGGCACAAAAGCACAAAAGAAGAGTTAGTGAAGATTAGTCTCCCTAACTCATTTTGTACTTTCAGTGCCTTTTTGTGGCTACATTAAAACTTTGAGGCCGCGGGCGCGTTCGAGGGCCTGGGTGCGGCTGTGGACGTCGAGCTTTTGATAGATGTTGCTCATGTGGCGCTTCACTGTGCCCGCAGAGAGGAATAGTTTATCGGCGATCTCCTGGTTCGAGAGCCCGCGCGCCACGTGCTGCAAAACCTCCAGTTCACGCTCGCTCAAAGGATCTTCAACATACCACCACGGCAACGCTTCACTTTCAGTCGCAGCCATTCGCGCTGTGGGCGCCGGCGCACCTGGACCAAACGCATCCTTCAGCTTAACAACGTAACGAAGCAACTGAGGCTTTTCAGTCTCCCAACGCTTCCCCTTCTGTTTCAAGAGCTCGAGCAGCAGTTTCGACACCGGCTCGCCTTCATCAATAAACGTGCGCACGAAATTTTCGGGCTGGCCCAACACGAGCGCCCTTTCGAGCACCTCTGGAGACTCTTGCGCGATTGCCTGCAAGACCAGGATCTCGATCGCAGTTCGTTGCCGCCCACCTTTTTCTGCCGCCGGTAGCAAGCGACTCAACAGTGACAACGCCTGCTTTGCTTTTCCAGTCGCGATCAACCAGCGTGCGAAGATCAGGTGCTGGAATTCTTTTACATAATCAGGCGCATCTTCATGACTGAGCCCGCACGTTTCAGCCCAGCGGTTCACTACCAACATGTCGCCGCTACGTCGCATCACCATCAACGCTGTCAAAGCTTCCAGTTGCGCTTCGACAACTTCGTTTCCCCAGCGCCTGACGCGTCGCAAAGCCTGGTCAACCAGGACATCCGCCTGTAGCTGGTCGTCACAGAGATCCAGCATGAACGCGAGGCTTTTCATGTTTTCCGTAATGAAGCCCGGAAAACACTCGCGGCCAGTTTGCCGGATGAGGGTTAACGCGTCGTTGAGATGAGATTTGGCTTCGTCAATTTCATTCCACTCGCGATGCACGTCACACAGGAAAACGTACGAGTAAAGCAGCGTTTCCGGACGAGTCGGCATGTGTTCCCGGGCGAACTGTTGGCCGCGACGAAGGTAGTCCGCACCTTCGCGCAATCGGGCCTGCATCAAGCGTGTGAGACCGAGCGCCATCGTTCCCCAAACCTGAAAGATCAGATGTTCAGCCTGACGATAGACCGGCAGCGCGGCGAGCAGCGCTTGTTCGATTACGTTCGTGTCGCCGCGGACGGAATTGAATCGAACCTTTGTCTGCATGACGACTGCACGTTGCGTGATGTCGTCATCGAGTAAAAACTCTGCGGCTTTATTGCTGCACTCTTCCGCCCAGTCTGCCTGGCAGCGCGCCGCAGCCGCGAGCGCCCGCGACGACCAGACGAGGCTCATCAGTCGTCGTCGCAATTCTTCCGGCTCAACCGTTTCTACTATCTGAACGTACTTCTCGACTTTGTCGAACTCTTCTTTGTAAAGGAGCGTCGGGATGTAAAACCGAAACAGGAGGGGATGAGTCTTGAACGCGGTTTCCGGAATCGCTTCAACCCAGTGATTCAGACGCGAAAAGCCGCCGAGACTGATCATCGGAAACGCGATCGGCTCGATCAGGTCCAGCGCGCGAGGCCAATCCTGCGCCGCGATGGCGTAGTTGATCGCTTCGTCCGAGAGTTTGTTGTCGGCACACCACTGGCTCGCCTTGATTTGCAACTCGGGAATCGCGCCCGGTTGTTTTTGCTTGAGCTTCAGCCGCAGCAGATCTGCGAACAGGTGGTGATAACGAAACCACTCGCCACGGCCGTCCAAACGAATCAGAAACAGGTTGGCGCGTTCGAGTTGTTCGAGCATCAGGTGGGCGTTTTGATCGTCTGTGAGCGCGTCGCAGAGCGAGCCGTTCAGGCGCGTGAGCACTGAAGTTCGCAATAGAAAATCCTGGACTTTTTCCGTCTGGCAATTGAGAACTTCTTCCAGCAGGTAATCCAAGACAAAGCGGTTATCGCCCGCGAATTCTTTTACGAGCTCGGAGCGATTGGCTCTTCCCTGAAGTGTGAGAGCGGAGAGTTGCAAGCCCGCGATCCAGCCTTCCGTGCGCTCTTCAAGGGCGGCTACGTCGTTCGGCGTTAATTCGAGGTTCATCACCTCGTTGAGGAACGACGCTGCCTCAGTCTTGTCGAACCGCAGAACGCTGGCTCGGAGCTCTTTCAAGTCGCCGCGCGCGCGCATTCGCCCGAGTGGAAACGGCGGATCGCTGCGCGTCGCGATCAGCGCATGGGCGTGCGGCGCGAGGCGTTCGATTAAATAACTCAGCGCGTCGTGAATTCCGTGTTCGTGGATGACGTGGTAATCGTCAAACGCCACTACAAACTCTTTGTCGTAGGCATTTATCTCGTTTAGAAGTGAGGTGAGTACGATTTTCAGCGGCGGCGTCGAGGTGCGACGGAGTAGCTCCGCACTCTCGTCGCCGAGATCTGCATCGACAGTCTGGAGCGCGCCGATCAGGTAGTCGAGAAAACGAAGCGGCTCGTTGTCTTCTTCGTCGAGTGAAACCCAGGCGAGCGGCGTCTCACAGTCCTTCCGCCAGGCAGCAACGAGCGAGGTTTTCCCGAATCCCGCGGGCGCGGACACGAGCGTCAGCTTTCCCCGCAGTCCTTCCCGCAATTGATCCAACAGCACCGGGCGGTCAACGAGCGTCTGTCGCGCCGGCTGCAGATACAGCTTGGTCGTTAGTCTTTGACCAACCGGATGGGGGCTTGCGCTCATGGGGAAAGCGAGTGTAAGTCAGTGAAACGTAAATCGTAAAGATTTCTCACGCAAAGGCGCAAAGGACGCAAAGACGCAAACGCGCTTTGCGTGAAAACTTCTTCTTCCGCCTCAACTACACCTCAAAATGTATCTTTCGGCATATGCGACTACACCCGCCCATTTCCTATCTTGACGCTGCCCAAAACGGGACCAAACAGTCCGAGAGAAAGGGAGTGCCGAAATGCCTGGCTTTATTCGTGCAAAAATCATCTCCGTAATAGCCGTGATGCTGCTGGCCGCCGCCGGTTCAACCGCGTTGGCCCAGGAGCCGATGCTCATTCCGCCGGGAGTCGAGGTCATCAGTCTCGATAAGGCCATCGACCAAGCCCTGCTGAACAATCGCACCGCCAAAAACGCGCGTCTCGAAGTCGGTAAGTCGGAAGATCGCACTGCCGCAGCACGCACGCGCCTGTTGCCGGTTTTCAAATTCAACGCGGGCGTAGCGAAGCCGCTGTCGACCTTCGACACCACGTTTGAGAAAGGCGTCTTCGGCCCCGTTCCAACTGAAGATACCGTCATCACGTCGACGACTGATCCGACCGCCGCGATCGTGGGCCAGGTACAGCAGCCGTTGTCGCAGCTTCACCGCATCAAGCTTCAGATCAAGCAGCAGGAAATGGCGACTGAGATCTCGCGCGCGCAACTCAGCGCCACCGAGCAGGCGCTCGTCAACGAAGTGAAGCGCTCCTACTACGCGATCCTGCAATCGCAAGGCGCGGCGCAGGCAGCCGAGGCCAACATCAAGCTCTATCGCGAGCTCGATCGCGTCACCGGTGAGTACGTGGTCCAGCAAGTCGTGCTCAAGACGGAGCATATGGATGTTCAGACTCGCGTCGCAAAAGCCGAGTTCGACCTGATGTCGATTCAGAATCAGCTACTGGCCCAGAAAGAACAACTCAATCACTTGCTCGGACGCGACGTGCGCACCGAGTTCGCAGTGAGCAGTGCTGATGAAACAGCTTTGGCGGTCATGCGCGAAACCGATCTCATCAGCGCGCGTGAGCGTGCCCTCGAACACCGTCCTGAAATTCGTGAAGCACGACTGCGCATCGGTCAGGCGAAACTCGACAAGCGCATCAAGAAGTCGGAGTTCATTCCCGACGTGAGTTTGACCGCCAACTACGCGACCACGTTCAGCTATTCGAATTTCGTCCCGCGTAGTTTGAGCGGTGTCGGCGTGCAGGTCGAGTGGGAAGTGTTCGACTGGGGACGCAAGAAACGCGAAGTCGCCGAGCGAGAGAAGAGCATCACGGAAGCCAGCAACTCGCTGGCCGATGTTGAGAGCCAGGTCGTGATGGAAGTGAACGCGCGCTTCCGGCAGATGCAGGAGAGCCGCCAGTTGTTGAAGGTCGCGAAGCTGGCCCAAACGCAGGCGCGCGCGAACGTGCAACTGGTTACTTACAAATACCGCCTCGATGCAGTGCTGTTGAAAGACGTGCTTCAGGCGCAAACGGTATTGGCGAATTCAGACTACGACTACCAGAAAGCTTTGCTCGCGTTCTGGACCGCAAAAGCAGATTTCGAAAAGGCGATAGGAGAAGAGAAATGAACACTAAACAAGTAGCAATCATCATCACCGGTCTGATGCTTATGGCCTTGATCGTTGGCTGTAGGACCAAGGCGCAAGAGAAAGCAATCAAGCCCGTCAAAGTGAAGACGATTGAGAAGCACACGGGGACCAGCAGCGTCCGTTATTCGGCAAGCATCAGGCCGAGCTCGCAAGTTGAAGTGGCGTTCAAAGTCGGTGGTTATGTTGAGACGATCAAGGGTTTGCAGGGCCGTCACATTCAGGCGGGCGACATCGTGCAGAAAGGCGCAGTGCTGGCCGGGCTGCGACAGAGCGACTACGCCGCGAAAGTAAACGAAGCGAGATCGCAGGCCGGTGAAGCGCGGTCGACCGTGGACACGAACAACGCACAACTGAAAGAAGCGATCACGGCTGTCGAGACGAGTCGCGCACAACTCAAGGACTCAGAAGCCGCGCTGACACGCGCGAGGCTGGATTTTGAAAGAGCGGAAGCGTTGTTTGCGACGCAGAGCATCACGAAGCCTGACTACGACGCCGCGAAAGAACGGTTCGAAGTCAATAAAGCGAAGTTTGAAGCCGCGAAGGCGCAGCTTGCAGTTGCGGAAGCGAAAGTGAACACGGCGCGGTTTCAGATTGGCGCTGCGGAATCACGACTGAAGACGACTGAAGACGTTGTTTACTCCGCAACCATTCCGCTTGGTGATGCTCAGTTACGCGCGCCGCTCAGTGCAGTCGTTATCGAAAGAAAGATCGAAGTGGGCCAACTCGTTTCGACCGGAACGCCCGCGTTTGTCCTCGCTGATGTGAGCTCGGTGAAGGCGGCTTTCGGTGTGCCTGACCTGGCGCTCCAGAACTTCAAGATCGGCGACACGCTGACGATGACGACGGATGCAGTGCCGGGGACTGAGTTTACCGGTCACATCTCGCGCATCTCGCCCGCGGCGGATCAGAGCAGTCGCGTGTTCGACGTCGAGGTAACGATTCCGAATACGGAAGGTTTACTGAAGCCCGGAATGGTCGCGGCGATGAGTGTTACTGAAAGCGGCTCGTCGACCGAAGTGCCGGTTGTTCCGTTGACTGCGGTCACACGCGCGAAAGCAGATGCGAGCGGTTATGCAGTACTGGTTGTTGAAGAAGCCGCCGGCAAGCAGATCGCGCGCTTTCGAAGCGTAGAGCTGGGTGAGTCATACGGCAATTCGGTCGTTGTGAAGAGCGGTGTTAAGCCCGGCGAGATTGTCGTCACCACTGGAATAACTCAAGTCGAAGACGGTGAAGAAGTCCACGTAATGCCATAGCACTCTGCGTAACCTCCGCGCTCTCTGCGCCTCTGTGGTTGATTTCACCGTAGAGACGCAGAGGACGCAGAGTCAACGCAGAGAAATACAACTAATCTTTAAGGAGCAGCAATCATGTCCCATGGAAAGACCGATCAAGAACTCATCAAAGGCAAGCACAACACCGCGCGCTTCTTCGTCGAGACACGGCAGGTCGCGTGGGTGCTGCTGATACTGACCTGCCTGTGGGGCGTGTATGGCTACCTCAGCATGCCCCAGCGCAAAGACCCGGAAGTTCAGGTGCGAACGGCGGTCGCGCTCGTGCCCTGGCCCGGATCGAGTGCGGAGAAGGTCGAACAGCTCGTGACCAAGAAAGTCGAAGAGCAGATGGCTGGCAACTCGAAGGTCACGAAGATCGAATCAATCTCGCGCACCGGACTTGCAGTCATCTACGTCGAGCTCGACGAGAATCTGAAAGAGACTGGCAAAGAGTTTGACGATATCAAGTTGCGGCTCGACGGCATTCGCGATCTGCCGAGTGGCGCTGGCCCAATCAACTTCATCAAGGACTTCGGCGACACCGCCGCGTTGATGTTGACGGTTGCGAGTCCAAAGGTTGACGACGCCGAGATCGCAATGCGAGCCAGCGTGATCAAGACCGCGATCGAGCAGGAACGCGCGAGCGTTGCCGGCGAAAAGCGATTTACGCTCGTGCTCAACACGCCGGTTGCGATCCATCCGGATCTGCTGCGCACGCCGATCCAGATGTTTGTCGCCTATATAAAGGAGAAGAACTTCGCAACGGACGTACGCGTGGTCCAGGGTGATCGTTTTCTCGGTTTCGATGCTGCCGGCGACAAGAACGAGCAAGAGGTGCTCGGCTTTGTGCAGCAGTTCATCACCGAAAGACTCCAGTCGGCTGAGTTTCATCCGGACGTGTGGCCGCCGATGGTCGTTCTCGACCCGCAGGAAGTTCAAGCGAAACTGAAAGCGATCGCCGGCGACAAGTACAGCTATCGCCAGATGGACGAGTACACCGATCTGATCGAGAAGACGATCAAGACGATTCCGCAAGTGTCGAAAGTGAACCGTTCCGGTCTGCTGAAGGAGAACGTGTTTCTGCTGTATTCGCAGGAGCGTCTCGCTTCTTACAACATCCAGCCCGGCACGCTCGAAGATGCGATGAAGGGCCGCAACATCTCGACGTCCGGCGGCCAGGTTAATGTCGAAGGCAAGAACGTGACGCTCGAACCCGGCGGCGAGTTCAAGAGCGAAGAGGAGATCGGAAACGTTCAGGTGCGTGCGTCGAACGGCGCGATGGTTTACGTGCGCGACCTCGTCGACGTGGTTCGTGGTTACGAGAGCCCGGCGCGTTTTCAGAACTTCTTCAACTGGCGTGATAGCAACGGCAAGTGGCAGCGCAGTCGCGCGATCACGCTTTCGGTCCAGATGCGATCGGGAGAACAGATTGCCGAGTTTGGCAAACAGATCGATGTCACGCTCGACAAGTTGCGGCAGCAGATGCCGGCTGACCTGATTTACGCGCGCACGTCTGACCAGCCGTTGCAGGTTGAAGAGAGTATCGACCTGTTTATGAAGAGTCTTTACGAAGCGATCATTCTCGTCGTGATCATCGCTTTGATCGGGTTCTGGGAATGGCGCTCGGCGTTGTTGATGGCGATTTCGATTCCGGTCACGCTCGCGATGACGTTCGGAATGATGCACGTTCTCGGCATCGATCTGCAGCAGGTTTCGATAGCGACGTTGATTATCGCGCTCGGTTTGCTGGTGGACGATCCGGTCGTGGCTGGTGACGCAATCAAGAGAGATCTCGCGATTGGGCATCCGCCGGTCGTTGCGTCGTGGCTTGGACCAACGAAGCTTGCGACCGCGATTCTTTACGCGACGATCACGAACATCGTTGCTTACCTGCCGTTTCTGATGATCAAGGGATCGACGGGTGAGTTCATCTACACGTTGCCGGTTGTGATTGCCTGTTCGCTGGTTGCCTCGCGGCTCGTGTCGATGACCTTTATTCCGTTGTTGAGTTATTACCTGCTGAAACCGAAGTTTGAGATGCCGATCGCTGAGCGACGTACGAAAGGTCTGGCCGCTCGTTACTATCGTATTGGCAATTGGGCCATCGAGCATCGCTGGAAAGTCATGGCTGGCGCGCTTTTGTTCCTGATCGGCGGCGGCGTGTTCATGTCGCAACTGAAGACGCAGTTCTTCCCGAAGGATCTATCGTACCTTTCGTATGTCGATGTTTGGCTGCCCGCGGATGCGCCGTTGTCTGCCACACGTGAGGCGGCGGTGCAATCGGAAGAGATCATTCGCGAAACGATTGATGAGTATGGTCATCATCATCCGGATGGCGACGGGAAGCCGCGCGAAGTTTTGAAGTCGTTGACGACGTTCGTCGGTGGCGGCGGCCCGCGGTTCTGGTTCTCGCTTTCGCCGGAGTTGCAGCAGTTGAACTACGCGCAAATCATTATTCAGGTGAAAGACAAGCACGACACCGCTCACCTGATGGGACCGTTGCAGAAGGCGCTTTCCGAGCGGGTGCCTGGAGCGCGCATCGATGTGCGGCAGCTCGAATCAGGTAAAGCAGTCGGGTTGCCGGTCGCGATTCGGCTCAGTGGTGAAGATACGGGGATGCTGCGCGGCTATGCAGATCGCGTGAAGTCGATCTTCGAAGAGACAGCGATCGCTGACCGTGTGCGCGACGATTGGGGCGAAGAGAGTTTTGCTGTTCGGCTGAAGACTGACTCGGAACGCGCCAACACGGCCGGACTTACTAACTACGACGTCGCGATGGCTTCGCAGTCCGCGATGTCCGGTCATCAGGTGACGCAGCTTCGCGAGGGCGACAAGCAGATTCCGGTGGTCGCGAAATTGCGCATGGAGGAGCGCGCACAGCTCGGCGACTTGAATAATCTGTATGTCTATTCCAGCAAGGGATCGCAGAAGATTCACCTGCGTCAGGTGGCGTCGCTCGAGTATGGAATGCAGACTGAGAAGATGCGCTCGCGCAACCAGTTTCGCACGATTACCGTGTCGGCGATGCCGGGTGAGGACAAGCTTGCTTCCGAAGTGATGAAGGCGGCGCGTCCGAAGTTGATGGAGCTGCAGAAGGAGTTGCCCGCGGGTTATCGAATGGAGATCGGTGGTGAGGAAGAAGACCAGATCAAGAGCTTCAGGGATTTGGTTATCGTGCTGTGCGTTTCCGTGCTGCTGATCTTCATGGCGCTCGTGTTTCAGTTCAAGAACGCGATCAAGCCGTTCATCGTGTTTGCGGCGGTGCCGTTTGGCATGGTGGGTGCGCTGGCGGCGCTGTGGATCATGGGCCAGCCGTTCGGATTCATGGCGTTTCTCGGGATCGTGAGTCTCGTCGGTGTGATTGTCAGTCACATCATCGTGTTGTTTGACTTCATCGAAGAGAAACACGCCGAGGGCGCGCCACTGGTTGAGGCGTTGCTCGATGCGGGCATCATGCGTCTGCGACCGGTGCTGATCACGGTGGGGGCAACCGTGATTGCGCTGTTTCCTTTAGCGTCGCATGGTGGTCCACTCTGGGAACCGATGTGTTACGCCCAGATCGGCGGCCTCAGTGTCGCGACGTTCATCACGTTGCTACTCGTGCCGGTGCTCTACGCGATCTTCGTGCTCGATCTGAAGCTCGTGAAATGGGAAAAAGTGGAACACACACCCGAAGCGGGGCACGAACCAATCGTCGCTTCATAAAGAGTAGCCACAAAAGAGGCACAAAGGGACACATAGTTTTCGCTATGTGTCTTTTGTGCTTTTTTGCGGCTTAATTGGTTTTCGTTTTGCGGCGCGCTCGTATTCGGTGATCGCGTGCGCCTCGGCGAGTAGCTTGGCGCGAAATGAGTTCAGCACGCCCAACAGCAGATCGAGCTTCTTCAAACTCTCACGCCGAGCACGCATGGTGCCGAGAAAGAACTCGAGCTGAATCCGTCGACGGCAGTCAGCAATCGTCAACATGTAATGGCCCCACTTGTATTCACCACCGCGACTGGATTCGACTTCCGCGAGAATGTAAGAAGTGTGACCGGTTGAAACTGATGCGAGAAATACACGTTTGCGAAAAAATTGATATTTCATGTGAGTGTCGT
>Ga0134124_10004672_pt1 | contig 11007 bp, 6 predicted proteins | sample KB304_FD_96880 | JGI IMG/M metagenome (GOLD analysis project Ga0134124, IMG submission 96880) | Terrestrial soil microbial communities without Nitrogen fertilizer from Kellogg Biological Station, Michigan, USA - KB3-0-4 | ecosystem: Environmental > Terrestrial > Soil > Unclassified ... | reverse complement strand
GCCGAGCTCGACCTTTCGGAGCTGTGCGCTCCCGGTGGTGTGGAGGTCGCAGGCCCGGGCTTCATCAACTTGACCCTGCGCGACGAGGCGCTGTCCAGCGCGCTCACGGAGCTGCTCTCCGCTCCCAACTTGGGCGTGCCTCAGGCGGAGGTGCTCGACGTGTGCGTGGTCGACTACGGTTCGCCCAACATCGCCAAAGAGATGCACGTGGGGCATCTGCGTTCGTCGATCATCGGCGATACGCTGTGCCGTGTGCTCGCCTTCCGCGGCCACACCGTGATTCGCCAAAATCACATCGGTGATTGGGGCACCCCCTTCGGTATGCTGATCGAGCAACTCGTCGACGTGCAGCAAGAAGGCGCAGCGTCACTCGATCCGAGTGAGCTTGGGGATTTTTATCGCGCCGCGCGCGTCAAATTCGACGCGGATCCGGGCTTTGCCGACCGTGCGCGAGCGCGCGTCGTGTCATTGCAAGCGGGAGATCCGACAACGCTCGCGCTCTGGCAGCAATTCGTGGACAGTTCGAAGCGCTACATGGCCGCCGTGTTCGAGCGGCTGGGCGTGCAATTGGTCGACGCGGACGTGCGCGGTGAAAGCTTCTTCAACCCCAAGTTGCCGGAAATTGCCGCCGATTTGCAGGCGCGCGGCATCGCCGTGATCGACGACGGCGCGCTGTGCGTGTTCCCGCCCGGCTTCAACGGCCGTGAAGGTGAACCGCTGCCGCTGATCGTGCGCAAGAAAGACGGCGGCTACGGCTATGGCGCGACCGATCTCGCCGCCTTGCGTTTCCGCCATGAGCGGCTCGGCGGCACCCGGCTCTTGTACGTGGTCGGCTCTCCGCAGCAGCAACACCTGACCATGGTCTTTGCGGTCGCCAAAATGGCGGGCTGGCTCACGCCGCCGACGCGCGCCGAACACGTCGCCTTCGGCTCCGTACTCGGTGACGATCGCAAGATGCTCAAGACTCGCAGCGGCGAGAACATCAAGTTGATCGAGCTGCTCGACGAGGCCGTCGAGCGGGCCGCCGCAGCGGTCCTCGAAAAGAATCCGGATCTGCCCGAAGCCGAGCGCGCGGTCGTCGCGCGGCAAGTCGGCATCGGCGCGGTGAAGTACGCTGACTTGAGCAGCGATCGCATCAAAGACTACGTGTTCGATTGGAAGCGCATGGTGGCCTTCGAAGGCAACACCGGCGGCTACCTGCAATATGCGCACGCACGCATCCAATCCATCATCCGCAAAGCGGCCACTGATGACGGCGCCAGTGCGGGGACGCTCCAGATCGCCGCCCCCGCGGAGCGCGCTCTGGCGCTCGAATTGCTCGCTTTCGGCCGTGCCCTGAGCGAGGTCGAAGCTTCACTCGAACCTCACCGGCTCTGTGGCTATCTGTACGGTCTTGCCTCGAGTTTCTCGACCTTTTTCAACGAGTGTCCCGTACTCAAGTCCGAGCCCGCCGAGCGCGCGTCGCGCCTGACGTTGTGCGCGCTGACTGCGCGTACTCTGGCGACGGGCCTCGAGCTCTTGGGTATCGAAGCGCCGCAGCGGATGTGAGGTGCGCCGCGTCGACCGACCGTTCGCGACGGTCGGTCGGCCAACGCCAGCGCGCGCTGGCGGAGTGGTGTGTTGGGGGAGACCATCGCATTTAGCAGCCTCAGGGTTCCATGATTGGGTCGCTTCTGTTTCCGCCGTCCGCGGTGTTGGCCCGGTTGGCGGATGCTCGGCAGCGCTGCCGCCGCTCCACTCGCTCAATCTCTGATGTGGAGGCTGATGTACAGGCTGCGACTTCCAATCGCGTTTGCGTGCTCTCTCATTCCTCCTCTCGAGAAGTCGCAATCTGCCGCCGAAGGCAGTGGCGGATATCGCCAGGTCGCGTGACCATCAATCAAACTCTCCTCTCAGCAGCTGGTTCGCGACGAAGCAGAGTTCGATTCAAAGCGGTTTCGATGCTCGTGTTCGAACTCGTGGCCGCACGCGCGCACTACTGATTCGAGCGCAATTCAGCGCTGATTCGCCTGCGATCACTCGCAGGGGTTACTTCAACTTCAGCTGTGCTCAGTGTCACGAGTACTACTCCGCGTGATCGTGACGCCCTCGAAACATCATTCGCACGAAAGCTCGCTCCATCGAATCGATTCGAGCCGTGTCGATTGCACGCATACCCTGCGGGTTATCAGTTGACCGCGCTTGGTGTGGGCGGATATGGTGCCGATAATCGCCTCCGCTGCGTGCGCGGCACGCGGGCGCTGACGCGAGCTCAGCAAACGGATTGCCTGGAATAGCTCCATCGTGAGCATGCCGAAAGCAGGGTCGAATGAAGCGTGTTTGGGCTGAATTGCGCGCGGGTCGGTCTCGAGTTGCACGGCACCAGTTCTTCGAATGGCTCAACTCGGACAGCGTCCCTCTGGAGCGGCGTTTCGTCTTCTCACCCGTGATGATTGACTTCATCATGGGCTTCGCCGACCTGAACAAGTGGTTCTTGAGCTATCCCGAACCGCAAAACGAGCTCGAGCGCGCGATCAACGAACACACGGAGGAGGACCGCACGCATTCTCGGCTCTTCTACGAGAACTGGTACACGCTCTCACTCGGTGAGCTCGCGGCCTGGACGCCCGGCAAAATGCTGTGGTGGCTCTTTCACTCACGCGACGCCGAGATCGTGCGGCGGTTCGGCATGGACCTGCTGCGGTTGTCCGCCAAACACGCCGACCCACTGGTTCGCTTTCCGATGATGGAGGCCATCGAGATCTGCGGTGACGTGTTTTTCGGTCACACCGCGCCGATCGCCGCAGAGCTGTCCAAGAAGCACAATTTGCCGCACGACTACTACGGCAAGTATCACCGAGATCGCGAGACGGGGCACCTCCAGGCAGACGAGGCGCCGCTGCTGCGGTCCAGCTTGTCGCCGATCCAATTGGCCGAGGCCAGCCGGGCAGTGGAGCACGTGTTCACGATGTTCTGCGCGGTGTTGGATCAGCTGCTCGACTACAGCCAGCGCTCCGCGGACTATCGAAAGATGCTGCTCGACTTGGACGGCGAGCACCTGGACGCCATTGCGCCGCCCTTGCACAGGAGCACGCTGGCGGCCATTTCGGAGGCCTTGGCACCGCCGCCCTCGGCGCCGCCCTCGTTGAGCCAGCTGGCCGTGCTCCGCCACCTGCAAGAAAAGATGGCGCGTCTGGGTCAGCACCCGCTGCTCAGCTGGCTACGCAGCACGGACGACGTTGACCCGCGTGATCGGCTACGGGGCTTCGTTGCGCTGTGGGGCGTCGACATCGCGGGATACAAGGACTTCAACGAGCTCGTCCTGCGCTATGAAGAACCGCAGACACCCCTGGAACAAGCCCTGAATGAGTGGACCGCAAACCTCGCCTCGCACGGCAGCCTGTTCCTACGTGACTGGCAAGCGCTGAAGGTCGACGAGGTGCTGTCCTGGGACGCCGGCGAGACGATCGCCTTCTATTTCCTCGGGAACGAAACCGAGGTTCACCGACGAAACATGGCCAAGGTCAAACACCGCGCCTTCAAGAATGAAAACCCGCTGGTGCGCTTCTGGTTGATCAAAGCGTTGGAAGACAGCGGTGAAGCGTTGTTTGCTGCGACGGCGCCCCTCGCGCGAGCGGTCGAGGCCCAAGAAGAGGTGACGCTCGACTATTGGGCGCACCGCCACCACGTCGTGGAGCAGCCCGGCTCTTCGAGCCCTCAGGACATCGCCGCGCTGTTCATGGCGCAGCCGCTGACTGCCGAGCAGCGCAGCGAGTGCTGCGAGATCATCGACACGATCTTCGAGAACATGGCGGAGCAGTTCGATCTGTCTTTGGCGACTGCGTGGCGCCAAAAGTGCGTCAAACAGTCGCGCACCTTGCCGCCTTCGCGCAGCTCGATGATCGCGGCGCGCGCGGTCACCGCGGCCGACGCTGTGGCTGATGCCGAGCAGCGGGCCGGTTAAACCTGTTGGGTTAGTGGACCCCTGCGCCGCTGATAACCCGGCAGGGTGAGTAGGGGTATGCCGGTCCGTGTGGGTGTCTCTCTCACGAAACGACAGGATCGTCGCGGTCGCCCCTTCGGTTGTTGCAGAATGCCGCCGTGTGAAGCACCGTGCACAACGCGGCGATTCCGTCAGCCCAACGCAGCGGGCCGACCAAGATGCAAATCAACAAGCGCTACCACGACGACGCTCACTGCATTGCGTGGATCGGAAACGTCCAGGTCATCCTCTCCAAAGAGGCGCCGACGAGCGCCATCATGCGCACGATCATCCGTGAGCTCGAGGCCTTGTCGAAGGATTGCGGAGGCGGGACCGGCGCGCTGCTCGTCATCAATAGCGACTGCAAGCCGCCCTCGGAAGAAGCTCGCACCTATATCCGAGCCGAGCTGGCGAACTCCTCGATGGTAGCCGCAGCCCAAGTCGTTGAAGGGACCGGTTTCCGTGGAGCGGCCATGCGCGCCGTGCTCTCGGTGTTACAGCTGGCAGCGCGCACCCGCTATCCGATGGAGATCTTCAGCGGCGTGGAGGAAGGGGCGCATTGGCTGTGCAGTGAGCTCCGGATGCGACTGAAACGAGCGCCCGAGCCGGCCGCACTCGTGTCTGCGGTCCGCGCCCTGCAAGCCACGCCTGCGCGCAAATAATTCGTACATTCCTCGGCCTTCGGCGATGAACGCGACGCGCCGGCGATAGCGCGCTATAGAGCCCACCCTGTTTTGGGAGGGTCTCGAATGCGCTCGATCTTCATCGTTGCACTGGCTTGGGCGGTTTTGGCCGTGAGTTGCAGTGACTCTGGCAATCATGGGGGTTCGGGTGGCACCGGCGGCAGAGGCGACGGAGGCGCTGACGCGGGGTGCAGCTCGGTGGACGATTGCGCGCAGGCAGGCGCATCTGGGTCAGCAGGTGAATCGGGTGCGGCAGGGGCCTCTGACGGTGGTGCGGGCTCAGGAACAATCACGGGCACGACCATCCCGAAGCTCGGCGCCCCCGTGACCGTGCAATACGACGCGCGCGACGTTCCGCACATCCGCTGCCAAACGATGGCCGATTGCCTGGCGGTGCAAGGCTACATTCAGGCCCGCGATCGGCTGTTTTCGATGGACTATTTGCGGCATTCGGCGCGCGGCACGCTCTCCGAGTTGATTGGCGTCGCGGGGCTCGAGCAAGACGTGCAACTGCGCACGCTGTTCGTCACGCGCGCTGGGCATCGTCTCGAGCAAGATTTGGCGAACGCGCTGGACCCCGCGGTGCGAACGTTGCTGAGCGCGTTCGTCAGCGGCATCAACGCGTACTTGAAGACGCTGCGCGCCGAGCCCGAGCTCTTGCCGGGTGAGTACGCCCAGCTGCCCGTGCCGATCGCCGTCAGTGACCTGATCGATTGGACGCTCGAGGACTCCCTTTCGATCATGCGGCTGATGCAATTCCAATTGTCCGACGGCGTTTCCTTGGAGTCTGCGTACGCGCAATTTGGCGCGGCGTATGGCCCGGGCGGCCCGTTCGAAGATTTGGGCAAGCTCAACGCCTGGATCCGCGCGGCTGCGCCGGTCAACGAGCGCGCGCACCCATTGGCCTCCGCCCCATTGGCTCCAATTGCCCTGCAAGCCAACAGCGCATCGCCGGCCGCCAACTTGGCGAAGTGGCAAGCGCCCATCGCCGCGATTCGAGCCCGTTTCGCCGCGCTCCGTGAGCGGCTCCGCCCGGCGGGCGCTGCGGTCGGTTCCAACAATTGGCTGGTGTCACCGGCAAAGTCGAAGACCCACGTCGCGATGCTGGCGAACGATCCGCACCTCGGGTTGCAATACCCGCCGCTCTTTCATCTTTCGACGCTCACGTCCGCGACGGCTTCGGACCACTTGGACCTCGCGGGCGGCACATTTCCCGGCCTTCCGGGGGCGTTGGTTGGTCGCGGCGCGCACGTTTCGTGGGGCGTCACCGTCGTCGGCTACGACGTCACGGACCTGTACCTCGAGCAATTTTTGCCACAGCAAAATTGCCCGAGCGCGGCGCCCTGCGTGCTCTTCAATGCGACGACGAGTTCTGTGTTGCTCATTCCCCAAACCTACCTGGTTCGCGTCGGCGCTGGAGTCTCCGGCCTGGTCAATGCACGCTCCCTCAATCTGCCGCAGCCCTTGCCAGCGGCCGTCGTGGTCGTGCCCGAGCATGGTCCGCTGATTCAGGCGCCCGACTCGAACGGTCACGCGCTCAGCGTGCGCTGGACCGGACATGAAGGAAATACGCAGGATCTGCGGGCGACGCTCGGTTTGAACACCGCGCCGGATGTGGACGCCGCGCTGAACTCGCTGACCGACTATGCGGTTGGCGCGCAGAACTTCCTGCTCGCCGACGACCAAGGGCACATCGCGTTCGATCCGCATGCGCTCGTCCCCGTGCGCAACTTTGCCGACGTCACGCTGCACGGCAAAGACGTGATCCCACCCTGGTTCCCGCTGCCCGGTGATGGCAGCGCGGAATGGGGAGATGGGCTGTCCGATTGCGCGGCTGCCACCACGACGCCGCTGCCCGACTCGTGCTGGGTCGCCAATGACTCGCTCCCTCATGGCAAAGACCCAGCGCGCGGCTACTTCTTTACCGCCAATGGCGATCCGAGCGGCGTCTCCGACGATAACAATCCGCTCGCACATCCCCCTTATTTGAGTCTGGACTGGGACGATCCGACCGGCTTCCGTGCGAAGCGGATCGAAGAGCGCATCGAGCAAGCGCTGGCCAAGAGCGGCACATTGTCGCTCGCGGACATGGAGTCGATTCAGGCGGATCACGTGTCGCGACCCGGCATGGCGTTGAGCGAATACGTGGCCGCCCTGCCCACCAACGCAAGCGATTCGCCGAAGCTCGTTGCCGCCAAGGCCGCGCTCAGCGAGTGGGCGAGCAACGGCTGGGACTGCCCGAGTGGCTTGCTCGGCACCGATCCCAGTTCGAGCGCCGTCGACCCGAGCCCGAGCGTGGCCAAGAACTCGGCCGGTTGCTTCTTTTTTCACCAATTCTTGCGCACGCTGATCACCAACATTTTCCAGGACGATCTCGCCGTGGCGGGGCTTCCGGTCGATGATCTGCAGGCCACGAGGGCGTTGTTCCTGCTGTTGCTCGAGGCTGACAGCACTGACGGCATGGCCGGCGCGACGTTCTGCCATGACGTCGACGGCAGCGGTGCGCTGGTGTCGGCTCACACTTGCGCCGAACAAGTGAACCTCGCGCTCGTCTCCGCGTACGACGCGCTGACCGCGGCCCATGGCGCAGCGAGCAATTGGGTCTGGGGGCGCGTGCACACGGTCAAACCCGTGAGCCTCGCCGCGTTGCCCGCGCAGGAGTTCGCGCCTGGGCCGTTCGCGCGTGCGGGCGGCGCATTCACGGTGGATGTGGGGACGCCTGCGCTCTCTCGTGCAGAACCGGACTTTGCCTTTGGAACGGCGGCCAACGTGCGCCACATCTCGGTCATGGATGCAGCGGATCCAGTCGTGAAGATGCAATTGCCGGGACCGGAACGCGACGCACCGTTCTCGTCCGCGAGCCACGTTTTGCTCGATGAATGGCTGAACAATACCTATTTCGATTTCGGTGATTCGAGCGGTGGAGCCGCTGTCGGCACTGAAACTTTCGTCTCGGAATAGCTTGCAAACTCGCTGAGTCCGCGCGCTCCTTGCTGTGAGACGGCGCGTGCCGTATCTTGTTCAGCGTGGGCAATCAGCGTCCGGGTCGATCGCGTCGTCGCTGGCAACCAACGCTGATTACGTCGATCATCGTGCTTGCGACGCAAGCCTGCGCTGGCAACGCGGCGAATCAGACACCGAGCGCGGGCGGCGCAGGTGGCGCGAGTGCCAATGCCGGCGCTGGTTCCGCCAATGCGGGGGCGCCCTCGGGTGGCCAACCGACGATTGTGTTGCCCGGTGAAGATCCGGCGTGTACGGGCGGCAAGTTGCTCGCCGATCAGAGCGTCTGGACGATCGGCGGCCAGCGCGTGTTCTACTCGTGGACGACCGATGAGCAGGTGGCAGAGCTACGCGCGGGCGGGCCGCTCTTCAGTCGCAGTGAGAGCCCCGGCAAAGGTCGCGGTCTGGCGATGACGCAATTGGCAGCGTTTGGCGCGGCAAGCGACCAGCCCGTCAATCAGCTGGCTGCGATCCTCGCCGGGACGATTTTCGCAAAGATGCGTTTTTCGTGGCCCAATCCTTGGGCAACGCTGATGGGCTGGCCAGGTGAAACGTACGGCAACCAACTGCTACAAGTGACCCTGCGCCCGGAAGCGTGGATTGCGATATTCAGTCAGTCTCGAGGCCTCACCGTCGTCGACGCAAACGGCCAGGCTGTGGACACTGAGTTCGCGCTGAGCAAGCCGAAGCGCATCGGCGCGATTTACTTCCAGTCGGACGGCGACGGCAGCAAGACCCACTGCGGCACCTTCTATCAAGGCGCTGTCGCGTTTCGTGAATTCGTGCTCGGCAATTTGCAGATGGTTCAGAGCTGGTCGCTCGCTACGCCCGAGATCAGCGCGCGTCTCCAGGCGGACATCGCGGTGCTCGAAGCGGTCCGCGTGGATCTCGCGTGCCGAGAGCTACCCGATGATCAGTCGTACTGGACAGAAGACGTGCAATGTCTGTTTGCTGGCGCGGGTTCCAACGCTTCCGGCTCACTCTATAACTACGACTCGGCACTCGGGCTGCCGAGTGAGCTGTACTACCCGAGCCAAGACAATCTCGCGGCGCTGATCGCGGCGCTCAAAGTCAGCTTGCCGCAAGGCGAGCCGCTGGTGGTCAATCCCGGCGGTTAGCGGTGCAGGTCATCGACAAACAGGCGGCGCTCGCGCAACTTCGCGCGCACAAGCACGAGCTACTCGCCGGCCGCGGGGGTTGCGTGATGTGCGCGCTGGCCAACGGTGGCGCAGGGACGATGCTCGTCGCCGAGAGCGCGCACGGTGCGGTTTTGCTCGACCGCTTTGGCTGTCGATATGGCCACTTGTTGGTCGTCGGCAAGCGGCACGTCGAGCGCGCGAGTGAGCTTTCCTGGGCGGTGTACTCGGATTTGCAGCGGCTGACCTTCGACGCCATCGGCGTCATCGATGCCTGCTTCAAACCCGCACGCGTGTTCACGGCCACTTTGGGAGCCGCGGTGGAACTGCCGCAGACGTATTCGCACTACCATGTGCACGTGATCCCGGTGTACGAAACCGACGAGCGCGCGCGCCCCGCTCGCGTACTCAGCTGGTCCGAGGGCGTCGTCGTCTATGACGACGCGGAAGCCGAACGGATCTGCGGTGACTTGCGTGAAGCGTGGTCTCGCCGGGCCTCGACGCTCGCGAAGAGTGCGGAGTAACGTCGTGTCTGGCGCGCGTCGCGTGCTGCTCTTGGTGAGCAGTCCCACCGCCAACACGCAGGCCGACTTCGAGCAATTGGCGCACTGGATCGGAGAGCGCGATGCCGACGTCGAAGTGCACGTGGTCAACGACGTCATTGGCGCGGATCTGGCAGCAAATGCCGGCGATTTGCCGACGCTCACCGTCTCGCCCGGGCCGCTCAAGAAACTGCGTCCGCGCCGCGGCCCGGTGCGCCAGGGCCAGCACGTGGCTAAATCCGTCGAGTACCGTGCGCTGGAAGCGATCGGCGTGCCTGTGCCGCGCTGGACGCGCTTGCTCCCGGGCGAGACGCCCGACCTCGCGTCGTTGGGCGAGTACGTCGTGACCAAGCCGGAGTTCGGCGCGCGTGGCGCCGAGGTGCGCATCGAGCGAAGCGTGGATGCGCGCTGGTCGCCTCCGCGCACTGAGTTGGCAGAAGCCTTTGGAGGTCCGTTCAACCCGCGTTTGGCTCAAGCGTTCGTGTATACCGGCGCTTGGCCGCACAGTTACCGCGTGGCGACGCTGTTCGGTCGAGCGCTGTGGTCGATACGTATCGAAGCGAGCCACGCGCGTGCACCATTGCGCGACCGAGCTGATTTTCACGGTCAAAGCATCGTCTCGTCTGGACAAGGGTGTCGCTTCGAACTATCGAACGACGCAGCCGTGCTCGCGCTCGCGGAACGCGCGAGCACGGCATTGCCGCGTGTGCCGGTGCTCGGAATCGACATTTTGCGTGACGCCGAGAGCGGTCAGCTGTTCGTGGTCGAGCTGAACAGCTTGGGTTACTCTTGGCACTTCAGTTCGCCCTCGGGTATGCGCTTTCAAGCCGAATTTGGCTTTAGTCTCGAGTCGCAGTTCGAGGGGCGGCGCAAGGCGGCGGAGCTGCTCGCGCGGGTTTGTGCGGAGCAGGCGCAGTAGGAATCCTTCGCACGGCCTCGCGTGTACTCACTTCATCAACAACGCCAAGTTGCTGATGCAGAATGCGAAGGGTCGGTCGACCTTTTCGGCCGAATCTGCGTGCACTACTTGAAAGTGAATGCCCACGATCGCCGTATCGTGGAAATCATACCCGGAATCCTTGGGGGCGAGCACCCGGCCAAACTCGAATTCATTATGACCGGCGTGCACTGGACTTGGTACCCATGCGGAGGGTGAGCCAGGCTGCCAGAAGGGAGAGCCGAGAGGATGGAGCTCGCTCGTCAACAGGCGTGGTTTGGTTCCCGACAAGACGTCGGACAATTGCCCGGTATACGAAGAGGGGAGCTCGGACTCGGACACCTGCCGAGAATCGCACTCGTAGCGATACAGCTTCTTGTCCGTGCCGATGACCGAACCGTCGTCCCGCATCACGGGCTGGTCGGGAAGTGGTCGCGAGCCGTCGAGCTCGATGGGCACCTCCACTCGCAGATTGAGCGCCTTTGCCCCGAGGTCTGCGTCATCGATGCCAGTGAGATCGAAGCTAACACCCACCGCCCCGTGGAGATCCGCGTTCCAGCCTTTGCCATCCTCGCCAGTGAACGCTAGGCCAACGCCAGCTCCCCACATGTTGGAAGCATCCACGAACTCGTTGTTATTCGTCGTGTCGAGGCAGCGCACTCCGGCTGGATCGCAGGGCGCAAAGGGCCGGAGCACGCCTTGAACGCAAACCAAACCGTCCACTCCTGGGTCCGCGATGTCGCCCTTG
>Ga0134124_10004671_pt1 | contig 11008 bp, 13 predicted proteins | sample KB304_FD_96880 | JGI IMG/M metagenome (GOLD analysis project Ga0134124, IMG submission 96880) | Terrestrial soil microbial communities without Nitrogen fertilizer from Kellogg Biological Station, Michigan, USA - KB3-0-4 | ecosystem: Environmental > Terrestrial > Soil > Unclassified ... | reverse complement strand
CAGCGTCAGCGTGCCGAGGAACACGGGGCTGAAACTCAGGCCCGCGGCGAGCAGGACTTCAAAGAATGAGATCAGGTAGAGAAAGACCCAGTCGCGATCTTTCTTCACTTGTAAAAGTTTTACCGCTGAGAGAAAGACGATCAGGTGTGCGAGCGCGGTGACGCCCAGCCGCTCCGTCGGTTCGCCAAGCGCTTTCTGATAGTTCCAGTCGACATAGAACAGCGGGATCGAGAGGAGCACGATTCCGAGACCATAGCGTTCCGGCAACTGCCACTTCGTATTCTCGAGCAACCAACTACCGATCATCACGACGAGAAACACGAGCGACAGCCCGACACTCAGTCCCCCGGCGAGGACGAGCGCCAGCATCGCCACCGCGATCATGGCGTAAGAAAATGCTCGAAAATACGTCCCAAAACTCATGTGCACAGATTTAGACGGATTTTTAAAGGCTGATTTACACGGATCAATCCGTTCAAAATCCGTGTTATCCGTGGTTACCGTTTTACCTTGATCTCGTAAACGCGCGGCCAGAGCTTGCCCGTGACGATCAATTTGTCGCTCGCCTGGTCGTACGCAATCCCATTCAACACCGCTTCCGGATCCAGTAGCTCGCCTTCAGGCATGAGCCCCGTTAAATCGATCCACGAGTTCACGCGCCCACTCTGGGGATCGATCATAGCGATCCGGTTGTCGTGCCAGACATTCGCGTAAATCTCGCCGTTCACATACTCCAGCTCGTTCAGTTCCCTGATCGGCCGGTTTCGGTCTGTTACGTTTATAGTCCTCGTCACTTTAAAATTCGCCGGGTCGATAAACCTGATGTTCGGGCTTCCGTCGCTCAGTATCAGCGACTGGCCGTCCGTCGTCAGTCCCCAGCCTTCGCCCTGATAGTTGAACTGCCCCAAACGATTAAACGTCTGCGCGTCGTAGATAAAACCGAGATTGTGCTGCCACGTGAGCTGGTAAACCTTTCCATTTAGCTGCGTGATGCCTTCCGCGAAGTAAGGCTCAGGCACGTCGACTTTCTGCAGAACTTTGCCGCTATCGAGCTCAACGCGACGGAGGCTCGAGAATCCTTCCTGACCGGTACTTTCCAGCAGTTTTCCGTCCATTAGGATTAGCCCCTGCGTGAAAGCGTTGCTGTCGTGGGGCCACATATTGACGATTTGATAGCCGTATTTCGGGGCCGGACCGTTTGCCGGAGCCGCAGTCGTTTTGCTGTTACTGCCAGTTGGCTGGCATTGAAAACAAGACAGCGCCAGGGCAAGCACGACTATGAGCTGCAGTTTGGGCGTCAGTGACATACGGGCATTCTATCGTTTTTGCGCTGTTTGCGCCTTTTGCGGCTAATCGGAAATGAGTACGGGGTTGTCCTGTCGGCGTTTTTCGAGATATGCGGTGAGCCGTTCGCGATCTTCGTCAGACATCTGGTGGATATTCACGCCCAGGAGCCACTTCTTCTTCCCTTCTTCGCCAGCGCGCTCCGAGGTAACGATCGTGACGACAGCTTCTGCCGAACCTTCGGGCAAGTCGACGCGGACGAACAGCAGTCCGCCTGGCCGCGACAAGTCGGCTTCGGAAAAGCGAGTGCCGACGAGGGAAAGCCTCATTCCAAACTTGCCGATCGTTTCGCAATGACCGCGCGAAGGTTGGGAATACGAGACCTTTCCGGCCTGGGCGTTTCCGTCGATCAACGATATGCCGGCAGGAAGGTGGGCGTAATAACGAGGGCCGCGACGGCGGTTTCGCACCTGTTTCGGCTTCTCGGACGGCGCTCGTTGATGTGTGCTGAGCGGGTCGAAGCCTTTGAAGACGAGTCCACAGTTGTTGCAGAGCAGCTTGTGGAGCCCAAATACTCGTAAAAAGAAGACCGCATCGTCATAATCGCGCTGGATCCGCTCACTCTTGCACCTCGGACACTGCATACCGGTCCATTCTAGCAGGGTTCAGGATCGAGCCCTGCGCTATAATGTCGCCGATGAAGGATGTGAACGGAGTCGAAACCGGGAAAGATCTCGATCCCGTTATCGAGGCATACAAGAAAGGCGTTGACGTCACATTGATCCGAGAAAACCTGCGCCTCACGGTGGATCAGCGTTTTCAGCAGTTAATGAAACTACAGCAATTCGCTGAAGACCTTCACCGCGCCGGTAGAAAGGCTCGCGAAAGGTGACTGACTTCAACGCACTGCTCCGTTTACTGGTCGAGAATAAAGTTGAATTCATCATTGTAGGTGGTGCTGCTGCAACTGCTCACGGTTTGGCTCGGCTGACTCTCGATCTCGATATTGTCTATAAACGAAGCAGGCCGGCCTAAAGACCTCGAAGTAGTCGCGGAGCTACAGCAGATCCGCGATGAGACACGTCAATAACCCTCTGACGTAGCTTTGGTGCATCCTCCAGTGCACGTCGTTCGTAGATCACCGGCAATGGAATCTATCAACCTACTCGGAGCGACGATGGGCCTCGGTTTGGTGTCGGGGCTGAATCTGTACGCGACCGTTCTCACCGTCGGTCTCGGAATTCGTCTCGGGCTGATCACGCTCAACCCGGAGATGTCGGGGCTTGCGGTGCTGGCGAGTCCTTATGTGCTGATCGCGGCGGGTGTGATTTACCTGATCGAGTTTTTCGCGGACAAGATTCCGTGGGTCGATAGCATTTGGGACAGTGTCCACACACTGATCAGACCGCTCGGTGCGGCGTTAATTGGCGCGACCGCCATCGGCGCGGTTGAGCCACAAACAGCTGTTATCGCCGCCCTCTGCGCCGGCGTGTCGCTTTCCGGTCATTCGGTGAAGGCCGGAACACGACTGCTCGCGAACCATAGTCCAGAGCCGTTTTCTAATATCGCGCTCAGCTTGCTTGAAGACGGTCTCGTGGTGGTTGGGAGTTGGCTGGCGCTGAGTCATCCCGCGATCATGATGACGATAGTGGCGATTTTCCTGATCGCGTTTATTTGGTTCGCGCCGAAGGCGTTCCGGTTGTTGAGAATTGAGTATCTTGCGTCGCTGGCGTTGCTGAAGAAGTTCTACTTGTCTGCAAAGCAGTACGTAACTGGTTTCGATCAGCATCGAGAGTTGGCGACGGTTGGCGCAGAGTTTAGTGTGCCTGTCGAGGTGGTTGGTGGCGGGAATGCGGCAGTTGATGACAATGACGAGGTTCCCGAACACATCCAGCATCGCTTCGACAACAAGGTTGGGTCACAAGGCCGGCGATTTCTTGTTCGCTGCACGGCAGGAAGAGGTGTGAAGAAGCTGCGGCACTCAGTTGGTTATCTTCAGATCGATGACGACAGTCTGGTGTTTGTGACGAAGCGAATGTTCCGTACGCGCGATCATGAGATTGAGCGAAGCACGATTGAAGATATTCAGTTCAAGAAGCGGCTTCTCTTCGATCGGCTGATCATTCACACCGGCGGAAAACAGCAGCAGTTCTATTTCTTCAAAGACATTGCAAATCGCGGCAGTCGCGCTTACGAGATCTTAGAGGTCCACAAGAAGGACAGATGAGTGCTATCTAAACATGAATCCTTTTTGAAACGGGTCGTCGGGATCGAAGTAGAATTCATTGCGGCCGATGATTGACGCCGTGCCGCTCACTTCGGGAATGACTGCGTCGTAAGGCCCAAACTTCGTCACCGCTACTACTTCGACCGACATCGTACTGCCGAGAATACTCTCAATCGTTACACGCTCATTCAAACCCAGTTCGCCCTTTGCGAAGTGCAAAGCCGCACGTGCGCTCACGCCGCTGCCTGTTGCCGATCGATCGAGCTCGCCTTCCGCAAAGATGCAGGCGTTACGGCTGTGATGCGAAGGATTGAGCGCAGGCGCGGTGAATATTGTGCCGTAGAGAAAGCTCAGATCTTCCTCAAACGGATGTTTGATCGGAAAAGTATTCATCACCGCGCGCTTGATCCGACGGCCGTAATCAATGATCCGCTCGAAGTGTTCTGGTGTGAGTTGCAAGCCAATAGACTGTGCATTGACGAAGGCGTAAAACGCGCCGCCATAAGCAACGTCAAACTCGACCGAGCCGATTCCTTCCACATCGACTTGGTGATCGCGCAGGTAAAGAAATGAAGGCACATTGCGAAACGAGGCTTCTGTAACTTCGCCGCCCGAAACAGAAGCACGCGCGAGTATTCTGCCTGCAGGGACGTTGAAAGTCATCTCGTGCTTATCGACTAGTTGTGTCTCGACGACGAGTTTCGTGAGCGCGATGATCGCGTGCCCGCACATGGTGCTGTAGCCTTCGTTGTGCAGGAAGAAGACGTCGAAGTCGGCGTCAGCGGATGGCGTTATGACTGCGCCATACATGTCTGCATGACCGCGTGGCTCCCACATCAGACCAGTGCGTAAGTTATCGTAGTGATCGCGAAAGTAACGTCGCTTTTCGAGTACGGTCCCGCCTTCAATCTGCGGCAGCCCATCTATGATAACCCGCAGCGGCTCACCACCAGTATGCATGTCAATCGTGGTGATGCGGGTCCAGTGTTCAGGCGGTCGCCAATCTATGAGATGGCTCATCAGCGAGGAATCTTAACCGCGGATGACGCGGATTAAAAACGCGGATTCTCTGAGCACACTCACGCGGTTTCAGAAGGCTTTAGCTTGTTTGACCACAGCCAGTGAAGTCCATACCAGAAGAAGAAACTGACGACGTAGCCGATCACAACGTTAGGCGCGTTGAACTTTGGGTCCCTTCCGGCTATCAGGGTGATGGCAACCGCCGGTACAAGAGTAACGATCAGGAACGTCCAGAATGCGACGCGCAGCGGTCTAAACCTGGTCAGCTTTATCAGCAGGAACACGATTAAGTTTCCGACCACACCGGTGAATGCAATAGCGTCGAGAGCGAAACCGAAGACGAGAATCGACGAGACCTGGTGAGATCTGCCGTAGTTCAGCAGCAGCAATGCAGCGAGGATTATCAAAACACATCCGCCGATCGCGAAGAGGTCAGTGCGTAGGTTACGCATAAAGTTATTCTCCTTCTTTATCTTTTCCAGATGTTCTCGCGGCGCCGTACGAACAAGATCGACGAGAGTGCGAAGCCATAACCTCGTGCGCGCCGGCGCGGTGCGTGCGTCTCGCTGGCAGTCAAGGAGCAGAAGGACCATCTGCGATCCATACTCCCGCCGAAACTCTCTTGGATAAGCGAGTAGCAGGATCGAATAGATCGAGAGAAACCAATCACTATCCTTGCTTAGGCTTTTACTCATGAACCTGGCTTTTATCAACCGGACTTGGTCCGTGGTAACAGTTTCTTCGCGCGCGCAGATCTCACCATCTGCTCCAGACGTTGCGCTTCAGCAGTAGCAACGCGAAAGCCAAAATCAGTCAGCCGGTAATACCTGCGGCGCTCGTCGTCGAGCTCCGGATCGGGGCGTTCCTCGAGCTCTTCGATTAGACCGTCGGCCATCATGCGCTTGATCGATCCGTAGAGCGTGCCGGGGCCCAGCTTTACATTCCCCTCCGTGCGCTCATCGACTTCACGCATGATGTGATAGCCGTGACGTTCTTTGTCAGCCAGCGCCAGCAGGATGTGGAACATGGCCGGAGTTAAGGGCAGAAACTCCTCTGGTCTGCGGGTGGGTGCCTTCACAGATTGTTCTCAGATTTTATTTAACTATATCGCGCGTCGATATAGTATGCGGGCATGCCGGTATTGTCAATAGATAAAACGCGGATGACGCGGATTAAAAACGCGGATATTATTTCGCCCCAGCATGCCGAAGATAAAACCTATCGACAAACTCGTCACCAAAGCACGCAGCCTGCGAGATCATCATCGAGAACGTCACACGCCGAGTGGTTTCGCATTCGCACTGGCAGACAGCATCGACTATCTCGACCAGGCGCACTGGCGAAAAGTCACGCCCGACGATTCACTATTCTTCTCACCACGTTACCTGCGCGTGCTCGAGGAAGCGGGACCGGAGAACCTGCGGCAGTGTTATGCACTCATCTTCCGGGAGAAAGAACCGGTCGCTGCTGTTGCTGCTCAGTGCGTAAGCGTCTCGATAGCGCGTCTGCGCAAAACCTCGACGGCGAACGATCCGGTCAGCCGTCACGAAGAGAAGATGCTGGTCTGCGGCAACCTGCTTTCGTGGGGCATGCACGGCATCTCTTTCGCGCCGAACGTGGACCAGCAACCGCTCTGGCCGGCTGTCGCGGAAGCGATCTACCGGTTGCGTCGCGTCGACAAGCTGTTTGGTGATACAGCGTTTGTGATGGTCAAAGACATTCCCGAGGCTCACGCCTCATCCGCGACCGCGCTCGAGCGTTTCTCGTATCGAGAGCTCGAAACCGAGCCCAACATGGTGCTTGATATCTCGCCGCAGTGGAAAAGTTACGACGACTACATGGCGAGTCTTACGTCGAAATATCGCAAACAGGCAAAACAAATCGAGAAGGAAGTGGACGCGGCCGGCTGCACTGTTGAAGAGATCAAACTCGACGAGATTGTGCGCAATGCCGAACAACTGCACGCGCTCTATCTGCAAACACACAAGAACGCGCGGCTCCGGCTCGTGACATTGCCCGTCGCATTTCTCCCGACACTGGCGGAGCGACTCGGTGACGATCTGCGCTTCACCGTATTGCGAAGAGATAACGAGTTGCTTGGTTTTGTGACGACAGTTAAAGACGGCGAGACTGCGGTAGGTTATTACATCGGCTTCGATCGTAAAACGAATAAAGACATTCCCATCTACTTTCGTTTACTCCAGTCAGTGGTGGGCCATGCGATCGCGCTGGGATGTAAACGGCTCTCACTCGGCCGCACGGCGCTCGAGCCAAAAGCGCGTCTCGGCGCTCGGCCCGATCCGATGCGTGTGTGGATCCGTCATCGCATTCCGATGTTGAATCTGATCGTGCGTGGGCTTCTGCATACGATTGACGATCACGAAGAGCCCCCGCAGCGCAATCCGTTTAAGTGATGTTAGACAGGATTACTGGATTTACAGAATTAACATGATCAAAAGGCACACAATGCACACAAACAACAAACCATTTGTCGCTTCGTTATGCGTAATCGTGTTGCTGGTCGCGTTGACGCTCAACGCAACGGCACAAAACACAAGGCTGCCAAACCAGATCCTATTCGACGATTTCAGCTACGCCAACAAAGAACTACTCAAAAAGAACGGCTGGATCGTTCGCACTGTCGACGGCTGGCCTGGCGTACCCGGCGCGAAATGGTTGGACACAAACGTTACGCTTCTGAAGGATCCGAAAAACGCGAAGAACCAGATCCTGCGCATGACGTCTTCGACTGACGGCACTCCCGAGCACACGACGCAAACGCAGATCTGTCATCAACGAAAGTACTTCGAAGGCACTTACGCCGCTCGCGTTCGTTTCTCCGATGCGCCGATTTCCGGACCCGACGGCGATCAGCTCGTGCAAAGCTTCTACACGATCAGCCCGTTGAAAGCGCCGATGGATCTCGACTACAGCGAGCTCGATTGGGAATACCTGCCGAACGGCGGCTGGGGCATTGATGGTCCGACACTCTATTCCACGACGTGGGAGACGTTTAGCCCCGAGCCCAACTGGAAGAAAGACAACGTATTCAAAGCCGACGGCGGCAATCAGGGCGGCTGGCATACCCTCGTTACTCAAGTCACCGGCGGCAAAGTCACCTATTTCATCGACGGCAAAACATTCGTCCAGCATGGTGGTGAGTATTATCCCGAAGACACGATGTCGATCAATTTCAATCTCTGGTTCATTCGCGACGGCATGATCGACGCCAAAGAGCTGCGCAAGTATGAGGAAGATATCGACTGGGTTTTCTTTCAGGCCAGCGTAGGAATGACGCCGGAACAAGTTGAAGCAGTAGTCGCTGACTTGCGACGACAGTCGATCAAGTTCCGCGACACAGTGCCGCCAAAGACGCCCGCACTCGAGTCGCCATGTAACTTTTAATCAAGCACGGTAGTTTCACGCAAAGGCGCAAAGGACGCAAAGACGCAAAGGCGGGTCAAAAGACTCGGACGCGCCCGAAGCATGTGACCCGCCTTTGCGTCTTTGCGACCTTTGCGCCTTTGCGTGAAAAAGTTATTCGATCCCGCGCTACCGCGCTCGGTTCTTCACGGCCCCGCGGATGTTGAGAAACGCGAGGCAAAGCTGGAGGAAAATCAGCGCGTAAGCATGATCGTGCAGGCCCCAAACGATCCACAGCACGTTGCTGAGGAGAAACAGCCAGAACCCCCAGTTGCGCTTAAACTTTTTCTGAGAGCCAACCATCCACGCGGCGATGACCGTCACCACCATCGCCGGCCATTGGATCGCATTAAGTATGTCCATTGATCTGTGTCACCCGTCTTCTCTTCAGACAAATCGAACTGTGCTGAAGCCTCTTGGCAAACTGGGCGCCGTGCTGGTACAAAGTTGTCAAACCTATGGACAGTCTCGCCGATGATTTAGTCGCAGCCTATAACTCGGCCGATGCCGACGCCGTCGCGCGACTGAACGCGTTATTCCATAGTTCCATCAACGCCGAGCAGATTCGTCACTTCGTGCGCGACAGGCTGATGTTTCTCCCGGAGTATGAGCAACACACGTTCGACGTGTTGACGCTCGCCGATGCGCAGCGGCTCTTTGCTGGTCTTTTCGGTTTTAACAATTGGAACGAGCTCGAACGTTCCAGCAATGAACCGCCGCGCGACCTGCATTCTGCGCCGGTCGTAATGAGCTCCGCACCTCCGTTCTTTCAGATCGACTGGACAAACGACAGCATCGGGCCATGCCAGCCGATGTCAAACAAAGACTGGGAAGATCTTTTCGCGGTGGTGAAAGAGTTGAAACTGACCGCCGTTCACTCGAACAACATGATGCGTGACGAGGATCTGGAGAAGCTTTCGCGACTCGATCACGTGACGTCGCTGCACCTTGGTGGTTCACAATTCATAACAGACAAAGGCTTGCAGCATCTCGCTCGCATGCCGCAACTACGTGAGCTCCGTCTGAGTCACTATCCCGGCAGCGGCATAACTGATCGCGGTCTGGAAGTCCTACAACACTTACGCGAGTTGCGCGTGTTTGAAATGTGCTGGCAGGGCGGAATTACTGACAACGGAATCTCGTATCTCCGCCACTGCGAGCAGCTCGAGGAAGTAGATCTGTTGGGCACTCACACTGGCGACGGTGCGATTGCAGCACTCACCGGAAAGCCAAAGCTGCGAAAGTTCAAGTCCGGCCGCAATGTTACGGATGAAGGTCTCTCATTGCTTCATCAGTTTCCCGCTTTCAAAACGTGGGCCGGAGGCGAAGTTGAGTATGGGTTGATGTCTTTCGGTGTCGATCCTACAAACCTACTGATCGATGGGCCATTCACGCGCGTCGCGGCGCTGAGTGGACTCGACGGACTATTCGGTTTGAGCTTCTTCCGTCACACGTCAAACGTGCGTAGCAACGATCTTCAGTCGCTCGCAGCCTTGCCGAATCTCGGTTTCTTCGGTTGCCCGGGCGAGATTTGCGATGACGACGCGATGCGACACATCAGCGCGCTTCCGAACCTTCGCATGCTGATGGCCCAGGGAACGGTTGCGACTGACGCAGGATTTAAATCTTTGAGCCAGTCAAAGACAATTGAATACATCTGGGGTCGTGAGTGTCCAAACCTCAAGGGCGCAGGCTTCGCTGCACTCGCAGATATGCCGGCGTTGAAAGGCTTGGCGGTGAGTTGTAAGTTCGTTGACGACGCCGCTCTCGCGAAGCTACCGAGTTTTCCCGCGCTCAAGGAGCTAATGCCGATGGACGTGAGTGACGATGGTTTTCGTCACGTGGGTCGTTGTCGTCAACTTGAGTCACTGATCCTCATGTATTGTCGCGACACGACCGACGTTGCGACCGAGCACATCCAAGCACTGCCGAACCTGAAAAAGTATCACGCAGGCTACACACAAATTACCGATCGAACTCCCGAGATATTGAGCAGTATGGATTCACTCGAAGAACTCTCGTTTGAAGGATGCAAATCGATCACAGATGCCGGTCTGTCCGCGCTCGCCACTCTTCCTCGTTTGCGCGAGCTCTCCATCGGCGGCTCTCCAAGAGTGACGCGCACAGCCATCTCAGCCTTTCCCACCACCAATCGCATCAACTACTCCTCGTATTAAGTCGTCCACAAAAAGCACAAATATCTTTATGTGCCTTTTGTCTCTTTTGCGTCTTTTGCGGCCTCCTTCTTGTGTCGCAGCCATTCATCGATGCTCTCGCGGATGAACTCGCCCATATCTTCAAACTCACGCGACGACTTCTCCCAAAACTCCTTGAACTTATTCGAATCGAACGCGAAGCCATACGCGCGCCCGCGCCCGAACCCTCTCGCTGGTCCAAGCTCGTCTTCATAATAGGCTGCGAGCTGTCGTGAAGCCATTGCCACGACAGTCAACGAGCTACCCGCCGGCAGCGGCTCGAAGATCACGCCCACGCCCGGATCCAACTCTTTGAGTCGCGTGAGCACACGGTTGTACTGCTCAGTGCAAAACGCAGCGGCATCTTCTTTCCCGCCGGTCCATTCCGATTGCAACGCCATGCGTGACGTGCGTCGCAGCACATTGATCAACTTAACTAACTCTTTCTCTCTCTCCATCGTCACTCCTTGTCTTATTCACATCCAACCGCAATTGGCACGCATCGCACTCTCGACCGCCGCGACCGGCAGCCAAAATAGAACCCACGCGCAAACTCCGGCTCATCTGCTTCGAAGTAAGCGAGCAGCTCGCGCGCCGCGATCCGCGTCACTTCAGCCGAAGCAGATTCATTCAACGGCGTAAACAATGGCTTGATCGCCGGCTCGAGCTCAGTCAATCGCGCGAGCACCCGGTTGTACTGCGCCACGCAGAACTGCGTCGCGTCAGGTCCTGATTTCGTCCAGGCGGCGTAGCCCGCTGCGCGCGCGATTCGCCGCAGAACATTCAGCAGTTTCACTGTTTCTTTTTCCATCTTGTACTCCTAATTTGTAGCTTCAACTTTCAGGCGCAACAGTTTCTT
>Ga0134124_10004670_pt1 | contig 11008 bp, 7 predicted proteins | sample KB304_FD_96880 | JGI IMG/M metagenome (GOLD analysis project Ga0134124, IMG submission 96880) | Terrestrial soil microbial communities without Nitrogen fertilizer from Kellogg Biological Station, Michigan, USA - KB3-0-4 | ecosystem: Environmental > Terrestrial > Soil > Unclassified ... | reverse complement strand
TTCGATCGCGTGCTCGTGCCCGCCGTCACCGCGCACGTGCAGGGCGAGGGCCAGGGTCGCTCGGTGCAGGGCGAGATCAGCACCGACCTCACGCTGCAGCCGCGCGAGCTCGCCGCCGCGCTCGAGAAGATGCGCGTTCAGCTCGGCTTCAAGGACCCCTCGCTCGCACCGCTCACGCTCGCTGCCACCGGGCGGGCCGAAGGGTCGCCCAAGCGTGCGGCCTGGTCGCTCGAAGGCAGTCTGAACGAGCAGCGTTTCTCCACCGAAGGCACCGCGCGGCTGGAGGGCCGCGTGCCCTTCGTCGATGCGCGCGCGCAGTTCGCGGCGCTCGACCTGTCGCACTTCATGGCGCCCGAGAAGCGCGCCGCTGCTGCAGCACGGGCGGGCGCGAGCGCAGCCTCGCCGGCGCAGGCCGCCAGCGCACCGCCGCCGTCGGGCGAGCCGATCGACATGTCGGTCCTCAGCTCGCTCGACGCGAAGCTCGCGCTGCGCGCCGACAGCCTCGTCTACCCGCCCTACCGCGCGGACGACCTCGTGCTCGAAGCCGCGATCGATGCGGGCGTGCTGCGGGTGCGCCAGCTCAGCGCGCGCACCTGGGGCGGCAGCGTCAACGCGCAGGCAACGGCCAGCGCCCAGGGCAATCGCGTCACCGCCAAGCTCGATGCGAAGCAGGTGGACCTGCGCGCGCTGCTGCGCGACGTGGCGCAGTACGACAAGCTGGAAGGACGCGGCAACGTGAGCGCGGACCTGTCGAGCACCGCGACCACCGCGGCCGCCGCGCGCTCGACCCTCGCCGGCCGCGCCTCCATCGACGTGCGCGATGCCTCGGTGCACGGCGTGAACCTCGCGAAGTCGCTGCGCCAGTGGCGCTCGGCCATCTCGCTCAATCGAGACGAGGTGCAGAAGTCGAGCATGGACGAGAAGACCGACTTCAGCGAGATGCGCGTGAGCTTCGACATCCGAGACGGCGTCGCGCGCAGCAACGACCTCGTCGCCCAGAGCCCCTTCCTGCGCGTGGGCGGCGAAGGCGCGATCGACATCGGGCGCTCGCGCGTCGACTACGTGGCGCGCGCGACGGTCACCAGCAGCACCGAGGGCCAGGGCGGCCCCGAGCTGGCCGCGCTCAAGGGCGTGACGGTGCCGGTCGAGCTGGAAGGCCCGATGGACTCGGTGACCTACCGCGTGCGCTGGACCGAGGTCGCCGCATCCCTCCTGGAAGCCAAGGCCCGCGGCGCGCTCGGCAAGGGCTCGGACGTGCTTCGCGCGATCATTCCGGGCACGGGCGCCCACGCGGCGACGCCCGCGGCCGGCGCATCCGCCCCCGCGCCGAAGAAGCCCGAAGACGAATTGAAGGATCGCCTGCGCGGCCTGCTCGGCCGCTGAAGGCCCGAGGAACGAGATCAGATGAGTGATGTGAACGTGGAGGTGGCGTCGCTGCACGTCTACCCGGTGAAGTCGTGCGCCGGGGTGTCGGCGCATGAGGCGTTGCTGACCGAAACCGGCTTCGAGTTCGACCGCACCTGGATGGTGGTGGACGAGCGCGGCGAGTTCGTCACCCAGCGCGAGCTGCCCCGCATGGCGCTCGTGCGCACGCAGCTTCGCCATGCCGACCTGGTGCTGCGAGCACCCGGCATGCTGGCGCTGCACCTGGCGCTGGACGCGGTCGAGGAGCGCGCCCGCGTGCGTGTGTGGGACGACGAGATCGACGCCTACGACATGGGGGATCTGCCCGCGCAGTGGTTCAGCGACTTTCTCGGCCGTCGGCTGCGCCTCGCGCGCTTCGATCCCGAGCAGCGGCGGCTGTCGAGCCGGCGCTGGACCGGCGATGTCGAGGCGGGCAACGCGTTCTCCGACGGCTACCCGGTGCTCGTGCTGTCGCAGGCTTCGCTGCAGTCGCTCAACGAGCGGCTGGCCGCGCGCGGCGTGGCGCCGGTGGCGATGCAGCGCTTCCGCCCGAACCTCGTGCTCTCGGGCCTGCAGGCGCACGAGGAGGATCACCTGCACGAGATCCGCTTCGACACGCACGAGGGCCCGGTGCGCCTGCGCCTGGTGAAGCCCTGCGCGCGCTGCCCCATCCCCAACGTCGACCCCGAAACCGCGCAGACCGGCCACGAGCCGCTGGACACCCTGAGCGGCTACCGCGCCGACCCGCGGGTGGACGGCGGCATCACCTTCGGTATGAATGCGGTGATCGTCGAGGGCTTCGAGCGCGTGCTGCAGGTGGGCGCGCGCGGCGAAGCCACGGTGCGGTTCGAATGACCGCCGCCGCGCGCGGCCCCGGCGCTTTCGCCACGCTGGCCAACTGGCAGATCTTCACGGTGTGCGTGCTCGTCTGGAGCACCACCTGGTATGCCATCACCCTGCAGCTGCGCCACGCCACCCCCGAGGCCGGCGTGGCGCTGCGCTTCGCGCTGGCCGGTGCCGCGGTGCTGGCCTGGTGCGCGTGGCGCGGGGTGAGCCTGCGCTTTCCATGGCGCGTGCACGCGCGCCTCGCGGCGCAGGGCGTGTTCATGTATTCGTTGAGCTACCTCGGCTACTACCACGCGGAGCAGTACATCGCCTCCGGGCTCGTGGCCGTGGTGAGCTCGGCCTCGCCGCTGTTGAACGCGCTGGGTGCGCATTGGCTGTGGCGCGCGCCGCTGGGCGTGCGCTTCGTGACCGGTGCGCTGCTGGCGATGAGCGGTGTCGCACTCATCTTCCTGCCCGAACTGCAGCACGCCACGCAGGGCGCGGCCACGCTGCGCGGCGTGGGCATCACGCTGCTCGGCCTGGCGCTGAGCGTGTCGGGCAACCTGCTGGCCACGCGCAACGCGCGCGAGTCGCTGCCGCTGTGGCCGTCGATGGGCTTCGGCATGCTCTGGGGCTCGGCATGCTCCTTCGCGGTGCTGCTGCTGACGGGGCAGACGCTGCACTGGCCGCAGGACCCGCAGTGGTGGGGCTCGCTGCTGTACCTGGCGCTCGCCGGCTCGGTGCTCACCTTCGCCGGCTACCTCACGCTGCTCCAGCGGATCGGGCCCGGCCGCGCCTCGACCATCGGCGTGATGACGCCCGTGCTGGCGTTGTGCGTCTCGGTGGCGTTCGAGGGCTATCGGCCCGGGCTGGCGGCGCTGGCGGGCGCCGCGCTCGCGGTGGCGGGCAACTTCTGGATGCTGCGCCGCTGAGCGCTCAGTGCGGGCGCTTGTCGGGCAGGGGCATGCGCTCCGGGTCGCCGGGCACGTCGCCGATGCCGCCGGCCTCCCAGGCCTGTGCGGCCTCCAGGATCAGCTCCTTGCGCGTGGCCACGAAGTTCCACCAGATATGGCGCGGCCCGAGGCTGTCGCCGCCGATGAGCACCACGCGCGCGCCCTCGCGCGCAGCCAGGCGCACCGTGCCCGAGGGCAGCACGAGGCCCGTGCAGGGCTGCGCGGGCTCGCCGTCCACCTCGAAGGCGCCGTCGACGCCGTAGAGCAGCCGCTCGGTCGCGTCGGGGAGCTCGATGCAGCCGCCCGGCGCGAGGCGGTAGTCCACGTAGAGCGTCGGCGACAGCGTGGGCACGGGCGATTCCAGGCCATGCGCGCTGCCGATCAGCACGCGCGCCGTCACGCCTTCGCGCTCGTGCACCGGAATGCTGTGGGCGGGCGTGTGGTCGAAGTTCGGCGGGTCCTGCTCGTTCTCGGCGGGCAGCGCCATCCACAGCTGCAGGCCGTGCTTGGGCGCTGCGCGGTCGGCCATGTCGGGCGGGCGGCGCTCGGAGTGCACGATGCCGCGGCCGGCGGCCATCAGGTTGATCGCCCCGGGCTCGATGCGCTGCACCGCGCCGGTGGAATCGCGATGGTCGATCGCGCCTTCGAACAGGTAGGTCACGGTCGCCAGGCCGATGTGCGGGTGCGGGCGCACGTCGTGGCGGTCCTCGGGCCGCTCGACGATCGGGCCGAAGTGGTCGAAGAAGACAAAGGGACCGATGGCGCGGCGGTCCAGCGCGGGAATCAGGCGTCGCACCATGAAGCCGCCGCCAAGGTCTTTTTCATGGGGCTTCAGGACTTGCAGCTTCATGAGGGCTCTCCTTGTGGCGGCGCGTGCCCGGCACGGGGCGGGCGTGGGATTGTGCCCGGGCGTGCATTGCCCCCGCGGCGCAGCGGGGTGCCGGGTCGGAGGCGGACCGTAAAATCCCCGGCCTTCGCGCGCGAGCCGAACGACACGAATGCCAAGACGGCGCCTCGCGCCGCGGCACGACGCCCGTCATCCCCGAACCCGAGACATCCGCCATGAGCCTCAAATGCGGCATCGTGGGCCTGCCCAACGTGGGCAAGTCCACCCTCTTCAACGCGCTGACCAAGGCCGGCATCGCCGCCGAGAACTACCCGTTCTGCACCATCGAGCCCAACGTCGGCGTGGTCGAGCTGCCCGACCCGCGATTGAAGGCGCTGGCCGACATCGTGCAGCCCGAGCGGGTGGTGCCGGCCATCGTCGAGTTCGTCGACATCGCGGGCCTCGTGGCCGGCGCGTCCAAGGGCGAGGGCCTGGGCAACCAGTTCCTCGCGCACATCCGCGAGACCGACGCCATCGTGAACGTCGTGCGCTGCTTCGATGACGAGAACGTGGTGCACGTGGCCGGCAAGGTCGACCCGATCGCCGACATCGAGGTGATCCAGACCGAGCTGTGCCTGGCCGATCTGGCCACCGTCGAGAAGAGCCTCGTGCGCTACACGAAGGTCGCCAAGGCGGGCAACGACAAGGAGGCGCAGCGCCTGGTCGCGGTGCTGCAGAAGTGCCAGGCGGCGCTCGACGAGGCCCGGCCGGTGCGCTCCATCGACTTCAGCAAGGAAGAGCAGGTCGTGCTCAAGCCGCTGTGCCTGATCACCGCCAAGCCCGCGATGTTCGTCGGCAACGTCGACGAGAGCGGCTTCACGAACAACCCCTACCTCGACCGCCTGCGCGAATACGCGGCCAAGCAGAACGCGCCGGTCGTGGCCATCTGCGCCAAGACCGAGTCGGAACTCGCCGACATGCCGGAGGAGGACAAGCTCATGTTCCTGGCCGAGATGGGTCAGGACGAGCCGGGCCTGAACCGCCTCATCCGGGCGGCCTTCAAGCTGCTCGGGCTGCAGACCTACTTCACCGCGGGCGTGAAGGAAGTGCGCGCCTGGACCATCCACGTCGGCGACACCGCGCCGCAGGCCGCGGGCGTCATTCACACCGACTTCGAGCGCGGCTTCATCCGCGCGCAGACCATCGCCTTCGGCGACTTCGTGGCCTTCAAGGGTGAGCAGGGCGCGAAGGAGGCCGGGAAGATGCGCTCCGAAGGCAAGGAATACGTCGTGCACGATGGCGACGTGATGAACTTCCTGTTCAACGTCTGATGCGCGGCGCCCTCCGCCCCTTTCCGGCGTCGGGCGTCCTTCTTCCCGGCGCATGCCGCGCGGCACGCGCCTGAACCGCAATGGCCGCCGACTCCCTCGAAGCGCGCGCGCACACGCCCCGCAGCGTGGTGCTGCCGCTGCTGGGCACCGCGGCGGTGTACACGCTGCTGGGCGTGCTGTGCCTGCAGCTCGCCATCCCGATCGGCTATGCCTCGCCCATGTACCCGAGCGCGGGCGTCGCGCTCGCGTGCGTGTGGGTCTATGGGCGCCCGGCCGCGGCGGGTGCGCTCCTCGGGGCCTGCGCCACCAACCTGCTGGTGCGCTGGCTGAATGGCGACAGCATCAGCGCGTCCACCGTGCTGATCTCGCTCGTGATCGGCGTGGGCGCCATGCTGCAGGCGCTCGCGGGCGCGGCGCTCACGCGGCGCTACGTGCGCCAGCCGTTCACGCTCGACGCACTGGCCGACATCGCGCGCTTCTTCGCGCTGGCCGGCGCGCTCGCCTGCACCATCAGCGCCACCATCGCGATCACCTCGCTCGCAGCGGGCGGGGTCATCGCCCGCTCGCAGATCGTCTCCATCTGGCTCACGTGGTGGGGCGGCGACTCGCTGGGCGTGCTGATCGCCGCGCCCGTGGCGCTGGCCTTCATCGGGCGGCCCCGCGTGGTGTGGGAGAACCGCCGGCTCAGCGTCGCGGCGCCACTGGTGCTCGCCATGCTGCTGCTGGCCCTGGCCATCTATCAGGTCAGCCGCTGGAACCGCGACCGGGCCGAAGCCACCTTCGCGCGCGACGCGCAGAACCTGAACAGCACCGTCTCGCTGCGCCTGCAGATGCACCTGGACGCGCTCGATGCGCTGGATTCCGTCTACGTGGGCTCGGACGACGTGAATCGCACCGAGTTTTCCGCGGTCGCAAGCCTGTGGCTGTCCAAGCTCCCGAGCCTGCATGCGGTGGGCTGGCACGAGCGCGTGGCGCGCGCCGACGTGCCGAAGTTCGAGGCGGCCGTTCGTGCCGAGGGCCTGAGCGGCTACCGCGTGTTCAGCCGCGATGCCGGCCTCGTGGCGGGCGACGACGAAGTCATCGCCATGCGCTACATCGAGCCGCATTCCGAGAACTCGTCCGCGCTGGGCGTGAACGTGCTGTCGATTCCCGCGGCGCGCGACACGGTGGAGCGCGCGCGCATCACCGGCGAGTCCGAGGCGACGCCCGGCTTTCGGCTGACGCAGGAGCAGGGGCACCAGGTCGGCGTGGTGGTCTATCGCGCCGTCTTTGCCCCGGGCGATCGCACCGGCACGGCGGGGCGGCCCCTGCGCGGCCTGCTCTTCATCACGCTGCGCATGGACGACGCGCTGCGGGCGCTGAGCCAGGGCGCGCCGTCGTATCTGCGCGCCTGCCTCTTCGACATCCAGGAGCGCGACGCGGTGCACCTGCTCGCGGGTCCCGCGAGCTGCGGCATCGACGAGGCCGCACCCATGGCCTACAGCGCCCCGCTGCGCTTCGCGGGCCGCGCCTGGGCATTGCGCGTGACCGCGCCGCACGGGCTGCCGGGCGCCGGCGAGAACGCCACCGCCTGGCTCTTCTCGGTGATCGGCCTCGTGGCCACCGGCTTCCTCGGCGCGCTCCTGCTCACCGCCACCGGACGCACGCGACGCATCGAGGACGCGGTGCGCGAGCGCACGGCGCAGCTCGAGCACGAGATGTCCGAGCGACGCCTGACCGAGCAGGCGCTGCGCGACAGCGAACAGCGCTTTCGCAACATCTTCCGCACCGTGCCGGTGGGCGTGGTCTACGCCGATCTCGACGGCAACATCCGCCAGCCCAACGAAGCCTATTGCGCGCTCACCGGCTACAGCGCGGCCGAGCTGATGCGCATGTCGATCCAGTCGCTCGTCCACCCCGACGACCGCCCGATCGACGCGCAACTCACCGCCGAGCTCAAGGCGGGCGTGCTGCCCGTGTATCGGCGCCGCACGCGATATGTCACGCGCGACGGCCGCGAGCTGTGGGTGGCCTCGATCATCACCCAGCAGCGCGACGCGGCCGGCATGGCGCGCCGGCTCGTGGGCGTGGTCCAGGACATCACCGGAGACATCCGGCTCGAGGAAGCCGAGCGCGCACGCGAATCCGCGGAGGCGGCCAATCGCGCGAAGAGCGACTTCCTCTCGCGCATGAGCCACGAGTTGCGCACGCCGCTGAACGCCATGCTCGGCTTCGCGCAGCTGCTGGAGCTCGACGAGCAGCACCGGCTGGCGGCGCGCCAGGGGCAGTGGGTGGCGCAGATCCAGAGCGCCGGCTGGCACCTGCTGGAGATGATCAACGACGTGCTCGATCTCTCGCGCATCGAGAGCGGCTCGCTGCGCCTGCAGCTCGCGCGGCTGGATGTGCAGTCGCTCGTCGACGAGTCGGTGGGGCTCGTGTCCCGCCAGGCGCAGGAGCGCGGCGTGCGCTTCGTGGTGTCGGGGGTGCCGGCCGGTCGTGTCATCGCCGACGCCACCCGGCTCAAGCAGGTCCTCACCAACCTGCTGTCCAACGCGGTCAAGTACAACCGCGAGGGCGGCGAGGTGCGCGTGAGCTTCGCGGGACTCGACGACACCGCCTCGCGCGAGCCCATGCTCGCGATCAAGGTGTGCGACACCGGCATGGGCATGAGCGAGCAGCAGCTGCGCCAGCTCTTCCAGCCCTTCAACCGCCTCGGGCGCGAGCGCGGGCCCATCGAGGGCACCGGGATCGGGCTCGTCATCTGCAAGCTCCTGATGGAGCACATGGGCGGTCGGCTGGAAGCCTCCAGCACCGAAGGTGTGGGCTCGTGCTTCGTCATCCGGCTGCCGCTGGCGCCCGCCGGCGGCACCCGCCCGGCCGAGCTCGACGAACTGGAGAGCGCGCCGGCCCGCTATCACGCGCGCACGGTCCACTACGTCGAGGACAACGAGACCAACGTCGAGGTGATGCGCGGCATGCTCATCCAGCGCCCGCAGGTGGACCTCACCGTCTCGCGCAATGGGCTGGACGGGCTGGCCGACGTGCGCGCGCGCCGCCCCGATCTCGTGCTCCTGGACATGCACCTGCCCGACATGGACGGCATCGAGCTGCTGCGCCACCTGCGCTCGGACCCATCGACTGCCGAGATCCCGGTGGTCGTCGTCTCGGCCGACGCGCTGCCGGCGCAGATCGAGGCCGCCTTCGACGCGGGCGCCACGCGCTATCTCACCAAGCCCGTGTCGGTGAATACGGTGCTGTCGGTGGTGGACGAACTGCTCGACGCGCAGGCGTCGCGCTTCGGCTAGGCGCGTGGCCGTCTAGTCTGCGGACTCGAACTCGACACGCACCTTGAGGCCGGCGCCGTCGCCGCCCTCGCAGAGCGCCACGTTCGCGCCGTGCGCACGGGCGATGTCGCGCACGATCGCCAGGCCCAGGCCGCTGCCGGCGCCGGCGGAGCCGGGCTGGCGATAGAAGCGCTCGAACACGAGCTCGCGCTGGTCGGCCGCAATGCCGGGGCCGTTGTCCTCCACCTCCAGCACTGCCTTCGCGCCCTCGCGTGCGGTGCGCACCGTCACGCGTGCCGCATCGCCCGCCTGCTGCGGCACGTATTCGAGCGCGTTGTGGATGAGGTTGGCGAGCAGCTCTCGCACGAGATGACGCTGGCCGCGCACCTTGGCGTTGTCGAGCTGGAAGCCGAGGTCCACCCCTGCGTGCACCGCGCGCGGCACCCAATCCTGGACCGCGTCCTGCGCCACCGCCTTGAGATCGAAGGTCTCGATCGGCGGGCGGTTGCCGACGCTGGCAGCCTCGGTGCGTGCGAGCGACAGCAGCTGATCGGCCAGCCGCGCGGAGCGCCGCGCCGAGCGATGCAGCCGCTGCAGCAGCGAGTGGACGCTGTCGGGGTGAGTCTCGAGCAGGGCGAGCTCGGTCTCGGTGCGCAGGGCCGTGAGCGGCGTGCGCAGCTGGTGCGCGGCGTCCGCGATGAAGTGGCGCTGCTGCTGCGCGGCCGCGCCCACGCGTCCCAGCAGCTCGTCGATGGCGCCGATGAGCGGTCGCACCTCGCTCGGCACGCGCCCGGGTTGCAGCGGACGCAGGTCCTCGAGCGAGCGCTGCGCGATCTGGTCGTTGATGGAGCGCAGGGGGCGCAGCGCGCGCTGCACGGTGATCAAGACGACGGCCATCAGCACCACGGCCGTGAGAAGCGTGAAGGTGACGTTGCGGCGCAGCGCCTCGGCGCGCAGGCGCCTGCGGCTGTCCAGCGTCTCGGCCACGCGCACCTGGCACAGCTGCACGCCGCAGCGAACGCCCAGCACCACCATGCGCATGGGCTCGCCGCCGCCCGGGCGGGCATCGACGTAGCGCTGCTCGTCGCTCATGAGCGCGAGCGCGGGCGAGCCGAGCGGGTCGTCGCCGTAGAGCCGCCCGCCGGTCGGGCCCAGGATCAGGAACATCGTCCTGCCCTCGCGGTCGGTGCGCATCATGCGTTCGGTCTGGATGTTCAGCTCGAAGCGGATGCCATTGCTGTCGCTCTGGATGAGGTTGCCCAGCGCGAGGGCCTTGTCGGCGAGTTCCTGGTCGAACGCGGCTTCGGTGTGGCGCTGCGTGGCCTCGACGTCGAACCACACCCGCAGCGGCACGAAGACCATCAGCGGGATGAGCAGGCCGAGGAGCAGCGTGGCCTTCAGGCTGCGAGTGAGGCCCGCGCGAGGCGGCCCGCTGCCGTGTTCGATCGGGTTCATCCGGCGGCGGCGCCGGTTTCTTCCATCAGGTAGCCGAAGCCGCGCACCGCGCGGATGCGCAGGCCGGCCGGCTCGATCTTCGCGCGCAGGCGCGACACATAGACCTCGACCGCGTTCTCTGACAGCGCGTCGTCCCAGCCGCTGATGCCCTGGAGGATCTGCTCCTTGCCCACGACGTGCCCGACACGACCGAGCAGGTATTCGAGCACCGCCCATTCGCGTGCCGACAGCTCCAGCGGCGCCTCGCCGATCCAGGCGCGGCGCGCCTGCAGGTCCATGCGCAGCGACCCCATCGAGAGCTCGCTGCTCTGGCGCGCCTGGTGGCGACGGGTGAGCACCTTCACGCGGGCGATGAGCTCGGCCAGGGCGAAGGGCTTGACGAGGTAGTCGTCGGCCCCGGCCTCCAGTCCGCGCACCCGGTCTTCCACCGCGTCGCGCGCGGTGAGGATCAGCACCGGCGTCGTCGAGCCCTGCTCGCGCAGGCGGCGCAGCGTCTCGAAGCCGTCGATGCCGAGCAGGCCGATGTCGAGGATGACGAGGTCGTAGGGGTCTTGCTTGACCGACGCGGGGACGGGCTCGCCGCGCGACGTGTGGTCGACCACCCAGCCCTGCGAGCGCAGGGCCCGGGCGGTGGATTCGCTCAGTGCCGGATCGTCTTCGGCCAGGAGGATGTGCATGGTGGAGGAATTGCGCGCGGCTGCGTGGGGAGGACGCTGGGACATGGGCTGCTCCACGACGATCGGCAAAAAACGCCGATGCGTCAGCACTTTATCCAAAGCGCGGCCCAGCCCCTCGCCTCCGCGAGGGTTGCATCAATGAGAGCGAATCGTCCGCGATGGCGCGTCTCACGCGCTGACGACCTGCTGACGACGACCCCTCGTCTCACGAGTACGTGAGCCGATCCCCCGAGGGGATGTCGCCGGGCTTGGGGCGGCCCGGCGCTCCGGCTCC
>Ga0134124_10004669_pt1 | contig 11011 bp, 5 predicted proteins | sample KB304_FD_96880 | JGI IMG/M metagenome (GOLD analysis project Ga0134124, IMG submission 96880) | Terrestrial soil microbial communities without Nitrogen fertilizer from Kellogg Biological Station, Michigan, USA - KB3-0-4 | ecosystem: Environmental > Terrestrial > Soil > Unclassified ... | reverse complement strand
GCGTTGGAGATCGCAAGTGTCGAGCAAAACGGCGTGCGACAATCCGGCGACATCAACTTGAAAGATGGTGAGCAAGTCGCCGGACTACGCCTCGTAGCAAAAGTTGTTGAGCTCACAGGTGCGATACGTGGACAAATAAAGTTTGAAAACGGCGAGCCATTGCGCGCCGCTCGCGTCATAGTCTCAATTAGCCGGCTGAATGAGAATTCGTCAAAATCGCGACTAGACGGAATGTCATCTCCTGAAGTGGATTCGCGCGGCCGCTTTTTGATCGAGCGTTTGGCGGCAGGCACTTATGAACTGAGTGTGATGATGGCTCCGGCGGGTCCAAATGCCCTTGATGACGTAGGGAGACAACAAGTGACTGTGACTGAAAATCGGGTGAGTGAAGTAACTGTGACAGTAAAACTAAAACCATGAACTGCCGAACACAATCCGTGCCGTCACAAGCTAGCCTACAGCTTTTACACAAGACTGCCCCTGAGTGTAGTAACACATTGACTTTTTAGTGCTGACAGACTTATCGTCCGCTTGTGCTATGAAGGCTTGAACTCATATGAGCCTCTGCGTACTCGCACACTCACCAGTTACAGCCTTCTCCTATAAGCTACTTTTCAATTTTGGGGTTGCCCGGGGCGTGTGTCGACGGTGCCATTTGGTCTCACATCTGAACAGATGAAGGTGTCAGACGCAAGTGAATTCGCATTACGCGTCGCACCTTAAGGAGGGATCAGAGTTAGTCTTTCGGATAACAGGAGATAAACCTATGACGAGTTACAAAAATATTGTCGTCGGCACCCTGCTCTTAGCCACGCTGGTTTTGTCTGCGATCACCATCACTCGCGCATTCAAACCCACTGGAGTGAGAGCGAGTTCGAATCAATCGCAAGGCAAGGGGAAGCTTGACGTGCAGCCGGCTGCAGTCGACATCATCGATAGTGCGCCCGATCCGAAGGACCTTCGCGAACGTGCGAAGAGAATTGCCAAGAACAGTCGTTATGACAAGAACGATAAGCGTGCAAGACGCCTCACGGAACTGCCATCTGGTGGCGGCGCCGTGTATGGCAACGAACAACCGCCGCCCGTTGCCGTTCCAGTCAAGGAAAGTGATGCGATCGTCATTGGAAGAGTTACGAAGGCACAACCGTATCTCACAGCCACTGAGACGAGTATGTACACTGAGTTGAATGTCAGCGTCGAACAGGTACTGAAAAACGAGGGTATTCCCTCGGCTGCCGTTGGCAGCAGCCTCACTGTTGATAGGGAGGCCGGGGCAATGCGGTTGCCCAATGGGCGTGTCATTCATTATGAGACGGGCGGACTTGGCAGCATCCCGAGAAATGGACATCGGTACTTGCTGTTTCTAAAACGCATCCACGACGGAACGGACATCACAATCGTCACGGGATATGAGTTGCGTAGCGGGAAAGTATTTCCGCTGGATGGCGAAGCGCATATCTTTGATCCCGCCACAGGGCAAATTATCAGAAAGGCGCCATTCGAGGGAGTTGAGGAGTCTTCTTTTCTAGCCATTGTGCAGAGCGCCATGGCTAATCCGAGCCGGGTGGTAACACCGGGATGGAGGCTCAAAAAGTGAAACAAAAAACTTCCACAAGCATTTGGATTTTGACAGCGCTCTGCCTTGGTTTCATTGTCGTCAATCTTGGGGGTTTTGAAATTGCAGAATCCGTTGTGGCACAACAATGCACATGCCCGCAAATGAATGTTGGAGGAAATACGTCTCTAACGTGGCCTCCAGGCGCGACCGTAAAGGTTTTCTTTGACGACAACGTAGCTCCGGACAGAAGGGCAATTTACGAACAGGCGCTGAATAATTGGAGTCAGGGGAATAATCAGGGAGTCACCTTCACTACGGACGTCGCCACGGGCATGGCTCTATACACAATGTACATTAAAGATGCCATTCCCAATGGAAATAACACCCAAAGGGGTCAAGTCGTATGGCAGTATTGGGATGCGAATGGCGTGTTGCAGGGTGTGAATATCGAAATGAATCCAAACGTGACCGACCCAACGGCTTTGCTCAATGCCATGTCGCATGAAATCTCTCATAATTTCGGTTTGAATCACACGGCAGATGGTAGCATGAGTAATTGCACGAGCAGTTCTCTTTACAACACCAGTATCGGACTAAATGACACTACGAACGGGGCTCCCGGTCCGACACCCTGTGATCGAACCGTTATTAATTCGATATACCAGTCTGGAGGAGTTCATCACGTGGCGTCAGGAGGAGGGGACGGTGGTGGTGATTTAGGCGGTAGTGGTAGTGGTGACAGTGGAGGGTCCTGCACAGAATATTGGTGGGTAGAATATAGCTGCACCCAGGAACTGGGGCACCTGCGGCGGCTTGACAACTGGCGGACGCCGACACATCGCGTCATCGCCAAACGCAACCATGCGGTGCTGCTACCTGAGTATTCCTGTGTAGAAGTGGGACGCTGGTACGCTGGCTGTTGGTAATGCATTTTCTTGGGTTCGGTGTCCACGTGAGAAATGAGCCGGTAGGTCTGACCCAATTATAAAATCTCGTCAAACGTTCGTGGGCCGAGGGTCCACTCAACGATTTCGTCTATCACCGCGATAGTTGGCCGTCAAAGTCAACTACATCCTTCACGCCTCCTTGCGCCTTCAGCCGACCAGTGGCCTTCTTTGAAAGAAACTTCATATTTATCCCGGATCGTTGGGCCAAACCTACAAACACATATGGATTGAAAAAGATCGAGCGTCATCGCCCGCGAGTTGCTGATTCGGCCTAGGGTAGGCATCTGAGAAGCCCATTGATCTCTTCAGGCTGATGGTTCTCAGGCGATTGGCCGAGCAACAGTCGAACAGGTAGAAGAGCTACTCAGACGCCTTTAAGTTGTTTCGCAGCAGCTTAGATTCAAGCTGGTAAAGAGCTATCGCGCATAAGAGATAGCGATAACTCGCTTGTCTTACCGGGGGGCATAGAAGGGAACACAAACGGAATTTCCGTAGCATTTGTCATTACCGACCACACACCATACGTAATTATCGTAAGAGTTGTGGGCGGCAGGCGGAGGTGGGGCCACCCCCCATATAATGCTGAACCCGCCAGCGGGAGGTGATGCAGTGCCGTAGAAATACCGCGGGGTATCCGAATAGTATCCCGCGCCGTCATAATACTTGGACGTGGTCGTATTCTGGAACCATGTAGGCAGCGATGACCAGTCAAAGAAGTTGAAGCCACTGCCCCACTGAGTGTCTGTTCCCCAACCAGTGAATTCGGTAGGTATGGGAGCACCAACTCCCCCAGTTTGATTGGGCCATATCACTGGTGGAGAAACGTCATCGACCTTGTAATCGCCACCTGATGTGGTACCACCGCAAGGCCATTCGATGTATATACCCTGACCTGTTTGGTTTGTTGATGGAGTCCAGGGACCTTTTGTGGCTTGCCCCTGGGCATCAGTACAAATCCAGCCAGGGGTAGTCTCTTCAACGCCATTGCGCACGATATGGAGCGTGCCGCAGACGTTGGGAGGCGCATTGTAAACGTTGTAAGTGTATGAAGTGTATCCGCAATCGTAGACGCCATCGTGGAAGGAATTTGAGAAATAAGCATAGCCTCCAAAACAAGACTGAGCTGGGGGACTGCTTTCCTCATCCAGCATTGGTCCACCTCTGCCAGACTGAGCCGAGAGACTGCTTTTTTCTCCCGTCACAGCTTCTCCGTCATCGGCCTGACCTTGGAGACTGCCTTGTCCCGCGAACGGTACGATAGGAAGAGGTATCATTTCTTCCGATTCCGAATCCTTGATCGATAAAAATCCCTGTGCTGTTCCGGCAAGCACCTTCATCTCGATGCGGTTTGGAAAATGATCAGTGCCACTGATGAACTGCCCTAACGGAGCCTGCCAGTAAACTTCGCTGGAGCTTGATAGCACCAGAGATTTGATTGTCTGCCCAGCTCTGCTGATCAGCTTGAACTCAGCAGAACTGTTGCCTTTCGTGAGGGCCACCCCTACACCGAATGCATAACGCTTATCAACTTCCCTCTGCCCTTTAACAGCAGGTGCATAGCCAACATCATCAGCGTTGAAAACATTCTTTCCGCTCTTTCCTACTGCCCGGAGCTCACTGACCCATTTCGGTCCTGCCTGGAACCTGCCGTCTTGTTGTGGTAACGCCGAAGAGTAGAATTCCGAGCTGTTGACCGGAAAATCAACAGGGGCCACGAGCGTCGCTACTTCTTCAGGGCTGCGAATGAACAGCGTATCGCTGCCGCGGAAAGTTGCCGGCAAAGAGTCATCGAGTCGCACAGTCTTACCACCGGCAATTAGTTCCGAAGCATAAAGTCGTTCTTGCGCCATTGCTGAATCGAGGGGTTTAGTGCCTACAGTCAGCTTGGTATTGTTGACACCAAGATTTGTGACCCAAAGTGCCGAATGATTCATGCCACTCTGAGCGGGTTTTTTTACAGCTAACTCGATCTGCTTTCCGCCATCAAATGTAAAGCCGCTGCGAGGCAGGAACATGCTGGCAAAGACAGCCGTCAGCAACAAGAGTTGACCAATAATGAATTTGCGTTTCGCATTTTTACTAAACACACTTCGCACGAGACACACTCCTTTCTTTCTCTTCGCTTTGTCTTGTGTGAGGCGAGACAGGCTTGAGCCTGGGGAAATGTCTGCCTTCTCCTTAAGCAATCACAGACGCAGGTGAGTGCCTTCCTTGAGCGACACCATCTGCACAAGGTGTTCGCTCCGTGATCGTCGGGATGTGCTTCTCCCCGGTCGGCGATCAAAGTAACAGTCCTACAAACCAGTCACCTGATCGCCCTCTACGTCTAAGGAGGGTGTAAGTTTAAGCCTCTCTCGGATAGTGTCTCTTCAAAAACCGGTGATGTTTATTCAAAAATCGCCATCCGTCTCTTATAGTCGCTTGGTAAGCAGCCCACCCACTTTTTGAACTGCCGGTCAAAGGTGGTCGCACTATTAAATCCACACCGGCTGTAGATTTCGGTAAGCGTGTAGTTCTTCTCGTGAAGCAACTTCAGGGATTTCTCGATGCGATAGCGCGAAAGGAGATGATGGAAAGTCGTGCTGGCAAAACGGTGCAGGAGGCGATTGAGATGACCCGGGCTCGCGCCACTGTGCCTGGCTGCGTCTATTAGCCGGATGTCCGGATCTGCGTAATACTCTTCGAGGAAAGCCCAAAGCCGCTCCAATCTGCGGGAGTACAGACTTCTCCCTCGAACTTCCGACAGCGGAGGCGCTGTGGAGAGAAGCGAACAAGGAGGCAGAACGTGAGAGGGAACGCCTTCCCGATTCATGAAGTGGCACCTTTCGTGAGGAGGTGGCTAACCCTCCCGCACTTCTCGATAACAACAAGCGCCATGCTGCGGGGGCTCAGCAATACTCAGCCGCTCTGTCGGGTATCACACTGGAGCAAGGTTCATGCCGAGTGTGGCAGTTGACCTGATGTGAGTGAACAAGACGCTTGTGTTCAGCGATGGATATTAAGTGTCTTTGTTTGGAGACAGTTTTGAAGAGCGAGTGAGTACGCCTGTCGACACTCCACCGTAAAATACTTGCTTATATCCAGTTCGATGTTTGCTTGTTGGTTCCGGCAATCACATTTCGCGCGCCGGAAACAGTTCCACCGATCAATGCGCCGTCCCTCGCGAAGACACCGTGAAAAGTGTTTCCCAACGCGACCGTGCCTGTGATATTCAGGGAAACTTTATCCGTTCTGATGAAGTTGCTCTGCAATTTGCTTCCTTCACCTCCGATGCCACTCCAGTTGTATTGCCTGGAAATAACATTTCTGGCCGCCGGTGTTGACCACCGATCAATGTGTTCGCAGTTAATGCAGCGATGCCGACCGAGTTCTCGATCTTGTTAGTGCCGGTAACATCGGTTCCGATCAAATTACCTTGAATAGTGTTACCCGGGGAAAAGACGTCGATCCCAACAGCGTTTCCGGAGATCAGATTGCCCGCTCCTGGCGAAGTACCTTCCGATCAGATTGTTTGTGAAATTTGGAAAAGAAATAAGCACGCCCTGGTTCTGATTGCTAAAAGGGATCAGGGCTGTTCCGGCGGCATTGGTCCCTATACCAGAAAGAATGAGGTCGACATCTGGGACGATACCCGAATCACAGCAGGCGATAAATCGACGGGCGCTCCAACGCGCAGATCCCATTGGGGAAGAAATTCATACTTTGCTCCTTCATTCATTCGGACTCGTAAGAGTGCAGTCAGCCTGTCGTTTAGCGGCCTTTCTCGGAGACTGACGGGTCGCGGCAAGGGTGTCGCGCTCCAAGTGCTACTCAGGATTGCTCACTGCGCGCAGTTGCTCTTCCAACCGATGTTGTTGCCACAATGCAGCGGGTACAGCCGGCTTAAGATCCTTGAGGAACTGAAGCGCCTTGTCTTCGCGGTGCGCGTTCTTTGCCCTTTGTATGAAACGGTCAAGGTCGCGAAAGAAAGCGTCGAGTTGAGCAGGCTTCTCACGCTGGGCACGCTGTATTAACTGATTTAACTGCTTGACCCTAACTTGACCAGATAGTCCGCGCTCACTTTTCTCAACCGGCCGAATTGCTGGCTCTTCTATCTTGCTGGCCCCAACGCTGAACGATGCATTGAGGAGCGCCACCGTATCAGCCCGTAGGCCACGCAAATCATTATTGGTAAGAAAATACGCGTTATAACGTGCTTGCGCTGCCGCGGTGAGCTGCGCGCGTCCCATCTCCTCGCCTGGCAGCACCTGGTAATGCAGCGTGTACTTTCCACTGCTATCGTCTGCCGTAACGCTGCCATTTCGGAGTTGCATCTGGGGCAACCTCATCGTGAGCGGCGAGATTTTGTCTTCATAATAAAAGTCTTCGTCGAACCCGGTCGTGTTAAGCAAGATGGATTGATTTGGAAACAGCACGAGGTCGGCGCCGAGATTGCGATCGGGCGAAATCGAGTTTGTTACCCACGGCCTACCATTGAAGGTTTCATTGCCATGGGCGCAACCGCCACAATCAAATAACTTCGCCCATTCACTCGTGCCGTTGTTTGTGTTCACCCAGAATCGCCAGTCGCCGTCACTGCCAAACCCAAGGTTTGGATCCGTATCGTCAGTAATATTCATTGAAGTAACACGAACGTTCCAACGACGCGCACCCCAGTTATCCGGCGCAGCATGGGCCCAAGCCGCGACGATGCGCCGGGAGTATGTTTGCTTTGTGTAATTCCTCAGGTCGATGCGCACTCTTAGATAAGGCACGTTTGCTTTGTCGTCGAATACAACGGCCGGAGCGGGGCCCGAAGATCCGCCCGGATTTGAAACTGTCGTATAAAGCGGCACCGCCGGGGCCGTCTTCCCGACCGCAGCCATCAATGCGTGCGGGCTGGTGGGCAGATATATGTTGAACTCGAATATGCGGTTGATCGGGTTATGCGAGAAGCCCTCGCTATCCGGCAGACATCTGAATATCGGTCGACCGTGCTCATCCACGGGCGGCTTCGAAGGATCAGTTTGTTGCCACAACCCAGTCGCCGCGCAGTCATCAGTACCGCCCCCTGCTTCCTGGTTCACCCAGATATCCGTAATGATGCCTGGCACGTAAGCGTTTGTGCCGAATTCTTCGGGCAACTCAACGGTGCGTGGTCTATGCACGGCCAGCAGCACGGGCGGGTGGATCTCGGTTTTAGAGCCGTGACCGCAATCGTAGACCCAATACCCTATTGCTGACACCCGGTCCCCCCGGGTTGGGCGAAACATCTCAGGTAAATAGTCGCGTTCCCACTCGATCTCGACCTCGTCCTCGGCAGAGTTACGGTTTAAGAGCCTCCTGTGCCTCGGATCCGGGCGCACCTGGATATTCCAGTCCTGGCTATAGTGGTTAAAGTCGTTGTCTGTCGACGAGACAGTGCTCTCCGCCACTTCGCCTTCCAGCAGTTGATAGTCATTCGCTCCACTCCATGGGTTGACGGTGAGCCAGGCGGCACTCAAGTGATCCGCATCGAAGGCGCAGTTATCCTTAACAGCAGTTTTGCTCGTGGCTGTCAAAGCGAACGCTGGCCTGGCGGGCGATGTTGCGGGCGGTAGTATTGTCAAAACGCGGACTACCACTTCACGGCTGGCTGGCTCGACAGGAAATTTTGTTTGATCCGGCAGCGTGATCTCGCAGCCCGAGGCGCAGGCGCTGAATCCAAACTTGTAGTCGCCAGGCTGGTCGAGAAGAAAGTTGACTTTGAGCCCGCCAGTGTCTACCACCAACCGTGACTTACTGAGTGGCGGTCGTTCGAGGATCTGCCAACGCAATTTGGCGGTGGGCACGAGGCTCGTGGTTCTCTTACAGAAATTAGGATTCGTAGTGAGAGGGATTCGCGCGGTAATCATTGGTTGTCGTGCCTCGATGCCGATAGTGGCGCCCGGTACAAAAAAACCCGTTGTTTTTAAGGCTGACATTGTCACCTGCGCTTCCAGCAGACATGCACCGTCATCAGGCGGTTTCTGCGCCCGGGCTGAGGCTGGTAAAAGTACTGCCGCCCCGCAGAGGAGTAAGGCTCCAAAACCTGTGACTGCAGCAATATACTAACGTGCTTCCGATTTGATTGTTCGGCCAGTTATTATCTTTGGTGTTATTGACCGTTCTCTTCGTTTCATTTTTAGTCCTCATTTGGGCGGGATTAGGCATTAACCAAGGTTGCGAAACTTTGTGCATGAGGCGCAGCCTCTGTGAGAGGCGATCTGCGAATCAAGCACTCATTCTTAATGAGCAATTGCTGCGAGACATTTCAAACAGCATGATCTCGACGCCGTCGCACGTAAGACTCGTGAGCGGGAAAGGCACCGGCAACTTGGAAACCAAGGTGCTCGACATACGAGCGGTGTTGCCCATGATCTGACACGGACATAGGTGCGTACGGCTGACCCATTCGAGTTTTGCCGGTTCAGGCTCCGTCATCTCATTTGCTATTACCATGATCTCGTGTCTTTGTGGGTGTGATTGATTTACTGCTGTGTTCTGACCTGAAAACTTGAAATCCGGATTGCAGCTTTTTCTCTTAGTACCTTCGTCCAATCGAGAAAGCCACAATAAGTGGGTTTGCCACAAATCCGACACGGACGTTTTTTGCTAACGCGTACAAGTTTTCATTTAATGACCGACAAGTTTCACTTTATGACCGACGAATTTCATTTTATGATCGAACCCACACACAACAAGCACTCGAATTAAAGGATAACTAGAAGCTTGCTGAATGAGCGTTCATTCAGTATTATGCGGGACTGTTAATCTGGAGGGAGTGTCGGAGGAGGGATATGCGCGTTGAGAAGGCGGCGGTGTTGGGGGCGGGGACTATGGGGGCGCAGATTGCCGCGCACCTTGCGAATGCGGGCGTGCCGACGCTGCTATTGGATATTCCGCCGCGTGAGTTGACGCCAGAGGAACAGGCGAAGGGGTTGAAGATTGATAGTCCGCAGGTGAAGAATCGGATTGCGCGTGGTGGGTTCGAGGCGGCGGTGAAGGCGAAGCCCGCTGCGTTCTTCACGCCGGAATTTGCTTCACTCGTCACACCTGGAAACTTCGATGACGACCTGCCGAAGATTAAAGACTGCGATCTGATCATCGAGGCGGTTGTTGAGAACTTGCAGATCAAGCAGTCGTTGTTCGAGCGGGTTGAACAATATAGAAGACCTGGATCCATCGTCGCTTCGAATACGAGTGGCATTCCGATTCACTTGCTCGCCGAAGGTCGCTCCGACGATTTCAAACAACACTTCCTCGGCGTTCACTTCTTCAATCCACCGCGTTACCTGCACCTGGTCGAGATCATTCGCACTGAATGGACCAAGCCCGAAGTCTCCTGTTTCGTTTACGGCTTTCTCGATCAACGACTCGGCAAGGGTGTGGTGCCGGCGAAGGATCGTCCGAACTTCATCGCGAATCGCATCGGCACGTTCGGTGCGCTCTTCACGATCAAGACGATGCTTGATGACGGCTACTCGATCGAAGAAGTCGACAAGATGACTGGCCCTGCAGTCGGGCGTCCGAAGTCAGCAACATTCCGTACATTCGACCTCGTAGGTTTGGACGTCTTCACACACGTCATCAAGAATCTTTACGAAGCACTGCCTGAAGACGAAGAGCGCGAGATGTTTGTCGTCCCCGAAGTGCTCGCGACGATGATCCAACGCGGCCTCCTCGGCAACAAGACCAAAGCCGGCTTCTATAAAAAGCAGAAAGGCGAAGGCGACAAACGCGAGATCTGGGCGCTCGACACCGTCACACTTGACTACCGCCCGTCCGAAAAAGTCAAACTTCCTTCGCTCGACATGGCGAAGAACATCGAAGACCTGCCCGAGCGGATCAAGACACTGACGTGGGGCAAAGATCGCGCGGGCGCTTTCCTTTGGAAGACGCTATCGCGCACGCTCGTTTACGCTGCGAAACGAATCCCCGAAATCGCAGACAACGTTGTCGAAGTCGATCGCGCGATGCGCTGGGGCTTCGGCTGGGAGCTTGGACCATTCGAGGTTTGGGATGCGCTCGGTGTCGAGAAGTCTGTCGCTCGGATGAAAGAAGAAGGACTCGCAGTGCCGGCGAATGTCGAGCAGATGCTCGCGTCCGGCGCGACGTCCTTCTATAAGAAAGAAAACGGGCAGCAGTCTTACTTCGACTTCGCGAGTGGCAAGTACGTTCCGCTAACCGATCAGCCCGGTGTTTTGATACTGAAGTCGATCAAGGAGCGCACGGGCGTCATCAAGAAGAACTCGGGCGCTTCGCTGATCGACATCGGCGACGGCGTCGCGTGTCTCGAGTTTCACTCGAAGATGAACGCGATTGGCGGCGACACGCTTCAGATGTTGAAATTCGCACTCGGCGAAGTCGAGAAAAACTTCGTCGGTCTCGTCGTCGGCAATCAGGGCGTAAACTTCTGCGTCGGCGCAAACATCATGTTGATGCTGATGGAAGCGCAGGAGGAAAACTGGGAAGAGCTCGACATGATGGGCCGCGTTTTCCAGAACGC
>Ga0134124_10004667_pt1 | contig 11014 bp, 10 predicted proteins | sample KB304_FD_96880 | JGI IMG/M metagenome (GOLD analysis project Ga0134124, IMG submission 96880) | Terrestrial soil microbial communities without Nitrogen fertilizer from Kellogg Biological Station, Michigan, USA - KB3-0-4 | ecosystem: Environmental > Terrestrial > Soil > Unclassified ... | reverse complement strand
TGCAGGTCGGGCGCTTCGGCAACAACAAGGGCAGCAACGACCTGGAGAACTTCGGCCGCGTGGCGAAGATCTTCGTCGACGCGAAGACCAACGAGGCGTTCGTCGCCGACGGCTACGGCAACCGCCGCGTGGCGGTGCTCGACGCCGACACCGGGAAGATGAAGCGCTACTGGGGCGCGTACGGCAACCGCCCGCAGGACGGTCCGCTCGCGCCGTTCAACCCCGACGCGCCGCCGTCACAGCAGTTCAGGAACCCGGTGCACTGCTCCGACGTGTCGAACGACGGCTTCGTCTACGTCTGCGACCGGCAGGCGAACCGGCTGCAGGTGTTCACCAAGGACGGCAAGTTCGTGAAAGAGCAGTGGTACGCGAGGCGCAGCCTCTCGGAAGGCTCGGTGTGGGACGTCGCGTTCTCCCGCGATCCGGAGCAGCGCTACCTCTTCATGGCCGACGGGCGCAACCAGAAGGTGCGCGTCATCCTGCGCGAGACGCTGGAGGAGATCACCAACTTCGGCGACGGCGGCCGCCAGCCGGGGCAGTTCTTCGGGGTCCACAGCGTCGCCACCGACTCGAAGGGCAACCTCTACACCACCGAGACGTACGAGGGGAAGCGGCTGCAGAAGTTCGTCTACAAGGGAATGAAGCAGGTGCGGCGTAGCCAAGGCGTGGTCTGGCCCTCGCAGTAGAACGCATACGTCCTGGATTGGGGCGTCAGTGGAGCGGCGTGGTTTCCTGAAGACGGCTTCGGTTCTTGGCGCGGGCCTTTCTGTCGGGCCGGCATTGGCGCAGCCTGCGAACGATCGACCCGCGGAAGGCGACGTGCTCGTCGCATTCGAGGGCGAATCCCGGGTGCCGCTCGAGCCCAAGGATATCCCGCGGGACGCCGCGCCTTTCCTGGCGTGGCCGATGGAGCCGACCGCCAAGGTCGTTCGCAACGGCTCGCGGCTCAACAAGGTGCTGCTGGTCCGGCTCGATCCGGCGACGCTGGTCGGAGCGACCCGGGAGCGCGCGGCCGACGGCGTGGTCGCCTATTCGGCGATTTGCCCTCACGCGGGCTGCGAGGTCAGCGTGTGGGCCGCGGAGCAGAAAACGCTCGAGTGCTCCTGCCATTACTCGCACTACGACCCGCGCGACGCAGCGGCCGTGATCGACGGGCCGACCCCGCGCTCGCTCGCGGCGCTCCCGCTCAAGCTCGCCGACGGCAAGCTCGTAGTGGCGAAGCCTTTCACTGGCCGCGTCGGCATCATGCCGACCTGATCAATTTCAAAGGGAGGAGCATCATGTCTGCCAAGAGGACATTCCTGCAATCTGCCGCCGCGCTCGTTGCGGTCGGCCTGTCCACGGCCTCGGCACAGATGCCGCAGGTGGTCGCGCCAACATCGGCGACGCCGGTGCCCGGACCGGTGCCGGAGGTGCTGCAAAAATATGCCGCGGTCACGGCCGAGCGGCTGAAGAAGCCGGAGGACGGCAACTGGTTCCACTTCCGCCGCACCTACGACGGCTGGGGCTTCAGCCCGCTCGGCGAAATCAACGCCAAGAACGTCGGACGGCTCCAGCTCGTCTGGAGCATGGCCACCGGCCAGGTCGAGGGCCACCAGGCGCCGCCGATCGTCAATAACGGCGTGATGTTCGTCGCCACGCCGGGCAACCAGCTCCTCGCCATCGAAGCGAAAACGGGCAACCTGCTGTGGCGCTACAAGCGGCGGCTGCCGGAGGACGTGGTTCACCTGCATCCGACCAATCGCGGCGTCGCGCTCTACGGCGACAAGGTCTACTTCGCCTCCGCCGACTGCATCCTGGTGGCGCTCGACGCCAGGACCGGAAAGGAAGTCTGGACCGCGGACGTCGACGACTACCGCAAGGCCCACTACATGTCGCTCGCGCCGCTCATCGTCGACGGCAAGGTGATCCTCGGCGCATCGGGCGGGGAGCTCGGCGTGCGCGGCTTCGTCGCCGCCGTCGATGCCGAGACGGGCAAGCAGCTCTGGAAGACCTACACCATCCCTGCGCCGGGCGAGCCCGGCAGCGAGACCTGGCCGGCGGGCGGCGATCACTACAAGCGCGGCGGCGGCGCCGTCTGGATCACCGGCACCTACGATCCGGAAACGAACCTCACCTTCTGGGGGACCGGCAATGCCGCGCCGTGGTTCGGCGATCAGCGCCCGGGCGATAACCTCTACACGAGCTCGGTGCTCGCGCTCGACGCCAGCACCGGCGCGATCAAGGGCCACTTCCAGTATCACCCGAACGATTCATGGGACTGGGACGAGGTTTCGCCGCCGATGGTCGTCGACTACAAGCGCGACGGGAAAGCGGTGAAGGGACTGATCAACGTCTCGCGCAGCGGCTACATCTGGGACCTCGAGCGCACCAGCGGCAGGATCAACTTCGTGGCCGGCCGCCCCTACGTGCGCCAGAACGTGTTCAAGAGCCTCGATCCCAAGACCGGCCGGCCCGAGGTCGACGAGGCGCGCAAGCCCGGCACCGGCAAGGGCGCCGAGTTCTGCCCGAGCCTCTGGGGCGGCAAGGACTGGCCGCCGGCCGCTTTCAGCCCGAAGACCCGCATGATCTACATCCCGGCCAACGACAACCTCTGCCACGAGCTGGTCGGCGAGCCGCCGAAATACGTCGTCGGCGAGCGCTACATGGGCGTGGCGAAGAACGTCATGAAGATCGTCGCCGGCGCGGATCACATCGGCGAATTGCAGGCCTGGAACGTCGACACCGGCAAGAAGGTGTGGACGACCAACATGCCGTCGTTCATGTGGGGGCCGGTGCTGGCGACCGGCGGCGATGTGCTCTTCGCCGGCGGCACCAACGATCGCCTGTTCCGCGCGTTCGACGCAACCAGCGGAAAGATCCTGTGGGAGTACCCGACCATCTCGGGCGTCGCCGCGGTGCCGGTGTCCTTCCAGGTCGACGGCAAGCAGTACATCGCGGTGCAATCGGGCTGGGGCGTCGACCCGGCAAAGATGCAGGCCCGGATGAATCTCCTGTTCCCGGGCAAGTATCCCGAGGTGCCGCAGGGCGGTGCGGTCTACGTGTTCGCGCTGAAGTAACGGGAGGGAGGGACTATGACCAACATCGCGAGACTGACCTATAACGCCGCGGCAGAACTATTGAGCGGCAGCATCGGGAAGGCACACTTCCACGAAGTCGCTTTTTCAGGTGGAGGGCGAGGCCACAAGAGCAATGTCAAGCACGCCGCTGCTGCGAGGTATCTGCACGGGAATCCACTGAATGACATGTACGGGCGACTCGCGACGACGCGCGAGGTCTACCAAGAGAAAGGTGATCAGTATGATCAGCGCGGCGGGACGATCCCGCCCGGGCACTACCTCTGCGTATATACACCCAATCACAAAACGTTTCGCGAGTGCGTATTTCTCAGTCCGCAGGCAGATGCGTTTGCAATCCGCTCACCATTCTCAATGTTTCCAATACCCCATCACCGCAGCGGCTTCTTCATACATGGACACGGGCCCAAGGGCAGCGACGGCTGCATTGTTCTGGCCAATGAGTCGCGGCGTACGCTGCTGAATCACACGATCAGGGATTTCCCTGGCTCCGTTGTGCTAGAGGTCAAGCACGTCTCATACATGCTGCCAGCCGAGCGCGGCATCTCTGGGGACGAGCGACTGGCATGACGGCCGCACATTGCAGGAATAGAGGCAGCTTCGTCCGAAGGAAGCGGACATTTCCAAACTATCCGCGACGAGCGTGAGTCACACCTTTGGGAGGGGACCGGCAGGCCCGTAGGTGATGAGGAGGACGCCGCTTGGCGTACTCCGCGTCGCAACGAGAGAGAGACCACGTGCCGGCTGTCCAAGTCCGGCACCCAGTACGAATCGGCGCTCAGCGCGACTAGTCACTGCGCGCGCTGAAAGAAGCGTTTAGTCACAACTGGAAAGCCTGAGGGGATTAGCACTTGCTACTTCTCGGCTGACTTCCTTGCGCGTTCACCGGAGGGATATAAGAGCGAATGCATCTCGCGGGCTGAGCCGGAAGGGGGAGCAATGTCGTGTTTTAGTTGTGGAGGGACTGGCAAGGAGCGGTGCGCACGCTGTCAGGGCGGCGGCAAGGTCGTCCATATGATCGGGGGGGCATGGGGGTCGACATCCTGGACGGACCGCTGTCCTGAATGCTCAGGAACCGGAAGAATGAAATGTAGAGCGTGCAACGGCGCAGGTGCAGCCGTCTCAAAGCCGCAGCAGCTTAAGGGAGAGCAGTGCAACAAGTGCTACGGCAGGGGGAGGGTCAGCTGCATAAGTTACTTGTGCAGGGGCACGGGTCACTACATGGGGCCGTATGGCGTTGTGGTCTGTGCCATGTGCAGTGGCTCTGGCAGGATGACCTGTGACGAGTGCAGGGGAGCAGGTCGCCACTGAATGCTAGTCATTGGCGCCAGGCAGATGAACGCCATTCGCGCCGAAACGGCGCGAACGTTCGAAGGCGAGATGGTCCGGCACCTGGCGGCGTTTTCGCCGCCGCTCTTCAAGGCGATCGGCGAGCCGCAGCTTCGAGAGGCGATCCGGTTCGGCGTCGCCGCCGCCGATCGCCACGGATTCACGACCCGGGGACCGGTGCGCCTGTACCTCGAGCTCATGCTCCTGTTCGGCAGCCGGTTTGACACCGACCCGCAATATCCCTGGGCGCAGGAGATTCTGAACGAGCGGGACTCGGCCCCGCAAGCGCAAAGGGCGGACGTGCTCTACCGGCGCACGCTGCATTTTCTCGAGAAGGTGAACGGACCGAACGACACCCATACGCTGGCCGCGCTAAGGAGGATTCGATCGTTTGCTGCGCGACCGCTGCCGACGGCCACCGACGGATTTGCAAGGTCCATGTTCGACGAGGTCTGTCGCATCCATCCGCAAAAGGCCGCTTATCTGGGCGTGGCGCCGCTTCAGGCTCTGATCCTGGAGGGCGGCCGGGGTGCCCGCAGCTTTGGCTTTTCCAGCCCGCGCGCGTTCACGCTGATGATCGCCCTGATGCTCGCCTTCGGCCACGGCTGCACGGATGATCCGCTCTACCCCTGGATCTCGCGCACGCTGCGGGATCCTGCCATCGCGGACCCGGAGGCACGGGCCGGCCGACTCGAGCGAAAGTCGCTCACCTGGCTTGACCATGTCCTCGCCTATTTCGACGGGCCGGCGCCGCCGTGAGCTGTCGAGGCACGCCCAGCAACCCCGCCTCGGGGCCCGGGGCGGCCGCGCCGTGCAATTCGGCGGTGCAGTCGTGCCCGGCACAAGTGACGGTCCAGATCAACCTGTCCGCGGCGGTCGCCTGCCCGGGCCACCCGCTCGAGATGACGGCCGTGGGTACTCCGAGCGGCGGTACTTATACCTGGACGAGCGCCAACGCGCAGATCGTGGACAGCGCCGGAGCCGCCACGAAAGCCGGTGACACGGTGTACCTGAGGCACTTCAAGGCCGACGACGCCACCGGCAAGATCCCCGAGCACACGGCGAACGTGTCGGTGACATATACGCACCCCAGCGGCACTGCGTCCTCGTCGAAGGCGGTGAAGGTGCATAAGATCGAGTTCGACGTGACGGACACGGCCATCACAGCCGGCGTGACTCAGGCGAACGAAAGCGGCGCGGGCGTCGTCCTCGGCGCAGGTGCGATCGCGACCATGGTCACCGACCCCAAGGTGAAGATCAAGCTCGACGCATCGTGTCCGAGAAAAACCGATTGCGCGAAGAATCACCGCGTGGGCTGGCTGCAGACGGCGCTGACAAACGATCGTCGCGTTCGTTACACGCACACCCTAATCACAAAGAGCTACCCCGTGCCGGTCCGGGATGGCGACCCCGCTGCCGGTCCGAGTCCGTTTCCCTTCTACGACGCCGCTCCTGATTTCACCGCGGATGCCGACACCCAGACAGTCCATCACGAGGATAGTCCACAGACCGGCGGGCCGTGGACGGACCCGCGCGGCGGCGCGCCGGCGCCGCCGCCTGCCAAGAATCGCCAGCTCCGCAAGGTGTTCTTGAAGAACGGCTTCGCCGCATGGCTGGTGGTCCAGAACAAGGAATGGAGCGCGCACGACCTGACCGGGTCCTTCGCCTACCAGAAGAATTTCGACTGGTCGGCTGAGCTGAACGTGGACGTGGACACGAGCAAGGCCGTTGGCAGCCGCTGCACGCCCGCGTCGAACCCGCCAACCATCTCCGCGCTATCGAACGGAAAAGGCGGGCGCAGCCCGACGCTGGACGCCACCTCTGGCAATGAATTGTTAACCATCACGACGGCGGCGGCTCCGGGAATCTAGGTCCATGGCTCGTCGCGCCGCACGATTGATTCGCTTAGGAGGCTTCCTCATGGCACTCTCATCTGCCGCCCAGGCCGCGGACCGCTACACGTCCGGGCCCGAAGTCCTTGCGGCGCGTTCGAGCAGCATCGTTACCGGGCCGGTCGAGGGATACGACAGGAAGGTCCTCGCCACGTCTCAGCCGCCAGGTCCGGACGCATTCCCGGTGAAATGGGTGGCCTCCGGAACGCTCCAGCAGCCCGCGGTGATCAAGGGGCGCCTTCGCGGCCCGGTGAACTTTGCTCGTCCCGAGCAGTCGCTTCTCCTTCCGGAGGACGGCAGTCGCGAGGCATGGGAACTCGAGTACGGAGACGTCGTCCCCGGCGGCAAGGTGGTCGTGTTCATCGCCTCCGACGCGAATCCGTCCGCGGTCAAGGCGATCCCGACCGGCGCCGAAGAACAGGACCTCGCGCGCCTCGTCCGCGAGGTCGTGGCGATCCAGTCGCGGCCGCCCCATGAGCTGGAGGGCGCATGGCTTGGGTACCTTCGCAGCGCGTCGATGGATCAGGGTCGCAAGGCCGCCTTGCGCACGCTGGTGCAGCGCGATGTTGCGTGGAAGCCGCTGGCAGCGAACCTCGATGCGCTGATGGCCGACAAGAGCACGACGGGCGGCACGCGCGAGTTCGCCTTCGGGATCGTGGTGTTCGCGCTCACGCAAGGCCACTGGGCCGCAGAGCAACCGGTGGTCGCTGATTTCCTGTGCCGCCAGTTCGAGCGCGAGCAGCAGCCGAAGCTGCTTCTGTCCTACATCCTCGTGCTCAAGCTCGCTCTGAAATATTCCACCGAGCAGGCGACGCTCGCCGCGCGTCAGCCGCTGCGGAACCGTGTCGTTGATTGTCTGAAGCGCCGCGAAGCGGAGGCGTCACGCCTTCCGGAGCTGGCTGAGCAGTACCGCCAGTTGCGTGCCGCGCATTCCGGCCTGTTCTAGGACCTGTAACTGGGCATGGCTAGGCTCGTGTTCGGAATGAACCAGTCCCTGGACGGCTACGTCGACCATATGGCGTTTGCGCCAAGCCCCACGCTCTTCCGCCACTTCATCGAGGAGGCTCAGGGGCAGGCAGGTAGTGTGTACGGTCGCCGAATGTATGAGGTCATGCGTTACTGGGACGACGATCATCCTGAGTGGGATGCAGCGGAACACGCCTTCGCGGCGGCGTGGCGGAGGCAGCCGAAATGGGTCGTCTCGCGCTCGTTGAAGTCGGTCGGCCCCAATGCCACGCTTGTTGCGGATGATCTCGCGGGCGCGATCCGTGAGCTGAAGGCCGGGCGCGCCGGGGAGATCGAAGTTGCCGGCCCGGACCTGGCGCGAAGCCTCTCCGAACTTGGCCTGATCGATGAGTATCGAATCTACCTGCACCCGGTCGTGCTCGGGCACGGCAAGCCCTATTTCGCGGGGCCCCGGCCGCGGCTCCGCCTTGTGACCAATGATCGGATTGGCGAGGATGTGATTAGATTGACCTACGTTCCCGCATAATCTCGTCGACTCATGCGGACCATCGACATCCACGCTCACCTCGTGCCGTCAGGTCTCTGGCAGGCCGCCGACGCCAAACGCGAGTGGTACGGCTTCCGCCACGAAGCTGGCGATGGGCTCGGCGCCATGGTGTGCAACGGCCAGCGCACCCAGTTCAGTTCGCCGAAGGTGAAGTTCTCGGCCGAAGAGCGCCTGAAAGACATGGACGCGCAGGGCGTGGACGTCCACGTGGTGTCGATCCACACGCCGTTCTTCGCATGGCATCTCGACGCGCAGCAGGGGCGCCGGCACGCGCGCGAGGTCAACGCAGAGATCGCCGGCATGACGAAGCAGTGGCCGACGCGCTTCGCGGGGCTCGCGACCGTGCCGATGCAGGACGTGAAATCGGCGATCGACGAGCTCGAGCACGCGGTCACGCGTCTCGGCCTGAAAGGCGCGGAGCTCGACACGAACGTCAACGGCGAGCAATGGGACGAGCCGAAGTTCCTGCCGTTCTTCAAGGCCGCCGAGCAGATGGGCGCGGTGCTCTTCTACCATCCGCAGCCGCAGCACAACTTCCTCCTGGCGCGCACCAACCGCGACGGGCTGTTCAACAGCCTCGGCGTCATCCTCGACGACGCGATCGTCGGCGCCATCCTGATCACGAGCGGCGTGCTGGAGAAGTGCCCCGGGCTGCGCGTGTGCATCGCGCACGGCGCCGGACCGCTGTGCTATGCGATGGGCCGCATGGATCGCGCGTGGAGCGGTATGCCGGCCGATCGGCGGCGGACTCCGAAGGCGCCGAGCGCGTACCAGAAGCAGCTGTACTACGACACGGTCGTGGGCAGCGAAGAAGCGCTGCGTTTCATGATCGACCGCGTCGGCATCGAGCGCGTCGTGCTCGGCAGCGACTGGCCTTTCGTGCCTTGGCACCCCTCGCCGGTGAAGTGGGTGCAGGGCCTGAAGAGTCTCACGCCGGAGGAGAAGGAAAAGATCCTCTGGCGCAACCTCGAGACGCTGCTGCAACTGCCCGCCGCCGCGGGCCAGTCTGGAGGCTGAAATGCAATCACGTCGACGTCTGGCAGGTCTGCTGATCCTTGGAATCGTCGTCGCCGCTGGACATGCGCCGCCCACGTCCGGACAGGCATCGGCGCGGGCGCGTCCCGCCGATCTGCATCCCGAAACGGGCAACCGCTTTCCGCCGATCAGGCGCGACGCGTTGAACGAGGCCGAGAAGAAGCTGTACGACACGCGCGGCGTCACGGACGGGTTCGGACCGGCGGCGCTGCGGCTCTACAGTCCGCCGGTGGCCGAGAGCATGACCGCCGTGAACGACTACCTCCGGCGCAAGTCCGGTCTCGAGCCCCGCCTCGTCGAGCTGGCGATTCTGGTGACGGCGCGGGAGATGGACGCCGAATACGTCTGGACCTCCCACGAACCCGCCGCCCGGAAGGCGGGCCTGGAGCAGGCGATCATCGACACGGTGAAGTTCCGCCGGGACGCGAGCGCGCTGGGAGAAAAGGAGAGGGTCATCGTCGAGCTCGGACGCGGCGCGCTCGGCAAGCACAAAGTCGATTCGGAGACCTTCGCCCGCGCCGTGAAGCTCTTCGGGCATCAGGGCGTCGTCAACATTGCGTCGCTGATCGGTGACTACGCGGCGACCGCGATTCTCCTGAACGTGGCCGACCAGCACGTACGGGACGTCTCGCTGCTTCCGGTTCCCTGAGCCTCGATGCTGCAACGCCATCCTCGTTGATCTCGATATGAAAGACTTCCGACAATCCCACCCTGCCCGACGACGTGAGTTGAAGCGCACGGCTGCCCGCCACACACCTGAGCCATTCGAGCTTCAATAGACGATCCAGAATCCGAGCTCCAACGAGTCCCTTGAGGTGATAACGGCGCTCGCTCCAGTCGAGGCAAGGCTGGCAGAAAATCCGGCGAGTGCTCGGCCTCAGATCGGCGCCGAACGCGGCGAGGAACCGCCCGCCCGAAGGCGTGACCTCACCACCCTCATCGGTGAGTACGATGTGCCCTGCAGCCACGAGTGCGTCGGTAACAGCTACTCCAACCTGGCCGGCCAGGTGATCGTAGCAACTGCGGGCAAAACGCAGTGCATGGTCGTTCGTTGACCCCGACTGACCGCGGGGCGGCAGCTCTATCGCGGCGACGACCTTGATGCTCTCCAGCATTGACGCGACCAGCGGGGACGCGATCCGGTAATAGCTGAAGCGGCGCTCGCGAATAACAGTCAAAAGTCGCGAGGCAACCAGCTTGCCAAGGTGGCCGCTCGCCGTTGATCGAGAGACATTGGCGTAATAAGCAAGCTCTTTGGCCGTGAGCGAGCGGCCGCCCATCAGTGCGCTGAGCATGGTCGCTCGCGCAGCGTCACCCACGAGAGCGGCCACTTCTACCAGATTCAGATTTTCGGTCGCGACCATCCTCAACTCTATCGCCGATACTGCAGGCAGATCAACCAAGAACAGTTCGGCATCCGCCGAACCGTTTGCGCGGGACAGCTGCGAACGGCGACGCCACAATGGCCGGGGGAAATTCGATTGGCTTCGTCGGAGGAACGCGTAGTGGGAATGGCGGCGGTAATCCACAAGAAAGGCGGACCCGAGAACTTCGTGTGGGAAAAGATCGAGGTTGGGTCTCCCGCGCATGGCCAGGTACGTCTTCGCAGCACGGCCGTCGGCGTCAATTTCGCTGATACGTACCATCGAGCAGGAATTCCGCACCCGATGGCTGTCGGCGATCCGCCGGTCGTCCTCGGTTTTGAGGGAGTTGGCAAGATTGAGGAGTTGGGTCCCAGCGTTACCGGGTTTTCCGTCGGCGAAAGGGTTTGCACCTTCCTTCCCCCGCTCGGCTCTTATAGTCAGGAGCGCCTTTACCCCGCTGAGAAGCTAGTCAAAGTTCCACGGGACTTGTCTTTGGACGACGTTCAACTGGCAGGGCTCATCCTGAAAGGGATGACCGCGCAATATCTCCTGCATCGAACGTACAAGGTGCAGCCCGGAGATTGCGTTCTGATCCATGCGGCTGCCGGCGGCGTTGGCCATATCCTTTGTCCCTGGGCGCGGCATCTCGGGGCCACTGTGATCGGCACCGTTAGTACCGACGCGAAGGCGGAGATCGCCCGGGATCTCGGTTGTCACCACGTCATCAATTACTCGACCGAGGATTTCGTGGCCGTCACCCGCAGGATCACGGGCGGAAGGGGCGTAGACGTCGTCTACGAGTCG
>Ga0134124_10004666_pt1 | contig 11018 bp, 8 predicted proteins | sample KB304_FD_96880 | JGI IMG/M metagenome (GOLD analysis project Ga0134124, IMG submission 96880) | Terrestrial soil microbial communities without Nitrogen fertilizer from Kellogg Biological Station, Michigan, USA - KB3-0-4 | ecosystem: Environmental > Terrestrial > Soil > Unclassified ... | reverse complement strand
GAAACTTCGACATCCTGAAGCAGCATTTCCGCATAATAGCCGAGCACATGGACTGGAACTGGTCGGGAGAGATCCTGATTTCAGCGGCCGGGGCGGCCAATGCCCCGAAGCTCTTCGACCGGAAGTATGGGCTGATCAGGGAGGCGGGAGCGGAACTGGTCAGGGGGGAAATCTCACGGGAAACAACGGATGCAATTGCAGTTCCGGTCATGCCTGCGGCAGACTACCGCCGGATGGCAACGCTCAGTTTCGAAGGCGGGATGATGGCAAAGGCAAAAATGGCCGCTATTGCGGTAAAGACGATGCTGCACAATAGATAAAATCAAATCTATGGCATAATCCAAGCAGCAAACAGACCGGCATCACTTCACATGAGGGTCATTCGCGAAGGAGTCCCCATGAAACAGCCAGCCCCTTTTAGACTACAGATGCTCCTGGTTCTTTTCCTTGCGCAGCTTTTCTGCGGAACGGCCTTTTCGGCTCCTCTCCAGATAGCAGTAGAGGACGATGCCGGGCCGTGGTCGCAGCGGGAAGGCACCGGCTTTGCCAACGATGTTGTCCGGGCGGCTTTCAAAGCCGCCGGAGTAGAGGTGGAATTGACAGTGGTGCCCTATGCCCGGTGCAAGGATATGGTGTTTAAAGGCAAGGTCGCCGCATGTTTCTCCATGTCATGGCTTCCGGAGTTCACCGGAAAAGTCGTTTTTGCGGACAAGCCGCTCTTCAGCTGTTACTCCGACTATTTTACCGGAAGCAGGAAGCCCCTGAAGGCCACGCAGGAAAGCGATCTGCCCAGGGGTACTGTGGTCGGGATTGTGAGCGGCTATGAATATCCACCCTCCGTATATGCGTTAAAGGAGAAGGGAATCGTGGTATTCGAGGAGTCGGAGTCCGAAGTACTCAACCTGAAAAAACTGGCGCTGGGGCGGATAGACGCCGCGCTGGTGAATTACAATAAGACGAAACCCGCCGAGTTGCTGCTGAAAAAAGCGGGCGTGTCAGACAAGGTGAAACGGGCGTTCCGGAGCGGTACTCTCGGGTCGTTCATCGGCTTCAGCACCAAACATCCGCAGGGGATGGAAGCACTGAAAGAGTTTAACAGGGGATATAGAATCATCTCAAGCAACGGTACCCGCGACAAGGCAGAGCGAAAGTGGCTGGATTCCGCCCTCAAGGAACTCGCCGGTCTGTCGGTCAATTCGCCGAAAAAATAATGCAGCGGGAGAACAGATGAAAACAATTGCCAAACAGGTGCTTGCATCACTTTTGGTAACCGTGCTGGTAGTTCTTGGCGGGTGGGGATATCTGGAACTCCGGAATACCATGCGGCTCGAACAGGCGGGGCTCCTGCGTGAGCAGCGCAACATCGTGGAGCGGCTCGCCTTCAGCCTTGTCTACCCTCTCTGGAACCTGAATCTGCTGGAGACGGAGAAAGCCATCCACAATGAGGCGGTGGAAGAAAATGTACTGGCTATCCTGGTTTATGATGAAAGCGGATCATTATACGCCGGAACGATTCGGGAAGGCGCCGGGGAAGAAGATATCAGGGCATATAATGCCAGCAGTTCCCTGCACAGGCAACTGCTTTCACAAGACAATTATGTCGCCAGCCGGGATATCATAAAAAAAGGGGAGGTTATCGGCAAAGTAGTCCTCTATGTAAGCGATGGCCATCTCAGGGAAAACATTCGGCACCAGGGGATTGCTATCGCATTCAAGCTGCTGGGCCTCCTTGCCGCCCTTTCATGTGTGCAATTTCTCGTTTTGCGCAAAGTTGTCATCAGGCCGTTGACTTCGCTAAAGGGCTGGGTGTTGTCCCTGGGACCGGAGCATCCCCCTCCCCCCCCGCTGAAGAGCCATAGCGAAGAAATAGATATTCTGGCCGCCTCTTTTTCGGAAATGGCCGAACACTTGACCAGAAGCAAGGAAGAGCAGGAAAAAAACCTTCACCTCCTCCGCTCGATCATGGACAACTCCTTCCAGTTGCAGGGCCTGCTGTCGCCGGACGGGAAACTTATTGACGTCAACGCAACGGCCCTGCAGATGATCGGCGCTACCAGGAAATCGGTGCATGGTCTGAATTTTTGGGAGACCCCCTGGTGGAACCACGACCCGGACTTGAGCGAGAAAGTCCGCCAGGCGGTTGCCGGAGCGGCAACGGGAGAATTTATCCGCTTCGAGGCGACCCATGTTGATGCGTCCGGAAAGTCGCACAGTATCGACTTTTCCATAAAGCCGGTCAGAGACGATACCGGAAACATCATATATCTTATCCCCGAGGGGCGTGATATTACCGAACTCAAGCAGGCGGAGGTTGCACATGAGCGGCTTTCGGTGGCCATCGAGCAGGCGGGAGAGGTCGTGGTGGTTACGGATGCGAAAGGGACTATCCAGTACGTCAACCCCATGTTCGAGACCCTGACCGGTTACACCCGCGACGAAGCGATCGGGCAGAATCCGCGCATTCTCAAGAGCAGCAGTCATGACGAGGAGTTCTACCGGGAACTATGGGATACCATCACATCCGGTCGGACATGGCAGGGGAGGATCGTCAACCTGAAGAAGGATGGAACGCCCTATATCGAGGAGGCGACGATCTCGCCGGTACATGACAATGAAGGCCGGATTGTCAACTTCGTGGCCGTCAAGAGGGACATCACCGAACATCTTCGTTCTGCTGAAGAAAACGCAAGACTCGAAGCCCAGTTGCAGCAACTCCGCAAGATGGAGTCAATAGGTCAGCTGGCGGGAGGTGTCGCCCATGACTTCAACAACATGCTGACCGTCATTCTCGCCCATGCTGAAATGGGCATCAGCAAGGTGGATCCGTCCCAGAAGCTCTTTACCCACCTGGAACAAATCCGCAACGCGGCAACCCGCTCCGCCGATCTCACGCGGCAACTGCTCGCCTTTGCCCGCAAGCAGGCCATCGCACCCAGGATACTGGATCTTAACGAGACCCTGGAAGGAATGCTCAAGATGCTCCGACGGCTCATCGGCGAGGACATCCAGCTCAGCTGGCAGCCGAAAGCGGAGCTGTGGCCGGTCAATGTGGATCCCTCCCAGATCGACCAGATTCTTGTCAATCTGTGCGTCAACGCCCGCGATGCCCTTGCCGGCGTCGGCAAGCTGTCAATCGAGACCGGAAACAGCACTATCGATAAAAGCTACTGTTTAACTCACGCGGATGTTTTGCCCGGCGACTACGTGCGGTTCTCCGTAAGTGACAACGGCTGCGGCATGGACAATGAAACCTTGACTCATATCTTTGAGCCTTTCTTCACGACCAAGGTCGTTGGCGAAGGCACCGGTCTTGGTCTGGCCACGGTATATGGCATTGTAAAGCAGAATAACGGCTTCATAAATGTCTACAGCGAGCCGGGACAAGGAACGACCTTCACGATATATCTGCCCCGATATCAGGAACTTGGCGGGCAGCCACTTTCCGAAGAACCGGCTGTTCCGGCCATGGGGGGCCATGAGACCATTCTGCTGGTGGAAGACGAGCCGACTATCCTGGAAATAACCACGGAGATGCTGGAAGAACTGGGCTACACCGTACTGAAGGCACATCTGCCTGACGAAGCGATTCGCCTGATGAAGGAGCGTTCCGGTGATATCCACCTGCTCATAACCGACGTGATCATGCCCGAGATGGACGGCCGCGAGTTGAGCGAAAAACTGCAATGTCTCCATCCTGACCTCAAGTGCCTGTTCATGTCCGGCTATACGTCCGACGTCATCGCACACAAAGGGGTGCTTAACGAGGGGGTGTATTTCATACAAAAGCCGTTCTCGATGCAGGATATGGCGACCAAGGTGCGCGAAGTGTTGGACGGCTCATAGTTAATCCCGGCTCACACCGGATGCAGATACAATTAAATCCAGCAACTCTGCTGTTTGTCCCGGAGGAAGCATTACATGAACAGAGAATCATTTGTAATAGATGACGCAGCGGCTGCCTTAATCCGGGCGCCACTGGTCACCCCGTTCCGGATCGCCTCCGGACAGCACGACGAACTGGCGAACGTCTTCCTCCGGCTCCAGACCAAAGACGGCATCTGCGGTTACGGTGAGGCGGCCGTTGCGACCCACATCACCGGCGAAACCGTGGCCGCAACGCTGGTCAATCTGCAGGCCGCGGCCGCTGCCCTTCGGGGACGCAGGATTGACTACCCGGAGGAAGTCTGCCGGGAATTCGCTCCGGCCTTTAGCGGCAACCATTCCGGCCTGGCAGCCCTTGAAATGGCGCTGCTGGATATTTCCTCCCGCTTGCGGGGTATCCCCTTTTACCAACTCTTTGCTCCGGCTGCCGCAAGTGAGCCTCTGCTGTCGTTTGACACCGACATCACCATCGTGATCGGCTCCCTTGATGAAGCCCGGGCAGCCGCGCGGCAGTTCGCGGCACAAGGATTCAAGGCTTTCAAGATCAAGATCGGCAGGGATGAGGAGCTGGACCTGAGCCGCATCCTGGCGGTGCGGGAGATTGCACCCGACAGCGGGTTGATCCTGGATGCGAACATGGGATTCAACTCCGAACGGATGCTGACGTTCCTGGATCGTCTCCATAAACAGGGTGTAAGCCCGGTACTGCTCGAACAGCCGGTGCAGAAAAACGACTGGGACGGCCTGGCGGCGATCACGGCGGCACTGGCCGGGAGCGGCACGCTGGTATGCGCCGACGAGAGCGTCGGCTCTCTGGACGATGCCCGGCGGGCCATCGACAACGGCGCGGTCAGTGCCATCAACGTCAAGTTCATGAAAAGCGGCCTCCTGGAGGGGGCGGAGATCGCCAGGCTTGCCAGCAGTCATGGGATCAGGCTGATGCTGGGAGCGATGATGGAAAGCGCCCTGTCGATCACCGCCTCGGCCCACTTTGCCGCCGGGCTGGGCTGTTTCGACTACATTGACCTCGACACCACGTTTTTCATCAAGGGAGAGCTGGCACGCTCCCCGTATCTCGACGGCAGCGGCAGATTCGACCTGCACCATGCAGTTCCCGGAATCGGAGTGGAGCCGCACTTCGAATGATCACCAACCCCGTTCTTATCGTAGTTGTCCTGATAGCCATTGAGACCCTGGTTCTGGGGCTGTCCCGCCATGCCCGGACGAGACGCTGGTTTGACCTGCTTCCCGCGGTGTTCTGGATCTATTTCCTGCCGATGCTTGCCGCAACATTCGGGCTGATCACCGCTAAAAGTCCGGTGTACGGCATGATCACCACCTGGCTGCTGCCGGCGAGCCTGGTGCTGCTACTGCTGCCCGTAGATATGAGGGCGATCCTGCGGCTGGGACCGACTGCGCTGGCAATGTTCTTCATCGGCGCTGCCGGAATCATCGCCGGTGCCGTTATTTCATTTGCCCTGTTCAAACCGCTGATCGGCCCGGAATTCTGGTCCGGTTTCGGCGCCCTTTCCGCCTCCTGGACCGGCGGCAGCGCCAACATGATCGCGGTCAAGGAGGCCCTGTCGGTTCCCGATGCGGTCTTTGCGCCGATGGTGATCGTCGATACGGTCGTGCCGTACCTCTGGATGGGCTTCATGATCGCCATGGTCGGCCTGCAGCCCGCCTTCGACCGCTGGAACCGTTCAGATCGCACCATACTCGACCACCTTGGCGAGCAGGTTGTGCAGCATCTGGCGACGAGCGGCAGTCGCCGGACACCGGCCGGCATCGTAATCGCCCTGAGTGTTGCCTTTGCCGGAGGCGGCGCGGCGCATCTCATCGCCCGCCTGCTGCCGCAAATACGGGATGTGGTCACAAGCTACACATGGACCATCATGATTGTGACTCTTATCGGTATTCTGCTGTCGTTTTCTCCGGTCCGCAACCTGGAGCGTTCCGGCGCCACGCGGACCGGCTACGATCTGCTCTATTTCGTGCTGACGGCCATCGGCGCCAAGGCATCGGTGGCCAGCATCGGCTCTGCCCTGGTGCTCATTGCCGCCGGTCTTGTGATCGTCGCAATCCATGTGGCATTCTCACTGGTGGGAGCCCGCCTGCTGCGGGCACCCATGTTCCTGGTTGCGGCTGCAAGCCAGGCCAACATCGGTGGGGTCGCCTCGGCGCCGGTAGTGGCCGAAGTCTATCATCCGGGGCTGGCCTCCGTCGGCCTGCTGCTGGCAATCCTGGGGAATATAGTCGGCACATGGCTGGGGATTTTATGCGCACAGTTGTGCCGCATGATGTGAGCTGATCAATCAATAGCAGGAAATACAGTTCAACCAAAAAGAGAGTATCCATGACCCAAACCGCATTTTCCGCGCTCCACCTGAAGACCCCGATGCTCAAGAACCTGGCCAGTCTCGGCTATGCCGAAATGACGCCGATCCAGGCCCACACTCTACCGCTGATTCTTGCCGGCAAGGACGTGATCGCCAAGGCCAAGACCGGCAGCGGCAAGACCGCCGCCTTCGGCATCGGCCTCTTGACGCGCCTGGAGGTATCTTCCTCCCGCGTTCAGGCGCTGGTGCTCTGCCCGACCCGCGAACTGGCCGACCAGGTCGGCAAGGAACTGCGCCGTCTGGCCCGGTTTACCGACAACATCAAGATCTTGACCCTCTGCGGCGGCGTCCCCTTCGCCCCCCAGCTCGGTTCGCTGGTACATGGCGCCCATGTGGTGGTCGGCACGCCCGGACGGCTCCTCGACCATCTCCGCCGGGGAAGCCTCGATCTCGGCTCCCTGCAGACGCTGGTCCTTGATGAAGCCGACCGCATGCTCGACATGGGTTTTCAGGACGAGATCGGCGCGCTGATCGCCGCCACCCCCGACAGAAAGCAGACCCTGCTCTTCTCCGCCACCTACCCCGCGGCGATTACCGCGCTCAGCGCATCGCTCCAGCACGAACCGCATGAGGTCAGCGTCGATGAGACCCATGACGAAAACGCCATTGAACAGCTCCTCTACGAGGTGGCTCCGGAGGAGAGGACTGCGGCGGTGGCGCGAATCCTCAGGCACTATTCCCCGGAATCCACCCTGGTCTTCTGCAACACCAAGGTGGAGTGCCAGGAGGTGGCCGCGGCCCTGGTCAGGGAGGGTTTCGCGGCGCTGGCGATCCATGGCGACCTGGAGCAGCGGGAGCGCGACCAGGTGCTGGTCCGTTTTGCCAACAGGAGTGTTTCGGTGCTGGTGGCCACCGACGTGGCCGCGCGCGGTCTCGACATCAAGGAACTCGCGGCGGTGATCAACTATGAACTGCCGCGCAATCCGGAGATCCATACCCACCGCATCGGCCGCACCGGGCGCGCCGGGGAGCAGGGGCTGGCTCTGAGCCTGGTGACTCCGCACGAAAGCCGGCGGGTGCAGGCGATCGAGAGCGTCCTCGGCAGCAGCATCCCCCGGGGAGAGCTGGCTTCGTTGAGCGTGGCTGCCGGCAGGCCCATCCCCCCTTCAATGGTGACACTCTGCATCGACGGCGGCCGCAAGAACAAGCTGCGCCCCGGGGATATCCTCGGCGCCCTGACCGGCGAGGGAGGAATTGCCGGGAGCGAGGTCGGCAAGATCGACGTCTTCGATGTCAACGCCTTCGTTGCGATCGTGCGCTCAAGCGCCGGGCAGGCACTCGACTGCCTGCGCGGCAACAAGATCAAGGGGCGCTTTTACAAAACCTGGAAATTCGAGGGCGGTGAATAAATCCGGCTTTAGGGAAGCGGGAGAGAAATCCAGTGGCGGGCGGGGATATTTTCCTGTCCGGGGTTTTTATTTGTGTCTAGCTGAAATACTCTGTTTGTGGAGAAGCACCATTATGAGACTATTTGCATCAATTATTATCTGCCTCATGCTTTGTCAACCGTTGTTGGCCGCTGAAGTGAGAAAACTCACCTCAGGACCAAATGGTAACCGCGATTGTTCCACATGCCATCCTCAAGCAGCGAACGTCCTGGCTAGCAGCGGTACAAAGCATATTAATAAATCAGGTTGCGTCTACTGCCACAAAGGACATCCACCTGAAGATTCCAATGTTATTCCCATGTGCTCTCAATGCCATACTGGCAACTCATCACATTATAATCAGTCAAATTGTAAAAAATGCCACATTAGCGCGCATGCGCCACAACAAGTAAAGTTATTAAATGACTGTTTGGATTGCCATGCTGAAGTAAATGCAAAAATAAAGCAAAATGCCAGTAAACATACACGTTTGGCTTGTACAGCATGCCACTTGTATAGTATCGACAAACCGCATGGCTTTATTCCTGATTGTCTCTCGTGCCACAAACCGCATGAAGCCGGTCAGACGACCGCCAATTGCAAGAAATGCCATCATGCGCACATGCCGAAGAACTACGCCTACGACTTTAATACTCCGTCCAAGCTTTGTGGTGCATGCCACAAAAAGGCCTATGGCCTGCTGTCGGCGAGCAAATTCAAACACCAGAAACTTGTTTGTGCTGCGTGCCACCAGTCCAGGCACAAAATAGTGCCGCAGTGCCAAGCATGTCACCGTTTACCGCATACGGCGAAACTACATGCTCAGTTTCCGAAATGCGCCACGTGTCATAACAGTGCACATGACTTGTCTGACCCGACTGTTAAAACCAACCTTCTCCCTTTGTGAGGAAGTCTCTCTGGGCTCGGCTGAAGTCTCCCTGGGGTCGGACCTAGTTAACCATCTGAAATATTGAAGTTAATGGGCTGAATTAGCCCTGTTTATGGCCTTAGAGTCACGTTTTTGCCGGTAAAAAGGGGCTACTGCGCGATCAGGAGGGTATCACCTTCGGTAGTTATTCACAAAGTCTGAATATTGAGTCCTGAATCCATGACACCTTCACGCCTCACTTGCCAAGAACCATCACTCCGACATCTTGTAGCGGAAAATCAGGACCGCGGCGACGAACGTAAATACCGCCGACAGTGACACCTGCAGCACCGGCAGCGTCAGCATCTCCCCGGCAACCAGCGCCCGGCGGGCCCCTTCGAAAAGGGCGGTGGTCGGCAGCGCCCGCACCCAGGGTATGACGGACGACGGGTAGGAGGAGAGCGGGAAGAACAGGCCGGACATGAAGATCAGCGGCATGACCACCACCGCCTCGACCTTGCCGATGGTTTCCGGCTTGTCCATGATTGTGCCGCAGACGATCCCGGCACAGGAAAAGAACGCCGAGCCGGGGATCAGGAACAGCAGGTACTGCAGGAGATGCTCCAGGGGAAAGCGGAACGGAGTAATCGCAAAGATCACCATGCCGACGACGCACCCCTTGATGAGGCCATGGGTAAATCCGCTGAGAATCTTGGCAATGACGATCTCGGACACCGAAATCGGGGTCACGCGGTACGATTCGATGGTAAACTGAACCCGGCGATGGAACCAGAGACTCCAGACGCTCTCGTTATAGGCGGCGTTGACCGCGGTCATCGTGATCAGCCCCGGCGCGATGAACAGGCTGTATGGCGAACCTTCCACCAGACCGATATAGCTCTGCATGCCGATGCCGAATGCCAGGTAGATGGTCAGCGGATAGGCGACCACCGCCACAAGTTCGGAGAATATGCTGCGGCGCAGCACCTGCATGTCGCGCTGCCAGATCGCCAGAGAACCTCGTAACATCATTCCCTCACCTTCTCGCCGGTCAAGGATATAAAGACATCTTCAAGCGTCCTCTCCTGAAGCGAAATACGACGAACCGGCGCTCCGTTCAGGGCGGTAACAATTTCCGAGAGACACTCCCAGCATTCAAGTGTTACCGTAACTTTATTCTCTATCTGCCCGATTTTATGGACACATGACATCGAACCAAGTTGAGCTGCATAGTGATCGGCGCCCTGACCGGTGAACTCGATTTCGTAGACGGTTTCCCCGGTCAGGCGATCCTTCAGCTCCTGGGTGCTCCCGATGGCTATCAGCCGGCCATGGTCCATGATGGCGATCCGGTCGCAGAGCTGTTCGGCCTCTTCCAGGTAGTGCGTCGTCAGGAAAATCGTCATGCTGCCTGAAAGGGAGCGGACATACTCCCATACCGCCCGGCGCGACTGCGGGTCGAGACCGGTGGTCGGTTCATCGAGAAAAAGCACCCGCGGCTGGTGCACCAGCGCCCGGGCAACCACCAGGCGGCGCTGCATCCCCCCCGAGAAGGTGTCGGGGAAATCCTTCTGCCGCCCGGAAAGCCCCATCAGCTCGAGCAGCTCATCGATCCGGCGCTTGTACAGCCGCTTGTCCATGCCGTGCAGGCGGGCATGCAGTTCCAGGTTTTCCCGGGCGGTCAGGTAGCGGTCAAGGCTGTTCTCCTGGGAGACCACGCCGATCATGCAGCGGATGGCCCGGCCTTCGCTACGGGTATCCAGCCCTTCGATTGACGCTTCGCCACTGCTCTGCCGCATGAGGGTCGTCAGAATACGGATCAGGGTGGTCTTGCCGGCGCCGTTCGGGCCCAGGAGGCCAAAGATGGACCCCTGCTCCACCTCGAGATCGAACGAGTCGAGAGCGGTAAGCTCGCCATAGGTTTTGGTCAGGGAGCGGGTTACGATGGATGCGGTCGGCATATCAGATGATTCCGTGCAGCGGCCCGCCGGGGGCGGCAAGTGCGTCGAGCTTCCGCTCCACCGCCGGATCATCCACCAGCGGCGGGGCGTGAAACGGTTTGATCCGGGCATCGATTACAAGAGCGCCGCTGCACCCCCAGTGCCTCCCGCGGATTTCGGGACGGATACCGTAGATGTCGGTCGCCGGGTTGGAGCGGGTAAAGGTCACCCAGAGGAAGTTGTTCAGCGTCTCTGCCATGAATCCGCTGTCGTCGCAGATCACTACCAGGGGGAAACCGTCGAAGAAGCACTTCTCCGCGTAGAAACGGCAAAACTCATCGATGACGGCATCGCCCTCACCCCTCTCCTGCCTTGATTGCGGTCCGCGGATCGCCAGTACGCCCGGCAGACAGACACACGCCGGCCCGAAACCTGGAGGGATCTCCAGCCCGGCCGGCAGCTCACGCGCCAGCTGGCGCCGAACCGGACCGGCGGCGGCAATGACCACCTTGGAGCCCTCGTTTAGCCCTTGGCCGCTGTAGTCCAGCGTGTCGATGGTGGT
>Ga0134124_10004665_pt1 | contig 11018 bp, 13 predicted proteins | sample KB304_FD_96880 | JGI IMG/M metagenome (GOLD analysis project Ga0134124, IMG submission 96880) | Terrestrial soil microbial communities without Nitrogen fertilizer from Kellogg Biological Station, Michigan, USA - KB3-0-4 | ecosystem: Environmental > Terrestrial > Soil > Unclassified ... | reverse complement strand
GCGATAGCGCTCGATGGGGGTCTTGCGAGCCATGGTGATCTTTCGTTGGTGGACGCTGGCCCGCTTGTGGCGAGCCAGCACATCCTGAGATGGGGACGGTTTCTAGAAGCGGAAGTGGCTGAAAGCCTTGTTCGCTTCTGCCATGCGGTGAACCTCGTCCCGCTTTTTCATGGCGCCGCCGCGGCCTTCCGTGGCTTCCATGAGTTCGTTGGCCAGGCGCATCGCCATGGACTTTTCGCCGCGCTTCTTGGCGGCTTCCTTGAGCCAGCGCATCGCCAGCGCCAAGCGGCGCACAGGCCGCACTTCGACCGGCACCTGGTAATTGGCGCCGCCGACGCGGCGGGACTTGACCTCGACCATGGGCTTGACGTTGTTGATCGCCATGGTGAAGGCTTCGACCGGGTCCTTGCCCGGGTTCTTCTTCTCGATCTGCTCGAGCGCGCCGTAAATGATGCGCTCGGCGATCGCCTTCTTGCCGCCTTGCATGATCACGTTCATGAATTTGGCCAGCTCGACATTGCCGTACTTGGGATCCGGCAGGATTTCACGCTTGGGGACTTCGCGACGACGTGGCATTTTTCACCTCTTCAATTTGCTTCAGCTGGCTCGTCCCTTCCGGGGGCCTTGAGGGTCATGGGACCCTCGCTTACTCGGCCCACACGGACAATTCCGTGCTTCGGGCCACTACGCTCGCCTCACCTGCCAGGATGATGCGAGCACCGACAAATTCACCGCTATCAGGCTTTCTTCGGGCGCTTGGCGCCGTACTTGGAGCGCGACTGTTTGCGGTCTTTCACGCCCTGCAGATCCAGCGAGCCGCGCACGATGTGGTAGCGCACGCCCGGCAAATCCTTGACGCGGCCGCCGCGCACGAGCACCACCGAGTGCTCCTGCAGGTTGTGGCCTTCGCCGCCGATATAGGAAATGACTTCGAAGCCATTGGTCAGGCGCACCTTGGCGACCTTGCGCAGCGCCGAATTGGGCTTCTTCGGCGTCGTGGTGTACACACGCGTGCACACCCCCCGCCGCTGGGGGCTGTTCTGCATCGCGGGGCTCTTGGACTTGGTCTTTTCGACCTCCCGCCCGTGACGCACGAGTTGGTTGATGGTTGGCATTAACGTCCCTAAACGTCGAAAGATGAAATACGCGGAAAAATTGCGCGCTTTTCCCGCCCCAAATGCGGGAAAGCCCTCGATTGTAGCCCGGTCGAGGTAAATGCTCAATGCCCGGCAGTCAAACCGGGTCCCGGCCCCCGGGTCAGGTCCGGGGCTGACTCCGCCGGGATGACATCCTCAGGCGAGCCGTGGATCCCGGCCTGCGCCGGGATGACATCCGGCGGCTGCCTCGCAGCCTTCGGATGTCACTTGATCCAAAGCCGCAAGGAATCCCAGGCCCGCCCGAAGACGCCGGCCTGTTCCACCGTGTCCAGGGCGAACAGCGGCACGTCCAGCAACGGCTGGTCGCCCGAGCTGATCTTGAGCATTCCTACCTGCTGGCCCTTTTTCAGCGGTGCCACCAGGGGGTCCGGCCGCGCCACCTGGGTCTTGATCCGCCCGGCTGTGCCGGCCGGGATAGCCACGACAACCGCCTGCGTACGGCCCAGCTTGACGGTTTTTTCGCTGCCTTTCCAGATTTCCGGCGTGGCGACAGGCTGGTTCGCGTCGAACAGTTTGATGCCGTCGAAGGCCGTGTAGCCCCAGTTGAGCAGTTTCTGCGCCTCGTTGGCGCGGGCGGTCTCGCTGGTCGAGCCCAGCACGATTGCCAGCAGGCGGCGGGCGCCCAGGTTCGGGAAGTCGCGCTTCGCGGTAGCGATCAGGCAATAGCCGGCGGCGTCGGTGTGGCCGGTCTTCAGGCCGTCCACGGTGGGATCGCGAAACAGCAGCATGTTGCGATTGGTGTCGTTGGCCGTGGGCGTGCCCTGGTAGCGGTACTTCTTGATGGAGTAGTAGGGCAGGTATTCGGGGAAATCCTGGATCAGCCGGGTGGCCAGCACGCTCAGGTCCCGCGCCGTGGTGCTATGGCCCGCTTCGGTCAGCCCCTCCGGGTTGCGATAACCGGTGGCCTTCAGGCCCATGGCCTTGGCCTGGTCGTTCATGAGCTGGACGAAGTGCTCGTACGTGCCGCCCACGCCTTCGGCCAGCGCCACCGTCGCATCGTTGCCCGACTGCACGATCATGCCCTTCAGGAGGTCATCCACCGGCACCTGCATCTTGGGATCGATGAACATCCGCGAACCCGGCGTTTTCCAGGCGCGCTCGCTGACCGGCAGCGTTTGCTTGAGGTCGACCTTCTTGTTGCGCAACGCGTCGAATACCAGATACGCCGTCATCAATTTGGTCAGCGAAGCCGGCTCGATCGGCGCGTCGACGTCGCGCCCCGCCAGCATCTGGCTGGCGGTGATATCGAGCAGGAGATAGCTGCGCGCCGCGACTTCGGGCGCCTGCGGCACCTGCGCGGCGGCGGAAAGACCTAGGAGGGCAAGAAGGGACGCGGCCAGCGCCAGCACGAATTTTTTCATGGCTTGAGAAGAATCAGGAACGAAGGTGGCGGGCCACCAGGCTTTTCAGGAGCGGCAATTGTCCGTGAAAGAAATGACCGCCTCCGGGGACCACCGTAACCGGAAGTGACTGGGGCCGCGCCCAATCCATCACCGAGGCCAGCGGTACCGTGTCGTCGTGCTCACCGTGGATCACCAAGGTCATGTCGTGCGCTTCCGCCGGCAGCGTCGCCACCTCGAAGCGCGAGGCCGCGGTGCCGACCAGGACGATTTTTTCGATGCGGCGCGAAGACCACAGCGCTTGTGCGGCGCGGCTGGCAACGAAGGAGCCGAAGGAAAAGCCGGCCAGCCCCAGCGGGCCTTCGGCCGCCTCAGCGGCGATCAGCGCCAGCATGTCATCCAGCTCGCCGCGGCCCTCATCGTGCTGCCCCTGGCTGGCGCCGACGCCGCGGAAATTGAAACGCAGGGCCGTCCAGCCCGCCTGCACGAAGGCGCGGGCCATCGTCTGGACCACCTTGTTGTCCATGGTCCCGCCAAACAGCGGGTGCGGATGGGTGATCACGGCCGTGCCGTGCCGGGGCTTGCCCGACAAAGGTTCGTCGCGCAAGACTTCGATGGCGCCGGCCGGACCGGCCACGAGGAAGCGCCGGGTTTGGGAATTCATCGTCCCAGGTGCGGCGGCGTCAGCAACCGTTCGACGACCTGGCCGTTCTTCAGGTGCGATTCGACGATCTCGTCGATGTCGTGCGCGTCCACGTAGGTGTACCAGACCGCCTCCGGGTAGACCACCGCCACCGGTCCGGCGGCGCAGCGGTCCATGCATCCGGCCCGGTTCACGCGAACCTTGCCGGGGCCGGCCAATCCTTGCGACTTCACCTGCGCCTTGCAACGGTCATAGGCCTCCTGGGCGTGGTGCTGGGCGCAGCAGGCTTCGCCATTCTGGCGCTCGTTCAGGCAAAAGAAGATGTGCCGCTCGTAATACGAGGAGGTCGCTGAGCTCATGTGGCGATTCTATTGGGCGGATCGCCGCGCGAGACCCGCAGCAGCACATAGGCCAGCGCCGCATAAGGCCACATCCATCCCAGCCACTGGGCCAGCCCGTTGAAGCGGATGAAGCGGCCCTGCTCCCAGGTTTTCAGCGTTTGGGCGAAATACGCGCTGGCCGGCGCCTGGTTCAACAGGCTGAGGTGGATCACAAGCCCCAGCAGCACCAAGGCAGCGCAGCCGCGGCGTGCCACCGGCAACAGCGCCAGGGACAACAGCAGCCCCGCAACGAGGCCGAGCCGCACCGGCAGGCTGAGCCAGGCCCAGGCGTGCGAGGGACCCCAGCTCAACGCCGCCGACAAGGCCGTCGCAGCCACTCCGATAGCGACGGTGGCAGCAGCAAACAAGGCGCGCCGCGCCGGCGAGCGGATGATCGAGTAGCCCAGCAGGCTGGGAATGATGGCGCCCAGGGCGACGCAGACCAGTTCCGTTCCCGGAACCAGCGGCTGCAATTCGACATCGCGCACCGGCAGCCATTCCAGGAACGGCGTGTCGAGCAGCCATTCGGTGAGGGCGCCTTCCACCCGCTCGAAAATCTGCCCCAGCCCGAACGGCACCGAAGCCGGAAAAAGCAGCGCGAAGGGCCAGAGTGCCAGCAGCACCAGAGCGCCGCGCGAATCCTCGACAAACCAGCGCACGCGAAAGCGGCTCCAGTGGTCGATCGCGCCGGCCAGCTCCAGCGCCGCCGCCAGCACCGCGCCCAGCAGCGCACCCGCGACATTGAGGGCGAAGTCCACGTTCGAGGCAACGCGTGATGGCAGGTAGCTTTGGAGGGCTTCCATCGACAGCGACAACGCGGCGGCCGCGAGCGCGGCGACCGCAACCGCGGCGGCGCGAGTGGTCGGTGCGAAGCGCTCGCTGCCGCGCCGCAGAAAGCTCAGCGCCAGCAGGAAACCCAGTGGCACATAGCCGGCGACATTGGCAGCGAGATCGAAGCCGGTCCAATACTTGGGCCAGGGGCTCCACAGAAATTCCCAGGGCGCCAGGCCTTGGTCGCGCCAGCCGGAAAACGGATACAGGCTGGCATAGACGATCAGTGCCGCATAGGCTTGCGAAAGAGGCCAGGCGGAGGTCTTGTGCATCCTCGCCCGGTATTCATTGGAACCAGCGCATGGCCGAAGTGTAGGGACAAACAACAGCGGCAAAAAAAACCCCGGCTCAAAAAGCCGGGGTGAGAAGCCTTTTTGCTGTCACACATTAAGGCGCCCGCTCAGGGAGGAAAAGCGGGGAGCGGCGAACCGCCCAGCCGTAATTTAACAAACCACCCGATCGGTTTCAAGGGCACAGCACAGCTTTTACCTGCCGCACCGGCTGATTTCGCGTAAATCAGCCACTTCGCAACGTGGCTGGTGCGCAACCGCGACAACGCCCCATGCCCGGGATGGAGCACAATTTCCGCCATGAGCCTGCACGCCCCCTATCCCCACGGCCGTCCGCGCCGCCTGCGCCGCGACGATTTCACCCGCAACCTGGTGCGCGAGCACAACCTCAGTACGCACGATTTGATCTATCCGGTGTTCCTGCTGGATGGCCGGCAACGCCGCGAAGCGGTCGCCTCGATGCCCGGCGTCGAGCGCCTGAGCCTGGACTTGTTGCTGCCGGTAGCCGAGCGATGCGTCGAATACGGCATCCCGGTCATGGCGCTGTTCCCGGTCATCGATCCGGCTTTGAAGACGCCCGATGGCCGGGAGGCCTTCAACCCGCGGGGCCTGGTGCCGCGCGCCGTAAGCGAACTCAAACAGCGCTTTCCCGGCCTGGGCGTGATGACCGACGTTGCGCTGGATCCGTTCACCAGCCATGGCCAGGACGGCCTGCTGGACGAGACCGGCTATATCCTGAACGATGAAACGGTCGAAGTGCTGGTGCGCCAGGCGCTGACCCAGGCCGAGGCGGGCGTGGACATCGTCGCGCCGAGCGACATGATGGACGGCAGGATCGGAGCGATCCGTTCGGCGCTGGAAGACCGGCGCTTCATCCACACGCGCATCATGGCCTACAGCGCCAAGTACGCCAGCGCCTTCTATGGGCCGTTTCGCGACGCGGTCGGATCGGCCGGCAACCTGGGCAAGAGCAACAAGAAGGTCTACCAGATGGATCCGGGCAACACCGACGAAGCGTTGCGCGAAGTCGCCATGGACATCGCCGAAGGCGCCGACATGGTGATGGTCAAGCCCGGCATGCCTTACCTGGACGTGCTGCGGCGCGTGAAGGACGAGTTCCGGGTACCGACCTTCGTCTACCAGGTCAGCGGCGAATACGCCATGCTCAAGGCGGCCGCGCAAAACGGCTGGCTCGACCATGACGCGGTGATGATGGAAAGCCTGCTCGCGTTCAAGCGCGCCGGAGCCAACGGAGTGTTGACCTACTTCGCACTCGACGCCGCCAGGCTTCTGCGGAGCTAGGGCCTGGCCCTAAAGGAACCGCGCCGCGCATGCACATCGTCGAGTTCACTGCCGGTACGCTCAGGTTTCTCGACAAGCTCCCGCACAAGGCGCCCGCGACGGGCTTCGTGTGGATTTACGTGGAACGCGAATCGCTGCAGGACGAAATCGCGCAGCTGCAGCAGGCGGCGCAAAACCTGGGCGGCTCGGTCATGCTCGATCTGCACACCAAGGACCTGAGCAACCGGGCCCATCCCTCGGATTACGACTACACCTCGATCTACGACCTGGTCATTTTCCGCCGCCTTGCCAGCGAGCCCGAGGTGCGTTCCGAAGGGCATGAGCATGAGCCGGCATTTGGCGCGCCGGGCCCGCTGGCCGCCTTCGGCCGCATCCGCACGCGCGCGGTGGGCTTCGTGGTGTTCGACCGGCTGCTGATTTCGGTCCACCCGGCCGGCTGCTTTGTCGCCAGTTCCTTCATCGAGCGCTTCCTGGGCGATGCAGTCCAAAGCGAGGGCCTCAGTGTCGCCGCCCGCAGCCGGTTGCCCACCGGCTCGGCCGACCTGATGCTGCGCATGCTCAACCTGATGGTGGACAGTTATCTGGAGCTGCGCAAGGAGCTCGGCGGCCAGCTCGATCATTGGCAGCAGTTGATCCTCGCGCCGGGTTCGCGCGGCGCGGACTGGAGCGCGCTGATGGCGGCGCGCACCGCGCTGCACACCCTGGAAGACCTGTGCGAGGAGCAGAACGACGCGATGCAGGAATGGCTCGACACGCAGCGCGAGCAACCAGCCCCCTGGATGTCCCGGGCCGAGCGCGACGGCTTGCTCGCCCGTGCCCGCGACGTGGTCGAGCATATCCAGCGAGTGGTGCACCATGTGCGGCGGATGGAACATGGCGCCGAAACCGCGGTGCAGATCCATTTCTCGGCGCAGGGGCACCGCACCAACGAGATCATGCGGGTGCTCACGGCGCTGACGGCGGTGTTCCTGCCGCTGAACTTCATCACCGGTTTTTTTGGCATGAACTTCGAATTCCTGCCGCTTATCCATTCGGCACCGGCAATGTGGGCCATGCTGGCCGTGATGGTGGCCGTGGCGCTGGTGGTGCTGGCGGTGTTCTGGCGCAAGCGCTACCTGGCGCGCACCGCGCATTGACGCGGTTGGACAAGTCACGATGAGCAGCAACCACCACGCGCATTCGCACAACACCAAGTCCGGGCCCCACTACCGCAGCGGCGAGACCGAGGCGGAAGTGACGCGCGAGAACGTGCGCGCCATGCGCGAACTGGAGCAGGCCGCGATGGGCAAGCGCACCGGCGCCGACCGGTTGGCCGCGGCGATCGCGCATTTTTGCGGCAGCATGACCTTTGTCTGGATCCACGTCGCGCTGTTCGCCGCCTGGATCGGCTACAACGTGCTGCCGGGGTTCGAGCATTTCGACCCCTATCCGTTCACGTTCCTGACCCTGATCGTGTCGCTCGAGGCGATCTTCCTGTCGACGTTCATCCTGATCAGCCAGAACTACGACATGCGGGTGACCGAGCGGCGCAATCAGCTGGACCTGCAGATCAATCTGCTGGCCGAGCAGGAGAACACCAAGACGCTGCAGATCCTGGAGCGCATCGCCAAGAAGGTCGGCGCCCACCTCATCGACGACCCGCAGGTGCGGGCACTGGAAGAAGCGACGCGGCCCGATACGCTGGTCCAGCAGATCGAGGATGCTTATCGCGAGCAGTCGGGACAGCCGCAACCGCCGGACAAGCCAAAGCCTGGCTCGCCTTGAGCTGCGCCGCCCACGGCGCACCCGTCACCTGAGGCCGAACAGGCGCGCGCCGTTGTCCCAGGCGATCCTGCGCGCCACGTCGGGCGGCAGGTCGCCGAGCCAGGCGCGATAGCCCTTCATCAGGTCGTCGTAGTAAAGCCAGCGCTGGTTGATCCAGGTGTCCGATCCGATCATGAAGCGGGTCGGGTATTTCAGCAGCAGTTCGCGCCACTCCGGGCAAAGTTTCCCGCCCTCGCAGGTCAGGCCCGGCCGGTACGACAGCTCTCCTATCAACAACGGGTATTTCGCCAATAGCTGGTCCACCCGCGCGGCCGGCGGCCCGCCGATGCCCGTGTGCGCCCAGATCAGGCGGACGTTGCGGCCGCGCGAGGGCGTATTGGCCATCAGCAGGTCGATCGCAACGTCGTCGACATGAGCCAGCACGGCCAGGTTCTTCTCTTCCGCCAGCGTCATCAATTTTTTCGCGACCGCCCCGCTGGCGTTGGCGCTGTCGTACAGGTGGAATTCGCCCAGCCCGCGAAACGGCCCCGCGGCCGTGCCGCGGGCCAATTCGGCCAGCACCAGCTCGTAGATCGATTCGTCGCGAAACCAGCTGTCGTAGTCGGCCCGGTTGCGATACAGGCGCACAAAGGGCACGACCGTCACACCGGCTTCGCGCGTTTGCGGCGATGCGGCCAGCGCCTTGGTGCCGTCGTTCGGCCGCGAATTGGCGATGATGGCCTTGACGGCATTGCGCTGCATCCGCGCCAGCACATCCGGCAGCGGGTGCGGCGACTGCGCCTCGTCGTTGTAATGCAGGTGTGCGTCGAACAGCGGGCCGTTGTATTCCGCAGCCTGGGCCGCACCGGCACATGCGAGCGCCGCCAGTGCCAGCCGAGCCCAGCCAATGCAGTTCCACCGGCGCATGCTGATGCCCTGCACCACAAGAAGCTAGGCCAGATGACGGGCGAAGAAGGCCAGCGTGCGTTCGCGTGCCTGCTGCGCCGCTGGCTGGTCGTACGAGCCGCGCTGGTCGCAATTGAAGCCGTGGTTGGCGTGATAGACATGGACCTCGACTTCGGGATGGGCTTTCCTGAAGGCTTCAACACTGTTCAGCGGGATCCAGTGGTCCTGGTCGCCGAAATGCGCCAGTACCGGCACCTTGGGCCGGCGCGCCACCTCGTCCGGTGTCGTCATGCCGCCGCCGTAGTACGGCACGGCGGCGGACAGGCCGTCCAGCGTGCAGGCCGACCGCCAGGTGAGCAGCCCGCCCCAGCAGTAGCCGACGATGCCGACCTTGCCGGCCTGCGCGGCATGTGCGATCGCCGCCTGGATATCCTGCATGACGCCCGGCGTAGGCAGCGCCTCGACGGCGGCTTTCATTGCCTGACCGGCGGCGATGTCGTCAGGCGAGTAGCCGATATCCACGCCCGGCTTCACGCGATGAAAGGTGGACGGCGCGACGGCCAGGTAACCTTGCGCGGCGTAGCCGTCGGCGACCGACTGGATATGCGAATTCACTCCGAAGATTTCCTGCAGCACGACGATGCCCGCCTTTGGCTTGCCGGCCGGTTGCGCGACGAAGGCGGGAAAGACAAAACCATCGGCGCCCTTGAGATCAACGAAACTGCCCATCTGAATCTCCTTGCAGTTGGCCGGCCCATCTTTGCTGTAATGGCGGTTCGGCGAGCCCGCAAGCTTACCGTCAGCGACCAATTGGTGCAGGAGGCAGATCGTGGAGCAGGTACTACTGGTTACCGGGGGCAGCCGCGGCATCGGCGCGGCCACCGCGCTGCTGGCCGCCGAGCGGGGCTTTGCGGTCGCGGTGAACTACATGGCCAATGGCGCGGCGGCCGATGAGGTGGTGCGCCGCATCCGCGCCGGCGGCGGAAAAGCGGTTGCGCTGCAGGCCGACGTGGCGCGGGAAGACCAGGTGGTGACGATGTTCGAAAAAGTCGACTCGCAACTCGGCCGGCTGACGGCGCTGGTCAACAACGCCGGCGTGGTCGACCGGGCGGCCCGGGTGGAGGAGCTGAGCTTCGAGCGCCTGCGGCGTATGTTCGACGTGAACGTGATCGGCTCCTTCCTTTGCGCCCGCGAGGCCGTGCGGCGCATGAGCACACGCCATGGCGGCAGCGGCGGCGCTATCGTCAACGTGTCGAGCGCCGCTGCGCGGCTGGGCGCCCCCGGCGAGTACGTGGACTATGCGGCTTGCAAGGGAGCGATCGACACCTTCACCATCGGCCTGGCCAAGGAAGTAGCCGCCGAAGGGATCCGCGTCAACGCGGTGCGGCCAGGCCTGATCGACACCGAGATCCACGCTTCCGGCGGCGCGCCCGACCGCATACGACAATTGGCCCGCCAGGTGCCCATGCAGCGCGGCGGCACCGCGCAGGAAGTGGCCGAGGCCATCGTCTGGCTGCTCTCGAGCGCGGCCAGCTACATCACCCTTTCGTTGCTCGACGTTACCGGAGGCCGATGATGAGCTTGATCAAGTATTTCTGGGAAGACCTGCAGCCCGGCACGGTGAGAGACCTGGGCGAGGTCACGTTGTCGGCCGAGGAGATCAAGGACTTTGCCGAGCAATTCGACCCGCAGCCTTTCCACACCGACGAGGGGGCGGGCCGGCGTTCGATCTTCGGCAGCCTGTGCGCCAGCGGCTGGCACACCGCCGCGCTGGCAATGAAACTGACGGCGGAAAATTTCCTCAACGAATCGGCCAGCATGGGTTCCCCGGGAGTAGAGAACCTGCGCTGGCTCAAGCCCGTCTACCCGGGCGACACGCTGCGGCTGGAGCAGACCATCGTCGAATCGCGGCCGCTGCGCACGCGCACCGACACCGGACTGGTCCGCTCAGCCTGGGACATGTTCAACCAGAACGGCGAAAAGGTTCTGCACATGGAGGGCTACGGCATGTTCCGCCGTCGCCATCCGGCGGGTCCGGAGGAAGCCGCCCGACTCAAGGCCGACAAGGCGAAAGCGTAGCGCCGATGGACTTCAAGCCGCTGGTGACTTTGCTCGCGGTGGTGAATCCGCTGGCCATCGTGCCGTTTTTCATTCATTACACGCAGGGCTTCTCGCGCGAGCAACGGCGCCGCACCGTGATCACCGCCGCCATGAGCGCGTTCCTGGTGATCGCAGCCAGCGCGCTGCTGGGCCTGAAGATCCTGGAGTTCTTCGGCATCTCGCTGGCCAGCTTTCAGGTCGGCGGCGGCATGCTGCTGCTGATCAGCTCGATGAACATGCTCAACGCGCAACCGGCCGAGGCCAAGCCGCAGACCAATGAACTGGCGGACGGGGCAATGAAAGCCGCGATGGGCGCCAGCATCGCG
>Ga0134124_10004664_pt1 | contig 11019 bp, 8 predicted proteins | sample KB304_FD_96880 | JGI IMG/M metagenome (GOLD analysis project Ga0134124, IMG submission 96880) | Terrestrial soil microbial communities without Nitrogen fertilizer from Kellogg Biological Station, Michigan, USA - KB3-0-4 | ecosystem: Environmental > Terrestrial > Soil > Unclassified ... | reverse complement strand
TGTGCTCAAACTGCTGGCCTGGGGCGAACCGCTGCGGCCGTGGCGGCTCAAGACGCCCGCGCACGTGCTGTCGCTGGACTACCTCGACGCCGTTTTCCCCGATGCCCGCTTGGTGATGACCCACCGCGATCCCACCGACGTGCTGCTGTCGGTCGCCGATGTGTACGCCGACATCGTCGGCGGGTTCAGCGATCACCTCGACCGACGGTATCTGGGCGAGCTGAACGTCCGGCAGTGGTCGGAGGGCATGCGCCGGGTGGTCCGGTTCCGGTCCGGGCCGGCCGGGCACCGGTTCTTCGACATCGACTTCGCCACCATGGCCGCCGATCCGGTCGGCGAGGTCCGCTCCCTCCTGCGCGTGCCGCTGGGCGGCCGACAGGTGACCACGCCAGGCCTCGGTCGACGCGAGCAATGCCAGCGTGAACGGCAGCTCGGACACCGCCCCGAGGCCGCGCCACCCGGCCAGCGCCGCCTCGAGATGCCGCTGCGCGGTGAGATCGTCGCCCAGCAGCAGCGCGGCCTGGCCGGCGAAGATGAGCAGGCGGGGATGCGTCACCGCGCCGACCTGCTCCAGCGCGCGCGTGAGGTGCTCGCCCGCGGGGCCGGGCTCGCCAGCGAAGGCGTGGCCACTGCCGATCAACGCCTCGCGCAGGAGCACGTCGGCGTGATCGACGGGACCGACCGACCGGACGCGGACGGCGACCTCCTCCACCCACCTCGACTGCCCTGTCCACCACGCCACCTGGGCCGCGGCGGCCAGGGACTCCAGGCTGAGGCCCGGTTCGCGGTCCCGGGCGAGCTCGGCGGTGGTCACCAGAGCACGGAAGGCGTCGGCGGGAGCCTGCCCGGCCGCCGCGATGCTGCCCTCGATGAACGGGGCACGTGCCTCGACCGCCACCGGCCCGGGCGCCCGCCGGGCACGCGCGAGAAGGTCCCCCGCCTGCTCGGTCAGCCCGGCACGCCAGCTCGCCTCGGCCGCGCGCACCAGCCGGCGTCCGTGGGCCGCCTCGTCGACGGTCAGCACGGCGGCACGCTCGAGAGCGGCCGCCGCCGCCGCGTAGCCGCCCCGCTCCAGCGCCAGGCCGGCGCTGCCCTCCAGCAGCCGCGCCACCTCCTCGTCCCGGCCGTCGGATGCCTCGGCCAGGTGCCATGCCCGCCGGTCACGCCAGCCGTCGCCCGTGAGGCGTTCGGCCAGGCGCCGGTGCGCCCGGCGACGGTCCGCTGAGACGGCGGCTCGCAGCACCGCGGCGGCCGCGAGCGGATGGCAGAACGCTGGCCGGCCGTCCCGCGTCCCGACCAGCCCAGTGGCCTTCACCTCAGCCGCTGCGGGCGTCGTCGCGAGGGCCGACCAACCGCCGGGGCCGGTGGGGTCCAGGTCGCCTTCGGTCTCGACCGCCGCGAGGAGCAGCAGGTCGCGCGCACCGCCCGACAACCCAGCGGCGCGCTGGACGAACTCCCGCTCGGTGTCGCCCGCCCGCCCGCCCGGGTCGGTCACGGGCCGGCGCCCCGAGCGTTCGTCGCCGGACAGGGACGCGGCCAGCTCGGTCAGCGCACGTGGATTGCCGGCGCCCCAGGCGAGAATCTGGTCGTTCACACTCGCCGGCAGCGCGCCTCCGGCGACAGCCGACAGCAGAGCGGTCGAGGCCGCCGCGTCCAACGGGGCGAGGTCGAGCCGGGGAATCGCCCGCGCGGCGGACGGGACTCCCGACGTGTCCTGGGCCGCCAGCAGGACACCGACGGGTGGTCCACCTGGACGGGACGAGAGGCGCAGGAGCACGTCGAGCGATACCTCGTCGGACCAGTGTGCATCGTCGACGACGAAAACCATGCCGTTTCGGGCGACGGCCGTGAGCAGGTCGACCACCGGTCCGACGACCAGTTCCGGGCCGGATCCCTCCCGCACCAGCGCGTTCCGCACGGCTCGGGCGGGTGCGGCATAGTGGGCCGACGGCCGGTGCAGCAGCGGGACCAGCAGTTGATGGAGCACGGCGAAGGGCAGCCCCAACTCGGGCTCGGCACCGCTTCCGTGCAGCACCGGCAACCTGGCCGCCCGCGCCGTGGCCCGCAGCAGGCTGGACTTGCCGATCCCGGCTGGGCCGGCCAGTACGAGGGCAGCGCCCTCGCCCGACGCCACGGCGTCGACGATGTCGCGCAGCCGGCGCAGCTCCCGGTCACGCCCGAACAGCGCCTCACCTCGAGTCGTCCCGGTAACGACCGCTCCCCTCTTCACTGGTGGGCACACCGATGCGAGGGGTCACGCTCGCCAAGACCATAGTCCTTCATGGATACCAGAGAAGTGGTCGTCGTCGGGGCTGGGCCGGTCGGCGCACTCACCGCCCTCGGCCTCGCGCAGAGGGGGCACGAGGTTCTGCTCCTCGAGGCGAATCCAGACGTCGTGGCCGCGCCGCGGGCGATCGTCTACTACTGGCACGTCCTGGACGGTCTGGACCGGCTCGGGCTCCTGGACGACATCGACGCGTCCGGGTTCCGCAACACCGCCTTCCGGCAGCGGGTGCTGCGGACCGGTCTCGAAGCCGTCATTCCGCTCGAGCCGATCCGAGCCGTGACCTCACGGCCGTGGAACGTGCATCTGGGCCAGGACGAGGTGGTACGGATCGCGCTGGCACACCTGGCCCGCCATCCCGGGGTTCAGGTGGAGTTCGGCGCGCGGGTCACGGCGGCGCGGACGGACGAGACGGGCGCTGTCCTCACCGTCGACAGCGACGGTGGCGAGCGGCTGGTCCGGGGGCAGTGGGTGGTCGCGGCCGACGGTGCGCGCAGCACGGTCCGCGGGGCGCTCGGGATCGGGTTCGAAGGCGTGACCTGGCCGGACCGCTTTGTCGCGACCGACATCCGCTTCCCGTTCGCGGAGCTCGGAGGACTCGGCAACGCCAACATGCTGCTCGACCCGACCGACGGGTGTGTAATCGCCCGGATCGACCAGTCCGGTCGCTGGCGGTGGACCTGGGGCGAGCCGGCGGACCTGCCCGAGAGCACCGTCGCCAAACGGCTTCCCGGCCGGCTCGCGGCGCTCGGGTTCGGTGCCGCGCCCTATGAGCTGCTCGCGGTGACCCCGTACCGCATGCACCAGCGCATGGCCGACCGCATGCGCCAGGACAGGGTGCTGCTCATCGGGGACGCCGCGCACGCGACCAACCCGACCGGTGGCCTTGGGCTCACGAGCGGCCTGTACGACCTGTTCGCCCTCGTGGATCCACTGAGCGCCGTGCTGAAGGGCGAGGACACGCGCGTGCTGGACCGCTGGGCCGAGGAACGGGCGACGATCTTCCGCGTCCACGCCTCGCCGATGGCGTCGCGGTCGAAGCACCTGGTCTACGACGAGAAGGACTTCTCGACGCTGGAGTCGGCCGTGCGGACGGCCGCGGACCAGTCCGATCCGACGGCCGTGCTCAACCGTCTCACCGGGATGACCGTCCTGCGCACGAGCCTGCCCCGGCACCACGCCGAACTGCTCTGAACATCCGGAAAGCACAGCGGTCCGGACCGCACCGCAACAGGAAGGAACGCCGCGGATGGTCACGTTCTCGTGGATCAGCGACAGCCAGGAGGGTCAGCCGTCCGGCTCTATGTACGTCGAGCGGCATACACCCTGCGCCGGCCGAGTCCGCCCGTACCCGATGGTGCTGGTGCACGGAGGGGGCGGACAGGGCACCGACTGGCTGGCGACGCCGGACGGCAGACCGGGCTGGGTCCCCTATCTCGTCAGGGAAGGCTGGACGGTCTTCGTCGTGGACCGGCCCGGCCACGGGCGCTCGCCCCGCCGGACGGCGGCCGGCGGTGGCCCGGCTGGACCGATCCCACCCGAGGCCGCCGCTCGGCTGTTCGCCAGTGGAACCGAGCCACGTCACACTCAGTGGCCGGGGCCCGGCGGTCCGGACGATCCGGCCGTGCGCCAGCTGGCCGCCGCGTCCACGGATCTCCCCGCCGACCTGCCCGCGGCCCAGGCCCTCGAGGGCGCGTTGCTGGCCAGGCTGCTCGACCGGATCGGCACCGCGGTGGTCATGACGCACTCGCTCGGATCCGGGGCGGGCTGGCTGGCCGCCGACGCCCGGCCCGGGATGGTCGCCGCCCTGGTCGCGATCGAGCCCGCCGGGCCGCCATTCCTCCACCTGCCCGGGACACCGCTGCGCCTCGACTGGGGCCTGACGGCCGCTCGCCTCACCTATGACCCACCGGTGGCCACCGCGGCTGACCTTGACCGGGACCGGCCTGGCCGCCTGCCGGGGCTCACGGGCTTCCCGATCGCGGTCGTCGAGGCCGAGGCGTCGGCGATGGGCGGCGGCTGCCACGAGGTGACGGCGTTCCTGCAGGCGGCCGGAGCCGACGCGCAGCACGTGCGGCTGGCCGATCGCGGGCTCCACGGCAACGGGCACGCGGTGATGCTCGAGCGCAACAACCGCGCGGTGCTCGACGCCCTGCTCACCTGGCTCGAAGCTGTCCTGCCCACCCGCGGTCCGGCCGGAGACGGGCAGGCGGGCTCCGACTGCCCAGCGGAAGCCGACCGCCCAGCACCACCCGCCAGCGGCATTCCCGCCATGGCGTTCCGCCACGTCACCCGCCCAGGAGACCCCGCATGACCACGGCCATGCCGTCCGTAGCCCCAGCGCGCCTCGCCGCCGGCGAGGCGGCGCGGTCCACCGATCTCGGCCGGTTACTGATCCGCTGCCCGGACCGGCCGGGCATCGTCTCCGCGGTCAGCAGCTTCCTTACCGCGGCCGACGCCAACATCGTCTCGCTGGAACAGCACACGACGCACCACCAGAACGGGACGTTCTTCCAGCGCACCGAGTTCCACCTGCCCGGTCTGGCCGCTGCCCGCGACAGCCTCCGGCAGTCGTTCGCTGACGAGATCGCCAGCCGGTTCGACATGGAGTACCGGTTCACCGAGGCGGCCCGACCGAAGCGGGTGGCGATCTTGGTGTCCAAGGCCGACCACTGCGTGCTCGACCTGCTCTGGCGCAACCGCCACGGCGAACTGGACATGTCGGTGGCGATGGTGATCTCCAACCACCCGGACCTCGCGGACCAGATCCGCCCGTTCGACGTGCCGTTCTTCTGCATCCCCGCGACCCGGGAGAACCGGGCCGAAGCCGAGCGGCAGCAGCTCGACCTCCTGCGCGGCAACGTCGACCTGGTCATCCTGGCCCGTTACATGCAGATCGTCACGCCCGATTTCCTCTCGGCGGTCGGCTGCCCGCTCATCAACATCCACCACTCGTTCCTGCCCGCGTTCATCGGCGCGGCGCCGTATCAGAAGGCCAAGGACCGCGGGGTGAAACTGGTCGGCGCGACCGCGCACTACGTGACCGCGGACCTCGACGAGGGACCGATCATCGAGCAGGACGTCGTCCGGGTCGACCATCGCCACAGCACGGCCGATCTGATGCGGCTGGGAGCGGACGTGGAACGCCTGGTGCTGGCCCGCGCGGTGCGCTGGCACTGCGAGGACCGGATCGCCCGGCACGGCAACACGACCATCGTCTTCTGAGGAGCCGGCATGATGGCAGGACTGATGGACGGCGCGGCTGTCGCCCGCCGGGTACGCCAGGAGGTCGCGGACGGGGTGGCCGAGCTCGTCGCCGCAGGCGGCATCGTCCCTGGCCTGGCCACGGTCCTGGTCGGCACGGACCCGGCGTCCGAGATCTATGTGCGCAACAAGCGGCGCGCCTGCGCCGCCGCCGGCATGCGGGACCTGCACCGGCACCTGCCCGCGGACGTGTCCCAGCGGGAGGTCGAGGGCCTGGTCGCCGAGCTCGCGGTGGATCCGGCGGTGTCCGGCATCCTCGTGCAGCTTCCGCTGCCCGCGCACCTCGACGCCGACGCGGTGCTGGCCCGGATCCCGGCCGCGAAGGACGTCGACGGCCTGTCGACCCTCAACGCCGGGCTGCTGGCGCAGGGCCGACCGGGCCTGCGCCCGTGCACCCCGTCCGGCGTGCTGCGTCTGCTCGACGAGTACGACGTCCCGCTCGCCGGCGCCGAAGCGGTGGTTGTCGGCCGCTCGGTCCTGGTCGGCAGGCCGATGGCCCAGCTGCTGCTCGGCAGGCACGCCACGGTCACCACCTGCCACTCCCGCACGAGGAATCTCGCCGACGTCTGCCGGCGGGCCGACGTCCTCGTCGTCGCGGCCGGAGTACCGGGGATCATCCGGGGCGACGCGGTCCGGCCGGGCGCGGTGGTGGTGGACGTCGGTATCCACCGCGGCGAGAACGGCCTATGCGGGGATGTCACGTTCGCCGAGGTCGCCAACGTCGCCGGGCTCCTCACGCCGGTGCCGGGCGGAGTCGGGCCGATGACCATCGCGATGCTGCTGGCCAACACCCTGCAGGCCGCCCGGGGCCTCGCGGCCGTCGGTGCCGGGCAGGCCGGCGCGGGTGTCCTGGAGAGCCTGGAGGCCGGATGAGCCGCACGCGAATCTGTGAGGCCGCCGACGAGGCGGTCGTCGGGATCGCCGACGGCTCCACCGTACTGGTTAGCGGCTTCGGCCTGGCCGGGATGCCGTTTGACCTCATCGAGGCGCTCATCCGCCAGGGCGCGACCGATCTCACGATTGTGTCCAATAACGCTGGCAACGGCGAGGTAGGCCTCGCAGCCCTGCTTCAGGCCGGTCGCGTCCGCAGGGTGATCTGTTCCTTCCCCCGGCAGAGCGACTCCTACGTCTTCGACGGTCTCTACCGCGCCGGAAAGATCGAGCTGGAAGTCGTGCCACAGGGCACCCTCGCCGAACGGATACGGGCCGGGGGAGCCGGGATCGGCGCGTTCTTCTGCCCCACCGGGGTCGGCACGTCACTCGCCGCGGGCAAGGAAACCCGGGACATCGACGGGAGAACGTATGTCCTCGAATACCCGATCAGGGGCGACGCCGCCCTCATCGCGGCCCACCGGGCCGATGAAATGGGCAATCTCATCTACCGTAAGACCGCTCGAAACTTCGGGCCTGTCATGGCCACGGCGGCTGACACCGTGATCGTCCAGGTCGGCGAGATCGTGCCGAGGGGTGGCCTGGACCCGGAGGCGGTCGTCACGCCCAGCATCTACGTCGACCGCGTGGTACGGACGAGCGCCCGTCGCCTCGCCGCCCGGGGAGCGCGCTGATGACCGTCGAGCACCTCCACCGCGGCCCCCTCTCGGCTGACGAGATCGCACAGGTCGTCGCGCGAGACATCCCGGCCGGCTCCTATGTGAACCTCGGCATCGGCCAGCCCACCAAGGTCGCCGACCACCTCGACCCCACCGCCGGCATCGTGCTGCACACCGAGAACGGCATGCTCGGCATGGGCCCGGCCGCCGTCGGCGACGACATCGATACCGACCTCACCAACGCCGGCAAGGTCCCTGTCACCGAACGACCCGGAGCCGCCTACTTCCACCACGCCGATTCCTTCGCGATGATGCGCGGCGGGCATCTCGACGTCTGTGCACTCGGCGCCTTCCACGTCTCCCACCACGGCGACCTCGCGAACTGGCAGACCGACGCCGCCGACGCCATCCCCGCCGTCGGCGGCGCGATGGACCTCGCGATCGGCGCCAGGGAAACCCTCGTGATGATGACCCTGTTCGCCAAGGACGGCTCGGCCAAACTCGTCCCCTCGTGCACCTATCCACTGACCGGCCTCGCCTGCGTCAGCCGCGTCTACACCGAGCTCGCGATGTTCCAGGTCGGCCCTGCCGGCGCGGCCGTGATCGAGACCTGGGGAACCTCGTTCGCGGACCTCGCCGCCAGCCTCGCCATACCGCTTCGCCGGGACTGACCGCACGGCGCGATCTCGGCGCTACCCGCTCCCCGGATCGCTCCACGTCTCCTCAACACCCGTCGTGCTGGGCCAGGATGGCGGCCTTCGCGGCGAGTTCGGCGCGTTCGGCGACCGGATTGGAGCCCCAGGTGATCCCTCCACCGACGCCGTACACCGCCTCACCGGTCAGGCGGTCGACGACGGCCGTTCGAATGGCCACGCTGAACCGGGCACGGAACGGGCCACCGGGCGGCGCGACCAGACCGATGGCGCCGCAGTACACGCCGCGCGCACTCGGCTCGAGGTCCCGGATGAGCTGCATGGTCCGTCGCTTCGGCACGCCACTGACCGAGCCGCAGGGGAACATCGCTCGGAACACGTCGGCCAACCGGACCCCGTCCCCGGCCCGCGCCGTGATCTCCGACGTCATCTGCCAGACGGTCGGGTAGCGCTCGAGCGCGAACAGATCCCGCACGACGACGCTGCCCACTCGGGCGACCCGCGAGAGGTCATTACGGAGAAGATCGACAATCATGAGGTTCTCGGCCTGCTCCTTCGCGCTGGAGCGAAGTCGGCATGCCTGGTCATGATCACGGTCGGCTGTCCGCCCGCGTGCCGCCGTGCCCTTCATCGGCCGCGTTCGCAGTCGGTCGCCACGCCACTCGAAGAAGAGTTCGGGGCTGGCGCTGACGATCACGTGGCGGCCCAGGTCCAGGTAGGCGTTGTAGGCACCCCGTTGGCCGAGCGCGAGCTGCGCGTACAGCGCGGCGGGGTCGCCGACATCCCGCGCGCGCAGCCGATCGGTGAGATTGCACTGGTAGGTGTCGCCCGCGCCGATGTGGTCCCGGACCGTTTCCACGGCGCGGGCGTAGTCCTCATCGGTCCAGTCAGGCGTCCACCGGATCCTGGGCCAGGGGCCAGGTGGGCGCCGTATCGGGGGCACAACCTGGGGAGAATCGCACAGGCCGAACCATGCCGGCGGCGGGTCCTGCTCAGAGGGTCGCGCTACTGGCAGCGACCGATCCAGACCGGCCGCGGCCTCATAGGCGACATAGCCAAACGCCCAACTCCCGGCGGCGGTGGCCCGGTCGACCTCGGCCAGTACATCGGCGACGTCCGCGACGCCGGACGCGACATGGACGCGGCTCGGCGCAGCGCAGTGCAACGCCCTGTCTGTCAGCAGGTCGTCGAAGCGGGCCCAGGGAACATCCGCTGTCATGGCGCGCTCGCTGACGTGACCGATCCGATCAGATGCCCGACGTTTTCGATGGCCTCGCCGAGCGTCGGTCGCGGGCCGACGGCTTCGGGTCCGCACACGTTCAGGCCACTCCTCCCGAGATCGCCGGGCGGGATCGCACGTGGCAGGCAGATCTCCACAGCCAGCGTCGAATCCAGGTAATTCAAGCGTCGTCGCCGCGTCCCGGACTCGCATCCATGGACCCACCTGTCGAGCGTCGGTGGATCCGCTGACGCCGCCCAGCCCAGTCATCTCGTGGAAGTGGCATGGGGATGTCCACGCCGGCCAGGGCCTCGGTGATCAGACGGAGGATCTCCGGGACGTAGGAAAGGGCCTTTGGCCGCTTCCCTACGTGCGGCAGGTCATCATCCGGGTCCAGCCTTCGCGACCAACAGGTAGTTGATCAGCCGCCGAGCCAGTCCACCCGGGCGGTTGTCCTCAGCCATCTTCTAGCTAGTACGGCAGTCGCTGTTTTGTGATCAGTTGAGCTGCGTGTCCGAGTGGTGGGTGGCCGTGTCGGCATGCGTGGCGTGGCGTGGCCGGGCATGGAACGGCCACCGGCTGATCATCGCGGGTTGTGTCGACTCTCGAAGATCTACCGGTGGCCGCGAGCCACAGCATAGACATGATCGTTGGCAGGCCGAGTTCGAGGTCCTCCTGGGCCGGGTCGCTGGCCGGTTCGCGCGGTTCTCGACCCGGGTCCGGGGCGCGTCGTTCCTGCTGGGGCTGATGGCGGGGCTGTCCCGGACGAACTGCTGGACGATCGCCGAGCATGCCGGCGACAGGAGCCCGCATGGGATGCAGCGGCTGCTGGGCCGGGCGGTATGGGACGCCGACGCCGTCCGCGACGACCTGCGCGCCTACGTCGTCGACCGGCTGGGCGATTCGGACGCGGTCCTGGTCATCGACGAGACCGGCGACCTGAAGAAAGGCGACCAGACCGTCGGAACGCAACGCCAGTACACCGGCACCGCCGGCCGCATCGAGAATGCCCAGGTCGCGGTCTATCTCGTCTACGCCGCCGACCGGGGCCACACCTTCCTCGACCGGGCTCTCTACCTGCCGAAATCCTGGACCGCCGACCCCGACAGGTGCGCGGCGGCGGGCGTCCCCGACCTGGTGGGGTTCGCGACGAAACCCACCCTGGCCCGCGCCCTGCTCACCCGGGCGCTGGACGCCGGTGTGCCCGCGAGCTGGGTCGCTGCCGACGAGGTCTACGGCAACGACCCGGCGCTGCGCGGCGAACTGGCCCGCCGCGGCGTCGGCTATGTCCTGGCCATCGCGAAAGACCACACGATCGTGACCGGGATAGGACCGCGCAAAGCCATCGAACTCGCCGTCCGCCTCCCCGCCCGCTCCTGGCAGCGGATCTCCGCCGGCGCCGGCTCCAAAGGGCAGCGGTTCTACGACTGGGCGCTGATCGACACCCGCGACCACGACCTCCCCGGCCAGCACTGGCTGCTCATCCGCCGCAACCGACGCACTCGGGAGCTGGCGTTCTACCGCGCGCACGCGTCCAGGCCCGTCCCGCTGGCCGCGCTCGTCCGAGTCGCCGGGCGGCGCTGGACCGTCGAGGAATCGTTCCAGACCGGGAAAGAACTCACCGCTCTCGACCAGCACCAGGTCCGAACCTGGACCTCCTGGCAGCGCTGGACCATCCTCGCGATGCTCGCCCACGCGTTCCTCACCGTCATCGCCGCTGACCAGCGCGAACACGATCAACCAGACCCGGCACACCACAACCGGCTGATCCCGATCACTGTCAACGAGATCCGCCGCCTGTTCACCGCGACCATCAGCCGACCCTGTGGATGCCGAAAATGTCATCCGCCCTGCTCAGCGCGGTCGCAGCCGTGGCTGCCGGTCGTGGCCCTCCCGGCGCCCGGCCCTCGCCTGTGGGCACCGGTGAGCGAGGATGGCGGTTCGTGCTGCTTCGGCTGACCTACCTCGGTGTCACGAACGCGTTCGCGCTGCTGCGCCTGCTACCGCGTAGTGACCGCGACAAGGACATCGAGATCCTCACCCTGCGGC
>Ga0134124_10004663_pt1 | contig 11019 bp, 7 predicted proteins | sample KB304_FD_96880 | JGI IMG/M metagenome (GOLD analysis project Ga0134124, IMG submission 96880) | Terrestrial soil microbial communities without Nitrogen fertilizer from Kellogg Biological Station, Michigan, USA - KB3-0-4 | ecosystem: Environmental > Terrestrial > Soil > Unclassified ... | reverse complement strand
GTGTGCCCCTCAACTCGAATCTGAAATCCTTTTTCGTTTAACACATGGGCGATGCGGGCAAGTGTTGACTTGCCATCTTCGATGAGCGTTGCCTCCCCGCTGTTGAAAAATCCTACTTCGCTGAGGCTAACGACCAATCCTTCAGGAGTAGAACGCATTTGGATTTCATGTTTGGCGATTTCTTCGCCCAGGGCATTTTCCAGTTCGCGGCGAAGACGATTCACATCGACTGCGGTCACTCCGCCTCCAGGCTTGAGGCCGGGGATTCCGCCACTGGGAAGCCCTCCCTGGTGCTCCTGATCCGGGCTTCCTGCGAAGACACCTAGTTCCTGAAATGCGCCGTGGATCGCTGCAGACACTTGGGCAATTTTTCTGCTGTCCATCTGAGTGGAGGAATAGAGAACGACAAAGAATGCCAACAGGAGCGTTATGAAATCCGCATAGGACACCAGCCAACGTTCGTGGTTCGTGTTCACTTGTTTTTTGGGCCTGCGCCTCATGCTTTTTGCGCCTCCGGCCGCCGTACCTTTTCACCTGTTTGTTCGAAGAGATAACTGCGAAGCTTGGTTTCCACCATTCTTGGGTTCATTCCTTCGATGATTGAAACCACGCCTTCGACAGTCATTTCGCGTAGAAGCTCTTCTTCCCTGCTCTTGATCTTCAGCTTTCCCGCCCACGGAAGAAATAAGAGATTGGCCGAACCGACGCCATAAATCGTAGCCACAAATGCGACCGCGATTCCGCGACCCACTTCGTCGATATTTTGCAGGTGTTGCATGACCTGAATCAGTCCCAGAACCGCGCCTATAATGCCAATCGTGGGGGCAAATCCGCCGGCAGATTCGAACACCTGCGCGTTCTTGTCCGAGCGCTCTGCGATATTTTCCAGGTCGAGTTCCATGATCTTGCGCAGCTCCTCTGGTTCGGTGCCATCTACTGCCAGCATGAGAGCTTTTCTCAGAAACGCATCTTTGATCTTGTCCAGTTCCCTGTCCAACGAAACAACTCCTTCCTTACGGGCCTGCTGCGCATACTTCACAAGTACTTTCATCAGCTTTTCCGTCTCGGAGGTGCGATCGACAAACACGCGGGACAGCTGTTTGAAAGCATGCATCACAGTTTGCAGGGGGAATTGGACCATCACAGCGCCGAGCGTCCCGCCAAATACAATTAGGGCTGCAGTAGGTTGCAAGACCTGGGCTATGCGACCGCCCTCGATGACAAGGCCAAGCAAAATTCCTCCGATGGCAAGGAACAATCCCGTAAGCGTGCTTTTATCCACGATCAGTCCCTTCTTCCAAACTTCTCGCATTGCCTTCGGATTCCGGATGCTTGCGTAGCAGCGTCGCTGCTACCAGATTGAGATCGCTCCCGGTTGAGTTCAAACCAGAGAGAACCGAGCGTCGAAAGTGAATGATCTGGTCGACGATATCCTCAGGGTTCTCGCGCACGATCAGTTTCTCGCCGCTGACCAGCGTGATCAGAGTGTCGGGCGCCTGCTCAACGAACTTGATGAGATCGGAGTTGATCAGGAAAGGCTGATTGTTCAGGCGGGTCACACGGATCATCGTGTCTTCTCCGTTTTGCTGGTTTTTGTCACGATGATCACTTGGCTGTCGCAAACGCCTGGGTTGTTGGTGAATTTAAGTTTGAGTCGTGCGATCTAGTTGGTGCACGGAACGCGTCCAGCAAGACCTGGCAACGCAGTTCAAGCCGGTGCAAACGGTGCATCTGCTCGCAACACACTTTGGCGGCTGCGACGCGTTCTAACTCATGGGACAAGCAAAAACGAATTCGCTCAACCAATTCGGCAGGTTTCTCGCGATCATAAAAGTGTGCCTGGATATCGTCGAAATTTCTGGGATCAGGGATCGCTGGGGTGATGAGAAAAGCGCCACACGCAAGACTTTCATGCACCTTGGTGACTACCAGTTCCGACAGACTCGGCAAATTTACAAAGACTTTGATTTTGCGGAGATTGTCGGCATACAACGCCGCAGTTTCACGGACGCGGACACCGCTCAAATCCAGCACCTGTACATTACCCAGTTTGATGGTTATGCCTCTGAGAAAAGGCTGCAGTCTTTGCAGGAATTGAGCGCGTTTGGGATAGACCAGACCGATGAACGCTACATCGTATTCTTTGGGCTGATTCCAATCCGGCTTGAAGACTTCCGTATCCACTCCGAATGGAAGCCACTTGAACCCATACTGTTCATCTTCAATCGCTGGGCAAAACGTCCTGTCTGCAAAGCTCTGGATATTTTCCACGTTCATCCGGCCGTAATCTTCGCGCTCCACGGTTTCATGCATCCACGCAACTTTCGGCACCGGAATTTTGTTCCACTTGGGATAAAGCCGCAGTAGATGCGCACGAACATGCTCCGGGCCGGAAATTACGATTCCATCAAAGCCTCGCAACTGATCTGCAGTCGGATAGGCTGTTGGATCGATAGACTGTTTTGTCACATCCATCGGAAAGCCTTTGGTTTGGTGACCCATGCGGTTGAAAGTGTCAACCAAGCCAGTGGCGACGCTCCACGCACAAAAAACCGATGCTGGATGAAAGCACGCTAGTCTCACAGAGGCGGTCCTTACACAATTGTTCCCGACAGATATAAGCAATCTCTTTGCCTCATACCTTCCTAATGAGTGGACAATCGGCAGAGAACTGGCCCTTTAGCTGCATTCTTCCCTCATTCCTATTCGTGTTTTCAAATGCGGCACTAATCTTGGGAGGAGTGCGTGCAAACAGTCGGCTTGTCGATGATAGTTAAAAACGGTGCGGCAACGTTGCGCCCTTGCCTGGAAAGCGTGCGCCATGTCGTGCAGCAGATTGTGATCGGGGATACCGGTAGTACTGACGCAACTTGCGAGATTGCAAAGGAGTTTGGGGTTTCGATCATTCAGGTTCCATGGGAGAACCACTTCGCCCACGCCCGCAATGCTCCCTTGAAAGTGATGACCACCGATTGGGTGCTGGCACTGGATGCGGACGAAGAATTGGATGAAGACGCGATAAAGCATCTACCCAAGCTTTTGGAACGTGCTGATGTCGGGGGATACGTCACTCCGATTCGCAACTACGTCCCCAGCCGCTATACCCGTGCATGGGACCGCCTTGCGGTTCCCAACGATCACCGTCACCTACGCGCCAAAGATGCACCAGCATTTGTTGTACATGAAAATTGCCGATTGTTTCGCCGCCAGGACGACATTTATTTCACAGGACGTGTCCACGAGGCGGTTGAAGGCCAAATTAAAGCTGCTGGACTGAAGTTAGTTGATGCGCCTTTTCATATTCACCATTTTGGCCAGCTTTCTACTCCGGACAGGAAAGAGGAAAAAGCCAAGTTCTACCGCGAACTCCTGCGCCTCAAAGCCCAGGAACGCACTACTGACGCACTTGCCTGGATGCAGTTGGGACTTCACGAGTTTGAATTCTTTGGCAATGCAGAAGAAGCTCTCACCTGCCTGGATCGGGCTCTGGTTCTTGAACCAAAGGCTTCAGATGCTTGGATTTTCAAGGGAATGGTGCTTCTGGATTTAGGACGGCCTCAGGAGGCGTTGGCCTCATTTCAAAACGCACGTTCCGACGGCCGTGGAAAAATTTTACGCGAGCAGTTTAGAGGCGATGCTCTCAGCGCCCTACAGCAATGGGAAGAAGCCCGCAGCGCATACCGGCAGGCATTACAGCTTTCTAGCGACCCCATCGTAGAAAGCAAACTGGGACTTACCGAGGTGCGGTTGGGACACAAAGACGCTGGACTAACCAAGCTCAAACGCGCTGCGGACGCGGCTCCCGGCGTGATCGAGGTTCATGACCGCCTGTTCAAGGCGTACGTTCTCTCCGACATGCTGCCCGAAGCGGCAGATGCTTCAGAAAGGTTTCTCCAGATGGTTGCTCATCCTAAGTTGTTCCTACGCACTGCCAGTGTTTGCGCACAAATGAAACAGTGGGACCGCGTGATAGACATTCTGGCGCGTGGACTGGAAATGTTCCCTAACTCGGCTGAACTTTTGCGTGCACGAGCAGAAGTGGATGCGATGAAGGCTTCCCCAGAAGGAGCACAAGCCGCGTCGGTTCGGTAATTTACTCTCTAGTTCGTAACCCGGCTCAACCAGTTTGCCCCTATGCCAAGAATTTCCTATGCCGATAATTAACTAATTCTTCTTTACTCCAATAAAAGACCAGGTCGGCAAGCAAACGCGCTTGATAAGCCGGTCGCAGAGCCTTGCTTTCAACTCTGGATTCGACTCCTTCGAAATGATGTCATTGATATTGGAGAAGTATTTGGCCACTGCAAGCATGCGACGGCGAACCCGCGCTTGCAGTTTGGAGTTGAGTTGCGGATGAATTTCCTGTTGGGCACGCTTGCAGACATCCAGCATTGATTTCGCATACCAGAGAACATGGTGAATGTTGTGGTAGTTTCCGATGTGATCGAGTTGAACTCCATATCGGCCAAACATGTGGCGGTAGTAAAACTCGGTGCGCCAATAGCCGACCGCATAGTAGTCCGGGGAGAAGCCGGTGGCGACCTGGTAATACTCGATGGCCTGTGGCCTCGCCAAAATAGTCATTCCTGCCTGCGCATAATGATGATCCGCCATAAGCTGGTCTGGCGAATACTTGTTTCCAACCACGACATAGATAACGCCGTCTTTGCGTAATAGAGAAGTTAGGGTACGGATAGTGAGGCCAGGATCCATCACGTGTTCAAGTACATCTTGAACGACGATGACGTCAAAGGTGCCCAGCTTTTCCGCGGTTCCTGGCGCGCAGATATCGTCGAGTCTGTAGTCAGCACGAATTCCGATATCGGCTAAACGCTTTTTACCTACGCGCGCGCGCTCAGGATCGATTTCTACTCCGACTACCTCGCATCCCTGTTCCGCAAAGCAAATTAAGGTGCCACCGTAGCCGCAGCCTACATCCAGCATGCGCCGGCCATTTAGCGGAATGTGCTGGCGGACATGTCTGGCAATGAGTCGTCCACGCTGAATTTCGCGGTTGGCGTAACTTCTCCAGGCTTCAGCATTGATTCCCGAGGCGTATTCGTCTGAAACCAGACGCTTGGCAAAGTCGGGTGGGAAGTAATCGCGGTCAGATTTACACTGATCCATTCCCTGTTGGGCACGGCGAACCTCGTTGGGGCTGGCCTTGGCTTTTAGTTTTTCGTATTGCAGCAGCGCTTCGTCAGCTCGGCCACCGGCTAATAGAACATCCGCCAGAAAGAATCCTGCCTCGAGCTTGTCAGGAAAACGCGCGGCAAGACCTTCAGCTACAGCCCGCAAAGTCAACAATACAGAATCAAATTCACGATAAGCTTTCTGCAACTCCTGTTCAGCATCAGACACCGGCGGGGCCTGGGTAATCTCAACCTTCCTGGTAACCCCCATGGCATCGCATTTGTCGATCATCATGGTAATCATTTCGCGCTCGGCCGAAGTCGACTCGGCATGGGCTTGATGCAGAAAAGGCAACGATTCGCTAAACTTTGCCGTACTGAATAAAAGAATGCCGAGGTTCGCTGCCGCTTTACGGTAGGTGTTGTCGATCTGCAATGATTTGCGGAAACCATGTACGGCTTCCGGCTGGCGTCCTAGCGCAAGCTGCACCATACCCCAGTCATTCCACACCTGGCTGCTTTCTTCTTGGGCAACGGCTGCGCCAATTAACATTTCGGCCTGGGTCAACTCTCCCTTGCGATACGACTCGACGGCCAACCTGTGATTTTCAGTCATCGCGACACACTCATCCTTTGGGAATACCAAGTCAGCTTCAGCAATCGCTCTGCCTCATTTGGCTCTAATTCGCTCTGTCATTAGCCACAGGTGAGGCATTTGGATTGCGGAGTTTTTAGTTGATCTCCTCCCTAGAGGCGGAGCGGAGAGCTATGCTCAAAAACGAAACACATCAGGAAGCTTTGAAGCTGTTTGAGCAGGGCGACCTAATTAAGGCCCTTGATCTGTTCAAGGCGGTTCTTCAGGACGACGAGTGTAGCGAGGTTTGGAATGACTGGGCCACTATTCAGTTTCGCCTTGGCCAGCTGGAAGAAGCAGTAGAGGGATTTAGGCGCGCGCTTGAACTCGACGCTGACAACACCTCAGCCGCCGTCAATCTAGGGGTTCTTTTGAGCCAGGTCGGACGGTCTGAAGCTATTTCATGGCTGGAAAAGGCCATCAGCAAACTTGAAGAACCAGAGCGCACAACCCTATCTACAGTCCTAGCAGAATGCCGGGATTCATTTCGCAACCATCCCTCCTCCAGTTTCCTGGAGGAATATCTACTCACCTTTGCGGGAAAGGACGACAACGAAGCGTCCTATCTGCAAACACATATTTCTCGTTACGTTTCCACTCTGGAATTGCTACCACAAGCTACGCCTGGCCAAACATTGCTGGAGCTGGGGGCCGCTTTCCATCATTTGACTCCGGCACTTCGAGCCTTAAAAGGGTACGAGGTGCGGTGCAGCGATGTTTGGGAGGGTGAAAAACAAACTGCCCGGCTTGTCGAATCAAAAGACGGGAGTCAGAAGTACACCTTCGTCGTTGACAACTTCGACGTAGAAAAAACACCGTGGCCTTATCCGGATCGCTCATTCGATGTTGTCCTGTGCTGCGAAATGCTCGAGCACTTGATTTCTGATCCTATGGGCGTCATTTCGGAGATCAACCGCGTTCTAGGGCCGACTGGCGCGCTTCTCCTCACTACACCCAACATGGCCAGTGCTAAAAGTGTTGAATATGCTCTTCGCGGCGAGAGTCCTTATATTTATGGACGCTACGAACCCGGCGGAAGGCCTACTGATCACCACAATCGGGAATACACCACCAACGAAGTAGAACGGTTACTCGAAGTCGGGGGATTTCGCGCGGAAAAAATATTTACGCAGGATAGTTGGTGGACAGGCCATCGTTCCCTGCTGCGGATGTTTGCTTCTCGCGGCCTTCCTGTGGCACGACGGGGCGACAACACCTTTTGTCTTGCGCGAAAAACGACCGCGGTCGCAGAGAGATATCCGGAAGAATTCTACCTAAAGCTAGGTACGCAGGCAGAGCGTCGCGAGCAGCAGACCAGTGCAATTGAAAACTCAGCCACAGAAGTAGAACGCCCCCAGCGCATCCTCATCGTGAACGAACTGTTGCCACAAACCGATCGAAATGGGTCTGACGTACGGCTGATGCAGATCCTCCGGGAATTGCGGGAACAGGGGCACGAAGTTACTTATCTGGCGAGAAGCGGACAGTTCCGAGAGTACTACACGACTGCGCTCAAGGATTTAGGGATCAAAGTCTTTGTCCATGACGCAACGCGTCTGAGACATCTTGGTGTAGATGATCCACCGGATTGTTCACTCGAGCAAATCCTCAAGGGTGGTTCTTTTGATTTAGCGATTCTGCTGATGTGGTTTTGGAGTGGCATTTCAGTTCCTGAACATTACATGGGAGAAATTCGCCGATTATCGCCCAACACACGAATCGCCGTGCTTACCGATGATCAGCACGGACTCCGTGAGTTACGCATGGCTCAACTCAACGGCAAGTGGGCGGACTACGAGCGTGCTGAGGATTTCACGCTGCGTGAATTCGAAGCATACGCACACGCAGATATTGTGCTCTCCATATCTGAAGATGATCGCCGCGGACTGATCACCCGCAATCCAGATCTCAATGTCAGCCTTATGCCAATGACCGCGGAGATTGGCGGCGACGGACCGGGGTTTGCGGAACGAACGGGTTTCCTATTCCTGGGCAACTTCTCGAATGCAGCCAATCGAGATGGAGCCGAGTGGCTATTACACAAAGTCTGGCCGCAAGTGCGTGCAGCACTGCCTGACGCTACTTTGTCTTTGGCGGGAAGCAACTTTCCAGCTGGCTTCGGCGCGCAATATGAAGGCGTACGGCCGATTGGACACGTGAAAGATCTGCAGGCGCTCTTCGCCGAACATAAAGTCTTCGTAGCGCCTATACGGTTTGGAACGGGAATTAAAACCAAGAATTTGTCAGCGCTTGGATATGGCCTGCCTTTGGTTACCACAACGGTCGGCGCAGAGGGTATCAATCTCTCTCACGGCAGTCAGGCACTGATCGCTGATCAGGCCGACTACTTTGCAACGTGCATGATGCAGGCTTATACGGATGAAAATTTATGGTCGCAACTGGTTCGTCAAGGGAAACATCACGTCAGCAGTGAATTTGGCCAAAAGCGATTGCACAACGCAGTCCACGGATTGGTGGGCCAGGCACGGCAAGTTGAACCAAGAGTTCAGCCGCCATATTCCCCTTCTTATTTACTGGCCGAGAGTCAAAATCCTTTAGTTCTGAATTGCCGGCCAACGAAATATCGCAACTGGCTTCGTTTGGCAGTTTACTTACAACTTGCGCAAACATTCATTAGCGAAAAAAAACTCGCGGCAGCTTTAGAACAACTGCACCACATTTTTGCGGTTCCTCGTGAAGGCGATCACGGTCACGTCATTTTTGATCGGGCGCTTGCTTTGTTGTCCAACTGCTACGAGCAGATGGGAAATACAGACAAAGCCTTTGACTATGACCGGATTAGGCAACGGTCTGAGCTTTCCCGGCAGGTAACGCGGAACCTACCCCAATCACGACGTCAAATCCCAGACATTTCTGTTATTTTGCCGACCTACAATCGCGCGGATCGACTGGAGCTCTGCCTCACTCATCTGGCAGCTCAATCCCTTCCCGCGGATCAATGGGAAGTCATCGTGGTTGATGATGGATCCCTGGATCGGACGTCCGAGGTCTGTGCCAAGTTTTCAAATATTTTCAACCTTACATATATCAAACAAGCCAATGCCGGAATCGGGAGTGCCCGCCGTGCAGCCGCCCACCGGGCGCAAGGTCAATTTCTTCTCTTAATTAAGGATGACACCATATCGTCCCCCACCATGCTTGCAGAACATTTACAGGCGCAATATGCGCTGAACGGGCACAAAGCCGCAATTCTTGGGAGTCGCTGCTACTCTCAAGAAGCCGCTGAATATGCGTTGGGTTTATTTGTTGCTCAAAGTCCGCTGTTTTTCGCACAGTCGGTTTTGCCGCCAGATCTGCAAGTGGAAGGCTATTACTTTATGGCCTCCAACTTAAGCATCGCCAAGCAGGCCGTATTGGACGCGGGTTCTTTTGATCCTGAATTTCGAATTGCGGAAGACATCGAGCTGGGAATCCGTCTGCGTAACGCTGGGTATCAATTACACAAGCATCCAGAGATAAAGGCTGATCACCATCATCTTGCCGTCAGCCTGGAGGAGTTTGTTAGTAAAGCTCGACGCTATGGAGAAGCCCAGTCACAACTTTTTAGAAAACATATCTCTCTAATCGGAGATGGCACTGGTCCATTCGGAAGGTTGGACCGCAATGGGGTAAAGGGAATCAAGCAATTGGTTGAGCGAATCAAGCAACAGGCAAAGGAGGCGACGAAAGAATTGGAGAAAGCAACTTCCCTAAACCTTCACCCGTACATATCCGGACCATCCGAAGATGTACGAAAAATAGAAGACACCATGCGCCCGGTAAGAAAAGGAGCGCCGGTTGTTTTCTGGTATCAATTTTTTGAAAGTTTCCTCGAAGCCTGGAAACAGGAGAAGGCGCGCGCAGCCGCCGGTAGTACATAGCCCTAAAATCGCATGGTGACAATAGCACTCTGCGGAAGGGACTCCATGGAGAGCGAAGCAACCTCAGCTTAAGTTGCTCGTTTTCAATGGATTTTGTAGAGGATCAGTCCCGAAGTAATACATTTTCCGAGTTACCGACGTTTTTCTGATGGGTTGAATGTGAATTGGTGATGTGCCGATAGATAGGCCCGCAAACAAAAGGGCCTCCTGCTCGAAGAAGCGTACTCGGCACTTGAGGTCAAGCCGGGGCCTCAGTGCAGGCGGGGGAAACAATAAAAGGAGATTTTCAATGTTAAGCATTCTGAACAATATTTCGGCTCTGTCGTCTAGGAACCAGTTGTCACTTACACAGGCTTCGTTGAGCAAAACCTTGCTTGCGTTGTCATCCGGCTCGCGCATCAACTCCGGTGCTGATGACGCCGCTGGCCTGGCGATTGCAGACGGGTTGAACGCCAACATCACTGCTCTGACACAGTCTTCCCGCAACGCCACCGACGGCGTGGGTCAGCTGCAGGTTGCTGACGGCGCACTGTCTCAGGTCACTGCTCTTCTGAACCGCGCCATTACCCTAGCGACTGAATCGTCCACCGGCACGGTGAGCGACTCTCAGCGTACCGCGCTGAACGCCGAGTTCACCGCCATCAAAACCGAAATCGACACGATCGGTGGAAAGACAACTTACAACGGTCAGGCGATCTTCGGTGCAACCTCGAACTTGACGGTTTACATGTCTGACTCCAGCGCAGCTGGTACTTCAAGCGTCAGCGTGACGATTGGCCAAGTTGACTCCGGCCACCTCGGCGCAGTTTCCTTGACCGGAAACGATTTAAGCACTGCCACCAACGCGCAAACCGCGATCGGAAACATCAACAGCGCTATCGCTGCGATCGCCAACCTGCGCGGTACTCTTGGCGCCAGCTCTAACCAGCTCCAGGCCGCTTCGAACGTCATGCAGAACCAGATCCAAAACCTGACCGCTGCCGAGGACGGTATTCGCGCTGCGGACATCGGACAGGAAACTGCGAATCTGTCGAAGTTCACCGTGTTACAGCAAACCGGTATCGCTGCCTTACAGCAGTCGAACCAGAGCCAGCAAGCAGTACTCCGCTTGTTGCAATAGTTGGAACTGATGGGGCGGGGCTAAACGGCCCCGCCTTTTCTGATCTTCCCAGCACAGAGTAGAAAGACGAGCCGAAAAAATGAGTTTGCCTTCAGTAAATATTGGGTCGTTGTTGTCCGCAGCTGGATCTTCCTCCGGCGGTATCGATGTAAACTCCACAGTTGCGCAGTTGATTGATGTCGAGCGCGCTCCTGAACGTCAGTGGCAACAACAGCAGGCTACCTTACAGATCCAGACCGCTTCGATCAACGC
>Ga0134124_10004661_pt1 | contig 11020 bp, 9 predicted proteins | sample KB304_FD_96880 | JGI IMG/M metagenome (GOLD analysis project Ga0134124, IMG submission 96880) | Terrestrial soil microbial communities without Nitrogen fertilizer from Kellogg Biological Station, Michigan, USA - KB3-0-4 | ecosystem: Environmental > Terrestrial > Soil > Unclassified ... | reverse complement strand
TGGGGCTCCGTGGCCGAGGTCGGCGCCGCCCCGGTCGCGCTGCGCCCGCTGACCGCCGCCGTCACCGCGGGGGCGGTCACCACGCCGGCGCGGCCGATCGCCGAGATCGACGTCGAGGCGGCCCGGGCCCGCCCCACCGGCGTCGGCGAGCTCGACCGGGTGCTCGGCGGTGGCCTGGTGCCGGGGGCGGTGCTGCTGCTGGCCGGTGAGCCCGGGGTCGGCAAGTCCACCCTGCTGCTGGAGGTGGCCAAGCACTACGCGGCCGGCGGGACGGCGCTGGTGGTGACCGGCGAGGAGTCGGCGGCCCAGGTCCGGCTGCGGGCCGAGCGCACCGGCGCGCTGCACCCCCGGCTCTACCTGGCCGCGGAGACCGACCTGGCCGCGCTGCTCGGCCACGTCGAGACCGTCGACCCCGGCCTGCTCGTGGTCGACTCGGTGCAGACGATCGCGTCGCCGGCCGCGGAGGGCAGCGCCGGTGGGGTCACCCAGGTGCGGGCGGTCGCGGCCGCGCTGATCGCCGCGGCCAAGTCGCGCAACATGGCCACGGTCCTGGTCGGTCACGTGACCAAGGACGGCGCGATCGCCGGGCCGCGCGTGCTGGAGCACCTGGTCGACGTGGTGCTGCAGTTCGAGGGCGACCGGCACTCGACCCTGCGACTGGTCCGGGCCACGAAGAACCGGTTCGGCCCGGCCGACGAGGTCGGCTGCTTCGAGCTCACCGACGGCGGCATCGAGGGCCTGCCCGACCCGTCCGGGCTGTTCCTGTCCCGGCGGACCGAGCCGGTGCCGGGCACCTGTGTGACGGTCACCCTCGAGGGTCGCCGGCCGCTGCTGGCCGAGGTGCAGGCGCTGGTGGCCCGCTCGACGCTGGCCACCCCGCGGCGGGCGGTCAGCGGGCTCGACTCGGCCCGGGTGGCCATGGTGCTGGCCGTGCTGGAGCGGCGCGGCCGGGTCCGGCTCGGCGCCGACGACGTGTTCTCGGCCACCGTCGGCGGGGTGCGGGTGACCGAGCCGGCGGCCGACCTGGCGCTGGCGCTCGCGGTCGCCTCCGCCGCCCGGGACGCGCCGATCCCGCCGGCCACCGTGGTGCTCGGCGAGGTCGGCCTGTCCGGCGAGGTGCGCCGGGTCGGCGCGGTGGGCCGGCGGCTGGCCGAGGCGGCCCGGCTCGGCTTCAGCACCGCGCTGGTCCCGCCCGACCCCGGTCCGCTGCCCGACGGCATGCGGGTCACCGAGGTGGCCGACCTCGGCGCGGCGCTGCGGGCGTTGCCGCGCTGAGCCGCTCGAACCGCCCCGCCCCGGACGGGTACCGTGCACGGCGACGTACCAGCCCGTCACGGGTGGTCATCAATGCTGCGGGCGTACGTAGACTGACGCAGTTTCAGGAGCCGGGGAGAGCAGGTGGCGGTGCCGGACCGCGAGGACAAGCTGCGCACGACCCTCGCCATGATCGCGCCCGGGACGTCACTCCGGGACGGCCTCGAGCGGATCTTGCGCGGCAACACGGGGGCCCTGATCGTGCTGGGGCACGACAAGCTGGTCGAGTCGCTGTGCACCGGCGGCTTCCCGCTGGACGTGGAGTTCTCCGCGACCGGCATGCGAGAGCTGGCCAAGATGGACGGCGCGGTCGTGCTGGACACCGACGGCTCGCGGATCGTGCGCGCCGCGACCCAGCTGATGCCGGATCCGAGCATCCCGACCGAGGAGTCCGGCACCCGGCACCGCACCGCACAGCGGGTCTCCTCGCAGACCGGCTTCCCGGTCATCTCGGTCAGCCAGTCGATGCGGGTCATCGGCCTGTACGTCGACGGCCGGCGATACGTGCTGGACAACTCGGCGGCGATCCTGTCCCGGGCGAACCAGGCGCTGGCCACGCTGGAGCGCTACAAGCTGCGGCTGGACGAGGTGTCCGGAACGCTGTCCGCGCTGGAGATCGAGGACCTGGTCACCGTGCGGGACGCGACCAGCGTGGCGCAGCGACTGGAGATGGTCCGCCGGATCGCCGACGAGATCGAGGGCTACGTCGTCGAGCTCGGCACCGACGGGCGGCTGCTGTCGCTCCAGCTGGAGGAGCTGCTGGCGGGCGTGGACGCCGAGCGCGCCCTCATCACCCGGGACTACCTGCCGGGCGGCAGCCGGCGCGGGCGGACCACCGACGAGGTGCTCGCCGAACTGGCGGCGCTGTCCGCGACCGAGCTGCTCGACCTCGGCGCCGTCGCCCGCGCGCTCGGCTACCCGGCGACCCCGGAGTCGCTGGAGACCGCGGTCAGCCCGCGCGGCTACCGGCTGCTGGCCAAGGTGCCGCGGCTGCCGGCCACGATCGTCGACCGGCTGGTCGACCACTTCGGCGGGCTGCAGAAGCTGCTCGCGGCGTCGGTGGACGACCTGCAGACGGTCGACGGCGTCGGCGAGTCCCGGGCCCGCTCGGTCCGGGAGAGCCTGTCCCGCCTCGCCGAGTCCTCGATCCTGGAGCGCTACGTCTAGGGTGTGTCTCCCCATTGGCGGTGGACGCCGGCGGCGTCCAGGCGGCGTCCGGCGCCGCCGGGCAGTGGGGAGACGCGCCTTTAGGGTGCGCGCAGGCTCAGCGGGGCGCGGGGGCTCGTCAGCGAGCCGAGGCGGGCGACGAGGCCGTACGTGCCGGCGCCGACGCGGGTGCGGGTGCCGGCGCAGCTGGGTTGCGAGCTGAGGCCGGACCAGGTGACCGAGAACGTGTGCAGCACGCCCGGCTGCATCACCTCGACGTCGCGCTCGCCCTCCGGGTAGCAGTCGTTGCTTGACCACAGCCGCGTGGTCCCGTGGTAGAGCAGCACCTCCTGCAGCGCGGCGCCGAGGTCGCGGGTGCACGCGACCGTGCCGACGTTGCGCACCTGCAGCCGCAGCACCGGCGCCTGCCCGACCACGTATGCCGGCTGGGCCGGGGACACGACCAGCCGCAGCTCCGCGTCCGGGCACGGCTTCGGGGCCGGGGTGGGCTGCGGGGCCGGCTGGCGGCTCGTCGGCGCCGGCGCGGTCCCGGACCCGCCGGCCGCCGACCCACCAGCCGCAGACCCGCTGGCCGCCGACCCGTCGCCGTCCGCGGCCCGGCCGGGGTCGTTGGTCGCCGGGGACGCGGTCAGCCCGCCCGGGTTCACGGAGGGGTCGGCCGAGTCCGACCCGGTCGCCGGCGCGCTCGGGCTCGGCGAGCCGACGGCGGCGGCGCGGTCGCCCCCACCGTCGCCGCCACCGGGCAGGATCGCCCAGAACAGCAGCAGCACTCCGACCACCGCGGCGAACGCCACCGCTCGGCGCCGCCAGTAGACCGACGCCGGCAGTGGGCCCACCGGGTGCAGCACGAAAACCACCGTAGCCGCGATGATCCGTTTCGCCGGGGAGCCGCGCCGGTCACCCTGCCGCCAGGGCGTGCCCCGGGGACGTGCCCTACCCTGCCGGGGTGCGCGGGTTCGCCGACACGGTCCTGGACTGGTACGAGACGGCCGCCCGTGATTTGCCGTGGCGCCGGCCCGGCGTCTCGGCCTGGGCGGTGCTGGTCAGCGAGATCATGCTGCAGCAGACGCCGGTGAGCCGGGTGCTGCCCGCGTACGAGGCGTGGTTGGCGCGGTGGCCGGCGCCGGCCGACTGCGCGGCGGCGCCGTCCGGCGAGGCGGTGCGGATGTGGGGCAGGCTCGGCTACCCGCGCCGGGCCCTGCGGCTGCACGAGGCCGCGCAGGTGATCGTGGACCGGCACGGCGGCGAGGTGCCGGCCGAGCTCGACGAGCTGCTCGCGCTGCCCGGGGTCGGCGCGTACACGGCCCGGGCGGTCGCCTCGTTCGCCTACGGCCGGCGCCACCCGGTGGTCGACACGAACGTACGCCGGGTGGTCGCCCGGGCGGTGCTCGGCCAGGGCGACGCCGGCCCGCCGTCGACCGCCCGGGACCTGGCCGCGGTGGCGGCGCTGCTGCCGGCCGACCCGGCGCGGGCGGCCCGGTTCGGGGTCGCTTCGATGGAGCTGGGCGCGCTGGTCTGCACGGCCCGCACGCCGCGGTGCGCGGACTGCCCGGTGGTCACGTCCTGCGCGTGGCAGGTGGCCGGCAGGCCGCCGTACGACGGGCCGGTGCCGCGGCCGCAGCGGTTCGCCGGCACCGACCGCCAGGTGCGCGGGCTGCTCCTGGAGGTGCTGCGGGCCGCCGACGGCCCGGTGCCGGCGGCGGCGCTGGACGCGGTCTGGTCGCTCGACGCGCAGCGGGCCAGGGCCTTGGACGGGCTGGTCGCCGACGGCCTGGTCGACCCGCTGCCGGACGGCACGTTCGCCCTGCCGGGCCTGCCCCCGTCTCAGATCTCGACCGGGGCGCCGATCTCCAGCCGGGAGTAGTCGGCGTTGCCGCGTTGGGCCACCCAGTTGTCGCTGAACTGCTGGCCCGGCGCCGACAGCACCGCGTCGTGGGTCGGGTGGGCCCGGTTCGGCCGCACGGCGCGCACGAAGTCGATCGCCTCGGCGATCTTCATCCACGGGCCGCCGATCGGCACGAACACGACGTCCACCGGCACGCCCGGCAGCGAGAACGAGTCGCCGGGGTAGTAGACCCGCTCGCCGATGAGGTATGCGTTGTTGGGCAGGTCGGGCACGTCCTCGTGGATGTGGGCGTGCCGGCCGCCGAACACCCGCACCGGGAAGCCTGCCGCCTGCACCGAGTCACCCGGCTGCACCGGTGTGCCGGGCACGCCGGGCAGCTTGGCCAGCACCTCGGGGTGCGCGAACACCGGCACGCCGGCGGCCCGCACCGCCTCGACGTCGAGGTGGTCGGGATGCTCGTGGGTGATGAGCACCGCGTCGGCGCCGCGCAGCGCGGCGGCCGGGTCGGAGAAGCCGCCGGGGTCGAGGACGAGCACCGCGCCGTCCTGCTCGAACCGGACACACGAGTGCGGGAGCTTGGTCAACCTCACGCGGAGACCCTAGACCGGTGCAGCGCCTCGACGCCGTCGAGGATCCGCTGCAGCCCGAAGCCGAACTCGTCGTCGGGGAACTCCTCCGGGTCGTCGTCGAAGATCCCGGCCGCCACCGTTGCCGCGACCTCCGGGAACCGGGCCGGATCGGCGACGCGCCGCACGACCTCGGCCCAGTCGATGGTCGGTCGGCCGCCGGCGCTGCGGGCCGCCCGGGTGAGGTCCTGCGCCAGCTGCGTCTCGGCCCGCACGAACGTCGCCAGCAGCAGCACCGTGCTGGCGCGCTCGCCCGGTTGCAGCGTGGTGCCGGCGAGTGCCCGCAACCCGAACTCGAACCACAGCATCTGACTCGGCCCGGCCGGCAGCCCACTGATCGGCACGTCGGTCATCCACGGGTGCGCGCGGTAGCGGACCTGCAGCTCCTGGGCCCAGGCGACCAGCTGGTCCCGCCAGGCCGCGGCGGGGTCGATCTCCGGCGGCTGACCGATCGCCGCGTCCAGCGCGAGCACGAGCAGGTCGTCCTTGCTGGCCACGTACCGGTAGACGGACATCGTGGTGAAGCCGAGCTTCTCCGCCAGCCGGCTCATCGACAGCGCGGCCAGCCCGCCCTCGTCGGCCAGCCCGACCGCGGCGGCGACGATCCGGTCGAGGCTCAGCGCCGGCTTGGGGCCGCCGCGGCGGGTCGGCTCCCGCAGGCCCCAGAGCTGCTCGACCGCGGCCGGTAGCCGCGATCCGGTGTCGGTCATCGCTTGACATCCTAAGACTGTGTATGACGTACTCTAACTTGTGTACGCCATACACGGACTTAAGGGAAGGGGCGGCGACATGAGCGAGGCCGAGCGCCGGCGGGGCGAGCGGGGGGCAACAGGTACTGACCCGGACGGGGCGCGGTCCGAGAGCGGAGTGGCGGTGGAGACGATCGGCCTGCGCAAGGCGTACGGGCCGACGGCGGTGCTCACCGGGGTCGATCTGACCGTCGCCCGCGGCTCGGTGTTCGCGCTGCTCGGCCCGAACGGCGCCGGCAAGACGACGACCGTGCGGATCCTCGCCACGCTGCAGCCGCCGGACGGCGGCACCGCCAGGGTCGCCGGCCGGGACGTCGTCGGCGAGCCGGAAGCCGTCCGCCGGGCGATCAGCCTGACCGGTCAGTTCGCCGCCGTCGACGACCAGCTGACCGCCGAGGAGAACCTGCTGCTGATCGGCCGGCTGCGGCGGCTCGGCCGGACCGAGCGCCGCCGCCGCACCGCCGAGCTGCTGGACATGCTCGAGCTGACCGCCGACGCCCGGCGCCGGGTGAAGACGTTCTCCGGCGGCATGCGCCGCAAGGTCGACCTGGCCATGAGCCTGGTCGGGCGGCCCGAGGTGCTGTTCCTGGACGAGCCGACCACCGGTCTCGACCCGCGCAGCCGGCAGGCGGTCTGGGACGTCGTCGGGGAGCTGGTCGGGTCGGGCGTGACGATCTTCCTCACCACGCAGTACCTGGAGGAAGCCGACCAGCTGGCCGACCGGATCTCGGTGCTGGACGGCGGCCGGGTGGTCGCCACCGGCAGCGCAGACGAGCTCAAGCGCCGGATCGGCGCCGAGCAGGTCGAGCTGGCGCTGGCCGACCGGGCCGGGATCGAGCGGGCCCGCGGGCTGCTCGGGTCGGGCGTGGTCGTGGCCGGCGCGGGCAGGGGCGGCGCCGGAGGGCCGGCGGCCGCCGGCGCCGAGCCCGTCGTCCGGGTGCCCACCGACGGCTCCGCCGACCACCTGCGCTACGTGCTCGACACCCTCGCGGCCGGCGGGGTCGCGGTGAGCACCGCGACCGTCCGCCGGCCGACCCTCGACGACGTCTTCCTCGCCCTGACCGGAACCCGCGAGCTGGAAGGTGCCTCCCGATGACCACGCTGGCCTACGCCGCCTCCGACTCGGCCGCGATGGTCGGCCGATCGGTCAAGCACACCGTGCGCAACCTCGAGTCGCTGCTGATGTCGGTGATCCTGCCGGTGGTGCTGATGCTGCTGTTCGTCTACGTCTTCGGCGGCGCGATCGACCCGAGCGGTCACTACGCGAACTACGTGGTGCCGGGGATCATCCTGCTCTGCACCGGCTACGGGGCGGCGTCGACGGCGGTGGACGTGGCCCAGGACATGGCCGAGGGCGTCGTGGACCGGTTCCGGTCGATGCCGATCCTCAGCTCGGCGGTGCTCACCGGACATGTGGTCGCGTCGGTCGCCCGCAACGCGCTGGCCACCGCGCTAGTGATCGGGGTGGCGTTCCTGACCGGGTTCCGGCCGGACGCCGGCGCGCTCGAGTGGCTGGCGGTGGCCGGCGTGCTGCTGCTGTGGGTGCTGGCGCTGTCCTGGGTGGCGGTGTGCTTCGGGCTGATCGCCCGCACCGTGGAGGGCGCGAACGGGTTCACCTTCCTGGTGCTGTTCCTGCCCTACCTGTCCAGCGCGTTCGTTCCGGTGGAGACGATGAAGGCGGGGCTGCGGGCGGTGGCGGCGAACCAGCCGGTCACGCCGATCACCGAGACGCTGCGCGGGCTGCTGCTCGGCACGCCGATCGGCTCGCACGGCTGGCAGGCGGTGCTGTGGTGCGGCGCGCTGCTGATCGGCGCGTACGGGGCGGCCAGCGTGCTGTTCCGCCGCCGTACCGCCGGCTGACCGCCGACCCCGGTACGGTCCGGCCGTTTTCCGGACGTCGAGCGTCCGCATGCCGATCTACGCTCGCCGGCGACCGGCACAGGCAGAGGAGTACGCATGTCCGAGCACACCGGCGACCTGCGCGGCGCCGAGTTCGACCACGCCGACCTGACCGGGGCGCGGTTCCGGAAGACCCACCTCGACGACGCGCGGTTCCGCATGGTCGACCTGTCCCGAGCCGACCTGCGCGACGTCAGCCTGGCCGGCGCCGCCGTCTGGGGCAGCGACATCGAGGGCCTGCGGATCGACGGGGTGGCGGTAGCCCCGCTGGTCGAGGCCGAGCTGGACCGGCGCTACCCGGAGCGGGCCTGGCGGGACGCGACCGACCCGGCCGGGCTCCGATCGGCCTGGGCGGCGGTCCAGGCTGCCTGGGCGGCCACGTACGAGCGGGTGGGCGGGCTGCCGGCCGGGAGCGTCGACGTCTCGGTGGACGGGGAGTGGTCGTTCGCGCAGACCCTGCGGCACCTGGTGTTCGCCACCGACGGGTGGCTCGGCGCGATCAGGGGTGAGGCGCGGCCGTTCCACCCCTGGGGACTGCCGTTCAGCGAGCTGGAGGAGTTCGCCGGCCCGGCGACCGACCTCGGCATCGACCCGGCCGCGGCGCCGTCGTACCCGGAGGTGCTCGCGCTGCTGGCGGACCGGGCCACCCGGGTGAGCGGGTTCCTGGCGGAGGTGACGCCCGACCGGCTGGCCGCGGAGGTCGTCGGGCCGGTCTGGAACGGCGGTCGTCAGTTCAGCGTGTACCGCTGCCTGCGGGTGATCTTCAACGAGGAGTGCGAGCACCGCCGCTTCGCCGAACGCGACCTCGATGCGATCGCCACCACCGACCCGACCCCCGCCCCTGACCCCGGCCCGGACGGCCGACGCTGAGGATCACATCCCGGCGCCGACGCCGGGCCTCAGGGCATGGCCTGAACGCTCGAAGGGCCGTGATCTCCGATCGGCATCCCCTGGCCCACTCCAGCGCACCGTGCGCCCGACGCCCGGTCTCGATCGGGGGCGTACGAAGGGCCGGATCTCATCCGACCCGGGTTCGAGGACAGGCAGGGCAAACGCCTGGCCGCGGATCACCGGCCAGGCAGGTGAAGGGTCCTCGATCGGGTCTATCCCGGCCGCGGACCGGCGAGCCACGCGCGGAGTGCGGGAAATGGGAAAGGGCCGGGATCCGATGTGGATCCCGGCCCTTTCCGGTGTGCTTACTCCTCGGCGGCGGCTCCGCCGGCGATGTCGGCGACCAGCGGCGTGTCCGGCACCGGAGCCGGCTTCGGCTCACCGCGGAAGGTGAACTCGGCCGAGTCGCCCTCCCCGGTGGTGTCCACCACGACGATGTGGCCGGCGGCCAGCTCGCCGAAGAGGATCTTCTCCGAGAGCGCGTCCTCGATATCGCGCTGGATCGTCCGGCGCAGCGGCCGGGCGCCGAGCACCGGGTCCCAACCCTTCTTCGCCAGCAGCTGCTTGGCGCTCTGGGTGAGCTCCAGGCCCATGTCCTTGTTCTTCAGCTGGGCGTCGACGCGGGTGAGCATGATGTCGACGATCTCGACGATCTCCTCCGGCGTGAGCTGGTGGAAGACGATGATGTCGTCGATCCGGTTGAGGAACTCGGGCCGGAAGTGCTGCTTGAGCTCGTCGGTGACCCGGTTCTTCATCCGCTCGTAATTGCTCGCGGTGTCGTTGCCGGCCTGGAAGCCGAGCGAGACCGCCTTCGCGATGTCCCGGGTGCCGAGGTTGGTGGTCAGGATCAGGACCGTGTTCTTGAAGTCGACGATCCGGCCCTGGCCGTCGGTCAGCCGGCCGTCCTCCAGCACCTGCAGCAGCGTGTTGAAGACGTCCGGATGGGCCTTCTCCACCTCGTCGAACAGCACCACGGAGAACGGCTTCCGGCGCACCTTCTCGGTCAGCTGACCACCCTCGTCGTAACCGACGTAACCGGGAGGCGCACCGACGAGCCGGGACACCGTGTAACGGTCATGGAACTCCGACATGTCGAGCTGGATCAGCGCGTCGTCGTCACCGAACAGGAACTCCGCCAGCGCCTTGGACAGCTCGGTCTTACCGACACCGGACGGGCCGGCGAAGATGAACGAGCCGCCGGGCCGCTTCGGGTCCTTGAGGCCGGCACGGGTGCGCCGGATGGCCTGGGAGACGGACTTGATCGCCTGCTCCTGGCCGACGACGCGGTGGTGCAGCTCCTCCTCCATGTGCAGCAGCCGAGCGGTCTCCTCCTCGGTCAGCTTGAACACGGGGATGCCGGTCCAGGTCGCCAGCACCTCGGCGATCTGCTCGTCGTCGACCTCGGCGACGACGTCCATGTCGCCGGCCTTCCACTCCTTCTCCCGCTGTGCCTTGGCGGCCAGCAGCTGCTTCTCCCGGTCGCGCAGCGACGCGGCCTTCTCGAAGTCCTGCGCGTCGATCGCGGACTCCTTCTCCCGGCGCACGCCGGCGATCCGCTCGTCGAACTCGCGCAGGTCAGGCGGTGCGGTCATGCGGCGGATCCGCATCCGCGAGCCGGCCTCGTCGATGAGGTCGATCGCCTTGTCCGGCAGGAACCGGTCGGAGATGTAGCGGTCGGCCAGGCCGGCAGCGGCGACCAGCGCGGCGTCGGTGATCGACACCCGGTGGTGCGCCTCGTAGCGGTCGCGCAGGCCCTTGAGGATCTCGATCGTGTGCGCCGGTCGGCTCGCCGACCTGGATCGGCTGGAAGCGGCGCTCCAGCGCTGCGTCCTTCTCCAGGTGCTTGCGGTATTCGTCGAGCGTGGTCGCGCCGATCGTCTGCAGCTCGCCGCGGGCCAGCATCGGCTTGAGGATGCTCGCCGCGTCGATCGCGCCCTCGGCGGCGCCCGCCCCGACGAGCGTGTGCAGCTCGTCGATGAACAGGATGATGTCGCCGCGGGTGCGGATCTCCTTGAGGACCTTCTTCAGCCGCTCCTCGAAGTCACCGCGGTAGCGGGAGCCGGCGACCAGCGCACCAAGGTCGAGCGTGTAGAGCTGCTTGTCCTTGAGCGTCTCCGGGACCTCGCCCTTGACGATCGCCTGGGCAAGGCCCTCGACGACGGCGGTCTTGCCGACGCCGGGCTCGCCGATCAGGACCGGGTTGTTCTTGGTACGGCGGGACAGCACCTGCATGACCCGCTCGATCTCCTTCTCCCGGCCGATCACGGGGTCGAGCTTCGACTCCCGGGCGGCGGCGGTGAGGTTGCGACCGAACTGGTCGAGCACGAGGCTGGTCGACGGCGTGCCCTCGGACGCGGTGCCGGCCGGCTCCTTGCCCTGGTAGCCGGAGAGCAGCTGGATGACCTGCTGGCGGACCCGGTTGAGGTCGGCACCCAGCTTGACCAGCACCTGCGCGGCGACACCCTCGCCCTCGCGGATCAGGCCGAGCAGGATGTGCTCGGTGCCGATGTAGTTGTGGCCGAGCTGCA
>Ga0134124_10004659_pt1 | contig 11022 bp, 10 predicted proteins | sample KB304_FD_96880 | JGI IMG/M metagenome (GOLD analysis project Ga0134124, IMG submission 96880) | Terrestrial soil microbial communities without Nitrogen fertilizer from Kellogg Biological Station, Michigan, USA - KB3-0-4 | ecosystem: Environmental > Terrestrial > Soil > Unclassified ... | reverse complement strand
ATGAGGTTCAGGGGTATCTGGTAAGCAGGCCGATACGCCCTGAGAAAGTCTATGATTTCATGAAGTCCCGCGGTTGGGAGGGGCGCAGGGCTGCGGACTAGGACAACGCGGTTTTCTCCAGATACTCTTTGACGATGCGGTCATGATCGAAGCAGAGCCCTGCCGGTACCTCGTCCTTACGGAAAACAGCTATAGTCGCAGCATCATCCCCGGCTTTCGGAATCCCTTCCCCTTTTGCTACAAATACGATCGAGATAGTGTGTCGCCTTGGGTCCCTTGTCGGGTCTGAATAACAGCCATGCAGTCTGAGTTCTGTGATTGAAAGTGAGGTCTCTTCTAACGCTTCACGGATCGCGGCATCTTCCAGAGTCTCCCCGTAGTCAACAAATCCTCCCGGGAGAGCCCACCCTTTCGGTTCATTCCCACGTTCAACAAGGACAATTCCGTCGTTAATTTCTATTATTATGTCAACAGTAGGGAGCGGATTTTTGTAATCTTTTATGCGAAAGCCGCATGAAGGGCAGGTAATTGTGTCAAAAGCCATGTGCAGGGTACCTGATGATAGTTGTTTCGCAGTGCCTATAAAAAAGGGGGGATTGAAATCCCCCCTTGACTGCCAGTATGGGTGCTTTGCTTATTTCTTTTTCCCGGCCGCTTTCTTGGAAGCTTTGAGCGGGTTGATCTTGAGGTCTTCTGTCTTGATCTCGATCTTGACATGAGTTGCAAAATTACAGATACCGTTCAGCCATTTCTGCTCCGGAGCCGGATAAGCGCCGCAGACCTTTCCTATGGTACCTTCAACTATACGCTCACAACCCTCACAGTTATCGACTATCACCTGACACGAACCATCAGAGAATACGCAACCCTGTTTCCCCCAGAAAGTACACTCTATGCCGGGAAGAACCGTTTGACACTGCATGAAGAAAGCCTCCTGTAAATCTCTTTATTATTACCGCAGAATTCCAATGTAGCAATTTTGCTTGAAAAAAGTCAACAGGTAAAATCCTTTTGAATCTCTTATAAGTTTTCAGCCTGCCGGTAGTTCAACGATAAAGATGGTCCCTTTCGGGATATTTTCCCTGACCCTGATAAATCCGTGATGATCGGTGATTATGGTGTTTACTATGGAGAGACCGAGTCCTGTGCCGCTCTTTTTTGTGGAAAAATAAGGTTCGAAGAGTCTCGGTCTGTCTGCGGCTGATATTCCGGCCCCATTATCGGCGACCGAGAAACCTGCCATCTTCAGTTCATGATTATAACTGCTTGTGACCCTGATATCTCCTCCGTTTTCCAGGGCTGCAACAGCATTTTCCAGAAGATTTATGAGGACTCGTTTGATCTGGTCCCTGTCGAGCTGCAGTTCGGGGAGTGCTTCATCCGGGATGAACCGGATACTTACCTGCCGATGAGCTTCGGAGTATAACGTCACAGCTTCAGCAATGAGATCATTAAGATTGCAGGGGGCGGGCTGTGCTGCCGGCATTCTGGCAAACTGGGAAAACTCGTTGACTAGAGTCTTGAGCTCTTCAACAGATTTTATGATTGTCTCGGTTGATTGATCGAATACCTGGTCATCCTCTGAGAATCTGGAGAGATAGCGTTTGCGAAGACGTTGTGCTGAAAGCTGTATCGGGGTGAGCGGATTCTTGATTTCATGAGCTATCCTTCGTGCGACCTCCCTCCATGCCGCCATTCGCTGTGACTTGATAAGATGGGTGAGGTCGTCGAAGACGACAACAGTCCCGAGAAATTCACCATTTTCATCATTAAGAAGGGTCAGATTTACCTGGAGTACCAACCTGTTTTCGTTGACCTGGATTTCTATCTGACGGTTCATTGTCTCCTGTTTTTTCAGGAGGATATTGCGCAGCATCTCCTTCATCAAGTCAAGTTGCGGCAAACGGAGCAGTTCCCTGAAATTCCTGCCGATGACATCCGCTGTATTTATCTGCAGAAGTCTTTCGGCGGATTTATTGATCGTAGTTACGATCCCATGGCTGTTGGTAGATATCACACCCGCCGTGATGTGGCGCAAGATAGTCTCCATGTATCTTCTGCGCCCTTCGGTCTCCTGGTTGCTCCTGCTGAGGTCCAGGTTGGCATCTTTCAGCGCAAGCTGATTTGTCCTTAAATCGGCAGCCATTCTGTTGAAAGAGTGGATCAGCTGGCCTATTTCATCGCGACTCTCACCTGAAAGTTCAATCTCCAGGTTCCCATCCGCAATCTGTTTTGTTGCATAAGCGAGATCCTGAATTGGATCGGTCAGGCTTTTGGCAAGGTTCACCCCGAACCAGACTGAAAGTGTGATGATCACTGATGTCATGAAGAGAAGTGTAAGGATGTACGTGGTAGTTATCGGTCGTTTAAGTATCTTGAGTTGTCTGAATTCATGATATGACGATGTAATCTCTTTCATCTTGCTGACAAGAGAGTAGGGGACATAGTAGTTCACCACCACTACCCCGACTACGTCGCTCTGATTCCAGTTCGAGAAGACAGGGACGATCCCCCGTATGAGGTCTGCCTTGCCGATGGAGTTTACCCTGCTCAAGTTTTTTCCCTTCAGAACCGTGTTGAGGTCATCAGAGGAAGGGTTGGTAAACTCTGAAATTGGCAGCTTCGGATTGGCCGACCTGACAAGCTCTTCCCGTTGCGCCGAGAACACCTCGACCACTCCGAGATTGTACTCTTTCTGCTTCTCCTTGATCAGAGCCTTGAGGTGTGGGAGGTTATCTTCGTTCAGGAGTTTTCGGGTCTTTATGAAATTGCTGATCTGTTCACCATAGAAGACTGCATTGGCAGCGGAATTCTTGTAATAGGTCTGGGCGACCTCCATGGATTCGTCAAGGGAGTTCTCTATCTGCCGGTTGAACCAGTTCTGAATGCTGTTTGAGATATAGCCTGCAGAGATGAAAAAGAGCAAAAGCGTCGGGAAGAGGGATAGCGAAACAAACGCCATTACAAGCTTGGTTCGTAACCGTGCTCCCATCTTGTTGAGCTGCCGCTCTTTGAACAGCTTGAATAAATTACGTGCCAGAAGGTAGACGAAGAGAATAATCAGCAGGGTAATCACATTGATCAACCCGAAGATGACGATGTTGGCGCCCATCGCAACTTCCGAACTTATCCTGGTGAGATGAATCTGTGTGGCTATGAGGATGCTTATTAGAAGGAGAGAAATCCCGATGATTACAGCTTCGCGTTTTCGCTTGCGCTTTTCGCGCGTCGGTTCCGAGTTGTCTACGAGTTGTGTAGTCAAGGTGTCTCCACAGGCTGCAGGCTTGTTAATAATGGTGGCACAGGTTTGTCAGAGCCGTCCGGAGCGAATGATGGCGATAACCCAGACCAACCCTATTAGGCCGGCAACTGAGTAGCCCATGAAGGCGAAAAGCGGGAAACCCATCAATTGGGGGCCCCTGTCGATTTGCATCACAATCGAAGAGCCTACGATAAGGGCCGCAATAATAAGGCTGGATGAGATCCTGTTGGCTGACTTGTCGAGGTCCCTGATGAATCTGTCGAGTCCGCGATGCTCAAGGTCGATCTTGAACTTGTCGCGGTTTAGACGGTTTAGAATCTCCTTAAAGTCCTTGGGGAAAGTGCGGATCAGGTTGTAATATGAGCCAATGTTGCTTTTCAGGTACTTAAGGGCTCTCTCCGGAGATAGCCTCTCTTTGATCTCCTTCTCCATCAATGGCCTGAGATGAAGGGTCATGTCGAATTCGGGATCGAGCATTCTTCCCACCCCCTCCATTATCATGAAGGCTTTTGCCAGAAGAAGCAGGTCAGGATGGAACTTGATCCTGTAACTGGTAATTATATCAATGAAGTCGATAAGGAGCTGCCCTACTTCGAGTTCATGCAGGGAGAGATCATAGTATTTATCGATGAACTCGGACAGATCACGGCGTAGAGCTCTAATGTTAGTGCTGTCTGTGATGTCGCCGGAATAGATAAGGAGGGAGATTACCTCTTCAACATCCTTTTTGAGGATGGCAAGGAGAATATCGGTGAGATGCCCTTTAAGAAAGGGGTCGACCCTGCCGGTCATCCCGAAGTCGAGCAGGCAGATGACATTGTCCGGCAGGATCAGGATGTTGCCCGGATGAGGATCTCCGTGGAAGAACCCGTGCTGCAGAACCATTCTTACAAAAGCGTCAGCTCCCCGTTTTGCGATAAGTTTCAGATCGAGACCAGCTGCAACCAGAGAGTCGATCTCGGAGACTTTGATCCCGGAGATGAACTCCATAGTCAGCAGCGATTTGGACGTCCACTCCCAGTAAACCTTGGGGAAATACAGGGTCTGGTCACCAGTGAAGCTCGATGCAAAACGCTCAATGGTGCGGCCTTCCAGCGTCAGGTCCATCTCTTTCCGTATGGTTCTGGCAAGTTCTCTTACCTGACCGGTGGGATCGTATATCTCGCTGTTGGGGATATGTCGCTCGGCGACCATGGCCAGGAGCATCAGCGCTTCTATGTCTGTCTCGACTTGCGCAAGTATCCCGGGGCGTCTTACCTTGACAACGACCTCTTCGCCGGTATTAAGGGTTGCACGATGCACCTGAGCTATGGAAGCGGCAGCTATGGGAGTCGGATCGAAAGCAGAGAATATTTCAGAGATATTCCTGTTGAATTCTCTGTAAATCTCGGCTTTTACCTCCTCGAAACTGAAAGGAGGGACGCAGTCCTGAAGCTTGGAGAACTCTTCCACATAGTTTTTAGGGAGTATGTCGGAGCGGGTCGAGAGAAACTGGCCCAGTTTGATGAAGGTCGGCCCGAGCTCTTCCAGGGCAAGCCTCATGCGTTCCGCCTGAGTCAGCTCTCCGAGTACGGACTGTTCTCTTCTGAACAGTCGTCGCCAGCGAGTGACCAGTTCGGTAAGGCTGAGATACGCAAGAAGATTGTCAAAGCCGTATTTGAAGAGAACACGTACTATCTGGCGGTAGCGTTTGATGCTCCGGATGTTACGGTTCAGTTGGAGAAGGTTCACGTATTAACCTGCGTTCTCCAGTTTTTTCTCGAGCTCTTCGACTTTCAACTTCAGCTTGTCATACTCGTCTTTAGGGACGAGGCCTATCCGCTCCACAGCTTTTTTTACTTCGGTTTCGGCAGCTTCAGTGATCTTTTCACGGGTCTCTTTTGCCGCAGACTGAATCTTCTCAAGAAAGGCTTTACCTTCCTCTTCGCTGAATTTGTACTTCTCCTTCAGCTCACTCAGGATCTCTTCACCTTTTTTCTGGGTCAGAGAAATGGCGCCTATTCCGGTCAGTACTGCCTTTTCAAAGAGTTCAAACATGGTCTGCCTCCTCATTTTGTTGATTTATCCACTACTCATAGAAGATTAACATTTTGGCGGGGAAACGCAAGAAGGATGCTACTTCCTTATGAACCAGAGGATAAGCGAGATAATCAGGGAGAGCAGGATGCAGGTGGTGATGGGGAAGAAGACGGAAAAATTCTCTTTCTTTACATAGATGTCTCCCGGGAGCCTTCCCAGCCAGGGGAGCTTTCCGGAGAGCATCAATACTGCACCTGCAAAAGCGATTATGCACCCCAGTATGAGAAGAGATCTGCCGAGGTCAGACATTTTTCGCCTTCGGCAGATAACGCTCTTTTTCACTGTATATGCAGCCGCAGTACTGCTGGCGGTACAGCCCCATTTCCTTGGATTCCCTGATCCCTTCCTGCCATCCCGGCCGGAAATCTTCATAATAAAAAGCGACGCCGTGCCTCTCTGCGGCTCTCTCGGCTGCCTGAACGATGAGATCGTGATTCTGGTAGCGGCTGTAGAGCAGCGACGACGTAAAGGCATCGAATCCCAGTTCGGCGGCTTTTGCTGCTGTTGCATCCAGTCTGGAGAAGTAGCAGTAGGTGCAGCGCTCCGAGGGATGAGTTGCTACAGCAGAGAGAAATTTCTCAAGAGCGTATTCATCGTAGTAGATCATCTCCAGGGATTTCTGCCCGGCAAAATCCCGAACGGCATCGAGACGTCTGCAGTACTCCTGGTATGGGTGGATGTTGTGGTTAAAGAAGAAACCGGTTACGGAGTATCCCTTTTCAAGCAGCTTCTTGAGCGGGTATAAGGAGCACGGGGCACAGCAGGTATGGAGCAGGATATTTCTCACGCTTTTGATCCGCTTTGCCTGTCGATAGTATTCAGATGCTCGATCTCAAGATTGAAACAGTCCGGGCATAGTCCATGCGAGAATTCGGCTTCGGTGTGCCTGGATATATACTCTTCGACTCTGGTCCATAAACCATAGTCGTCCCGTATCTTCTTGCAGTTGGCGCATATCGGCAGGAACCCTCGCAGGGTTTTTATCTCCGCAATGCTCTTTTCAAGCTCGGCAGTCTTCTGCAGATTAATTTCAAGCACTTCTGCAAGTTCTCGATTCAGCAACCTTCTTCTCTCATGCTCACCGTCATACGTGGAGACCAGGACCCAGAGGAGGACACAGCAGGCTATGCCGCTGGTAAGAAATCCCACTATCTGGTCGGCCATGCGATCGCCTTGCGAAAGAAAGGGCACAAGCAAGGCAGGGTTCCAGAGCTCCGAAAGCATGAGCAGCGTTACGTTTGCCAGCACCAGGGACATGAACAGGACTCGCTTCCAGCCCCGGAAGAAAAAAACGAGGTAAATGATCTCGGCGAAGAAGTAGTATGTCACACTCCCGGTAGAGCCGGCATTGAAATACCAGATATAGTTGAGTGTGATCAGAATCAGAAAGAACAAAACGGTCTGATACATCCGCTTCTGTCTTGAGAGCAGGTAAAGAAACGCGGATGCGAATCCCAGGACTGCAGTGGCAGCATTTACCTGGACCGGAAGGTGCTGCAAGTAATTTGAAGGAATAACAACAAACAGGGATAGGGTTGTGGTGATGAGCGTCAAGATCCGGTAAAGCCTGAGCTCGACCTCCGTGCCTACTCCCGGGTGTGGATTGTTCAACTCCTGCAGTATCGACTTCAAGAGACCCTCCGGATTTAACTGCGCAAATCTTATCACATTTTGCTGAAAGAACCACTATGAACCTGCACGCAAACTCTCTATTATTTTTTCATACCTTGTATTCTCCCCACCACTGCTTTAAATTTATTCCATGAAGCTGAACCTCTTCAGGAAATTCCTTTTGGCGCTCTTTCTGATTGCGCTTCTTCCGCTTGCCTTTTCTTCAGCGACGCTGTTTCTGAATCTTCGTAATACCAGCACGCAACTAGTCGCGAAAATATCCGATGCAACCGATCGTCAGGCCTCCGAAAACCTTCAGAGCAGGGCACGACAGATTGCCGAGGATGTTGCCCAGTTCCTTTACGAGTGCGAAAATGATCTTCGCCTGGTAGCTGCTCTCCCAAAAGGCAGTGAAACTCTGCGAACTTTTTATGACAGCAGGAAGCTTGAGATATGGAGAAGAGCAGGCAGCGCAGGAATAACATCCGAGCGGGTGACAATCCCCATATATGTCTCTCTGGAGCTTATCGACAAAAACGGCAGACAGCGCACAGTCATCAAAGAGGGGAAAGAGCTCCCGGCCTGGCAGCTAAAAGATGTCTCAATCCCAGCAAATACCGGGTTCAGGAGTGAAGATTACTTCAAAAAAACTGCAGCATTGAGAGAGGGGCAGATCCATGTTTCGCACCTTACCGGGTTCCATGTCGGGAAGAAGGAACAGCTCGGGAACGCTCCGGATTCCGAGCATGCACAGGGCGGGAAAGAGTACAGAGGGGTCATCCGCTTTTCTACGCCGCTCTATGATGCTGAAGGAAAATTCAACGGGGTTATTGTCCTCTCTGTCGATCACCGTCACCTGATGGAGTTCAGCCAGCATGTGCTGCCGGGGAGCGTTGAGAAAACAGTCTTCCCGTCCTACATGAGCGGAAATTATGCCTTCATATTTGACGACGAAGGATGGATTATCACTCATCCGAACTTCTGGGACATCCGGGGCCTCCATCAGGATGGGACACCGGTGCCTCCTTACAGCACCAGCTCCTCTAAAGAGGATATCGAGAGCGGCCGGATACCATTCAATCTCGATTATGCAGGGTTCATTCACCCTAACTACCCTGTCGCTGCCCGGGCTGTCAGGCAGAGACAAAGCGGTTACGTGGATACGACCAATGTCGGCGGAGCGAGGAAGGTGATGGCTTATGCCCCGGTCATCTACAGCACCGGTGAGTACTCCCGTTACGGTATTTTCGGTGGGGTGACCATAGGTTTTCAGACCGATCTGTTTCATGAACCGGCAAGGGCAGCGACAGGAATCATCCATGACCAGATGCGCGACCACCTGAAAAAGAGCGGTCTGATACTCGTCCTGGTCACTGTTCTTGCAATGCTGGCAGCATGGCGTATCTCCCGTGGCATCACCCGCCCTCTTGCCCTTCTCACCGAGCAGGCACGAGCTTTTGCAGGAGGGGTCGGAAGCAGTCGGGTCGAAATCAGCACCGGTGATGAAGTCGGAGAGCTTGCAGCTGATTTCAACCGTATGGCGGATGAGCTGGAGAGGAGAAACAGTTCTCTCCTCGAAACGCTTTCGGAGCTTGATCGCTCAAGACATGAGGTCATCGGGGAGAGAAACTTCATGGAAGGGGTCGTAAACAGTATCTCCAGCGCAATCCTCACCTTTTCCCGTAGCGGTCAACTTCTATCGATAAATACAAACGGAAGGGCGATACTGGGCGATGAGCCCGCTACTGGAGAGCACTACAGCAAGGTCCTTGCCAAATGGCCTGAACTGGTTAAGAGAATTGAAGATACAGTTGTCAGGAGACGCTCTTTCGGAAGAAGACCATTCACCGCTGACGGCAGATATTTTGATGTCGGAGTATTCCCGATAGGCACGGATATGGAGCAGGGGATAACCGTGACGATCAGGGATGAGACTGAAAAGGAGCGGATGCGTGAGGAGATGGTCAGGATGGATCGGCTTGCTTCTCTTGGGAAGCTCTCGGCCGGTATTGCGCACGAGATAAGGAACCCGCTGACCGGTATTACTCTTCTGCTCGATGATCTTCATGATCGTCGCAATTTTGATCCGGAGAGCCGGGAGATGATGGGGAGAGCCCTTGAGGAGATCGAAAGGGTAGAAAAACTGATAAATGCACTCTTGAATTATGCTTCACCGCCACGTTCAGAGTTCAGCGAAGGTGAGATCAAGGGCGTAATTGAAGAAACCCTGCTCTTTTTCCGGAAAGCTTGCGAGGCGGCCGGAGTGTCACTGGTAAGCACCCTTGCGGACATACCCGTTTTTGTCTTCGATCAAGACAAGATTCGTCAGATGCTGTTGAATCTGCTCAGGAACTCGCTCATTGCTACAGACAGCGGAGGCGTTATCACTGTGGCTACCGGGATCGAAGACAGGATGATGGTTTTGAATGTCAGCGATACCGGTCAGGGGATTCCCGCAGATGATATTCCGCATGTTTTCGAACCTTTTTTTACGCGGAGTCAAGGCGGGACAGGTCTGGGGCTCTCGATAACGCAAAGGATCGTAGAGGAGCATCATGGAGTAATCTCGGTGGAGAGCATCGAAGGCAAGGGAACAGTTTTTACGGTGAAGCTCCCTCTTGAGCCATAAGGATAAATAATGGAAAAGATACTGATAATCGATGACGAGGCTTTTATCCGTGAAAACGTGAACCGGGTACTCCGCGATGAAGGATACCAGGTCATTCCAGCAGTGAACGGCAACAGCGCCCTGGAACTCGTAGCGTCAGAAGAGATCGATCTGGCGCTTCTCGACCTTAATCTGGGGCCTGAGAACGGCATTGATGTCCTTAAATCGATGAAAGAGATCGATCCTGATCTCCTTGTCATCGTCATTACCGGATACGGATCGGTAGAGAGTGCCGTGGAGTCGCTCAAGCTGGGTGCTTTCCATTACATGAAGAAACCTTTCAAGGCAGATGCCTTGCGGCTTATCGTCAAGCTTGCCCTCCAGACGAACAGCCTGAAGCGCGAAGTCCGGACCATCAGGAAGGGGGAGCTGGAGTTTTTCGAAAAAATCCCCATGGTCGGGGTCAGCAGCGCACTGAAGGAGATAATGCGACAGGCGAGAGAGGTTGCCCGTCACTCAGATGCGACAGTCCTGATCACGGGTGAATCCGGAACCGGTAAGGAGCTGATCTCGAAGAGCATCCACCACCTGTCCGCGCGTCGCGAGGCACCATTTGTTGAGATTAACTGCGCGTCGATACCGGTCAACCTGCTCGAAAGCGAACTTTTCGGGCATGAGAAGGGGGCATTTACCGACGCAGGGAGCCGGAAGCCCGGTCTTTTCGAGACTGCAAACAAGGGGACCATCTTCCTTGATGAAGTAGGGGAGATGGAGCCGGCCATGCAGGCAAAGCTTCTGCGGGTGCTGGAGAATCGCACGATAAGGCGCATCGGCGGGACAAAGAGCATCGAAGTGGATGTCAGGGTGATAGCAGCCACAAATCGGAATCTTAAAGAAGCAATACAGAGCGGAGCCTTCAGAGAAGATCTCTATTACCGGCTGAATGTCTTCCCGATCCATATCCCTCCTTTGAGGGAGCGGCGCGAGGATATACCGGTTCTGGTGAAATTTTTCCTGGAGATATACAGCAGAAAGTTTTCGCGTGATTTCAAAATGATAGATCCCAGGGCTCTTGAAATGCTTGCCGGATACAGGTGGCCCGGGAATATCAGGGAGCTTAAGAACACTATAGAGAGGATCTGCATCATGAATTGCGGTCCTTCACTCTTGCCTGAGCAACTCCCGGCGGAGATGACAACCGGTGAGAATGCCGCAGCCACTATTCCATTCATACCGATGTTAAGCGAACTTGGACTCGAAGAGACGGTAAACCGTTTCGAGCGGGATATAATCAAGTCGGCGCTGGAAAAGAGCGGTGGAAATGTTCTGCAGGCCGCACATTTGCTGAAAATCCCACGCGGGACTCTCAGGTACAAGATGGAAAAGATGGAAATCCAATTTGAAAAAGATTAAGTAAATGCCTTCCTGGCAGTACGCATGAAAAATGAGCATTACTCAGGAT
>Ga0134124_10004657_pt1 | contig 11027 bp, 11 predicted proteins | sample KB304_FD_96880 | JGI IMG/M metagenome (GOLD analysis project Ga0134124, IMG submission 96880) | Terrestrial soil microbial communities without Nitrogen fertilizer from Kellogg Biological Station, Michigan, USA - KB3-0-4 | ecosystem: Environmental > Terrestrial > Soil > Unclassified ... | reverse complement strand
GGTCACCGGGATCGGCATCGTCTCCGCGCTCGGCGTCGGCCCGGCGGCGACGCTCGCGGCGCTCGAGCGCGAGCAGCCGGCCTTCCGCGAGCTCACCGCGTTCGACGCGTCGCGCTACGCGGTCCGCCGCGGCGGCGAGGCGGTCGCGCCGGAGATCGCGTTCCCCGGCGTCGACCTCGGGCCGCGCCGTCTCGACCGCGCGCTGCGCCACCTGATCGGCACCCTCGACGCTGCGCTGCGCGACGCGGGCATGGAGGGGGGCGGCGCCGCGATCCCGTGCGCGCCGCACCGCCGCGAGCTGCTGCTCGGGAGCACGCTGGTCGCGATGCTGCAGGCGGCCGAGTTCGTCCACGAAGAGGCGCGCGTCGGGCCGGAGCGCGCGCGCTACCGGCGGCTCGCCGAGTGGACCGCCGAGGCGGCGCTGCAGCGCGTGAGCCGTCGCTTCGACCTGCGCGGCCTCTCGCTCGTCGTCTCGAACGCCTGCGCCTCCGGTTCGGCGAGCGTCGTGCTCGCGCTCGACCGGCTGCGGCGCGGCCGCGCCGACGTCGTCGTGACCGGCGGCTTCGACCCGGTCTGCGAGTACACGCACGCCGGCTTCGGCTCGCTGCTCCTGCTCTCGCCGGGCGGCTGTTCGCCGTTCGAGAAGGGGCGCGAGGGGATGCTGCTCGGCGAGGGCTACGCGATCCTCGTCCTCGAGCGGCTCGCCGACGCGCGGCGGCGCGGCGCGCGCGTCCACGCGCTCCTGAGCGGCGGCGCGGCCACCTCCGACGGCTTCCACCTGACGCAGCCCGATCCGGAGGGGCGCGGGGCGGCGCGCTGCATCGCGGCGGCGCTCGCCGACGCGGACCTCACGCCGCGCGACGTCGGCTACGTCAACCTGCACGGGACCGGGACGGTCTTCAACGACCTCTCGGAGTACCGCGCGCTCAAGTCGGTCTTCGGCGACGCGCTCCCGGACGTCCCGATGAGCTCGACCAAGTCCTACCTCGGCCATGCGCTCGGCGGGGCGGGGGCGGTGGAGGCGGTGCTCGCGATATTGGCGCTCGCGTCGGGGCAGGCGCCGCCGACGCTGAACGTGCGCGAGGTCGATCCCGAGATGCCGGGCCTCGACCTCGTGCGCGGACGCGCTGCGGGCGGCGGCGGCCGCTCGATCGACGCGCGCGCCGTGCTGAGCAACTCCTTCGGGTTCGGCGGCGCCAACGCGGCGCTCGTCTTCTCCAAGCCATGAGCGGACGCGCGCCCGAGCCCGTGGAGCTCCCGATCGTCGTCACCGGCGCCGGCGTCGTGACGGCGGCCGCGCGCGGCCGCGCCGCGTTCGCCGCGGCGCTCGCCAAATCGGGCGAAAGCCCGCGCACTCACCCATCGGGCGAGAGCCCGCGCACCCACCCATCAGGCGAAAGCCCGCGCACCCGGATCGAAGGTTTCGACGTCGCGTCATTGCCCGAGGCGAAGAGCCTGCGGCGCGCCACGCCCCACGCCCTCTTCGGGCTCGCCGCCGCGGCCGAAGCGCTGCAGGAGGCGGGCGGCGGGGTCGCGCCGGAGGAGTCGGCGCTGCTGGTCGCCTCCACGCTCGGCGCCGCCAACTTCAGCTACCGCCTCTGGCAGGAGCTCGTGAAGAGCGGGCCGCTCGGCGCGAGCCCGATGCTCTTCTCGGAAGGCGTCCCCAACGCGCTCGCCGGCCACGCGGCGCGGCTGCTGCGGCTGCTCGCGGCGGGCCACATGATCGGGGGCGGCAACGGCTGCGGACTGCGGGCGCTCGCGGTCGCGCGCGACCTGCTCGAATGCGGCCGCGCGCGGCGCGCGCTGGTCGGCGCGGCCGAGGAGTGGTCGGAGCTGGCGGTGCGGTCGTACGCGCGCTTCGGGATCGTCGCGCGCGAAGGCGCGCCGCGCCGCGCGGCGCGCGGCCTCCAGATGGGGGAGGGCGCCGCGATGCTCTGCCTCGAGCGGCGCGACCCGGAGCCACGCGCCGCGGAGCAACGCGACCGTCGCGAGCGCGCGGGCGCGCCGGCGCTCGCGACGCTGCGTGCGGTCGAGTCGGTCCAGCTCCCGAGCCTGCGCGGCGCCGCCGCCGTCGACGAGCTCGTCGCCCTCTTCGAGCGCACGTTCGCCGCGGCGCGCGTGCGGCCGTCCGATGTCCGGCTCCTCAGCGCCGCCAACGGCACCGCGGCCGACCGCCTCGAGGCGCAAGCACTCGCGCGCCTCGCCGCGTCGGGCTCCGGCGCGCCGCGCGGCGTGTCGCGGCGCGTGCGCGAGCTCTGCGGCGAGACGTTCAGCGTCGCTCCGCTGCTGCAGGTGGTCGAGGCGCTCGCCGTCGTCGCCGCCGGCGAGCCGGCGGCCGTGCTCTCGCTCTCGCCCTTCGCTTCCGCGACGCTCGCCGTCTTCACGGCGCCGCCCCCCTCCGAAAGGAACGGATGAAGATCGTCCTGACCGGCATGGGGGCGGTGAGCGCGGCGGGCGCGGGCGTGCCGCGCTTCGTGCACGCGACCGACGGCTGGCGCCAGTCGCTGCAACCGGGGACGCGCTTCGCGCCGCCGCCGCTGCCCGTCCTCCAGGTCGGACAGGTGCCCGACGAGGCGCTCTCCGGCGAGGCGGACGACGACCGCGCGGTCCGCATCGCGCTGCCGGCGCTGGTCGAGGCGCTCCAGTCGGCGCGGCTGCGGCCGGGCGAGGCGCAGCGGCGCGTCGACCTCTTCTTCGTCGGCACGTCGCTCGGCGGCATGAACACGGCGCAGGCGCTGCAGCGCGCCGCGCTCGTGAAGAAGGCGGGCGGCACGGCGCCGGCGCCGGCGGCGACGCCGGCCGCGGGCGCGGCTCCGCCGTGGATGCAGGCCGGGTACCACGGGCCGGCCGCGACGCTCGCGGCGCGCCTCCACCTGCGCGCCCACGTCGCGACCTACAACGCGACCTGCTCGTCGGGGCTGGTCGCGCTGGCGCTCGCGTGCGAGAGGATCCGGCGCGGCGAGGCGGGCGTGGCGGTGGTCGGCGGCGTCGACGCGCTCTGCCCGTTCGTCTACGCCGGCTTCCACGCGCTCGGCGCGCTGGCGAGCGGGCTCTCGGCCCCCTACGACGCCGGCTCGACCGGGCTCACGCTCGCCGAAGGGGCCGCCTTCCTCGTGGTCGAGTCGGAGGAGAGCGCCGAGGCGCGCGACGCCGTCCCGCTCGCGGAGATCCTCGGCGTCGCGACCACCAACGACGCGCACCACCTGATCGCGCCCCATCCGGAGGGGCGCGGGCTCGCGAGCGCGCTCGCTTCGGCGCTCGCGTCGGCGGGGATCGCCGCGCCGCAGCTCGGCATGGTGGTCGGCCACGGCGTCGGCACGCCGCAGAGCGACTTCGCGGAGCTGCGTGCGATCGCCCACGTGCTCGGCGGCGACCGCGTGCTCGCCGACCGCGTGCCGCTCACGTCGTGGAAGGGGGCGCTCGGCCATCCGCTGGCGGCGTCGGGCCCGCTCTCCGTGATCCGCGCCGTCGCCGCGGTCCGGCAGCGGCGCGTGCCGCCGATCGTCGGCCTGCGCCGGCCGGTCGCGACCTTCCCGGTGCGCCTGCCCAAGGAGCCCGAGCCGCTGAGCAGCGAGCACGTCGCGGTGCTGGCGTCGGGGCTCGGGGGCCAGTCCTCCGGCGCGGTGCTGCGCGTCGTGACCGGAGGCGCCGAGCCGAACGGCGAGCTCGCGCCCGCGCGCGCGCGGCCGAACCGGCCGGCGCGGCCGCTGCGCATGCTGCGCGAGGAGGTCGCGGTGGCGAGCGCCGCCGTCGCGACGCGCGCCGACCTCGCCGACGTGAAGATCGAGGAGTTCGAGCGGCTCAATCCCGCGATGAGCCTGCGCCACCTGCCCGAGGAGGGGCAGCTCGCGTTCCTGGCGGTGAAGGAGGCGCTGCGGCGCGCCGGCGACCTGCCGCCGCCGCCCGACGACGTCGCGCTGGTCGCGGGCGTCGGCCACGGCTCGCTCGCCGTCTGCGCGCGCTTCGGCCGGGCGCTGCACGACGTCCCCGGCAACGCCGGCGCGGGGGGCCCGGCGAGCCCGGCGCTCTTCGCCTACACCGCCGCCAACGCGATCCCGGCCGCGGTCGCCGCGTCCTTCGGCTTCCGCGGCACCAGCGTGGTCGCCTCTTCGGGCTCGTTCGCGTCGGCGCAGGCGCTGCTCGACGCGGCGCTGCTCTTGAAGGAGGGGCGCGCGCGCCGCGTCGTCGTGATGGCGTTCGTGCCCGCGTGCGACGACCTCACCGAGTGCCTCGTGGCGGGCGGATTCGCCGGCGCGGGCGGCGACGCGGCCGATCCGGCCGCGCCGACCGCGAAGGAAGAAGGGCCGCCGCTCGCCGCCGCGGTCGTGCTGTCGCGCGTCGAGCGCGAAGGCGGCGTGCGGCTCGAGCTGCGGCGGCGCAAGCGCTCGAACGTGACGGCGCCGACCGCGGCGCCGGTGCTCCACCCGTGGCTCGGCGCGGAGGCGCTGCTGCGCGTCGCGTTCGCGGTGACGCGGGCGAAGGGAGGCGCGGTGCCGGTGACGCCGCTGCGCGCGCTCGACCCGTGCACGGGCGCGGCGCTGTGGCTCAAAGTGGGGAGCGCGCGGACGCTGCGGCGGTCGCGCGCCGCCGGCGCTCCTCCGCACTGAGGATGCGGCGCGCCTCCTCGAAGCCGCTGCAGCTCGCCGCCACCACGCCGCCGCCCCAGTCGGTCCAGTGGCCGCACAGGTGCAGGCCCGCGGGCAGCGACGAGCGCAGCTGCTCGAGCAGGGCGAAGCGTTCGGGCGTCTGCTCGAAGCCGTAGGCGGCGCCCTCGTCGTTCAGCGTGTAGCGCCACATGGTGTGGGGCGTCGCGACGCTCAGGAAGTCGGCGTCGTCGAGGATGCCGGGGATGAGCGCCTCGGCGCGCCGCACCAGCGTGCGCGCCAGCTCGTCCTTCTGCGCGCGGGCGGCGGCGATCGCGGCCGGGCTCGCCTGCGCGGCGGTGTGCGCCTCGTGCGACGCGCCCTGGTCGCGGCCCGAGCAGAGGTAGTGGATCGAGAGGATCGACTGGCCGGCCGGCGCGAGCGTCTTGTCGATGTTGGTCGGGACGATGATCCCCATGCCGACGTCGGGGTCGTCGGCGACCGGCCGCGTGAAGTCGAAGCTGCGCTCGACGCTGCCGCCCGGGAAGTAGCCCATGCTCGGCACGAACGGGAGGCCGGAGAGGTCGCGCTTCACGCCGACGTGGACGACCACGAAGGAGAGCGACGGCGCGCGCCGCTCGAGGGCTTCGACGAATTCCGGCGCGAGGCGCTCGCGACCCAGCATCGAGAGCAGGGTGGCGCGCGCGTCGGCGCTGCTCACGACGCGCTTCGCGCGGATCTCACGGCCGTCGGCGAGCGCGACGCCCACGACGCGCCGCTTCTCGACCAGGAGGCGCTCGACGCGGTGGCCGAGCACGACGTCGGAGCCGGCGTCGCGGATCGACGCGACGAACGCGTCGGCGAGGCGCTGGTAGCCGCCCTCGACGCGATACGTGCCGCCCTCGAAGTAGGAGACGAACATCGTCGCCATGGAGAGCGCCGAGACGCGCGACGGCGGGAGCCCGACGTAGGAGCAGCGCTCGGAGAGGACCGAGATCAGCTGCTCGTCCTGGACGTGGTGCTCGAGGAGCTCGCGCCACGTCGAGCGCTTCCAGCGGGCGAGCGCCGGGAAGACGCGCTCGAAGGCGCCGCCGTTCCAGATCGCCTCGACCGGCACCATGAGCATGCCCTGCAGCAGCTCGCGCATGACGGCGAAGAGCTCGCGCAGCCCGCGCGCCTGGCGCTTCCACCGCTTCGCCAGCGCCGCCTCGTAGGCGTCCATGGCGCTCGGGATCTTGATCGAGAGCGCGCCGAACACGTTCTCCCGGATCGGGTCCTGCTGCAGGAAGCGGACGCGCGACGCGACGCCGGCGCCCTCGAGCACGCGCCAGAACTGCGAGCCGCGGTGCGCGCCGCAGATCGTGTCGATGCACGCGTCGAGCGTGAAGCCGCGCCGGTGGAACGACGTGCAGTAGCCGCCGGCGAGGAAGTGCTGGTCGACGACGAGCACGCGCTGGCCCGCGCGCGCGAGCCTCGCCGCGCAGGAGAGGCCGCCGACGCCCGCGCCGATCACCAGCGTGTCGACCGGTCGCGTCGGGAGCGTGCGCTCGATCCGGGTCATCGGCGCGACCCGAGGGTCAGGGGCTCGCGGACCGGGCGCGGCCCTGCTCGGTGATGTGGGCCGCGATCGTGCCCGGGGTCTTGATCACCTTCTCGCCGACGCCGCGGTCGGCGATGCGGACGCCGAAGTCCTTCTCGATGCCGACGACGATCTCGAGGACGTCGATCGAGTCGAGGTCGAATTCGCCGCCGAAGAGGGCGGCGTCGTCGGCGATCTCCTCCGGCCTCTTCTTCAGGTTGAGTTGCCGGACGAGCATCTGCTTGACGCGGAGGGTCAGGGCGGCGCCTTCGCTCATGGGATGGGGTGACGTTAGGCGCGTCGAATCAGGTGATCAAGGCGTTCGCGCGTCGCCACCGGTTTCCCACAGCGCGCGAGTGGGACGAATCGTCCATGGCACGCGTTCGGCCGCTCCGTATGCTGCCGCGCCTCAGGGCTCCTGCCGGATGATCCTCCGCATCGACGTCGACGACCCGTTCCGCGCCTGCCGCTGCCCCGCGCCGACGCGCGGCAACGTGCTGGCGTTGCTCCCCGCCCACAACGAGCGCGCGACCGTGCGCGAGGTGCTCGAGGGGGTGCTCCGCCACGTCGACCACGCGCTGGTGGTCGACGACGGCTCCGACGACGACACCGCCGCGCTGGCCGGGCAGGTCGCCGGGGCCGGGGTGCTGCGGATCCCCCGCACCGGGAAGGGCGGCGCGCTCCGGGCCGGGTTCGCCCACGCGGTCGCGTCGGGCTTCGACTGGGTGATGACGATCGACAGCGACGGCCAGCACGACCCCGACGAGGTGCCGGCCTTCCTGGAGGTCGCGCGCGCCGAGGGGGTGCCGTTCGTCGTGGGGTCGCGCTGCGCCGACCTGGCGCTGATGCCGTGGCTGCGGCGCGCGACCAACCTCGCGATGTCGTGGTGGCTGTCGCGCCTCGCGCGCCAGGAGATCCCCGACACGCAGAACGGCTTCCGCCTGATCGCGACCGGGGTCCTGCGGGAGATCCCGCTCACCACCTGCCACTTCGAGACCGAATCGGAGCTGCTGGTCGCGGCGGCGCGCCGCGGCTTCCGGATCGGGTCGGTGCCGATCCGGACGATCTACCGCAAGGGCGGCGCGAGCCACATCCGGAAGGTGCCCGACACGTGGCGCTTCCTGCGGCTCTGCGCGCGCCGGCCGTGGTCGGCGCCCGACGGCGCGCGGCGCGCCTCGCCCGCCGTCCAATGATCGGACGGTGACCGGTCCGCGGCCGGCCGTCCGGCTTGGCTCCGGGGACGCGCCCCGCTAGCCTCTCCCGCTTCCATCCGGCGCCCGTCGAGGCGCGTGTCAGGAGCCGCGTTCGTGAGCCAGACCGCCGTCGCAGAGCACCTGCTGACCGAGCGGCGCCCGCTGGGCGCCCACTGGGACAAGCTCATGATGTGGCTGTTCCTGGGCTCCGACGCGATGGGCTTCGCGGCCCTGCTCGGCGTCTACGCGGCCGAGCGCATGGGCGACGACGGCTGGCCGGTGCCGCAGCACATCCTCGGCATCAACTTCACCGCGCTCATGACCTTCGTGCTGATCTGCAGCTCGGTCACGATGGTGAAGTCGTACGAGGCGATCCAGCGGGACGACCGGCAAGCGTGCTGGCGCTGGCTCTTCGCGACCTTCCTCGGCGGCGTCTTCTTCCTCGCCGGCCAGTGCTTCGAGTACACGAACCTGGTCCAGGAGGGGATCACTCTCGCGAGCGGCAACTTCGGCGCGACCTTCTTCTGCATCACCGGCTTCCACGGCTGCCACGTCTTCGGCGGCGTGATCCTGCTGGGGCTCTCGCTCGCCAAGGTCTCCTCCGGGAAGCTCACCAAGGCGAACGCGAACTTCATCGAGAACGTCGGCCTCTACTGGCACTTCGTCGACCTGATCTGGATCCTCGTCTTCACCTTCATCTACCTGCTGTAGGCACGGACGAGCGCGAGGACGCACGATGGACACGCAGAGCACGAATCCGCCGCCGGCCCACGATCCCGGACAGGGGTCCGCGCACGGCGCCGGCGACCACGTCCAGCATCCGCCCTACTTCAAGATCTGGTTCGTCCTGCTGGTGCTGACCGTCCTCGAGGTCATCTTCGCGGTCGTCACGCACAACGGGATGTTCAAGGCCGTCGGCCTGGTCGCGATGGCGCTCTACAAGGCCGTGCTGGTCGCCGCGTACTTCATGCACCTCAAGTTCGAGAAGCGGCTCATGTGGGTGATCGCGGCGGCGCCGCTGATCTTCGGCGTGATCCTCGCGATCGGCGCCTACCCCGACTCCGAGCACTCGACCGACGCGAAGAAGCACGGCGAGCTGCCCGCGCGCACCGAGAGCCGCTAGTTCCGCAGGTCCCGCGCGCCGTCCCGAAGGGGCGTTCCGGTTGAACGAAGCAGGCCGTCCGTCCTCCGGTGGGGAGGCGCGCGACCGTCCCGACGCCGAGCCTGCACCGGGCTCGCCGGAGGAGCGCGCCGCCGACTTCCGCGCGCTCAAGGTCTTCGCGATCTGGTTCGCCTGCTGCGCGGGGATCGCGGCGCTCTACCTCGCGCTCTCGATCTGGATCGACTGGAACTGACGCGCGATCCGCAGGCCCCGGACTAGTGGTGCGCCTCGCGGACGAGGTTGCGGTTCCAGTCGGGGACCTCGACGACGAGGTTCGTCGTGCCGTCGGGGACGCACTGGCAGCCGAGCCGCGACTTCGGCGTGAGGCCCGGCGCGTTGTCGAGCTGGTCGTTCTCCGGGTCGCTCGCCTCGTTGCAGGAGGCGCCGCCCTCCCGCACGATCACGTGGCAGGTCGAGCAGGCGCACACGCCGCCGCACGCGTGATCGAGCGCGATGCCGTGCGCGAGCGCGATGTCGAGGAGGCTGCCCGGCTGTCCGTCGCGGCCGTAGGGGAGCTTCGCCGGGTCGACCTCGATCACCGTCTCGCCGCCCTCGTGGCGGAACGTGATGGAGTACTTGCGCTCCGGCAGCTTCGGAGGAGGGAGTTGGAGATAGGGATTCGTGCCGCCCACGGTGCTCCGATCCTGTCGTTTCGCCGCTTCAGCGCGCGCCGCGCGCGCGCACTCGGGCGGCGGTCCTTGCCGGCGCCTTCGCCGGCGCCCGCTTCGCGAGCGCGAGCACGCCCTTCCACTGCTCCGGCGTCACCGGCTGGATCGAGAGGCGGCCGTGCGTCACGAGCATCATCTTCGCGAGCGCCGCGTCGGCCTTGACCTCCTCGAGCGTCACCGGCCGCGCGAGCCGCTCGACGCCGCGGATCTCGACGGCGTACCAGATCGGAGCGCCGGCCTCGCCCTTCGGGGCGCGCACCACCTCGGCGATCCCGACGATCGCGCTCGGCTGCGAGCTCGAGTGGTAGATGAAGATCCGGTCACCTTCGGCGACCTCGTCGCGCAGGTAGTTGCGCGCCATCGCGTTGCGGATCCCGTCCCAGAGCGTCGTGCGGCCGGGCGCGCGCAGCAGGTCGTCGAACGAGAACGACTCGGGATCGGACTTGAAGAGCCAGTGGCGGGCGGACACGCGAAGCTCCGTTTCGGCGTCGGGCGGGGGGACGAGACTAGCGCCGTGCGCTCGGGCGAAGTTGACACCCGCACGCCGGAGCGAAACAATCCCGCCTTCCCGTTCGCTCCCAGATCGACCGCTGGAGGGGAAGGCGCCGATCGCTCCGGGAACGGCGGTGCCACCAGAGCCAGGGCAGGGCAGGGCCCGATCCGCTTCCCGCTCCCCGTGCGACGTCTGCCGAGCGTTCCCATCGCTTCAAGGAGATCGAACTTGCACTCGCTGTCGCTGCTGTTCACCGACACTCCGGACTACGAGATCAGGGCGCTCGTCAACGGGCTGCTCCGCTGGGCGCACATCGCGTCCGGGATCACGTGGATCGGGATGCTGTACTTCTTCAACTTCGTGAACGTCCCGTTCCAGGGGAAGCTCGACGGGCCCACGAAGAAGATGGTGAACCCGGAGCTCATGCCGCGGGCGCTCTGGTGGTTCCGCTGGGGGGCGATGAGCACGTTCGTCTTCGGCCTCCTGCTCTTCTACGTGAAGTACATGCAGGAGCCGAATCTCCGCAACGCGATCGACAACACGATCTCCGATCGCGCGCTCTGGATCATGACCGGCATGACGCTCGGCACGATCATGTGGTTCAACGTCTGGTTCGTGATCTGGCCGGCGCAGAAGATCCTGATCAAGGCGACCAAGGAGGGGCAGAAGCCGCCGGAGCACCTGCCGCCGCGCGCGAAGCTCTTCTCCCGCATCAACACGATCCTGTCGGCGCCGATGCTCGTCTGCATGGTGGCGGCCAACAACCAGATGGCGTTCAAGGGGCTGCAGGTCGGCGTGAGCTTCCTCTTCTCGCTGCTGGTGATCCACCTGGCGATCCGCGCCTCGAACAAGGTCGGCGCCTCGATCTGACGCGCCACCCGATCCGATCCGAGACGCGCGGGGAGGCCGGTCGCCCGGTCTCCCCGCGTTCCTTCCAGGAGAGACCGATGCATCGTTCTGCGTGGACCGGAGTCGCGGCGGCGGTGGCCATCGGCGCGCTCGCGCTGGCGTGGCGGAACGGAGGGCCGGCGGGCGGGTCGGCGCGCGTCGCCGCGCCGGCCGCGACCGGCGGGTCGGGGAAGGTCGCGCTCTTCGACGGGAAGGGGCTCGCGGGCTGGGTCCAGTACCTCCCCGACGGCTCCGATCCCGCGAAGACCTGGTCGGTGAAGGATGGCGTGATCCGCTGCGCGGGGACGCCGGTCGGGTACCTGCGCACCGAGAAGACCTTCAAGAACTTCTTCCTCGTGGTCGAGTGGCGCTGGCCGGAGAAGGCGGGCAACAGCGGCGTCCTGATCCACATGCAGAAGGGCGACAAGGTGTGGCCCTACAGCATCGAGGCGCAGCTGGAG
>Ga0134124_10004655_pt1 | contig 11028 bp, 9 predicted proteins | sample KB304_FD_96880 | JGI IMG/M metagenome (GOLD analysis project Ga0134124, IMG submission 96880) | Terrestrial soil microbial communities without Nitrogen fertilizer from Kellogg Biological Station, Michigan, USA - KB3-0-4 | ecosystem: Environmental > Terrestrial > Soil > Unclassified ... | reverse complement strand
GCCCGACCCGCCGGCCGACCTCCTGCGCCGGCCCCCGCAGACCTGGCCGTTCCGGCACCTGTCGTCCCACCGACCCGCCGGACGCTGAGCGCCGGATCAGGTCCTGGTGTGCGCCTCAGTGCCGAGCGGCGCGGCGCTCGGGACGCGGCCCACGTACGGCATGCTGGTGCGGTGCGCGAGATCACGATCCGGGACGGGACGATCAAGCTGGGCCAGTTTCTCAAGCTGGCGGATCTGGTTGAGTCGGGCGGCGACCTCAAGCCGCTGCTGGCGGAGGGCCTCGTGACGGTGAACGACGAGGTCGAGACCCGGCGCGGCCGGCAGCTGGTCCGCGGCGACATCGTCACGCTGGCCGGCCAGTCGGTCCGAGTCCGCTGACGGTACTTAGCCGACCCAGGCGTAGCGGTCCGGGGCGAGGATGAAGGCGGCGGCGCCGCGGAGGGCGACGTCGGAGGGCGCCGAGCTGGGCTCGACACGGACCGCGCGGGCGAAGTCCATGCCCGTGTGCCGGTCGAAGGCGGCGCGCAGGGCATCCCAGAAGATCGGCCCGGACTGGGAGAAGCCACCGGCGACGGTGACCAGGTCGAGGTCGAGGGTCGCGGCGCTCGACGCGATCGCGATGCCGACCGCGTTGCCCGAACGCGCCAGCGCCGCACGGGCGATCTTGTCGCCGGCCGCCGCCGAGGCGGCCAGCGCGCGCCCGTCCGCGACCGGTTCCGCGGAGTCACCGGCCGGGCCCCTGCCAGGGGCCACGTCACCGGAACCAACTCCGGCGAGGGCGGCCTCGGCGCCGGACGCCGGCTCCGCCCGCCATCCTTCGTCCAGGGCCCACGCGACGGTCCGCGGGCCGGAGGCGATCGCCTCCAGGCAGCCCACGCCACCGCAGACGCAGTCCGGGCCGTTCGGGTCGACGACGAGGTGGCCGATATGCCCCGCGTTGCCGGTCCGCCCGTGGAACAGCCGGCCGTCGAGCACCAGGCCGCCGCCGACGCCGGTGGAGACGGTCACCGCGAGCAGGTTGCGGACGTCGCGGCCGGTTCCCGTCCAGTGCTCGCCGGCCGCCAGCGCGACCGCGTCGTTGTGGACGAGAACCACGAGCCCGCCGAAGGCGTCACGCAGCCGGGCCCGCAGCGGGAAGCCCCGCCACGACGGGATGTTGAGCGGCGAGACCTCGCCGGAGGGCCACACCATCGGCCCACCGCAGCCGACCCCGAGGCCGGCGAGCCCGGCGTAGTCGTAACGCCCACCGAGGCCCGCGTCACCGAGGGCGGCGTGCAGGCACTCCACGGCGGCCCCGAACGTCACCTCGGGGTCCAGGGTCCTGGGCATCGGGCGGCGAGCCCGGCCGAGCACCGCGCCCGACGCGTCGACGATTCCAGCGGCCAGCTTGGTCCCGCCGATGTCGAGCGCGAGCGCGGCACGGTGGCGGCCGGCGCCCATCGGCTCGGAGGCGGTCATGGTGACCGTGGTGACCGTCGTCGTCGTCACTGGGCCAGACGCCACCGTCACCCGGCCGGTGGAGCTCGTCACCGTGTGCGTCGCCCCACTACCATCCGCCGCCATCGTGCTCAGCCGTCCTCTTCCCGGTCCCGGATCCGGATAGCGCCGAGGCGTCATCATCGCGCATCTTGACCGATCTACCGAGATCCGCACCGGCGATTGGCCTGACCTGCCTGCTGCGGCTACTCGGGCGTGCCGGGGCCGGACGGTGGATCGCCGGCCAGCGGCACCGAGTCTTCACGCCAGGGCCGTTCCCGCTCCCACATCTCCCAGGGCAGGATCTGCTCGCCTGGTCGCTCACGGGAGTCGAAGGCATCGAACGCGTCGAAGTCGAAGGTCCGCACGGGCCCACCTCCGCCGATGGGGACGCGCATCCCGGGTTGGCGCCCGTGGAGCCGGGCGGGACGCCGTGACCCAGGCCACGCTCGGAGCCTTATCATCGCCGCCCGGCCCGCCTGGCGGCGGCCATTTCCGAAATCCTGCGTGTACCTCCGCCGGGCAGCAGGACGGCCGGGTCCCGCCTGCTACTGGCGGTCACCCGGCCGTCGGCACCCCCGCCTTTCCGTCCGGCTTAGCCAGCGACGGAAAGGCTCATTACCAGGACGGAAGCGGCTTATCCTGGCACGCCGCCCGCGAGCGGGCGGGCGTCGTGTCCGAGACGGTCAGCCCTTGCGCTTCTCGACCTCGTCGGTCAGCTGCGGGACGACGTTGAACAGGTCTCCCACCAGGCCGTAGTCGGCGAACTCGAAGATCGGCGCCTCGGGGTCCTTGTTGATGGCGACGATCGTCTTCGAGGTCTGCATGCCGGCCCGGTGCTGGATGGCGCCGGAGATGCCAACCGCGATGTAGAGCTGCGGCGAGACGGTCTTGCCGGTCTGGCCGACCTGGTTCTGGTGTGGGTACCAGCCGGCGTCGGTCGCGGCGCGGGACGCGCCGACCGCGGCGCCGAGGGTGTCGGCGAGCTTCTCCACGAGGGCGAAGTGCTCGGCGGCACCGAGGCCGCGGCCTCCGGAGACGACGACCTGGGCCTCGGTGAGGTCCGGGCGGCCGGACTTGGCCTCGGCGACCCGGTCGATGATCTTGGCGCCCTTGGCGGCGTCGGAGATCGCAAGATCCACGGTGACCTCGGCCGGCGTGCCGGGCGCGGCCTCAGGGGCGGTCGAGTTCGGGCGGACCACGATCACCGGCGTGCCCTTGGTGACCTTGGACTGCACGATGGTCGAACCACCGAAGACGCCCTGGGTGGCGGTCAGGTCGGAGCCGACGGCGACCGCGTCCCAGATCAGGCCGGAGTCGGTCTTCGCGGCGACCCGGGCGGCGATCTCCCGGGAGTCCGTCGTCGCGGCCACGAGCACGGCCGCCGGAGCGGCGTCGCCGACCAGCTTGGCGAGCACCTCGGCGACCGGGGCCGCGACGTAGTCGGCCACGTCGTCGGACTCGGCGACGTAGACCTTCGCGGCGCCGTATTCGGCCAGGTACGCCTTGGCCTTCGCATAGGTGCCGGGCGCGCCGGTGAAGACCGCCGCGGGCTCGCCGAGCGAGCGGGCGAGCGTCAGCAGCTCACCGGTGACCTTCTTGGGCTCACCGTCGGCGTGCTCGACGAGAACGAGTACCTCAGCCATCTCTCGATTACCCCTCAGATGAGCTTCTGCGCCGCGAGGAAATCGGCGATCTTCGTGCCACCGTCGCCCTCGTCCTTGACGATGGTGCCGCTCTGGCGCGGCGGCGCCGGCTGGGCGTCGACGACCGTCGAGCCCGCGCCGGCGAGACCGACCGAGCCCGCGTCGAGACCGGCGTCACCGGCCGACAGCGTGGTCAGCGGCTTCTTCTTCGCGGCCATGATGCCCTTGAACGAGGGGTACCGCGGCTGGTTGATCTTCTCGACGACGCCGACCACGGCCGGCAGGCTCGCCTCGACGAGGGCGTAGCCGTTGTCAGCCAGGCGCTCGACGGTGACCTTGCTCGAGCCCGGGTCCACAGTCACCTTGCGGGCCTGGGTGAGCTGCGGGAGCCCCAGCCGCTCGGCCAGAAGCGCGCCCATCACACCGCCACGCGCGTCGGAAGCCTCGGTCGCCGTGATGACGAGATCCGGGTTCAGGGTCGCGATGACCTTCGCCAGCGCGGTGGACGTCTGCAGCGCGTCGGAGCCGTGCAGCGCGTCGTCGGTCAGGTGGACCGCCTTGTCCGCGCCCATCGAGAGGGCCTTGCGGATCGTCTCGACGGCCTTCGCCGGGCCCATCGTGACGACGGTGACCTCACCGCCGTGCGCTTCCTTGATCTTGAGGGCCTCTTCGACCCCGTACTCGTCCATCTCGTTCATGACGTTGTCGACGCTGACGCGGTCGACGGTCTTGTCCGCGGCGTCGAGCTTCTTCTCCGCCCAGGTATCGGGAACCTGCTTGACGGTAACGACGATGTTCACGCCTTGGGGCCTCCGTAGCCAACACAATCAGATATTCAGTGATCCTGCTCCGTCGTCGCCTCGAACCGCGGGCGCCGTGATCAATCTCCGGTGACGGGACAAGGCTCAGTGCTCTTGACATGGTGTCATCGGTCGACGCGACATGCCCGATGATCGGCGGCGTGACGTCAGCCGCATAACTCACAAGCCACTACCATCCTCGCGCTCGCCCGCTCTCGGCACCCCCGCGCGCTTGTCGAGTGGACGCCCTGGCGGGACCCATAGGCCGCACGGGTCGGAACACCCGACCGGCGGAGCCGGCGAGGCCGGCCGGGCGGAGCGTATGGCACACCTTGGCGGTAAGGCCGAGCGGCGCTCAGGTGCCGGCCGCCGGCACCTGTGGGCGAGCGCGGCAGGCCCGCGAGGTGGGCTTTTCGCGGCCGAATGCCCGATTGAGGGCCTCGGCAGGGCCGTCGCATCGTCACGGAACCGAGCAGTAACCGCGACACGCGGCTAACCCATCCCGTGCATTCGCGTGTGACTATGCACACTCTCTCGGAGAGAAGTCACCGGTCCGCTACTTTCTGACCCTGATATGCGTCAGGCGACGGCTCTCCTACTTTCAGTGACAGGATTCGATCCCGGGGGTTCGATGTCCAGCTCCACGCCTGCCAAGGACCCTGCCTCACCCAACGTGTTCGACCGTCTGCTGCGTGAGAGCGGCATGTCCGACACCCGGTTCGCCAAGCAGGTGAACAGCCGGGCCCGCCACCTCCGGCGGATCGAGCTCGGCCTGGCGCGCACGACGGTGGGGCACTGGCGGCGGGGGATGCGGCCCCGGGACCCGATGGTGGCCGAGCTGGCGGCGGCCGAGGTGTCGGCGCTGGTCGGCTACCCAGTGCTGCCGGCGGACCTCGGCTGGCGCGGGGAGCACTATGGCCGCGAGGACCTGGGCCTGCACGTCGGCGATGCCGCCGGGGAGACCGTCAGGACCCTCGCTGGGCTGACCGGCCGGGACCTGCGGCCGCGCGAGCCGGCCCAGCACGGGACGTCCTTCGCGGCCAGCGCGTACGCCGAGCCGGTGCTCTCCAGCCTCACCGGCGTCATCCGGCGGGCGGCGCGGGAGAGCACCGAGACGTCCACCAGCAGCGCCGCCATGATCAGGGACATGACGGAGACCTTCCGCCGGCTGGACGCGCGCTTCGGCAGCGGCGAGATCCGTCCGCAGGTGGTGGCCTTCCTACACGACCGCACGCGGGCGGCGATGCGCGAGCGCCCGGACGCGGACCTGTGCAGCGCGCTGGCCGAGCTCACCCAGTTCGGCGGCTGGCTGGCACAGGACTCCGACCGGCAGGCGCTCGCCCAGCGCTACTACATCCAGGCGCTCAGCCTGGCCGAGCACGCCGACGACGCCCAGCTGGCCGGCCGGGTGCTGTCCGCGATGAGCGATCAGGCCGCCCGGCTCGGCCACCAGCGCCAGAGCCTGTCGATGGCCCGCGCGGCCGTGGACCGGGCACACCGCGGGGCGGCGCCGACGGTCAAGGCGATGCTGTACGACAAACAGGCCTGGGCCTGCGCGCGCGCGCACGACGAGGCCGGCTGTGCCCTGGCGCTGAACGCGATGGAACGCTCGATCGAGCGCGGCCCGGACCCGGACGAGCCGGCCTGGGCGTCGCATTACAACGGCGGTGACGTGCTGGAGTGCGTCGGCCACTGCTACGTGCTGCTCGACCGGCCGGTGCAGGCCGTCGAACGCTTCCTGGAGGCCCGAGCGCTGCAGGATCCGGCCCGGGCCAGGACCCGCGGCTACGCCGAGGCGGATCTCGCCATCGCGTACCTGCGCATCCCCTCCACCGACCTGGAGGGAGCGCTGGACGCCGGGCACCGGGCCATCGAGTATGCCGGCCCTGTGTCCTCGGTCCGGGTCGCCGACAAGATCCGCGAGCTGGACAGCGCGCTCGCCCCGTACCGCCGGTCGACGGATGTCCAGGAATGGCGCGGCGCCGCGGCCGGCATTCTGAACCGCTTCCCGTCGACCCCCGGTGACGACGGGATGTGAGCGTCCTCTCAGCTGCCGCCATTCCAGCGGGCCGTTCTCCTCATTCCCTGACAGACCGGCACCCTGATGAGGTGCGGAACGTGGGGGAAAGCGAGAAAGCGGTCACCGGCGACGCGGGCGACCGGAATGCCGACGCGGGCGGGCTCGAGGGCGCCCGGTGGGCGCCCCTTCTCGGCCGGACGCTGCTCGTCGGGCTCACCTGGGCCGTACTGGCCGTCCTCGCGGTCCTCGCGCTCGGCCGGCTGACGCACCTGGACGACGCGCTGGCCTACCCGTACACGGTGATCAACGCGCTGACGCCGTTGGTGTACCTGCCCGCCTACGCCGCCGTCGCCGTCGGCTTCGGGGTGCGCCGCAACCTGCTGATCCTCGCCGCCGTGCCGCTGATCGGCCTGCACCTGTTCTGGACCGTCGCCGAGCTGTGGCCGAGCAGCCCCGACGCGCGCCCGGCCAATTCCGTCCCGCTGCGGCTGCTCACGGCGAACCTCCAGTACTCGAACACACAGGCCGGGCGGCTCGGCCCGCAGATCGAAGCCCGGCGTCCGGACATCGTCGTGCTGGAGGAGGTCTCCCCACTGACGCTCGCGGGTGTCTCCGGCTCGGGGGCGCTGGCCGGCTACCAGTACCACGTGGCGCGCCCGGACCTGGGGGCGTTCGGGTACGCGGTGTACTCCCGGTTCCCGCTGTCGGACGTGCGGGTCCCGCAGGTCGGTCGGGAGCCGCTGGCCCGGATGACGGTGACCATCGGCGACGGCCGGCGGTTCACCCTGTTCGCGGTCCACACGATCTCGCCGACGACCAGCGCCTACACGAAGCGGTGGCGCGCCCAGCTCGACCAGCTCGCCTCGGACGTGCGCGCCTCGTCGCTACCGGTGGTGCTGGCGGGCGACTTCAACGCGACCAGGGATCACCGCCCGTTCCGCCACCTGCTCGACTCGGGTGTCCGGGACGCGCACGACGTCGCGGGCGCGGCCTGGTCGCCGACCTGGCCCGCGGACCAGGTGCTACCGCCGGTCATCCGGATCGACCACGTGCTCGCCTCGCCCGCCTTCGCGATCACCGTTTACCACCGCGGCGGCGACGACGGCAGCGATCACCTTCCGCTGATCGTGGACCTGGCCCTGCGCGGCAGGTCCTGACCGTCGAGCTTCAGCGCCTCTGCTTCGCTCCGTCCGCCGCAAGCTACGGCCCCCGGGGTTTCTGCCGGATCGACGAACGGGGTTCCTGCCGGATCGACGAACGGGGTTCCTGCCGGATCGACGAAGTCGATCCGGGAGGTCGTGATCCGGCAGGTCGTGATCCGGGAGGTCGTGATCCGGCAGGTCGCGATCCGGCAGGTCGCGATCTGGCAGGTCCGGTCCTCCGCTCAGAGGTGGGCACGCAGGACCAGGACACTCCCCCACGGGACGGCCAAGGTGGCGCCGGCGGCGTAGCTCGCGAGCGGGCGGCGCCGGTCCTCGACGGCGGCGCGGGCGCCGCGCAGGTCGGCCGAGGCCGTGTCCAGCAGCAGGTCGTAGCGGGTGGCCCACGGGTCGCCGGGCAGCCGCGCCTCGCTGTCCTCTCCGCCGGGGTGCAGGACGATCAGGAGGCTGTCGCCGACGGCCGGCGTCCCGTCCGGGCCGAGCCAGTCGAGACTGTCGCCGGAGATGAAAGCCACGACGGTGGCCGGCCGCGGCGCGTTCCAGTCCGCGTCGGACATCTGCTCGCCGGTCGGCAGGAACCAGGTCATGTCGGCGCGGCGCGTCCGCGTCGACTGGCCACCGTGGAAGAACCGCGGCCGGCGCAGCGCGGGCACGGCGCGGCGCAGCGCCAGCAGGCAGGAGACAAGCTCCGGCAGCGCCGGGTCGTCGCCCGCCGGGTCGGGCGGCGGCGCCTCGGGCGTCCACTGGTCGGCCCGGCTCAGCTTGCCGTCGGCGGCCTCGGCGGCTCTCGCGGGTGGTTCCCGCCGCGGCTCGGGCCCTTCGTGGGCGGGGCGGTCCCAGCGGCGGGACCACCAGCCGCGGCCGGACCGCCGCCCGCCGCCGGCCCAACCCGGCCAGGCGAGCCACGAGACCGGGTTGTCCTGGCAGTAGGCGTTGTTGTTGCCACCCTGGGAGCGCCCGAGCTCGTCGCCGGCGACCAGCATCGGCACACCCGTCGAGAGCAGCAGGGTGGCGAGCATCGCGCGGCGGACGCGGCGACGGCGTTCCAGGATCGCCGGGTCGTCCGTCGGCCCCTCGACGCCGTGGTTGCACGACCGGTTGTGGCCGTCGCCGTCCCGGTTGTCCTCCAGGTTTGCCTCGTTGTGCTTCTGCTCATAGGAGACCAGGTCGGCCAGCGTGAAGCCGTCGTGCGCGGTGACGAAGTTCACCGAGGCGCTCGGCGAGCGGCCGGCATGGTCGAACAGGTCGGACGAGGCGGTGATCCGGTAACCGAGGTCGGCGGCGCTCGCCGCCCGCCCCGACCAGGTGTCGCGGACGGTGGCGCGGAACCGGTCGTTCCACTCGGCCCACGGCGGCGGGAAGGCGCCCACCTGGTAGCCGCCCCAGCCGACGTCCCAGGGCTCTGCGATCAGCTTCACGTCGGCGAGCACCGGGTCCTGGCCGATGGCGGTCAGCAGCGGCGCCGACGGGTCGAACGCGTCGGGGTTACGTGCCAGCGCCGCGGACAGGTCGAAGCGGAACCCGTCAACGCCCATCTGGGTGACCCAGTAGCGCAGCGAGTCGCAGATCAGCCGGACCACGTGCGGCGAGGTGACGTTCAGCGTGTTGCCGCAGCCGGTGACGTCCCGGTAGCGGCGCTGGTCGGTCGGCTCCAGCCGGTAGTAGACGGTGTTGTCCAGGCCGCGCATCGACAGCGTCGGGCCGCGTTCGTCCTGCTCGGCGGTGTGGTTGTAGACAACGTCCAGCAGCACCTCCAGGCCCGCGTCGTGCAGTGCGGCGACCATCGCGCGGAACTCGGTGACCGGGTCGCCGGTCGCCGCGTAGCCGGGATGTGGCGCGAAGTACGCCAGGGAGTTGTAGCCCCAGTAGTTACTGAGGCCCCGCTCGGTCAGGACCGGCTCGGAGACGAAGGCGTGGACCGGCAGCAGTTCGACGGCCGTGATGCCCAGGCCGACCAGGTGCTCGATGACGGCCGGGTGGGCAAGGCCCGCGTAGGTGCCGCGCAGCTGGCGCGGCAACGCGGGATGCAGCCTGGTGAAGCCGCGGACGTGCAGCTCGTAGATGACCGTGTCCGGCCAGGGCGTGCGCGGCCGGTTGCCGACCGGCTCGGCGCCGGGCAGCGCCGTGACGACGCCCACCGGGACGTAGGGAGCCGAGTCCTGCCCATCGGCGAGGTAGCCGTACGGGTCCCCGTCGCCGTAGCCGAAGATCGCCGGGTGCGGGGTCAGGGTGCCCTCGACGCGGCGGGCGTACGGGTCGAGCAGCAGCTTGGCGGGGTTGTAGCGCAGGCCGCGGGCCGGGTCGTAGGGCCCGTGGGCGCGCAGGCCATAGCGCTGACCCGGCCGGATCCCCCGGATGTAGCCGTGCCAGACGGCGCCGGACCGCTCGGGGAGCCGGAAGCGGGTCTCCCCGCGGTCCGGGTCCAGCAGGCAGAGCTCCACCGCGTCCGCCCCCGGCGCGATGACGGCGACGTTCACGCCGCCCGCGTCGGGGGTGACGCCCAGCGGCGCCGGCGCGCCGGGCAGCACGCGCGGCAGCGCCGGGTCCGGGCGCGCGACACCTGAGTCGAACGTGTACGACACATCGGCGACGCTAGTGGAACACAATGATCGCATGCGGGTGAACGGCTCCCTCTGTGGACAGGAGATGCGTGGGATGATCTCCGGCCCGCTCGCGACCGGCGCCGACGACTGCCCGGCGCCCAGGTGATATGCCTCACCGCGCCCGGACGGGCACGGGGCCGCCGCGGGGTGCGATGTTCCACGAGCGGTCCGAAGGCGGACCGCTCGCGGGGAGACCAGGCGAGACGAGAGCGAGACCGGGTCGACGTGCGACCCGGGTCCAGAGCGAGACCGAGTCAAGGGTGAGACAGGGAGGTCGGCCGTGGCGGTCGTACGACTAGAGGTTGTGGACGGAGTGGGGACGATCCGGCTCGATCGGCCCAAGGTGAACGCGCTCAACGCCGAGCTCACCGGCGAGCTGCGGGCCGTCGCGCTGGAGGCGTCCCGCCGCGACGACATCAGCGCGGTCGTGATCTACGGCGGCGAGCGGGTCTTCGCGGCCGGCGCCGACATCGTGGAGATGGCGCCGATGGACCAGGCCGCGATGTCCGGCTGGGCGACCGACCTCACCCAGACGTTCGAGCTGGTCGCCCGCATCCCCAAGCCGGTGTTCGCGGCCGTGACCGGCTACGCGCTCGGCGGCGGCCTCGAGCTCGCCCTGTGCGCCGACTTCCGGATCCTCGCGGACACGGCCAAGGTCGGGCAGCCGGAGATCCTGCTCGGGGTGATCCCGGGCGCCGGCGGCACGCAGCGGCTCCCCCGGCTGGTCGGCCCGTCGCGGGCCAAGGAGCTGATCTACTCCGGCCGCCAGATCGGCGCCGCGGAGGCGCTCGCGATCGGGCTGGCCGACGCCGTCGTCCCCAAGGCCGAGGTCTACGAGGAGGCGCTGCGGCGGGCGCGGCAGTACGTGGCCGGGCCGGCGCTCGCGCTCGCGGCGGCCAAGCGGGCCGTCGACGACGGCCTGGAGATCGGCCTGTCCGAGGCGCTGCGGCTGGAGACCGGCCTGTTCGTCGGGCTGTTCGGCTCGCAGGACCAGAAGATCGGCATGGAGTCGTTCCAGGCCAACGGCCCCGGCAAGGCGAAGTTCACGGGCCACTAAAACCGCGCGAGTGGCTCACCAACCCGAAACGCCTGGACCCGGGCTGGCCAGGAGCGGCCGGCCCGGGTCAGGCGGGTAGGCGTTGCGGGCTACGGGACGGTGATCAGGCCGACCTCGGCCGGGGTCGCCAGCAGCGCGTGCGCGGGCAGCACACTGACGGTGTAGCCGAACGGGCCGGTGCGCGAGAGCGGGATTGTGCCCTCGAAGCGGTGGCCGCCGCCCTCGGCGTCGCCAACCGGGTTGAGGTTCAGCGTCACCGGCGCGAG
>Ga0134124_10004654_pt1 | contig 11029 bp, 7 predicted proteins | sample KB304_FD_96880 | JGI IMG/M metagenome (GOLD analysis project Ga0134124, IMG submission 96880) | Terrestrial soil microbial communities without Nitrogen fertilizer from Kellogg Biological Station, Michigan, USA - KB3-0-4 | ecosystem: Environmental > Terrestrial > Soil > Unclassified ... | reverse complement strand
GCGCGCTCGAATCAGATCCTTCTTGACTTGCCGCCCGCACCACGAGCCGATGATTACCTGCGGGTCGTGATCGATCACGATTGCCGGATTCACGATACGATCTTTCGCACCCTGGCATTCCCGCAGCTCCGTAAAGATCGGTGCGCCACCCGCGATCTCGATCAGCTCGTCGACCCAGCGAATTCCGGAGATGAGCGGGTCATACCACTCTTCAAACAACACGCGCGGGCGATACGGAAAGCGCGAGGCCGATTGCGCAATCGCATCCATGTCGCTTTGTAGTGTTGCTACCAGTTGCTCCGCCTTATCCGCGCTGCCCACGATGCGGCCGATCGTCAGAATCATCTCCATGATCTCGACGATACTGCGCTGGTTGAATGTAAAGACAGTGACTCCGCGTCGTATCAACTCCGCGGCGATGTCAGCCTGCAGATCGGAGAAGGCGAAGACGAGATCGGGTTTGAGCGAAAGGATCTTGTCAAACTTCGCATTGATATACGCCGAGACTTTCGGTTTCTGCCGTGCTTCAGGTGGACGCACGGTGTAGCCTGACACGCCGACGATGCGATCCTGTTCGCCAAGAAGATAGAGCGTCTCAGTGGTTTCTTCGGTGAGGCAGATGATGCGGCGTGGGAAAGTACTCATAGTGTATTTTTAGACAGGATGACAGGATTTACAGAATTAACAGGATCGATCTTGAAAATCTTGTCAATCCTGTCTAACAAACCCGTACGGACAATTACGACAACCCTGTTCACAGCAGTAACCACGCCGCAAGAGATACCGAGCGGTGAGGACCATCAATCCATCTTCGAAGTAATAGTCCTCACCCTCTTTAAGCACCTCTCGCTCGTCATCCGTTTCCATCATCTTTAGAACACGAACGTGGCGCCTGCCCTTCCTGTCCTCCCCGGTGTGCGAAACCCACTCTCAAAATATTCCCGATCGAAAAGATTGTCTACATATCCAAAAAACCGCAACTGTTTCCGGTCATCACCCAACGGCAACGAATAGCTTGCGCCGAGATCGGCTTTCGCGAGTCCTTTAAATCTAAACCCGCGGCTCGTAAACGTCGTCGGATCGATCACGGCACCGAGGTAATTGCTCGACGCCGAGAAATCGAAATTGATCAGCACGCGCCGGCCAACATGCTGTGTCGCAACGATCGAGAACTGATGATCGGGAATAACGAGCGAGCGTATCGTTCCCGGCACTTGCGGCGTGCGCTGTTGTGCTTTCGTGAAAGTATAAGCAGCAGTGAGATTCAACGTCCTGAACGGAGTCGCCCTGAGCTCGACTTCAGCCCCGCGCGCGATGCCGCCATCGGTGTTTAGATAACCACCAAACCGGCCGAACGGATCGGTCGTGAAATCGATCAAGCCCGAGAAGTCGAAGATGATAATCCGGCGCAGCTCAGTGTAGAAGTAAGTCGCACTTAGTCGCACTCGATTGTCAGCAAAGGTCTGATCGATTCCCGCGTCGAAGGCGACTGAGTGTTCCGGCTTCAGACGCGGATCGCCAAAGATCGAGTAACCAAAGAAGCTGTCGAAAGCCGTGCCGAAACGCTCGAACAACGAAGGCGCGCGATAGCCGTTGCCGACGTGCCCGCGGAGCTTGGTGCCCGTCGATTCAAACGTGTAAGCGATCGAGCCGTCGCCGGTGTACGCCGTCGGCGGCGACTGAAATGTTATGCCCGCGTAAGGCGCAGACGCTGCGGGTGTAAACTGCGGCTCCTGCAAACGGAACAACTGTGTGCGGAAAGCAGCAGCGATTTGTAAACGATCGTCGAGAAAGCGCAGTTGGTCCTGAACAAAGAAGGCGTGACTTCGTTGCGCGACGTCGACATCCGAGTTATCGGCCGGATTGACCTGAAACGACGGGTTCGCAAAACTCTCGTTCTCAAACTCGTAGCCGCCGGTGATGTAGTTGAAATGTCCGGCGCGTAGATCGACACGCGCGTTGAGCGTGTGAACGCGCGCGTCGAAATCGGAGCGCGTCGTGCCGCCAAACGGTTGAAAGCCGACTCCGAGTGGCCCATTGACACCGCTGCGGTTTGTGACTAGACCCTGGTAACTGATCGTGTAGCCGAAGGTTTCAGTCGGACGCTGCGTGAACGTGATCGCACCGTCGAAGAAGTTCGCGGTGCGCACGTTGTCAGGATCGTTGACGCCGGGAATGAAAGTCGAAAAGGGAATCGCTTCGATGATGCCGGTAGCCGGAAGAGTGCCGATAGCTTCCGGGTTGTTGTTCAACTGCAATCGGGAGTTGGCGGTGTAGATGCGTCCCGTAAGTGTCGCAGTGGGCGTCAGGCGAAACAGTATTCTTCCTTGTCCGCTCGTGGTGCGTGCTTCGTCTTCATCGTCAATGCCACGACTCACATTGAAGAACGAAAAGCCGCCGCTATAAACCACGCGATTATTGTTCAGGCCACCGGCAAGCTGGGCTCGCGTTCGAAACAGGCCGAGGCCGCCGCCCTCGCCGAGCACGCTGCCGTGAATCGGCCCACCACCTTCATTCGTCACGATATTCACGACGCCACCGACCGCGTTCGATCCGTACAGAGAAGATCCGGAGCCGCGCAGCACTTCAACACGACTGACATTGGTGACGATCAAGTCTTCCAAAAACCCTGAAGCGTCGCCCTGGGGCGAAGCGGCGTCACGAAACCGTATGCCGTCGATCAAGACAGCCGTGTCTTCGCTGGGCAGGCCGCGCGTCTTGATTGAAGTTAGCGAGCCTGGGCCACCGAGTTGCTGCACGCGCAATCCGGGCACGATTCGCAGTGCTTCGGGAATCGCAAGCTCGTCGCGCTCATCAATCTCCTGATCCGCGACCACCGTCAGTGCTTTCGATACTTCATCGACGGTCTGCGGTGTGTCGGAAGCAGTGATCACCACAGCACTGCGCAAACCCGAAAGCTCGAGTGTGACGTCGTGCGTGGTCGCCTTGCCACGTTCGACATCGACCGATTGCGCAGGCGCGAGAGCAAAACCGTTTGCTTCAGCTTCGACGAGATACTCACCCGCAGCAAGATTCTTGAAGCTGTACGCGCCGCTCGAATCAGTTACCGTTACAAGGCTGAAACTCCGCTCGCGCCCGTAAAGCCTGACGGTCGCACCCGGCACATTCGCGCCTTGCGGATCTTTTATATAGCCATTAATTGCTGCACCGGTTTGCGCTTGCGCGGCGCCGATCACGATCAATGTGATCAGTATCGAAACGACGACTCTTCTCATAGCTTTTGACTCTCTTTCACAGAAACACTTTGTGCCTTTTTGTGGCCAAAATAAAAACGCCCTCGATCTCCATTGGAAGATCGAGGGCGTCTAAACTCGATGGTCTACCTAACTCTCTGACGCCACTGGCCCTTTCCCGGAGCTGCTGTGGTCGCTTCCGTTGCAGCAGGCAAGGTTTCCTGACTTCCGGCTCGAGCGCATAGCTTCACGGTCTTCCCAATCTCGCGTGGAGATCAGTGACGTGGTGTGATGCTATGCAAATTGCCGGTACACAGTGGCGGGAACCGTCTGGGCATTTCACCCAACTTCCCTTGTCGCCCCTCATGGGCACCTGCGACGGTCCAACCCGACGACGTCGAGTTGAATTAGCGATTGTAAAATTACAAAGAACAGTTCTGACGAGCGACAAACATATGCCTCGACACGTGCGCCTGTCAAGACGCGAATATGGAATTGATGGTCCGGTAGTCAACGGCATCTTCCGCAAAAGCAAACGACCCATGTTCTCGGATGTCGCGCGCAGCGCGAAGGAAAGCGCCGAGTGCGCAACGTGCGAGACCGCTGCCGACGCTGATGCGCTTTGCGCCAATCGCAGACACGTCATCCACTGTTAGTTTCACGCCTTTCAAACCCATCAACACGTTTACCGGACGATCGACCGAGCTGATCAATGTCGCGATGTCGTCTTTGCTCGTGAGGCCGGGCGCGTAGAGCACATCGGCGCCGGCTTCCTGATACAACTGCAATCGCTCGATCGTGGCTTTCAAGTCAGGCTTGCCGACGAGATAGTTTTCCGCACGCGCAGTTAACATGAACCGAAACGGAAGTGTGCGGACGACTTCAGTCGCAGCCCGGATGCGATCGATTGCGAGTTCGCGTTCGTAGAGTGGATCGTCAACACGCCCGGTTGCATCTTCGATCGATCCACCCACAGCGCCGCTAGCTGCCGCGAGCCTGATTGTCTCTGCGACGATCTCAGGAGCATCACCAAAGCCGTTCTCCAGATCGATACTGACGGGCAGATCCGTCGCAGCCGCGACCGCCGCAGCGTGGGCCAACATCGCCTCGCGCCCGACAGCGTTGTCCGGTTTCCCAATCGAGAACGCATACCCGGCGCTGCTCGTCGCGAGAGCCTCAAAACCAAGATGGGCCAACAGTCGCGCGCTGCCTACGTCCCATGGATTGGGAATGATGAACGTCCCGGCGCGCTTGTGTAGTCCAGCAAACGCCTCACCTTTTTCAGCTTGGGTTAACATGAAATGTTCCCTCAACTACCTGCACAAAATTTCTTTCTTCGCGAAGAATGATACGTTTGCTTTCCGCTGTGGCGAAGTTTGCCAGCGCTTCTGAATCCGATCGCAGGCGCGCCCGGTATGTCTCGTAAGCGGCGAGACTGTCGAATGCGATCAACCCCCAGGCGACATCGTTCGTGCCTTCGTGAGGCAGGAAGTAACCGACAAGGTGACCGCCACATCGTGGAATGATGCGTCCCCAGTTCTCAGCGTAAGTTTTGAATGCATCTCGTTGAAAAGGATCGATTTGGTAGCGAATCACGCAGGTGATCATTTTGCTGTCCTCCAGTTTCTCACCTTTATACTATTGTCAGAGCAGTGACGATTCGCTTATCATCAAAATGTGAATGTAGAACAACTGAATGAAGTCGCGGTGGCCAGGATCGCAGGGGCCATCGGCGAGCCGGCGCGCGCGCGCATGTTGTTTTGTCTGATGGACGGTCACGCGCGCACGAGCACCGAGCTCGCCATCGTCGCTGACGTCGCCACCTCAACTGCCAGCGCGCACCTGAATCGTCTGAAGGCCGAGCACCTCGTTAAAGTTATTACGCAGGGCAAGCACAGGTTTTACAGTCTCGACGGACCAAAGGTCGCGCGCGTGCTCGAAGGCCTGAGCGTATTAGTAGACCAGCCACGCCCGAAGTTTATTCCGAACACGCCAACGCGATTGCGCGCGGCGCGAGTTTGTTACGATCATATGGCCGGCCATCTCGGTGTGTTGTTACACGATCAATTCAACCAGCTCAAATGGCTGTCGCGCTCTGCAAACGATGCTTACGACTTAACGCTCGAAGGCGCGAATGCCGTCGAAGCGCTCGGTATCGACGTGGAAGAGACACGGAAGCTGCGACGACGTTTTGCGTATGCGTGTCTTGACTGGAGTGAAAGGCGACCTCATATCGGAGGCGCTTTGGGTGCGGCGTTATTGAAGCTTGCGATAAAGAAAAAATGGGTGGCTCAGGATCTCGATAGTAGGGCCATACGTGTCACGAATACCGGACGCCGCGAGATCCTGACCAGGTTTAGCGTCGAAGTTTAATTATTCATAAGCGGCACTGTCTTCAAAAAACAGGAGGACAATTTATCGATGAAGAAATTTTCGAGGCGGACGTTTGCAAAACTCGCGGGGGGCGCGGCGCTCGCTACTACTGCGGAGCTGCCTTCACTCGGATTTAATCCCGCGACTCAGAATACGGGGCGCGAGTTTCCGCCGGGCTTTATCTGGGGTACGGCAACCGCCTCGTATCAGGTGGAGGGCGCCGTCAAGGAGGATGGTCGTGGCCCATCCATCTGGGACACCTTCTCGCACACGCCCGGCAAAGTGAATAGCAACTCAAACGGCGACATCGCAAACGATCACTATCATCTTTACAAGAGCGATGTGCAGTTGATGAAGGCGCTCGGCGTGAAGGCTTATCGCTTCTCGATCGCATGGCCGCGCGTGTTCCCCAACGGTGATGGTCCAGCGAATCCGAAAGGGCTGGATTTCTACAATCGCCTCGTCGATGAGTTGCTTGCGAACGGCATACAACCTTACGCGACTCTCTATCACTGGGACTTGCCGCAGTCGTTACAAGATCGTTTCGGTGGTTGGGAAGGACGCGACACTTCGAAGGCATTTGGCGACTACGCCGGCTACGTTGCGGCGCGTCTGACGGATCGTGTTAAGCACATCTTCACGATCAATGAGTTTGGCGCGTTCCTCGAGGTTGGTTATCGCTGGGGTATACACGCGCCGGGCCTGAAACTCACCGGCCTGCGTCTGAACACAACGCGACATCATGCAGTGCTCGGTCACGGGCTTGCCGTGCAGGCGATTCGTGCGAGTGCGAAGAGTGGCACGAAGGTCGGTCTCGCCGAAAACATCACGATTCCTGTGCCTGTGATTGAAACGCTGCCAAACATTCTTGCTGCAGAGCGTGCGATGCGCGAGATGAACGCGCCGTATCTCACGGTGATCATGGAAGGGAAGTACACGGACGGATACTTGAAAACCGAAGGCGAGAATGCGCCGAAGTTCACGCCCGAAGACTTGAAGATCATTTCGAGTCCGCTCGACTTCGTTGGTATCAATGTTTACTCGGGACAGTTTGTGCGCGCTGATGAATCTGCGCCGATTGGCTTCACGTATGTTGCGCATCCGAAGTCGCATCCGCACGCGCCATCGCCCTGGTTGCTTATCGTGCCGGATTCGCTTTACTGGGGACCGCGGCACGTCGCGAAGCTTTGGGGCGCGAAAGAGATCTACATTACAGAGAATGGGTGTTCGGCTGCGGACGAGCCGAATCCGGACGGGCGCGTCTACGATACTGATCGCGTGACGTACTTGCGCAGTTATCTCTCGCAGTTGCGTCGTGCGACGGCGGACAGTGTGCCGGTGAAGGGATATTTTCTGTGGAGTTTGATGGACAATTTTGAGTGGGCCGACGGCTACACGAACCGTTTCGGAATTCACTACGTTGACTATGCTACGCAGAAGCGCACCCCGAAACTAAGCGCCGATTTCTACCGCGAGGTCATCGCGCGCAACGCCGTCGTGTGAAGAGAAACGATATAGGTCCTATAAGTCCTATAGGACCTATATCCCTCCAGCGATATCGTGTATACTCCTCACCCCCGAATTCTGAACACACAACAAAACTCATGAAACCGAAAATTGTCGCAGACCCTGTAGGCGAGTTTTACACAAATCACCCTTATCCACCGCCGCTCGAAAATCTCGATCGCGTTCGTGAGATGTGGCAAGACCAGAACGTCCATCGCGCCGAGTATCATCTGTTCTGGCCCGACAAGGAATATCGCGCGGATTTTGATGTTCTCATTGCCGGATGCGGCACGTGGCAGGCGGCGAAATTCGCGCTCTGTCATCCGGCGGCGCGCGTAACGGCCATCGATATTAGCCCGACCAGTCTCAGTCACACTGAAGCGCTGAAAAAGAAGTACGACTTGTCGAACCTCGATACGCGACAGCTACCAATCGAGAGCGTCAGCGACCTGGGCCAACGCTTCGATCTCGTCATCTCAACCGGCGTGTTGCATCACCTTGTCGATCCCGATGCGGGTTTGCGTGCGCTTAAATCTGTGTTGAATGACGACGGCGTGATGTACTTGATGCTGTATGCGCCTTATGGTCGCACCGGCGTCTACATGTTTCAGGAATACTGTCGTCGACTCGGTGTCGGAACATCGCCGCAAGAGATCAACGATCTGACGATGACGCTAAGACTCCTGTCGCAACATCATCCTCTCGTGTTGATGATGCGTGGCTCGAGGGATGGTTTAGACGCGAATGCCCTGGTCGATGCAGTGCTGAACCCGCGTGACAGAACATACTCGGTGCCGCAGTTGTTCGAGTTTCTCGAACGCAACGATTTGAAATTCGCGCGCTGGTACTGGCAGGCGCCTTACCTGCCGCAGTGCGGTGCGATTGCAGACACGCCGCATGCATCGAGGTTGGCCGAACTCCCTGAACGCGATCAGTATACGCAGTTGGAGTTGTTTCGCGGCTTGATGACTAATCACGATTTCATCGTGCAGCATAGTAATGCGAAGAACCCCAGCTTTGAAGGCGAGCAGTATTTAGGCTATGTGCCGATCCGTCGTGCGTGGATCATGTGCGCGGAGGACCAGCTTCCTCCGGGCGCTGCGGGTGTGCTGTTGAACCGAACACACCTGTTCGACGATCTGTTTCTTCCGGTTAACGAGCAGGAGAAGCAGTTGTATGAAGCGATTGACGGGCAGCGTAATATTTCGGAAATCGTTGAGGCGGTGAATTACTCGTCACCGGTAGCGCGAGATTTTTTCGAGAAGCTGTGGTTGTTTGATCAGGTGGTGTTTGATATGAGCCGCGGATGAACGCGGATCTAGATCCGCGTTCATCTGTGGCTAAGTTCTAGTTTGCTGCTTGCTGTTTGCTCTGGAATTGGTTCCAGTATTCTTTCACAAAGTCTTTTTGCTTTCCGTGACCAGAGCCGTACCCGAACTCGTACTGATCCATTTCGGCGAGGGCCTGATCCAGATTCCACTTATCGTGAGTGAACCGATACACTGCACCGACTACTCCCGTGCGGTGACGTCCACCCGCGCAGTGTACGAAAAACTTGCCCGTAGCCGGATCGTCAATCACTTTCAAAAACTGGTTGATCTGCTCCATGCTGGGAGTGCTCTTGTCTTCCATCGGAATGTTTATGTAGCGCAGTCCCGCGGCCTGGACGGCAGGTTGCTCGTACTCTTTTGAGTTGTCGGTCAGATCGATGATGGTCTGTACGCCAAGGGCAGCCAGCGCCGGGTAGTCGTTTTCATCCGGACGTGCGCCACGGAAAAACCGATCGTCCATTTGACCGAAATTCTTGATTTTAATGTTCGGGAATTTAACGTTTTTGCTCTTCCCGAAGGCGAGTGTGGAAAATGAAAAAATGAGTGCGATGGCAGCGATAAGGGCAGGGGAAAATTTTCTTATATTTCTCATTTAAATCTCCTCAAAAATGGCTAAAAGTAAGCTGCCGGGGCTACTGAATCCGAAAAGTGAGATTCGCTGATTAGTCCTATAGTTGCATGAGTTTATGCGTACTATTTCGGCCACGAATGCGCCATTTCGCATGAGGAATACGGGCAAGAGCGGAATCACCCTTCTGCCCTTGCGGGCCCGCTCTTGCCCTTAGGGCAGCGACAGACAAACCCCAACCATTCCCGTGCGGCGAGAACGGCAAAAATCTGTCGGGCCGTCGCCCTAATCTCAAGAAACTATTAATGAGTGCAATCTTGGGGAAAGCGTCGGGAGGGGAAAGGATTGACCGGCGCGCAGTATGTGGCAAAGGTCGGCGGGAGTCAACTCTGCGTGTCCTCTGCGTCCTCTGCGCCTCTGCGGTAAAAGAGAACGAAATATATCTAAACCGCAGAGGCGCAGAGAACGCAGAGGCTACGCAGAGAAATGCTATTGACTGATCTTCAAGGGGCGCATAACATGCGGGCGTTATCGAAAGGCATCATCGGTGTGGTCCTCGTCCACACTTAATCGATTACATTTAGCATCTTCGGCCTACCCTCACTGTCCACCAGAAGTTTGCATTACCGTGGATGATGTTTCGGTTAGGCCCTAACCGGAGAATCAAATTATGGGCACCCCGCTGCGTGGACACGAGAAGATCGTTCTGCTTCTCGTCTGTATCGCCTTCATAACTTTCGCCAGCTATAGTTGCCAGAAGACTCAAACAGATCAAACAAACGCGAATGTCGTCGCCGTCGCCTCGCCAACGACACAAACGTTACCGCCCTGGCCATCCGGCTTCCCGCAAGGAATGCCGTCGCCAGTCATTAGCGGAAATATTCCACGGCAGGTTGCCGGCGCCAGCACCGCGGCCACACCTCTCGACGCGCGTCCGTTCTTCGACAAGTTCTCGTGGGAATCTTTCATCGCCTTAAACTGGCCCGTTTCCAGCACGCGTGGCGTTCCAAATATCCCCAATGACCAAGCCATATTTTTCAGCGCGCCAAACGGCACACCCGTAGTCTGGGGATCGTATAAAGACTCATTCGATCTCTTCGGACAGAAGGATCGGCCCAGTGCGTGGAATACACCGAGTACGACAAGTCCCTGCCCGGGCGTACCAACGGATCAGAAAACTCTGATCTTCGTGACCAAAGGCGATACGCCGCTCATGCAAACGAAAGAGGCGTTCTCGTTTCCGTTGATAGACCAACGAAGCAATTTCGTCTATTTCGACATTCGCTACGACGAAGCCGAATACAACTTCATTCGCGGGAAGGACGAGGATCAATCTACGTGGCTCTATCTCCTGAAGAACCTTGCGCCGGCCGAGAACAAGGAATTTGGCGTGCAGATGCCGATGACCACCACATCGACGCTCGGATCGATCATGGTGAAAGCCGCGTGGCGCATCAGTACTTCCAGCGACGACCCAAAGCGCTACTACGCGATCAACGCGCAGATTTACAATTCGCAAACGCAGAAATGCACGCCCTCGACCGTGTTGCTCGTCGGACTTCACATCGCGCACAAAGTCGATCCATTCACGGAATGGGTGTGGTCCACATTTGAACAAATAGACAACGTCCCGCCCGATCCGGACGTATCGCCGAAACCATCGCCACCACCTAACGGCTATTCATTCAACAACGGCACCGGCAATCCACCGACTCCGAACGGTTTCAACTACAAACCGCCCCTGACGGCCCCGGGCACGCCGACGCCAACACCGTCGCCGGTCCAGGTGACGCGCGTCAATCCGATTCCAAACACACCGGCGGGCCAGTCAACACGCGAAGTCAATGCTTTTTACCAGGGACTGCTGAAGGGCACCGTCTGGCAGTACTACCAGCTTGTCGTTACGCAGTGGCCCGGAGTTCCCGGCATCGGTACTGACAAACCTTTCAAGTTGATGCAAAAGGGCGGTGTGTATCCGCAAAACGCGGGGGCTGCGTTGCCTTCGATCGGCGCAGTCAACACGACGATGGAAACTTACTATCAAACTCAAAACGATG